>OHAD01001771.1_pt1 | contig 18854 bp, 17 predicted proteins | sample 1577011 | NCBI WGS metagenome assembly OHAD01 (sample SAMEA3541510, study PRJEB24748) | human gut metagenome | biome: human gut; feature: human-associated habitat; material: faeces | place: China | collected 2012 | reverse complement strand
AGGCTGCCGGTACCCCCCCGGAGCAGGGGCTCGCCCCCCTCCCGGCAGAGCAGCAGGCCGGTGCCCTGGGGGCCATACAGGCTCTTGTGCCCGGGCATGGCCACAAAGGCGGCCCCCCATGCCTGCATGGTCACCGGCAGCACCCCCGCCGACTGGGAGGCGTCCACAATCAGCGGCACTTGCCGCTGCCGGCACAGGTTTGCCACCTCCTCCACCGGCAGCGCATAGCCAAACACGTTGGAGACGTGGGTGCAGATCACCACATCCACCCCCCGGTTCAGCTGGTGCTCCAGGGCCTCCAGAAAAAGGTCGGGGCAGAACATCGGCGCCCGAACCACCCGCAGGCGCAGCTCCGGGATGGCGGCCAGGGGACGGGTGACGGCGTTGTGCTCATACCCCGACAAGAGCACCGTGGCCCCGGGGCGGACCAGAGAGTGAATGGCCAAATTCAGCCCGTGGGTGGCGTTGAAGGTGAGCACCACCTGCTCCGGCTGGTCCACCTGGAAGAGGGCAGCGGCGGCCTCCCGGCAGGCCAGCAACGTGCGGGAGGCCCGGGCTGCGGGACCATAGGTCCCCCGCCCCGGGCTGGTCATGGTGGCCATGGCGCTCCGCACCGCCCGGTAGACCGTCGGCGGCTTTTGCAGTGTGGTGGCGGCACTGTCCAAATAGATCACAGTTCCACCTCCCGGTAACCATACCCCGCTGTGTTCACGTAAACGCCTAGATAGGGCAGCCGCGCCCCGTTGAGAATGGTCAAAGCCCGAGCCAGGTTCCGGGCGGCGATCTTCACCGAATAGCTGCATCCGGTGGGGGAAATCTCGCTGGGAGACCGAAGGACCCGGGCGGAGATCCCTGCCCGCTCCAGGGCGTTGGACACCCGCTGGGCATAGGTCAGGGACCGGCACATAATGAGATATACCATAAGAAAGCTCCTCCCGCACCAGTGTATGCACGGGAGGAGGAAAGGTTTCTTTCTGTCGCAGGCCGTCGGTTCACCGCCCCACAGCCTCCAGGAGCACCACACCGTGGGCGGCAATGCCCTGTTCGCTGCCTGTAAAGCCCAGGCCCTCTTCCGTGGTGGCCTTGACGCTGATGGCGCTCACCGGCAGGCCCATGGCCCGGGCGTAGTTCTGGCGCATCTGGGGCAGGTAGTCCTTCAGTTTGGGGCGCTGGGCCAGGATGGTCAGGTCCAGGTTCTCCACCCGCCAGCCGGCCTGGGCCAGCAGGTCCATCACCCGGCCCAGCAGGCGGAGGCTGGAGATGCCCTGATAGGCCGGGTCCGTGTCGGGGAAATGCTGGCCGATGTCCCCCAACGCCGCCGCGCCCAGGAGGGCATCCATCAGGGCATGGGTCACCACGTCTGCATCGGAGTGCCCCAGCAGCCCCAGGTGGTGAGGGATCTCCACCCCGCCCAAAATCAGTTTCCGGCCGGGCACCAGCCGGTGTACGTCATAGCCATGTCCGATTCTCATCGTCCCATCCTTTCCGCCAAAATGGCTTGGCCCCAGGTCAGGTCCCGGGGGGTGGTAATTTTCAAGTTGTCCTCACTGCCCCGGGTGAGATAGACCGGGCGGCCCAGCCGCTCTACCGCGGCGCAGTCGTCGGTGAGGGACAAGCCCTCTGCCGCCGCCTGGCCCAGGGCCTCCTGCAGGAGGGCCCGGTCAAACACCTGGGGGGTCTGGACAGCGAAGAGCTGCCCCCGGTCCGGGGTGCTCTGCACCACCCCGGCCTGGGCCACTTTGATGGTGTCCTTCACCGGGATGGCCGGGGCGGCAGCGCCGTGCTGGGCGGCGGCCTGGATGGCCTCCTGGGCCAGGGCCTGGGGCGAGGGCAGGCGGCGATAGGCATCCAAAAGCCATTGGCCGTCGATGGGCTCGGCGGCGCCATCGCTGAGCATGACGATGGTGCAGGTGTCTTTCAGCTGGAAATATTCCGGTTCCGGCGGACTTTCTCCCCCTTCCAGACCGGCGGGTAAGGCCCGGGAAGAAAACTTCCGGGCCCGACCGCCGGAGAGAAGCCAGGTGGGGGCGGCGCCGTATTTGGTCACGGCGCCCCGGCCGGAATACAGATCGATTTCCAGCAGATCCAGGGTGACAAAGCCCTTCTCTTCCAGTCGGGCCGAAAGCACAGGGGTCACCGCCCGGGCGCTTTCCCACAGAGAGCATCCTGCCTGGGCAAACCGGGAAAGGAGAGACAGGGTTTCCAGGCTCACCTGGGCGGCTCCTTCTCCCGAACCCATGCCGTCGGCCAGCATGGTCAGGTGGCGGCCGTCGTCGGTAGTAAGATCCATGTATTGATCGCCGTTTACCGTCTCCCCTTCTTTTTTCCGCTGGGCTGCCACCACGGAAACGGCAAATTGCTCCCGTTCCACACACCGCACCAAAGTGCCTTTGTCTTCCTCCACCGGCTGGGGAGGACAGAAATCCCGGCCCAGGGCCAGGGAGAGGCTGCGGACAAAAGCGTCATGATCCTCGGGCAGATCTTCCGGGGAAGATACCCGCACTTCACAGCGCATTCGCCCCTGGTTTGTGTAGAGGGCCACCGCAGGCCGGCGGAAATAGGCTTCTGCCACGCTTTTGGCCCGGTTTTCCAAAGCGGGATAGTATTCCGGCCCCTCCAGCAGAGTGGTGCCCATGTCCCGCAGCAGTCCGCCCACCCCTTCGTACTGCCGCCGCAGCAGTTTGCGGTTTTCTCCCTGGCGGGCCAGCTCTCCCCGGCGGCGAAGCAGAGCGGCGTATTCCAGGCTCACTGCCTGGGCAAACCGGTGGATTTCCAGACACCGGGCGGCAAAATAGGCGGGAAAGTCTTCTGCCTGGAGCTTGCCCTTTTTCCGCAAGGCCTGGGTCACATCGTTCATCACCCCCATGGTGGACACATATTCCTTGTCCCAGCAGGCTTCCCGCACCGGACAGAACCGGCAGACCTTGTCGGCGCTGCGGCGGAACACCTGGGTGATGTCCTCCTGGTTTTTCACCGGTACATCGGTGAGGCTGAGGGCCAGGGCTTCCAAGGCCCGGGAGGCCTGGCGCAGCCGCTGCTGGGCGTATTTTCCCATCTGCCCCGGTCCCGCTGGAGCAAAGGCCTGGGCTGCGCCGTCGCCCAAGGCGCTTTTCACCCGGGCCAGCAACCCTTCGGGAAGCACCAGGAAAAACACCGAGGCACAGAAACATTCATAAAGCCCGGAGGCCGCCTGGGGGGAGCGGATGGTCCACAGAGTAGCGGCACAATGGGCCAGCACAAAGGCCACGCCAAAACCCAAGCGGCCTCGTTTCCGGCACAGTCCGCCAATCAGCCCGGCCACCCCATATAGGCCGGTAAAGTGCAGCTCCATGCCGCCGGAAAGATCAAAGGCCGCACCAAAGGCCACTCCCGCCCCGGCGCCTCCGGCCCCAGGGGCACAGTAGGACGCCGTCATCACAGCCAGCAGGCCGATGGCCCGGGCCGGTGACAGGATGTGAAACACCCGCCAGGGCTCCAGAGCCAAAAGAAAGGAAAGCAGCAGTGCTCCCTGCCCGGCCAGCAGCAGGGCTTGTCCCTTTCCGGGAGAAGAGGAAGGCCGGGCCGCAAGGCTGTATAAGTAGACCATGGCGCCGCACACCCCGGCCTCCCCCAGAAGAAGGGCCAGGCCCTCAGGGGTAAAGTGAGTCATAAGCAGGGCGCTGCCGGTGCATAAAAGGGTAAAGGCCGTGCACAGAGGCATCAGAGGGCGCAGGCCGTCGGACCCGGTGTTGGAAAAGACCAGGGCACAGGCGGCACACACCAAAAGGGAGGCGCAGTAGTGGAGACCGTTGCTGCCCAAGGTAACAGCATACCCTGCAAAGGCCCCCAATACTGCGCCGAACCCCCATTTTCCGCCGCAGAATGCAGCGCCGAAGGCCAGGGCAAAGGGATGGGCCTGGCCGAACAAGGCCGCCGATGTGAAAACATACCCTCCCCCGGCTAAAATCCCTTGGCACACTGCCCATCGCAGCCGGGGGTCTGCACCCCACCGGCGCAGCTTGTCCCCCAGGGGAAGGGCTCTTTCCGCCCGTTTTCGTTTTTCCATGTCCATCCCTCCGCTTTTTCCGGTTTTGCTCCCATTATACCGGATTTTCTTTGCGGAAAAGGTTGAAAAAGGGGCGTTGGCCCAGTGACGCAGAGTGGCGCTGCACCTGCTTCTTTCTTTCAAAAAGGCCCTCCCTTTTGGGGAGAGCCTTTTTGAAAGTGTTTCATGATATGGCGATGCCGCCGTCCACCGCCAGCACCTGGCCGGTGATGAAGCTGGCATCCTCCTGGGAAAGAAACAAGGCGGCCCCCGCCACTTCCTCCGGCGTTCCCAGGCGGCAGAGGGGCGTTTCGTCAGCCAGGATCTGCCGGTCCTCCTGGGTCAGGTTGCCGTTCATCTGGGTGTGGATCACTCCCGGAGCAATGCAGTTGACCCGCACCCCGGAGGGGCCCAATTCTTTGGCCAGAGCCTTTGTCAGACCGATCACTCCCGCCTTGGCGGCCGAATAGGCTGCCTCGCAGCTGCCCCCTGTCAGACCCCACATGGAGGAGATGGTGAGGATGCTGCCCTTTTGACGGCGGACCATGGAGGGAATGGCCCGGCGGCAGCAGTAAAACACCCCGTCCAGGTCAACCCCCATCACCCGTCGCCAGTCCTCATCGGTCATATCGCTCAAAAGACCCTGATAGGCCACCCCAGCATTGCACACCAGGGCATCCACCGGCCCCAAGGCCTGTTCTATTTGAGAAAACAGAGCTTCCACCTGCCCGGAGTCGGCCACATCGGCGGCAAAGCCCAGACCGGAAAGTCCCCGGTTTTTCAGTTCCTGCTCCAGAGCCAGGGATTGCTCCTTTTCTTTCCGGTAGCACCAGGCCACCTGCCAGCCGGCCTGGGCAAAAGCCAGCACGCAGGCCCGGCCAATGCCCCGGCTGCCGCCGGTGATAAGGGCTGTTTTCATGGTTTCCATCTCCTTTCAAATTGGCGGCGGGAGAGGGTGTATTCCCAGCCTGCCTGCCATTGTCCTTCCCGAAGAAAAAGCCCCGGGCGGGGCTCTTTTTGCCGTCTCATGCCCAGTTTTTCCAGAAGCCGGATGCTGGGTTCATTGGAAAAGCCGCAGAAAGCCACGGCCTTCCTCATCTGCTGCTCTGTAAACCCATACTGGAGCAGTCCCTGGCAGCTTTTCAGAGCATAGCCATGGCCCCAATGGGCGGGATGAAAGGCATAGCTCAGCTCCCGCACCCCTTTGCCCCGCTCGGGAAGGGGAGAAAGGCGCAGTTTACCCATCAGAGGGCCTTCCTGGTCTCCCAGGCAGCAGGCCCAGATGTCTTGGGACTTTTCCCACAACAGGCTGAGATGGATGCATTCCTCCAGGCTTTCCGCCCTTCCCCACTCCCGGGCCACTGCTTCTTGGTTCAGCAGCTGCCAAAGCTCCTTCCCATCGGTGCGGCGAAAGGGACGCAGGGTCAGGCGTGGGAGGGTGATGATCCCCATGTTACGATTCCTGGTTGGGGGTGGAGGAGGCAGAAGAGGGCTTTCTCCGTCTTCTTCTGCGGCGGCGCTTGGGCGCCTGGGACTGTTCCCCTTCTGGCTTTTTCTCGGCCGTGGCGGAAGCCTGCTCCGTAGCCGGGGCGGGCTTTTCCTCCTTCTTGCCCCGGCGGGGGGCTTTGGGAGTGACGCCGCTGCCCTTTTTCCGGGGCCGGGGCGGGTTTTTCGGCTGATTGGGGTCGGGCACATAGCTCCCCAGCGGATAGGGGTTGTCGTAATCGATGTCCAGCAATTTGTCGATGACCATTTCCACATCCCGCAAAGTGGCCTTTTCCTCCTCATCGCAGAAGGAGATGGCGGTGCCCGCCGCTCCGGCCCGGCCGGTGCGGCCGATGCGGTGCACATAGGTCTCCGGTTCCGAGGGCATATCGTAGTTGATCACATAGGGCATTTCCTCAATGTCAATGCCCCGGGCGGCAATGTCAGTGGCCACCAGCACCTGGATTTTCCAGTCTTTGAAGTTTTGCAGCGCCCGCTGCCGGTTGTTCTGGGTCTTGTCTCCGTGGATAGCCTGGGCAGTGATGCCCTCCCGGTTCAGATGGCGCGCCACCCGGTCGGCCCCGTGCTTGGTGCGCACAAACACCAGGGCCTGGGGAATGGGAAGGGTGTGGATCAGATGGGCCAGCAGTTTGGATTTGTTGCCCTTGTCCACCAGATAGACCCGCTGGGCGATCAGCTCCACCGGCCGGGACACCGGGGAGACATTGATTTCCACAGGGTTGTGGAGCAATTTCTGAGCCAGCCGGGCGATCTCCGGAGGCATGGTGGCGGAAAACAGCATGGTCTGCCGGTCCTGAGGCAGTTTGCCGGTGATGCGGCGCACATCGGGCAAAAAGCCCATGTCCAGCATCCGGTCGGCCTCATCCAGCACATAGTATTCCGTGTGTTTCAGGGAAATGAAGCCCTGGCCCATCAGGTCCAGCAGCCGCCCCGGGGTGGCAATGAGCACATCCACCCCTTCTTTCAGCTGCTGGGTCTGGGGATTCTGGGACACGCCGCCGAAGATGACGCAGCACCGGAGAGGCAGATGCTTGCCGTAGTCCAGGAAGTTTTCGTAAATTTGCAAAGCCAGCTCCCGGGTGGGGGTGAGAATCAGCGCCCGGATCTGATGCTTATAATCCCAGCTGGCAAAGAGCTTTTGCAGAATGGGCAGGGCAAAAGCGGCGGTTTTGCCGGTGCCCGTCTGGGCACAGCCCAGAAGATCCTGGCCGGAAAGCAGAGCGGGAATGGCCTGCTGCTGGATGGGAGTGGGGGCCGTGTATCCCTTTTCTTCTATGGCCTGGAGGATTTCCGGCGCCAGGTCAAATTCTTTGAATTCCATCTCTTTTTTACCAATCTTTCTTTTGATATTTTTTAATGATGCCCCCTTTCCCATGGTGGAAAAGGGGGCAGTGTTTCAGCCTTCTAGGATATAGTATACCGGATTTTTTTTCTTTCAGCAAGAAGCCGCCGTTACAGGTTGATGAGCACCATGGCACACAGGGTCAAAAGAGCGGCGGCCCGCTCCTTTTTTCCCAGTTTTTCATGGAAGAACAGGAAGCTGCCCAGCAAAATCACCGCCACCGAGCCGGCGCTGTACACCGGGAACACCACAGCGGCGGGCAGTTCGGCCAGGGCCCGCAGCAAAAAGAAGGGAGAGAGCAGATTGGGCACGCCGATGCACACTCCCAGCAAAACGGAAAATTTGTCCCAATGGGGCCGTTTTTTCACCAGCGTCCGCAGACTGAGCAGAAGCGCCACCAAGAAGATCACCGAGAGGAAGTGGTTTTGGTAATCAGAAAGGCCATAGTGCTCATAGATCTTGGTCATAAACTCGGCCAGCCCGGAAAAGAGGAAGGTGAGCAGCAGCCACAGCATGCCGCCGCCTTTTCGCTCGCCCCCCAGGTTGACCAGCACAATGGAGCCCAGAGCCAGCAGAATGCCCACCCATTTCATGGGAGTGGGGTATTCCTTCCAGGCCACCACCGATACCAGCATAGGCAGCAGGATGCCCAGCTTGCTGAACATTCCCGCAAGGGAAGCGCCGCTTTGGTGAATGGCCCGCTGGTAGGCGAGAAAACTCACCAGATACAGCCCGCCGGTAAAGCATCCCAGCCAGATGGCCAAAGCCATGCTGCCCTCCGGGGTCTTTCCCCCCAGGGAGCCTAAGAAGGCTGACAGATCGGGCAGAAAAAAGTCCGGCCCCTGAAACAGCACCATGGCCCCGGAGCACAGGGCCGCCGTCAGATAATTGACGGTGGTGATGACGCTGCCGCTGGCCCCCACCCGGGCAGCCACTTTGAACAAAAGAGCGATGGAGGCACTGGCACACACCGCCAAAAGCAAATAAAACATTCTTCCCCACTCTCTCTTTTTCTTATTTTTCCCCGGCCTGTTTGGTCTGGGAGATGAAATTTTCCATTGTACTTCGGGTCAGCGTGCCGGTGGCATAGCCATAGACCTTTCCCTCTTCTGTGATCATAAAAGTGGTGGGAAAGGCAGAGACGCCGTATTGCAGGAAAACCTGGCCGGTCTCATCCATGGCGGTGGGATAGGTGTATCCTCCCTCCTGAAGAAAGGCCGCCACTTCCTCTGTGGTCACATCGGAATTTTGAGGCCGGGAGGGAGTCTTGGGATTGGCCACGCCCAGAATCACCACATCTTCCTGGTTTTTGCCGTAGTCCTCATATACCGCCTGAAGATCGGGCATTTCCATTTTACAGGGACCGCACCAGGTGGCCCAGAAGTTGAGCAATACCACTTTCCCCTTGTAGTCAGACAGGGTATGGCGCACGCCATTTTGATCGGTGAGGGTAAAATCCGGGGCAGCGGGAAGTTCCCGAGCAGCAGAATCCTGGTTTTCTTTCTCCTCTTCTGCCGCATTTCCGGCCTCCTCTTCTTTTTCCTGCTCCTGAGATGCCGTCTGTTCCTGGGTCTGGGATGTGCTGCTGCCGGTGAAGGAGGAAAGATAGCCGGTGATGCCGTTCATAAAGCCGGTGAGGGTCATCACACCCAGCAGGATCATGAGCACAGCGCCGATCTTCACCGAATAGGCCATCACTTTTCCATGGCGTTTGAAAAACTCCAGCACTTTGGAGGTGAAAAGACCCACCAGGAGAAAGGGGATGACAAAGCCCAGGGTATAGACTCCGATGAGAAGATAGCCGGAAGCGGGAGAGGCGGCGGTGGAGACCATCAGAAGCACGCTGGCCAGGGCCGGGCCGACGCAGGGCGTCCAGGCAAAGCTGAAGGTGAAGCCCAGAAGCCAGGCCACAAAAGGGTTCATGGGCAGTTTGTCCAGCCGGAGGTGAAACCGCTTTTCCTGCTCCAGTTTCTGGCTTTTGCCCAGGAAACCTGTTTGATAAATGCCCAGGAAGATCATGAGAATACCGCTGATGCGGGCAAAGAGCATCCGGTTTCCCGAGAAGAACCGGCCCAGGGCGGAAAAGCCCAGCCCCAGAGAAAAGAAGGCAAAGCTCACCCCCAGCACAAAGCAGAAGGTGTTGATCATCACCCTTCCCCGGGGATAGGAGAGGGCGCCGTCAGGCCCTGTCTTGGCCCCGCCTGCCAGATAACTCACATACAAAGGCACCAGCGGCAGCACACAGGGGGAAAAGAAACTGAGGAGCCCCTGCAAAAACACCGTCAGCGCCGGAATTCCTGTTTCGATGGATAAGTTCATAGCATTCCTCCAATGGGATGTTCTGTTGCTCACGCCCTTACAGTGTACCAAAGGCCGGGGAAAAATCCTAGGGGGAGAAACAAAAATTTTCTTGCCAGTTGCCAGGACTGGCTTTCTGGAAGTCTGCTTATGGACATATAAAAGAAAAAAAGCCTGCCCTCTGTTGCGAGAGCAGGCCATATGGTTGTTTGTCAGGAGGGACGGTATACCGCACCCACAAAAAGGGGAAGACCGTCATTGCTGGTGATGACAAAGAGGAAGGGCCGATTGAGCACGAAATCCACCGATTCCTCCGGGGCGAGACCAGCCCCCACCGCCGTCATGGTGTAGGCCGCCGCAGCCACTCCCTCTTCATCGGCTTTCACCCGAACGCCGTGCTGGGCCTGGGTGAGACAAAGCCCTTCCTGGGAAGTGAGAGGGGAAAAATCGGCGGTGTCCGGGGAGAGCACCTGGGTGATACCCAGTTTTTCCAACTTGTCCAACAGGTCGGTCTGAGAGGAAATGTCCATCCTGGGCATCGTCAGGTGGACGGTGATGTCCTTTTCATCGGGCCATGCCTGAGGAGAGGATAGAAATTCCGTTGCCTCAGGGTCCTCCAGCAGCTGCTGGGGCGTGATCCCTTCATCGGGAAGCACAAACCACATACTTCCCCCGCTGCTTTCCAAGCCTTTTCCCACGGCGGAAAAGTGTTCGCCCCAGGCGTAAGTTCCCGTGTAGCTGTCGTGCATCATCTGGGCGGGAAGTTCTTCCTCCAAGCCATAGAAGGTGCCGGAGGTGGTGTTGGATGGGTCAAATTCTTTCGCCCAGGGGGCTTTGAAATACACCGTGGTCACCAGGGCCAGCACATCTTGGGGGGTGAAGGAAATATTTTTGGTCATCTGGGAGAGCAGGCCGCCGGTTTGCTCGTCGATCCAGCTGCCGATGGCCCGGTTCATTGTTTCCGTTCCCATTTTTCCCTGATAGGAAGAAGCATAATAGGTCTGGGCCAGCTGCTTGAGAGTATCCTCCACCACAGGGAGGCTTTCGTCCAGCCATAAGGAGCCGGCCAGGATGCTGGTCACCAGGCCGTCGTCCCGGTAGTGGGCTTCCCACACCTTCCGGGCCTGGGTGCGCAGGTCTTCCAGGGAGTCATGCCCCAGTGCAGCCAGAATTTCCGCCCGGCTTTCTCCACCGGTGGTTTCGGCCAGCATCCCCAGAGCCATATACACATTGAGGGGAGAATACAGCTTTGTTTCCCCCTCTTCGCTTTGGAGAAACAGAGGGATGCTTTTTTGAAAAAATCCCTCCATCCCCTGCTGGTAGCCCTCTTCCGGCTGAAGGGCCAGGAGAGATTCCTGCCAGGCATCCCATTTCCGGGAGGAGGAGCTGCCTTTGGGGTGGGAAGCCATCTGGGGATAATCGGCCTTTTCCAGAGCATAGCCGTCCGAAGGAGAGCGGTCCCGGAAAAAGAAAATAGCACCGGCGGCCACGGCCAGAAGAAGGGCGCCGCCCATCACAGAAAAAATCCGTTTTTTTGGAAGCTTCATGAGGAACACCTCTTTTCTGATTTATTAGACGAAAACGGAAGAGGAAAGTTCCCGGAAAAAAGTTGCCCCGACCTTTCCCGGAGGGGCAGGCATTTTAGATGATTTGGCGCAGGTCACGGTCGGCGATACGGGTGAGAATGGCCGCGGCCTCCGAGCGAAGAATGGGAGAAGCGGGCTGGTAGACCCGGCCTTTTTCGGTGATGCTTCCCACGATGATTCCCGCCTTCCCCAGCAGCTTCACCGCCTGGGGATTCTGGCAGGAGGAAATGTCCGCAAAAGAGATGTCCGGGTTCCGTTCTTCCAGAGCACTCTGGGGCAGCACACGGCTGAATACCAGGGCGAACAGATCCCGGTCGGCCGGGGCATTCATCTGGTAATTCCGGTCGATCAGCCCATTTTCCATGGCGTAATCCACATATTTCTGATACCAGGGGCCGCTGCCGGTGTTGGGCAGATCGCTTTCGCCGGTGTGGTAGCGCAGATGGACCCGGCAGGCCAGGGCCAGCATTTCGGCCACTGTCAGCTGATTGCTGGGATAGAAGCGGCCTTTTTCGGCTCCCTGCATCAACCCCAACCGGGTAGCAGAGCGCACATTGGCATAAAACCACTGATCGGAAACCACATCGTCATAGCCTTCCCAGGCCCAGTTGTCATAGACGAAGTTTTGCAGCAGGCCGGAGGGAAGCTCTTCCTCCTCTTCCTGGGAGACAAAATAAGCCGTGATGGTACAGGGGCCGGTGATCCCCTGGAAGATCAGGGTATCCCCTTCCCGGGTAAAGGCGAAGTTGGATTCCGCCCCATCCAGGATACAGCCGGAAATGGCCCCCTCCAGATTCATGCGGAAATTGGGGCTTTGGTTCTCATATTCCCTCACATCGGTTTCTTTCCCATCCACATATACATGGAGGGTAACGGTGTAATCTGCAACAGGGATTTTCTCCCAATGGGCATAGAGGGAAGAAGGGGGCGTGGCCGGCACCGCATCTCCGGCAGAAACCCGCTGGGAGCTGGAGGAAGTGCCGGTATACCAGCCGGTGAAGGTATAGCCTTCCCGCACCGGCGTGGGGAGGGCCGGATAGGTTTTCCCCAGCGTCACCGAGATGAAACCGGGCGACACCGAGCCGCCGTTTCCGTTGAGAAGCACGGAAACAGGCTTGATGCTGGTTCCCAATGTGGTGAAATACAGGGGGGCAGCGGCATATTCTTTTCCGTTCACCGTGACGAAAAAGACATACCGGTAGGTGGTGCCGGGCTGCAATGTGATGCCGCATTCTTCGTTCAAGTCGAACCAGATGTGGAACTTATCCAGGCTGTCCGACACATTGGTCACATTCATCTCAAACTCGTCCACCAGGTTATTTTCCTGATAGATGCGGATACCGGCGGTGGACACATGGCTTCCGGCGGTCTTTTTGCACAAAATCACAGGGCAGGCATTGGTTTCGGTGACGAAATACTTGCTGGTGTAGTTGGGGTCGGTGGTGGAGAGGAATTGCACTTCCACCGGTTCCGGTGTGGTCCCTCCACCGGAAGAAAGATGGAGCACCTTGGCGCCCATATCGCAATCCAGGGTGTGCTCATAGGCGGTGTTCACGCTCAGGCGGTAGGGCTGGTTGTTCATAGCGGCGTTGTGGGCATAGAAGGTGGCCCGGCCTTTGCTGTCATAGCCGCCGCACAGCAGGATGTGAGGGCCTTTCTGATGGGTGTTGCACCACTGGAGCACCACATCGCCAGGGGCCAGGATGCTGCCGTTGTCCTTTTTGTAGGCATAGCCATCGGAGGCCAGGCGCAGTGTCTGACCGGATACGCCGGTGGCTTTGGAAATGGCGTTATAGCAGCTGGTGGTGGTTTTGATCACCGAGATGTTGGCGCCGCCTGCGATGGCGCACCGGGCCACAAACTCGGCGCACAGCCCCTGGCCGTCATTCCAGTGGGCCTTGGCATAGGCCAGGGCTTTGTCCGCATTGTAAGAAGCGGCCTGGGCGGGAATTCCCGGCAGGATCATGGGACACAGCAGTAGGGCCAGCAAAAAACAAAGGAAACGGATGCAAAGAGGTTTTCTGGTCATGTCGCATTCCTCCTTGGGTGTTGTGTGAAAAAACACCCTATTTCTTAACAATATCATACAGGATATTTCTGGAGGATGCAATTCCTATTGTGATTTTTGAAAAAAGAAAAGCGCCCGGAAAAGGGCGCTTTCAGCTTCTTGTTTTCTTTTTGGTGCCTTGGTCGGCCAGGGCCAGGATCTCTAGCTGTTTCAGAAGAAGTTCCTGAACCTTGTCCAGATATTGGGGAGGGATATGGGAAAGCTGCTCGGAAAGCTCCACTTTTTCCAATTTTTCCTCCCAAAGCAGCCGGTCGGCGGAAATCCCCAGCACTTCGCAGATTCGCTTCAAAGTGGAAAGAGAAACCCCCACACTGCCTACTTCGCAATCATACAGAAACTTTGCACTGACACCCAGCAGCTCAGCAAATTTTTCACGAGTATATCCATATTGTTCTCGGTATGTGCGTATATTTTTGCCCACCGTGATATTGATATCCTTTTTCACCAAGCCACCTCCGTCTTACTTCTATTTTAAACAGAGGTATTACTGGACAAAACCAGTTATTACATATAATATAATTATATGTAATAGAGGTGATTTTGTGGCATTGCCGGACAAGATGGCCTGTTTTACAGGGCACAGAGAATTGAAAGAAGATCCAGAACTCCTATTTCATAAGGTGTTGGAAAAAACCGAGCAGCTGACCCGGCAAGGGTATGTTTATTTTGCCGCCGGAGGCGCCCGGGGCTTTGACGCCATTGCCGCCCAGGCCGTGTTGAAGCTGAAGGAAAAATACCCCCACATCCGCCTGATTCTGGTTCTGCCCTTCCCCCAACCCTATGTGCGGGAGGACGGATGGACCCGGGAGGACATCCAGCGGCACGAAGAGCAGAAAAAAAGAGCCTCCCAGGTAATCTATACCCGGAAGGCTTATAGTGTAGGCTGCTATTATCAAAGAGATCGCTACTTGGTGGATTTTTCTTCCGTCTGCCTGTGCTATCAATACAAAAACACCGGTGGGACGGCTTATACGGTGAGCTATGCCAAGGAAAAAGGACGGAAGATCATTCCCATCTGAACAGAAAGCCTCAGGCCCTCACCAAAAGGGCCACCGTCTCGAGCATTGTCCCGGATTCCAAGGGCAGTTCTGTTACTTCCTGCCCATTCACAGGAACCGGAAAATTGAACACCATGTTCCTGATCCAGTTTCCATCCTTCTGTTTTTCTGGATACAGGTCAATTCGTTCAATGAACGCTCTCATAAACTCTTTTTGCTCGATTTCCGTGGCAGCACCGTATACTTCATCGAAGGCCAGCAGAAGTTGGTAAATATTGTCGCCAGAGATTTTTTCCTGCCGGATACTCTGAATCTGGCTCTTTACTTCATCTATCTGTATCTCGATTTCTTCTATTCTACCATACTGTTCATCATATCGCCGCTGCAAATCCAAAATTTTTCTGTCGAAATAGGGATCGTTAATATCCAGCGTGTCCATCTGACGCTCCAGCCTTGCTTTAATGCCCAAGGTCTGACGAAGCTGTGCCTGGAGTGCGACGAGCTGCTTTTCCAAATCCTCGGTATCAACAGATGTCCCTATTTTCGCCTTGATTGCTTTGGAGAATTGCGGGTCATTGACCATAGCCGAAATGATTGCCGCAACCATGCGGTTCATCTCAGTCTGTTCAATGTTCACACGGAATGTGCATTTGTGTCCGGTTGCGCCCAACGTATTTTTGCAGTAATAGTAATAGCGGGTTTTCTTATCCTTACTGTGTGCCTTGGCTATATTTCCATAAAGGCTTTTGCCACAGCAGGGACATTTCAAAATACCGGACAGGATATGTGCGTGTTCCGGGTCAATTACTTTTTCTCTCCTAAAGGCGTTGGCCTTCCGTTTATCCTGTGCCAGGTTCCAATCTTCTTCCGAAATAATTGCCTCATGCTGGCCATCGTAGATCGGGAACTCGTCTTGCTCGACCACGTGCATCTCGTTTCTTGTTCCCAGTTTCTTTTCCGTTCTGCGTCTGCCGTAGGCGATCTTCCCCATGTAAACAGGATTGTCCAGAATATCTTTCACAAAATTGGAAGAAAAGCCGGGGATCGTACCATTCTGACGGATTTTCTTTTTGTATCCGTGGTCATTCAAATACTTCGCAACACCGTTGATCCCATCGTTGGTATGGATATATCTGTCGTAAATAAGCCGTACCACTTCCACTTCATCTTCGGCAATTTCCAATTTACCATCCACTAATTTGTAGCCATACGGGGCAAATCCGCCGTTCCATTTTCCCTCACGGGCTTTCTGCTCACGACCTGCCATTGTCTGCGTCCGAATGTTTTCACGTTCAATTTCCGCCACAGCAGAAAGGACGGAGATCATCAGCTTGCCGGAATCCTTCGAGGAATCAATGCCATCCTCCACACAAATCAAGTTGACACCAAAGTCCTGCATCAGCTGTAAGGAGTTGAGAACATCCGCCGCATTTCTACCAAAGCGAGACAGTTTGAACACCAGTACAAACGAGATATCGTCCTTGCCCTGTTGGATGTCACTCAGCATCCTCTGGAACTCCAGCCGTCCCTGGATGTTCTTGCCGGAGAAGCCCTCGTCAGAATACTCTCCGACAATGGTCATATCTTCATACTCGGCGTACTTCCGCAGCTTATCCTTCTGGGCGTCCAGACTGTATCCATCCACCTGCATGGAGGTGGAAACTCTTGTGTAAATATAGCACTTAGTCCGTCTTTTCATGGCTGGAACTCCTTTCTCCGGCGTGTTTCTGTTCAGCCGGTGATTTTATCAATCCTTCATTGCGGATGTAATACTCCAAAAGACGCAGGACATATTCTGGCGCATGGCGGTTATCCAATTCCCATTCTGTTACTGTTCGATAGGGGATATTAAAAAATTTGCAAAAGTCCTTACGGTTCATACCTGTCATTTCCCGCAGTTCTTTTATTTTGGTTTTGCAGTCCATCGCATCATCTCCATAAATAAAAAACACACGTTGCGTAATTATTATAGCATCGGCCCAACAATTACGCAACGTGTAAATTGTAAACTTTTAAGCAGCGTCAGCAAAAGAACTGCTTTGCTTCGTATCTGGCTGTTTTTGCAAAGAAACAGGAGCAGCCGTCTGGTGCTGCTCCAAAACCTGTTTTCCATATTTCAGCATCAACTTTGTCATTACATCAATGCAGCGGTCAAAAGCCGCATTATATTTCGGATCATCATAGATTTTGCTCAATAGGCCGCTCCTTTCTCCCGTGGCTATCACGGGCATACACATCAAAAACTTCTTTGGGAATTCGATCCAGTACAGCAACAGCGTCAGCATAGTCCCGCCGCAGCTTGGCATCGGCCAGCTGCTTCAAAGTGCTCTCTTGGGTTGCTTTCTCTAGGGATTGCTCTAGCTGAGCGTTCTCCTGTTTCAGCTTTTTGTTCTCCACGGTGGTTTCCGTAAATGCGACCTGATACTTCTTCATGGTGCTGTGCATCTGCTCCACAGCCGGGATATACTGATCCAGTAGAGCTGCAATCTCGGCAGCTCTGCTTTTTGCGTTAAAGGCTCCAATACCGGCCAGCAGTTCCTCCAGCTTGGCTTTTTGCTTGGTCAGTCGGGTCATCTCTTTGAACACTCTGGGCGGGATGTGGTCACGTCCGGTCTGGCTGGCACTTTCCCCACGCTCGAGGTCGGGATATTTCCGCACCATGTGTTTCCAGAACTTGTCCTGCCACTGGGTCAGCTTTTTCTTGTTTCCCACGATCTCCTTGGCGCTGAGCCTGCCATCCGCAGTCAGCGGGACAAAAGAAAGGTGCATATGTGGAGTTTTCTCATCCATATGCACCACAGCCGAAAGGATTGTCTTTGCATCCTGATACTTTTCTATAAATTCCAAAGCAGTTTGAAAATACGCTCTGATTTCACTCTTTTTCTTACCTTTGAAAAATTCTGGTGTAGCAGTAATCAAGACTTCAACAACGCGTACACTGTCTTTGCGTGTCCGGCATCCATATTCTTCAATCAGTCGATTCGATTCTGCCCGGTACTTCCCGACTGGTTCAATCAGGTGATAATTCAGATTTTTTCGACTGTTGTCTATATCCGGATTGCTGGCATATTTTTCTTTTTTCCGTTCATTGTGTGCTTCAATATTACTGATTTCAGGTCCTTTGTATTTTGCAAATCTTAAAATACCGTATTGTGCTTTTGGCATTTGTACTTCCTCCTTTCCAAAAAAAGGCTAACTGTCATATTATTTCGACAGCCAACCTGAAAAATATATAATGTGTAATTTGCGGAAAGACCATGATTTAAGCCAAAAACAGTTGGCCGATCAGCTTCATGTGACGCATTCACAAATTAGTCGTATTGAGAGCGGTGAAACAAAAAATCCTAATATAAGCATTGTAATAGATGCCGCCAGATTTTTTCATGTTTCTACAGATTATCTGCTTGGAATCACTCAGATTACTTCGCCAAAAAGTTATGATATATCGGAACTTGGACTGTCGGAAGAAGCAGTAACGAGACTGATTACCAGAAGAATAGATGTAGATATTTTAAACCGATTATTGGAACATGAATGTTTTCCAAAATTATGTATTATGATTCGGAATTATTTTGATGATACCATTGCTGAGGGCATCATGGCACGAAATAAAGTCATTGATTTTGCTGTTGATCAACTGACTGATCTGATGACTGCAGAACCATCAAAAAGGAAAGAGATTATAAAAGATAAGCAGTTTTTAAGCTCACATAAATTAGGAGCAAATGAAGCAGACATCGAAAAAATCAAGATTCAGTTTATGGCAATATTACGTGATATTAAATCTGGTATACAGAAAAAAGAACCAACAAAAGCGGTTGCCACAGCCGAAGCAGTGCAGATGATTCGAAACGCATTGCCCGATAAGCCGGCTTCTGATATCACAAGTACTGACTTGGCAAATGCAGTAGCTTATTATATGGGACAGACAACAGATCTGAATGATGAAGGACTTGCAATGGTACAGAATTTGGCAAAATATATCTGTGACAATAGTGTATCTAAGAAAAATTCAGAGAATGGCTAACGGAAGTATGGATATACCTTTCTTCAAATGTGGCATCGTCTGAATAACAGCATTGTCATGCTGATATTCAGACTCAGTTCTGTTCTTTCAGGCAACTCCTTTACGGAGTACCTTTCAGCACAGAATGTCGGGAATTGTAGGTAATCGCAAGGATATAAAATTTCTTCCCGGCAGCCACAATTTCATAAAGGTATAACACACTAGACTTTCCTGCCGGAAAATCGTGTGCCAACAGGGATGCTGCTCGCCCCTATTGGATGACCCAGAGTAAAACATCTGATATAGCAAAAAGAAAGAAGGGTATGTGAAATGGCTTTTTCAGAAAAACTAAAAAACGAAATAGAACTTTATTGTAATAATCATCTGCCACAAGATTCTTGGTATGAAAATGAATTTTCTTTCATACAGGGTTTAGATTTGAAAAATCGCATTATTACGGAATTTAAAGCTATTAGATTTGCCTATAAACTTTATGAAGGCATTGAAGCAACAAATGAAAACTTATTATTTGAAGTACGTAATCAGATACTTGCATATGCATCAATTTATGAAGCAGTAATAGAAAATGTTTTAAATTCATACTACTCAGATACTGTAGAATTTGATTCTTTGATGCATCATATCATTCCAATGAAAATATCTATTCCCCAAAGTAAACAAGATATATTACAAAATGTATTATCTCATGATGGAAAAGTAATTGTACCTTTTTATTATACGAGAAAAAGAAAGGAAAAACCTCAAGTTAGATTTGATGAAAAGTGTCGAACCGCAGAGGGTTTGGGATTAATCCATAAATTTATCAATGATGATGGTGTTGAGATAGATCTTCCTTCTGAAATAATTGAGATATATTCTTATAGAAATGGTATTCATATTATTGCAGAGCAAAGGAAAGGTATTAATTATGAGTTGGATTTAAGTAAAAAGGCTTATCGTAGAATGAGACCGGGAGTATCCTAAAGTTTGTGTAAACCTCCAAACTGATGTAAGATAAAATTACTC
>OHAD01001769.1_pt1 | contig 18874 bp, 14 predicted proteins | sample 1577011 | NCBI WGS metagenome assembly OHAD01 (sample SAMEA3541510, study PRJEB24748) | human gut metagenome | biome: human gut; feature: human-associated habitat; material: faeces | place: China | collected 2012 | reverse complement strand
CGACTTTGAAAGCATTTTTGTTACCATCAACGCTATATATTATAGAACCATAAAAGATAGTACATGGAAAAATAGAGAACTACCCTTATGGTGTAGCTTCATTTTATTACTTTAGCCTATTGTAGACTAAAAACCTATACCTAGGAGCTTTTTCAGGAACTATATAGTCAGACCTAGATACCTCAGTCCAAATGTCCGTATCTATCTCAGGGAAAAAGCTGTCTGCCTGGACAGGCTGGTCTTCATCGATTTCTGTAATATATAGTCTGCTGGCTATGTCCATAAACTGCTTGTAGACATTATCGCCACCACAGATAAATATATCTTCGTTTGGATTATCAAGGGCATACTTGATGACCTCATCCTTTGAATGGAGACTATAGGCATTTTCATAGTCATCAGATCCCCTAGTAAGGATTATGTTTTTTCTGTTTGGAAGAGGTCTCTTTGGAAAGCTAAAATATGTCTTCCTACCACATACTATGGTATGGTTAAGAGTAGTCTCCTTGAAGTACTTTAGGTCTTCCTTTAGGTGGTAGAGCATACCACCGTCAATGCCTATTGCCCTGGTATTTTTCGTCATGGCAACTATCATATATATATTATTAATCATATTTAAACCTCCGATTCATCTTGATTTATAATAATTTTTATATTAGTTGGGATATAGCATAGATTTCATATGCCATATCCCTAGAAAATCCTATTAATTTTTAGGTAAGAGGTGAACCAGTATTTATATAGCTAATTCAAACTTAAAGTTAGGCTTTACAGGATTGTAGTTTTCCATGGTAAAATCATCTATAGTGAAATCATAGAAATTAGTCTTCTCTGGATTTAGGACTAACCTAACTGATTCGTGGCCTTCCTGTGGCTCTCTAGCTATCATTTCCCTTATCTGGTCTACATGCCTATCATAGATATGGGCATTGTTGACATAGTGGCAGAAAACGCCTGGTTCTAGTCCTATGTGTCTAGCAACCATCATCTGTAGGGCTACATACTGGATCTTGTTGATGGCATTGGCAACAGCTACATCCGAAGACCTCTGTATAAGTGTCATATCAAGATATCTATCCCTTACAGACCACTGTGTCTCCATAGCACAAGGGAAGAGACCTGCTGTTTCATCTAGGTCGGCTTCCTGATAAAGGTTGATTATATGCCTTCTACCATACGGCTGGTTTTTAAGGTTTTCTAGGAGCTTGTCCATCAGTTTGTATCTCTTGACAGTGGCACCATACCTCTGACCGATAGTCCTATCACCTAGGTCCCATTCATCCCACCAAGTGATACCATACTTGTCTTTAAGTAGGTCCAGATTATTGCTCTGATCTTGGTATATCCACAAGATTTCCTTGATACCTGACTTCCAGGCAACCTGTCTAAGAGTCACTATAGGTAGTTGGCCCTTTGATAGGTCATATCTTTCAAATACCTGGTTTACAAACATTGTATGAGATGGGGTACCATCCGCATATTTTGGTCTTACCTTTTCACCCAAAGTATTATTGCCACTATTTAAAATGTTATTACAAAGTAATTGTAAATTCTTATCTGCTATTGTCATTATTTCCTCCTCATTTTGTAACTTCTAAAAGCTAAAAGCTTAAAACTCAAAACCTAATGAAAAACTCTACTTACTTAACCTAATTTGAATTTTGAGTCAAAAAACATATAATAGTATTTTACCACATATTAGCAGAAATTATAGACAAATGAAATTAAAAAAAATATTATTACAGGAAAAAGTATCTTACAGATACCATGTAAGTTAAAAGTGTCATTTTTATTACATTTTTTAAAATAAATTGGTATATTAGCTGAAAATAATTAGAATTGTAATAGCAATGTCACTTGAAAATAATTTGGTATATTTATATACTATACTTAAGGAATAATTTTTAAGTTTACTCTTCTAAGATAAACTTCATTTTGAGATTATATTTTTATTATGTGAGGTGGGATAATATGAAAAAATTGATGAAGAAGACAGCAATGGTTGTAGCAGTAGGAGCAATGATATCTACAGCTACAGCACCAGCGGCCTTTGCTCAAGACCTAGCAACACAAAATATTAGTGGTAATGATAGGTTTTCTACGGCTGTAAAGATTTCGCAGTCAGGATGGGGCCAGTCAGACACTATTATATTGACAAATGCAAATGCAGTGGCAGACTCTCTATCTGTTGCACCCTTGGCTAGCAAGCTAAGAGTACCAGTTTTGTTGACACAAAGCTACAGCCTAAATGATGCAACTAAGGCTGAAATGGAAAGATTAGGAGCTAAAAAGGTCCTAATAATAGGTGGTCAGGATTCAATATCTACAGGCCTAGAAGACAGTCTGAAGGCATCTTCACATGAAGTAGAAAGGATACAGGGATCTAGCAGAGAAGAGACTTCCCTAAATATAGCAAAGAAACTAAAGGAACTCAATACAGAAAAGTTTGAGGCGGCCTTTCTAGTAAATGGACACAAGGGACTAGCTGATGCTGCAGGTATCGGTGCTATAGCTGCTAAAAAGGGTGCACCTATCCTCTTTACATCTAATAATAAGGTAGAGGAAACTAGGACGAACTTGGGACAGCTTGGTATAGATAATGTATATGTTATAGGAGGAAACCTTAGTCTAGTAAATGATTTTGACACTATAGCAAGTAGCGTTGAAAGAATTGCCGGTCCAAATAGGCAGGAAACAAACCTAAGGATGGTAAATAAGTTCAATCCAAATCCTTCTACAATATACCTAACAGATGACGGTGCAGTTAAGCCAACAAGGTTGATAGATGCAGTACTTATAAATTCTGGTATAATAGCCAGCAATGGTCAGGATACTAATGCTAAGCAAGGTATAGAAACAGTAGGTGCTGACCAGGCAGCCAAGTCTTCTAACTTATCCGAAGGGGCAGTAGTCCTAGTAAACTCTAATAACGGTCTATCATTTAGTCAGTACAAGAGTCTATACAGTATGGACAGTATTAGTGGTCTTACTCAGGTGAGTGGTGGAGATACATTATCCAATAGTATGTATATATTGGCAAATTTCATGTACAATAAGGGTGATGCCAAGGCTGACCAGGCATTTGACAGACTAATGAAACTAGAAAACCTAATAGCAGAATATAATATTGATGGCACAAAGAGGCAAATAGATGGAAAGCAGTTCTTGGCAACAGCAAAAGTGGATAACTCATTTAACCTAACATATGATAGGCAGAGGATGGAATACCTGCTTAAGAATATGGATAGGCAGACACCTGCTGGGCAGTCAGGCCAATACTACGCCTACTGGAAAAATAATGATGTTGTAATATCACAGCAGACTCAGGTGAGGACAATGGACCTAGCTTACGAGTTAGATAGGTTGACAGGTATTCTAAAATCTGGTTTGTCAACATATAATATCAGTCCTAAGTATTCAGTTAAAAATTCCAGTAATATACCTGCAAAAGCAGTAAACATTGGTAACAAGTATGTAGAAATTGATATAAGCCAACAGAGAATGTGGCTGAGGGAAAATGGATATGAAAAGTTAGTTACCCCTGTAGTTACTGGTAATCCAAACAAGGGTATGGCAACACCTCCAGGTATATTCAAGGTTAGGAGCAAGATGAGAAATGTAGTCCTAAGAGGTCCAGGATATGCATCTCCTGTAAAGTTCTGGGTTCCATTTAATGGTAGCATAGGCATTCATGATGCTTATTGGCAGCCTGTATATGGTGGAAATAGGTATCTATATGCGGGATCTCATGGATGTGTAAATACACCACTATCAAATATGGCCTATTTATATCCAAGAATTAGTGTAGGAACACCGGTAATAGTACATAAATAGCATTTGTTGTAAATATATTTACGGTAATATATATAGAAAAACAAAGTAGGTATCAAAAAATTCAGAAAATTTATATTTTGATATTTACAAATACTAGGTAAGGGTTTATAATATTAGTAAGGATTTTGTCAGGATAATAACAATCTCCTTACTAATATTTTTTTGAAAATTTATTTATATGTGGAGGAAATATTATATGTGGGAAAAAGACATTAAAATCAAGGAAATTAAGGAAATAAGAACAAAGACTACTGCCTATGTTGGTGTAGGAGCTATTGAAAAATTCAATGATATAGCTAAGGAAATGGCAGACAAGGGTCTTGATAGTGTTCTAATAATGACAGGTAGAGGAGCATATAAAAAAACAGGTGCTTGGGATGTAGTTGAGAAAGCTCTAAAAGAAAACAATATAAAATATGTATTGTTTGATAGAATCACTCCAAACCCAGAGCATAAGGATGTAGACCAAGCTGTAGTAATGGCAAAGGAAATCAATGCCAAGGCGGTTATCGGTATAGGTGGAGGTAGTCCAATAGATGCAGCCAAGTTTGCAGCTATCCTACTTGAATATCCAGACAACAAGGCAGCTGACCTATGTAAGTTTACACTAGTTCCAGAAAAGGCTGTTCCAGTAATAGCTATAAACCTAACTCATGGTACAGGAACAGAAGTTGATAGGTTTGCAGTTGTGTCTATACCAGAAGAAGAGTTAAAGCCAGCCATAGCTTATGAGTGTATATATCCAATGTATGCAATAGATGATCCAGGTCTAATGACTAGCTTGTCAGAATTCCAGACAATGTCAGTATCAGTAGATGCAGTTAATCATATATTTGAAGCATCAACTAGTATAGTTGCAAATCCATTGAGTATACTACTAGGTAAGGAAACAGTTAGACTAGTACATGAATACCTACCAAGAGCTCTAAAAGATGGTTCAGACCTAGAAGCTAGATACTACCTAGCATATGCGTCAATGATAGCAGGTACATCATTCGATAACGGTCTACTACATTTCACTCATGCCCTAGAACATCCACTAAGCGCAGTTAAGACTAGTTTGACTCATGGTTTTGGTCTAGGTATACTTTTACCAGCAGTAGTAAAGCAGATATTTGATGCTAGAAAAGAAACTATCCTAGATATATTTGCCCCTATTTTTGGAGACAGAAAGGATATAGATGCAGAACAGGCGGCTAACCTAGTAAGAGAATGGTTGCATTCTATAGGCTTGACTCAGACTCTAAAGGATGAAGGTTTCACAGAAGCAGATCTTGATAAGCTAACTGATCTAGCCTTTACAACACCATCACTAGACGGTTTGTTGGCATGTGCGCCAATCGAAGCTAGTAGAGAAGTTGTAAGAACTATATATGCAGAATCTTTATAAAAATATAATTTTAAGAGGACTTAGGTCCTCTTTTTTTTGCAAAATATTTAACTATGTATGAAGAGGAGATCTATACGGGAATCAAATGCATAAAAAATTTTCTTTATAGATTGAATCACTACTATTTTTAGTTATTTTGTGTTACAATATAAAATGAGTTTTATTTACATTTGTAAATTTTATAAAATATTTACACAAATAGGTTTATTTATTCTAAAATTTGTCTATATACATATGTTGAATTACAAGAAAATCAGGAGGAAGAGATGAAAAAGGTAAATACAATAGAAATAAATATTGATGTTAAGAAAAATATATTTGAGGTAGATGAAAAGCATGAAACAGGTCCTATTGACTTGATAAGGATTTTGTCTATATTAGTGAGTGAGTATAACCTTATGTTGATGAATGATACAGATGAGATGGAAGCAGTTGATGTATTGGCAGGAAGATTTGACAAGGTTTTGGATAGGGTTACAGACCTAGGTAGGGTCAATCTAAAAATAGAAGCCTATCAGCCTAATACATTTATGACTGGTAAACAGATAATTTATGAAGTAGCATACAACAAAAATTTGAGTGGAGTAGATATGGTAAGCACTTTGATGGTAGTATTAGAATTCGTCAAGAATTCATTACTAGATTCTTTTGCCCTAAACTCAGACATTGATATGAAATCTAGGGCCAAGGGAGTAGCAGAACTAAACCAGTTTAGAAAGTCTTTAGAATATATCGAGGGCTTATCTGGCATACTTAGTTTAGCTGGATATGTTTACAAAAAAAGCAGGGAAGTTGATTCAAAATTCTCAGAAATACTGGCAAATGATATAGACAAGTTATCTCATATAAGTGTAGAAATGCTAGATGATCTTTTAGAAAAGTCAAAAAATGTAAGTGATATAGATGAGAAGGAAGAAAATAGGTATGATGCCTTGATTGAATTTAAAAAATCTCAGAATCAGGGCAGATTACATGTTTTAAATAAGGGTCATTCTCATGGACAAGGTTCTTGTTCTTGCGGTCACCATCATGATCACGACCACCATAGTCATAATAACTAATATTAAGGTCTATTTGGCCTAATAAAAGAATATATGAGAGGTAACAGGTATAACTAAAATGTGACCTGTTGCCTTTTTTCTATTTTTACATATTCTCCTAGTAAGAAATTAAACCACATTTTAATAGAGGACCGCCAAATATGCTTATTGGCAAGTATGGCTATGATTTGGGGTCTGTGGTATAATTATGTTTATATAATCAAGGAGGATAAATTATGAATTTAAAATATATATACCATAGTGGCTTCTTATTGGAGTTAGATAGTGCCTATATGCTCTTTGACTACTACAAGGGTCAATTACCTGATATGGATAAGGATAAAAAATTATACGTCTTTGTTAGTCATAGTCATGGTGACCACTTCAATGAAGATATATTCCAACTATTTGAAGACCATAAGGATGTAGAATATATACTGTCAAGCGATGTGGTTCCCAAAAGACAGGAAGATGCCGATAGGTCCTATTCACTAGAGGCCAATATGGAGTACTATTTTGATGAATTGGGAGTTCAGACATACATGAGTACTGACCTAGGTTTGGCCTATATGATTTCCTACAAGGGAATGACTATCTACCATGCAGGAGACCTAAACTGGTGGACCTGGGTAGGTTTTGAGACAGAAGAAGAATTTGAAGAATTGACAAGAAACTTCAAAAAGGAAATAGACAAGATGGCTGGCATGGAAATTGACCTTGCCATGGTACCACTAGACCCTAGACAGGCAGAACGATTTGACTGGGGCATGAAGTACTTTATAGAAAAGACTAAACCTAGACACCTAGTTCCTATGCATTGTTGGAACAAGTTTGAGGTTATAGATAAGTTTAGAAATAAGCACAGTCAACTACTTACTGCTATCAACCTAGTGGATACGGACAAGATACCTATGGAGGGGATAGCCTTAGATTAATTAAGAAAGGAGCATATATGAAGCTTTGTGATTTTTTAGTAAATATTGGTCTGGACAACAAGAATATCTTGGAGGAATTTGACAAAACTGAAATAGAAAAATCTATACTAGATAAAGAAAGCCAAACCTGCCATATTTACCTGACTTCAGATGAAATCATACTAGAGGATAGGCTTGCCAGGTTGGAAAATAAGGTGAAAAACAAACTTTGCCCACCCTTAAATTCTGTAAAACTTGAATGTAGATTTACAGGTCTAGAAAAAAAATCCTTAAAAGATATAATGAAACGTTATTGGCCAAATATCAAAGAATTGATATATTCATGCATACCGCTTTTATTTGTACATGATGATTTAGAACATATGACCAGTGGAAATGTTTTAAAAATTAAGGCTCCGGATGAATATATTCTTACTAGGCTGGTCGACAAGGAAATAGACAAAAAAATATGTGCTATTGTAAAAAGGCAGCTAAATAGAGATATAGAGGTTCTTTTTGAAGTAGCTAAAAAAAATCTTAACATAGACAAACTAGGTCACATAGAAAAAATAATTGATTCTAGGGATAGGGAAGTGGAGGACTATGTATCTAGGCTCCAAGTAGATAATTTTCCAGAACCGGAAAAAGAAGAAAAATACAAGTTAGACAGGGACTATATAGACCCCAATATGGTATATGGAGAAAATGTCATGGCAGACCTCGTCAAGATATCCAGATTAAATGAGAACTCTCGTACTGTATGTATAGAGGGAGAGGTATTTAATACTGAAGAGGTGAGCTTGAGAAGTGGCAAAATTATGTATTCTATTTTTGTCACTGATACCACAGATGCCCTACTTTGTAAGCTACAACTAAACGATACCAACAAGGACCGTGTCATGGGGGCTACAAAGGTAGGATCATATATCAGGTTAAAGGGAGATATTATAATCAGTTCCTACACTGATGAAATAGAGATGACGGTAACAGGTATAAGGAGTCAGGAAAAAAAGCCTAGACTTGACGAGGCACCGGTTAAAAGGGTAGAACTACATGCCCATACCAAGATGTCCTCTATGGACTCAGTTGTACCAGTAAAAAAGCTAATTGCCAGGGCCCTAGACTGGGGTCACAAGGCTATAGCAATTACAGACCATGGTATAGTTCAGGCCTTTCCAGATGCCATGAATGCATCAAAGGGCAAGGATATCAAGGTAATATACGGCGTCGAAGCCTATGTGGTTGATGATGACCTCGATATAGTTCAAAATCCAAATGACAGGGGCTTTGACCAGAGATTTGTAGTTTTCGATATAGAGACAACGGGATTTTCGGTTACAGGCGATAATATTACAGAAATAGGTGCGGTTTTATTAGAGGGTGGCAAGATAAAGGAGAGGTTTTCGACCTTTGTCAATCCAAGGATGGATATACCCTACCTTATACAGGAGCTAACAGGTATCACAAATGAGATGGTAGAAGATGCACCCTATATTGAGGAAGCTCTCGAAAAATTTATGGATTTTGCCAAGGATTCAATACTTGTAGCCCACAATGCTGACTTCGATACAGGCTTTATAGCCCAGAAGTGTAGTGAAGTTGGCCTGGACTACCAGCACGAAAAATTGGATACCCTGCTACTAGCAAGGGTCTTGATGACACATATGAAGAGGTTTACCCTTGATAGGTTGGCCAAGGACCTAGGGGTCAACCTAAGTGGCCACCATAGGGCAGTAAATGATGCCGAGGCAACCGCCCAGATATTCCTGAGATTTATCAGTATGATGAAGAAGGACGGGGTTGAAAAATTATCAGACATAAATAGGGTCTACGGTAAGATTGACCATACAAAGTTGAGGCCTAGCCATGCCACTATATACGCCAAGGACTATCAGGGATTAAGAAATCTCTATGAGCTTATTAGTGACTCTCATATAAACCATTTTTATAGGCAACCCCTTATGCTCAAGAGTATCATCAAGGAAAAGAGAGATGGCCTAATAATTGGAAGTGCCTGTTCAAGCGGTGAACTATTCAGTGCAGTTCAGAGGAACAAGAGCAGGCAGGAAATAGAAAAAATCCTAGAATTTTATGATTTTATAGAGATTATGCCCCTCGACAATATCAAGTACCTTGTAGAGTCAGGAGAAGTGAAAACCTACGAAGAGTTGAGAGATATAAACAAGAAGTTAGTGGACCTAGGTGACCAATCGGGCAAACCTGTAGTTGCCACTGGGGATGTACATACCCTAGAAGCATACGAAAGGGTCTATAGGAGTGTACTCAAGTATTCTCAAATTCCCAAGTACAAGAAGGATATAGAATCTCTTCACTTTAGAACTACAGATGAAATGTTGGAGGAGTTCCAATACCTAGGGCCAGAGACTGCCTACAGGGTGGTAGTGGAGAATTCAAATTTAATAGCTGACATGATAGAGGATATAATTCCAATACCAGAAGAGACCTATCCACCTAGGATAGAGGGGTCAGAGGAAGAACTGAGGCGAATGTGCTTTGACAAGGCCAGAAAGATATATGGTGACCCCCTGCCAGAGATAGTGGAAAAGAGGTTAAATAGGGAGCTAAACTCAATCATCGGTAATGGATATGCCGTTATGTATATAATCGCCAATAAGCTGGTTGCCAAGTCCTTATCAGATGGATATTTGGTTGGTTCAAGAGGGTCTGTTGGTTCCTCATTTGCAGCTACTATGAGCGATATAACTGAGGTAAACCCCCTACCAGCCCACTATATTTGTCCAAATGAAGAATGTAAGCATTCAGAGTTTTTTGCCATAGGTGAGTACGGCTCTGGTATAGACCTACCAGATAAGAAATGCCCAATTTGTGGTAGCCAGATGATCAAGGAAGGTCAAGACATACCATTTGAAGTTTTCCTAGGCTTTGAAGGTGACAAGGAACCTGATATAGACCTTAACTTCTCAGGTACCTACCAGCCTGTCATACATAAGTACACAGAAGAGCTCTTCGGAGAGGGCTATACCTACAGGGCAGGTACGATTGGTACGGTCCAGGAAAAGACTGCCTTTGGTTATGTAAAGAACTTTTCTAGGGAAAACCACCTAGATCTTACAAATGCTGAAATGACTTGGTTGACCAAGGGATGTACAGAGGTAAAGAGGACATCGGGCCAGCACCCAGGAGGTGTAATGGTAATACCTGATTACAAGAACGTTCATGACTTTACGCCAGTACAGTATCCTGCCAATGACAAGTCATCAGGGGTAATTACGACCCACTTTGACTACCACTCAATCAGTGGTAGAATATTAAAGCTAGATATACTTGGACACGACGGTCCGACCATCATCAGGATGCTAGAGGATATGACTGGTATAAAGATAACTGATATACCACTTGATGATCCAGATACAATGTCCCTATTTACATCTACCAAGGCCCTAGGCATTGAGCCAGAAGATATAGATGGGACTACAGTGGGCTCTATGGCCATACCAGAATTTGGTACCAAGTTTACCAGACAGATGTTGGTAGATACCAAGCCTACTACCTTTGCCGAATTAGTCAGGATAGCCGGTCTTTCACATGGCACCGATGTATGGTTGAACAATGCCCAGGACCTAGTCAGGGCCAATGTAGTTGGTCTAAAAGAGGTAATCTCTACACGTGATGACATTATGAACTATTTGATATTCAAGGGCCTAAAGCCTAAGATGGCCTTTACAATCATGGAGAGTGTAAGAAAGGGAAAGGGCCTAAAGCCAGAGCATGAGGCCGCCATGATAGAAAATGAGGTTCCTGACTGGTATATATCATCATGTAAGAAAATAAAATATATGTTTCCAAAGGCCCACGCAGTAGCCTATGTAATGACATCCTTTAGGATAGCCTACTGCAAGGTCAACTACCCTGAAGCCTTCTATGCAACCTATTTTACTACCAAGGTTGACGATTTTGATATCGAACTTATTACATCAGGTATTGACAAGGTCAAGGCTAGGCTAGAAGAAATAAAAGAATTGGGAACCAAGGCTACTACCAAAGAAAATTCCCAGTATACTATATTAGAGGTTGTAGTAGAAATGTATGCCAGAGGTCTGGAATTTATGCATATAGACATATATGAGTCGGATGCCAAGGAATTCAAGATATATGCACCAAAGAAAATACTTCCGCCTATGGTATCTTTGCAGGGTATGGGGGAAAATGCAGCACTCAGTGTGGTAGAGGCTAGAAAGGACGGTAACTTCCTGTCAAAGGAAGATCTGATAAAGAGGACAAAGCTGTCTAAAACAGTTGTTGAAAAGTTATCAGAACATGGTTCTCTCGATGGCATGAGTGAAAAAAATCAGTTATCCTTCTTTTAACCTTTGTATACTCTTGAAAATAGTGTTACAATCGAAAAAAAGGATGAGTATATAAGGAAGAGAGGTTAGGTAGTTATGAATAAAAAATTAAAGGTCAACCTTTTGGGACTGGCAACCATATCATTTTGGGCCCTAGCATTCCCATTTTCCAAGGTTGCGATGCAACATTTCACACCCTATTCCCTAGGCTTTTTAAGGGTTTGTATAGCATCTATTGTCCTACTTATAATTGGTATATTTACCAAGATAAGGATGCCCAAGGTCAAGGACATAGGTTGGTTGCTATTGTCAGCAGCTTGTGGCTTTGGTGTCTATTTATTTGTATTTAACAAGGGGATACAGACCATTACATCTGCATCCTCAAGTATTATAATTGCCCTAACTCCAATACTGACAGCAATTGAATCGAGCAAGATATACGGAGAAAAGATTAATAAGATTGGTTGGGTATCCATGATTACAGCCTTTGGAGGAGTCCTGATTATGATGCTATGGGATGGAGTCCTATCAGTTAATACAGGTATGATATGGACCCTGTGTGCATCAGTCCTATTTTCAATCTACAACAACCTAAACAGGAAGCTGTCAATGGACGGTTATAGGGGTATAGAGATAGTTACCTACAGTATGGTGTTTTCTATACTAATTCTATCACCATTTTCAATGCAGGGTAAGGCTGAATTAATGGCTGCATCAGGCAAGTATATATTGGTATTACTTGTCCTAAGTGTATTTTCTAGTGCCATAGCCTATTTCTTGTGGAGTATAGCCCTATCCATAGCAGACAAGACCAGCGAGGTTGCAAATTTTAGTTTCTTGACACCATTTTTTGCAACATTATTGGGCTCACTAGTATTGGGAGAGGTTCCAAACATGGGTACAGTAATTGGTGGTATAATCATCATATCTAGTATGGTTGTATTTTCTAAGAGAAACACCCTTTATAGGGCAAAAAAATAAGGAGATTGACCTAAAATCCTCAGTAGTCAGCATATAACTAGCTACTGAGGGTCTTGGGTTCAAGCTCCTTATTTTAGTTTTCTCCCATTTTTCAAATGGTCTTTCCAATAGTTTAGGGCATTGATCTTGTAGCCAATGGTGATAGATATGCTGCATAGGTATATCCAGGTCATCAGTACTATTATGGTTGATATATTCCCATATATTTCCTTATAATCACTAAATCTGTCTATATAAAAAGAATATCCTATTGAAAGTGCAACCCATAAAATAGTTGTAAGGCAGGCACCTGGTAGGGCCTGTCTAATTTTTATAGGCTTGCATGGTCCAAATACATAAAAATTCAAAAAAATCAGTAGTATAAATATAATAGGTACCACGAATCTTATAAAGTTATATATAAGGCTCAGTAGGTAAAATTCATCGAGGCTATCCCTGATTATATCAGCTAGTTTGCCTCCGTATACTAAAAAGACTACTGCCAGTATCACTGCCAAGAAAAAAGCAATGGCATATAGGAAGGCATACAGATTTAACCTTATAAATGACCTAGTCTCCTCAAAATTATAGGCAACATTTTGACCTGTAATAAGCGACTTGACGGCCTTAGAAAATGTCCATACGGCAATTAAAAAGGTTATAATCAGGAGTCTAATGCTCCTATTTTTTATGGCAGAATCTACAATAGCCAAAAGTATATTAGATGCACCCGTTGGTACATTATACTGAATAGAAGTCTCTACAAAATCGCCAACTACAGCTGGCATATAGGCAAAGGCACACATCAAAAACATTAGTGATGGAAATATAGACAGGGTCAAATAATAGGCAGCCTCTGCCGCTCTTGAATACATATCTGCTATATTAAACTGGTTTACCAAGGGTCTGACTTTTTCATTATATATTTTAATAAGTTTCATTTGACCTCCTATAAATATCACTTTTATTATATTTTACCATATTACAATCTAAAAAACCTAATATATGATATAATAATATTTAAATGGAGAAGTTTTCTAGGAGGAATATTTTGACGAGTAAATGCAATAAATATAATCACGATTTAGAGACTCTTCCCAACACATATGTAGCGATTGATTTGGAATTGACTGGAAATGATTCTCTCAAGTACATAATTGAAGCATCTGCTATAAAAGTGGTGGATGGTCAAGTAGTAGATGAGTTTTCAAGCCTGGTAAAACCACCAGAGTACAATATATTGGACAATAGCAAAATAGTCTATAGAAATAATAAACATAAAAAAATCAAATCTACAGTAAAAGTTGACGGTGAAGAGATTTATTATATAGATGAATTCATAGAGGAATTGACAGGTATATCTAACAACATGATCCACGATGCTGAAGATGAATACTCAGTAATAGGAAAATTTTACGATTTTATAGGTGACCACCTTGTAGTAGGTCACGGAATGGCAAATGATATACTTCAGATTAAGGATGCCTTTGAGAGGGTTTTAGATATAGATTTTAATAATCCATGCATAGATACTTTTGACCTTGCTGAATTTGCATACGATGACAAGTTTTCGCTGGTTAGACTGTGTGAATATTTAGGAATAGAAAACATAGATGCTCATAGGGCTAGATCTGATGCATATAGGACTCACCTTTCCTACCAAAGACTAGGTGACCATTTGAAAGAAAAGCATGGAGTAGAGGCTTATGGACAAGAGTTTTTTAAGTGGATGGAAAAGGCCCTACTAAAGCAAAATAGGATACTTAAAAATAGGGCTATGAATAATATAAATGCAAAAAATTGGAATAAAAAGAGGCAATCATATATAGACGACCATAGGCTGGATTTAGACCTTTTTAATGCAAAAATATGTCTATCAAACAGAATAAAATTAAAAAATATGCCTGATTTCAAGAGATTAGCAAATGAGTACAAGCTCAAGTTAACCGCTTCTTTAGATCTTGAATCTGACTACTATATTGTCAAAAATCCTGTCTATGATACAAATGACCTGGATAAACAATTTATAAAAAAAGTGGTAGACCTAAATAAATTAGGAAAATCTATAAGAATTATGTCCATAAATGAACTAACGTCAATACTGGAAAATTTTGTATCCATAGATGATGGAGAAACAGATGAAAATTCTTGCACCTTGGATTTCAAGGATAAGAATGTATATCTTTATAATGACTTTAACTACGAACCCAAGGAGAACATTGGTAAAATAGTTGAAGGTATAGGAGGTATACTAGTTGATGAAATAAACAATCAGACTGACTGGATTATCGTAGGTGAGGGTTTTGACAAACCAATTTTTTATGACTCAAAAGAGTATGAGCTAGTATTGGCCTATCTAGCACTTGGCCACAATATAAAATTAGTCAATGAAAAGAAGTTTTGGGAATTTATGGCGATAAATGAGGGGGAAGTATGAAGTTAAATAAAAATATTTTGGTAAAAATGGCACTACATTCACTTGTTGGTATGCTATCTACAGGACTATTTCTAGTTAAATCAGACGCCGCATCTATTAGGAGAATAGAGGGAGTGGACAGGTACCAGACTTCTATAAATGTAGCTGACCATCATAGGTCAGACACTGCTATAGTAGTAAACGGTAAAGATTTTCCAGATGCTCTTTCAGCTGTTAGTCTAGCTAATAAGTTCAAGGCAAATATAATATTGACAAGACCAACATCAGACGACTTTCAATATAAGAAATTTACGGCTGACTTGATAAATAGAAACATAAAAAATGTAATTATAATTGGTGGAGAAAATTCAGTAGATAAGGGTTATGAAATTGAATTATCCAAATTTTTCAAAGTTGAAAGAATACAGGGTAATGACAGGTATGAAACAAGCATGAAGGTTGTAGAAAGATCTGGAATAAAAAAACTCTGTATCACAGATGGCAGAAATTTTCCTGATGCCCTATCTACAAGTGCCCTAGTTGCAAAAACTAATAGTGCCTTGCTCTTAATAGACGGTAGAAAAAAGCTTGACCTAGATAAGGACTATAGAGTTCTCTATACAGTAGGAGGAACAAATTCAATCCAAAATACATATGGCAAGAGGATAGCTGGACCTGATAGATACCAGACTTGTAACCAAATACTTGACTTGATGAATGCTAAAAACATACTTATAGCTAGTGGAAGAGACTTCCCAGATGCTCTCTCTGCAGCATCCATGGCTAGCATGATTGATACTGGCCTTCTTTTATGCTCACATAGGGTTGACTCAAATGTAGTTGAGCGCAGTGCTGATAAAGATAGTATTGTTGTAGTTGGTGGTATAAATTCTGTAAGTGGCCTAACAGTTAATTCTATAATGGACAAGTATCACTATTCATACTCATCTTCTGAAGATGTAGGATTTGATTCAGCCAGCCAAACTTATAGATTTTCTGATGGACGACTATTTAAGGGATGGTTATACCAACCAAGTAGGTCATTGTATGGCTATGATAAATACTACTATAATGATGAAGGAATTTTAGAAAGAGACAAGGTAATTGCTGGCGTAAGATTAGACACTAATGGTAAGGCCATCATCGATAATGACGGAAAAACAATCACTAATTAAAATATATGAATAAAAAGTTTCAAAACGCTTTACATTTGCTGAGAATAGGGGTATTATTATGTGAGAAGGCATAAAAGATAAGTGTGGAGGAATTGGAATATGAAGGTTGAAACGTTTGGTGATCCTGAAAAACCTGTAGCACTTTTAGTGCACAGCATTTTTTATCCAGGAATTACCAGCTATAGAACAATTTTACCTTTGCTTACGAAGGATTACTACGTTGTTGTACCAAACTTGGAAGGACTTGACTACCCTCATTCAGAATTTGTATCTGCTAGATGTCAATCTGACAAGATACTTGAGTGGTTGGAAGAACACAATATAGATAGGATAGCTTTCTTACTAGGCTCGTCTTATGGAGCATCTGTAGCTTTTGAGATATTAAAAGATATTAATCTCAAGATAGATAAGGCTGCTCTGGATGCACCAGCTATGAAATGTAGTCGTTTACATGGTTTAAAACTTTATCTGGAGATGAAAAAGACATCTAATGGATTTAAAAAACATCCAGATAAATTTTTTAGTAAAACTGAAAAATACAAGTATTTAAAAGATGAAGATGAAAAACATTGTATAGATGTTTACAAAGGAATAGACAAGGACTGTCTTAAGAAAATTGCCTTTTCTTGCTATGACTATACCTTGCCATCAAGACTTTACAGGGAGGGAACAAAGATTGTATTCCTCTTTGGAGAAAAGGACAAGGCCAAAATAAATCTTCCAGAAATAAAATCACTAGGAGCTGGTGATATTAAGATAATTGATGGTATGAGCCATATGCAGTACATGTTTGAAGAGCCAAAGCAGTTTTTAAAAGAGTGCGGTTTAGCAATATCCTAGTTTATGTTTTGTTGTAGGCAAAGGTAAGATTTAAGATTAAATGATCTCTATAATTTCTGGCGATACTGACTTGAATAGTTGGTTAGAAATTTATAAATTTATGTTGTAATGGAGGTAAATTATGAAAAAAATATTATTTGGAACTGCCATAGGTGTAGTTGCAGGAGCACTTGGTTACAAAGTTTACAAGGAAAATGAAGTAGAAGTAAATGAATTCCTTCGTGAAAAGCTACACATTGAATGTGATTTTGAAGATTTTGATGATGAGGATTTTGAACTTGAGGATTTAGAAGCTCTTAGAGAAACTATTGATGACCTAATTGATAGAAAAAATGCACGTGATTTTGATAGCGACGATGAAGAAGTGAACGACGACCTTGATAGTTTTGTAGTTTCTATGCAGGACTTTGATAAAGAAGAGCTTAAATTTGATGATGCAGCAATCGTAAAAGAAGAAGAAAAATAGTATAGATAAGATATACATATAAATACTATACAATAAAGGGATTATGACGTATAAATACAGGCGTAATCTCTTTTTTATTTGCAATAAACTTAAATTAACCTATCTTAACTGATTAGTACAAAATAGGAGAGGCTAAGATATTGGCCATATCATCTGGCTTGTATAAACTCTATGCTTTTGTAGAAAAAATCTTTTATAAAAAATCAGAAAAAGTTTTCCTACAAGACTTGCATTATTCGGATAAATAGTATACAATATTTGTAGAAAAGAGATATACTAATATCTAAAAGGTTGAAAAAATTGATATATACTATACTATATGGAGGATTATAATGAAGATTAGAGTTGGTTTAAACGGATTTGGAAGAATTGGTAGATCGGTATTAAGGATTACAGAAGCAGCAGCTGACAAGTATGAATATGAAGTAGTGGCTATAAATGCCAGAGCAAATGCTGAAACACTTGCCCACCTGTTTGAATATGATTCAAGCTACGGTATATTTGATGGACAGGTAGAAGTTAAGAACAACGATTGTATAAACGTAAACGGAAGAGATATAGCAATCACTAGAGCTGCTACTCCAGCTGAAATACCTTGGAAAGACCTAGGAGTTGACATAGTTATAGACAATACTGGCAAGTTCAAAACTAGAGAAGATGCTATGGGACATATAAATGCTGGAGCAAAGAAGGTTGTAATCACTTGCCCTGCAAAGAAGGAAGATATAACTATAGTGCTAGGCGTAAATGATGATAAATACGATCATGAATTACACAATATAATATCAAATGCATCTTGTACAACAAACTGTTTAGCTCCAGTAGCCAAGGTTATAGATGAAAAGTTTGGAATTGAAAATGGTATGATGACTACAGTTCATGCTTATACAAATGACCAGCAGGTACTAGACAAGACTCATAAGGACCTAAGAAGGGCTAGAGCTTGTGCCGGATCAATAATACCTACAACAACTGGTGCAGCTAAGGCAGTTTCACTAGTACTACCACAGCTAGAAGGAAAGCTAAACGGATTTTCTCTAAGAGTTCCAACTCAGACAGTATCTGTAGTTGACCTAGTTGTAAACCTAAAGAAGAAGGACGTAACTGCTGAAGAAATAAATGCAGCCCTAAAGGAAGCTTCTGAAAACGAATTAAAGGGTATATTAGGTTACTGCGACAAGCCACTAGTATCTGTAGACTTCAAGGGCGATAAGAGGTCTTCAATAGTAGATGCCCTATCAACTATGGTAATGAGCGATGGACTAGTTAAGGTAATATCTTGGTATGACAATGAATGGGGTTATGCCGAAAGAACTGCTGACCTAGTTAACATGGTATCAAAAAAATTAAAATAGTAATTTCTTCACTGAAATAAATATAAATTTATTTTCAAAGATTTAAACCCAATATAGTTAATTTATTAAAGTCACTTATGGTAACATAAGTGGCTTTTTTCGGTTGTATAATATTTAGCGTTGGTGAGAGAAAAAATTCTCTCCCAACGCTAAATT
>OHAD01001768.1_pt1 | contig 18883 bp, 15 predicted proteins | sample 1577011 | NCBI WGS metagenome assembly OHAD01 (sample SAMEA3541510, study PRJEB24748) | human gut metagenome | biome: human gut; feature: human-associated habitat; material: faeces | place: China | collected 2012 | reverse complement strand
TAAAGAGCAACACCTTCGGCAAGACCTACGAAGATAAGGGATTTACCAAGAATGCTCTGATCCTCGCTGATTGCACCAAGAGCTGCACTTGCCGCACTGGCTACGGCAATACCACCACCGATACAGGAAAGACCTGTAACAAGAGCTGCTGCAATATATCCAAGACCTGTTGCAATACCTGCATCAGCGCCTGTTGCAGCCTGTACAGAAGAGCTTCCTGCAAACATAACCATTGCTGCTACTAACATGGTACCAAAGAAGAAAAATGCGTTTGTTGCGATTGTTGTTTTATAACGTCCACGGCTCTTCTCGCCGATGAAATAATAACCAAATGGAACGATAATGCTTAATACAAGCGCTACTGCTAAGATAATCTGTGTCATAACTGTCATGATAATTGACCTCCTCGTGTTTTTAACATTTGTAATGTCACTGCATTTCACAGAGACATTTGATAAATATTTCACTACCAGCGGCAGTTTACTTTGCCTCCGCATCAGAACGGAACGGCTCGAATTTTCTTCCGCTTCCTTTGTAGAAACGGCTGAACATCTCGTAATACTCAAGTCTCAGTACCTGGATACCAACGATCAGACCCTCAAGACCGCATACGAAAATATTTCCGAGAACAATCACTACCCAGTTCGGGCTTCCGTTCTCAGCACCGGCCAGCATCAGTACAACCTGCATCATAGCTGCATGGCTGACTGCATAAGCTCCGATACGCACGAAAGAAAGTGTGTTGGAGAAATAGCTCAAAAGGACTTCGAACATCTCGAAAAATCCCTGAACAATAAACATTCCCACGCCTTCAAAGGCTGCCGGCTTCTTTTCCACAAGGTTTGTAAGAGGCTCTTTTAAGAACATTACAAGCAGCGGAAGAATAAACATAATGCAAAGAACAATACCGCCAGGAAGCTTATGGCCTGTCATAAACAATGCAATTACAATCACTGCGGATCCATAGAATACAAGGCCTGCAACAGAGTTGGTATCAAACCATACTTTCTCTGTATCCTTTGCTTTCAGGGAATCTTTTGCGCGGAAAGAGTTGATAATATTGAAAATCATACAGAGAAGAATGATTCCCATACCAAAGCCAATAGCGATAATAAATACGGTATTCAGTTTTCCGATAAAAGGCACATTCATCATGGCATCCATAGGCCTTAACCATACAGGCTCTATAATATCCTCAAATCCGAAGACGCTGCCGAACATGAAGCCAAAGAATGTGGAAAAGATACCTGCACAGCTGATGATTCCGGCAAGATCAATATGCTTGAATCTGTAAAGAAGATATCCGCCGATCAATAAAACCAGACCCTGTCCTGCATCTCCGAACATTGCGCCGAAAATAAAGGAATAAGTAATGGCGATAAACCAGGTTGGATCCATAAGCCGGAAGGCCATACATTTTGGTGTACATTTCGAATGGCTTGAAAAGCTTGGGATTCTTCAGCTTGGTAGGCGGTGTCTTATGGGCATCCTCCTGCTCATTCTCATCAATCAGACAGAAAATACGGGAATCTCCGGAAATATCATTCTGGAAAGCTTTGGCATCCTTCTCTGTCATCCAGCCACAAAGGATATAAAATGGTTCCTTCGGCTTATAATCGGCTGCTGCCTCTCCCTTATTGTCCCCATGTGTGCATGCTGCCAGTTTACGGATATCAAAGTTTCTTGAAAACTGGGAAAGTGTATGTTTGCAGGAAACAATGTCGGATGCATTTTTTCTGAAGAAAGCTTTTCTTGCCGCTTTGTTCGCATCAAGATCTGCAATTGTTTTCTTGTACTGCGCTTCAAGTGCTGTGTATGCAGCTTTGGCAGTTCCATCATACTGATCCGGTACAAAGATTTTTTCAAAGTGCATAGCAGAATATACGGCATGGATCCGCTGCGCTTCATGAACGGGAACAAAATAAATTCCCCAGATATAACGGTCATCTTCATCACATTTAATGAAAATCGTATCCAGATTATCATAAATGTATGTTTTAAATTTATCGAAATAATCTTTCTCGATCCGTCCAAAGCGATAATGGATATAACGCATTTTCAGGATTGACTGCACATCAAAGTCTACATTTCGGAAAGGATAGATAATACGAAGTGATTCTGCCAGAGAATCACGTTTCTCTTCCAGTTCCTGACGGGTCTTGTTAAGGACATCCGCTTCATCTTTGATCTGCTGTACGAAAGAGAGAGCTTTTTCGATTGGCAGCTTCTTCGCAGAAGCCTGCTCCGGGTTCTCAACCTCTTCATAGAAGCTTCCGACTGTGCTTAAAGCTTCTTTATAAGGATTGATTTCAAGATAAGGAGAAAGATTCTTCACATCTGTGAGCTCAGTAAGAGCATTCTCCAGATGAATCTCATACCGGCTGAGGTAATTATTTACAACTCGGTCGATATCCTCTCTTGGCCCGGTAATGCTGACAAATTTCATTTTCTCAATCACATTGCTACCTCCGGGTTACTAATTGTTGTGAACATAATGCATTGCCTCGTCCGGATCAACCTGGTAACGAACACACTCCAGTGCGATGGTCAGACGGTTTACCTCATGCTCTTTGTGGTAAAGATAAGAATACAAAACAGCTACTGAATAAGGATCCTTGCGAGCCTCTTTCTCAAGCACGGTACGGAGCAGACTATTATAAAGCTCCTCCATGGAGATCAGGTTCAGCTGCTGATATTTCCTGCCATACCAGGTACGGGAAAAGATCTGCTCACCCTCTTCTTTGCTGGTAGCTTCCACCAGAGCTGTGATTTCTTCTTTCTTTAGTTTATAATTCACGGGAATCAGCTGTGCGTAGATGGCTGCCGGCTCCATTTTGTAATAACGCTTGGACCGCAAGATAAACTGCAGGTTCAGCATATCAAACTTCTCACCATAAGCCTTGGTGATCTCGTCCAGATCGTTTCCCTTGAATAACTTTTTGCGGACACTCCAGATCTGATTAAAATAATAAAGATCAAGAGCCATTCCGTAGTCAAATAAAAGTCCATTGCCGTTCTCATATACGCTCTGAAGCGGAGCATAGAATTCATTGCCCTTCAGGGCTGTCATGAACTCATCCATATTTCCGGCACCTGCCACTCTGTCAATGTCCAGCTTGGAATGGTGAAGGAAAAAGTCGCGGTAAGGACTCATATCCACAGGATCGGTGCTTCTGTGATCAAAGAGATTCGTCATGATCTCTTTCAGAACACGGATTTCGTAGCGCTTAGAATAAAGTGCCAGGAACTTGCGCTGCTCCTTGTTTGCAAAATTGTAAATGCGGGAGAAATTTCCGAAAATGGATTTCTTCAGAAGCTTCTCGATCTCACCTCGGTGAAGATTATTCTCATCAAGGTCTGACCATGCTTTCGCATATTCCGGCGTTTTCTTCAAATAAGCGGCTACCTGTGGAACGTCCGAAAAGCGGACGATTTCCTGAAGCTGTTCATCTGTCACCAGATGACTGCTCATAGCGCGTATTTTCGTGGAAATTCCGCTGTAGGAAAGAACGCTTCCCATTACATCACTTCCTCCTGAATGATCTTTTCAAAAATTTCTCTGGAAAGGCGTTCGTGATTCTTCGCATAGTAAGCGTCCAGCTGACTTAAGGCAGCCTGAGTGTCTTCCCGCAGGGATGACAGACGCTTATCCTTCTCACCCTCAAGATTCCGGCGAATTTCCTTAATCTGCTCTTCTGTCTGTTTCTCCAGCTGGGTGTCGAATTCCTTGGACTGCCTTTCCATCTCAGCTGAAAGAGCTTTCTTCTTCTGCAGTGCATCCCTCATAATGGTCTCTGCAGTTGTCTCTATCTCGGATAACTTACCGATTATCTGTTCCATTTTTCCCCTCCTTTTTCAAGTTTTAAGTATCTTACACCTATTTTGATGAAAATACCAGTCAAACTTTGCCTAAAATTTTCACAAAAATTCAATACAATTCCAGATGTTTTGACTAAAAATTAACGATCTTATCAATTCCTGTCATATCGAAATTTTATAATAGGTACACGTATTAATTATAAATAGGAAGAAAATGCATATTTATACAGAGTTCTCCCACATTTTTCCGTTTACTTTTCTTATTGACGCATTTCATATTCAGTCAAAATTAGTCAGTTTTTTCAATTAAAAGAACTTTGCGTTTTCCCCCTGACATAGAATGTGTTTGAAAAATCACGATATCAATATTATTGCGGAAAAGCAGGAAATCATGTATAGTAGTTTTGTTAAGAATGAATACAATTTCAGCTGATTCTGACAAGCATTTTTTACCACCCGGTAACCTTTTGCAAAGAGCCGGAATCAGTTTCATACAGCTATAAATATAATTACAGGAGGAACCTATGCGACTTAGAAATATACCAGGCGCCAAAGACGCAATTGCAGAAAGTATCTACGTGATCCAGAATCCCCAGGAGAATAAGGGAAACTGGGACAAGGTTTTCCCACAGAATCAGCCTGTCCATCTGGAGGTTGGCATGGGAAAAGGCCGCTTTCTTATGGATATGGCGAAGCTCCATCCGGAAATCAACTATATCGGAATCGAAATGTATGACAGCGTACTCCTTCGTGCCATTCAGAAGAAAGAAGCCCTTGCAGAAGAAGGACAGGAGCTTTCTAATTTAAAATTCATGCGCATGGATGCAAGACTTCTTCCCGAAGTTTTTGAAAAAGGCGAGGTTTCCAGAATCTATCTGAACTTCTCTGATCCTTGGCCTAAGGCCCGCCACGCTTCACGCCGTCTTACCTCCCGGGAATTTCTTGCCCGCTACGACAAGATTCTGAAAGAAGACGGAACCATCGAGTTCAAAACTGACAACCGCGGCCTGTTCGACTTTTCCCTGGAAGAAGTCCCGGAAGCCGGATGGAAGCTTGAAGCACATACCTTTGATCTTCATCACAACGAAGAAATGATGGTTGGCAATGTAATGACCGAATATGAAGAAAAATTTTCTTCTATAGGAAATCCTATCTGCAAGATGATCATTCGTCGTTAAATGTTTCACGTTGCTGTATTTCTTTTCATATTATAAGGAAGAAATATCTGGCAGGAGTTTTTATATGAAGCGAACCAGATCTTTGCAAAAATTTGCTGCTCAATTTGGCTATGAACATAAAAACAGAAGCAATCCCTTCTCCAGCATAAAGAAGCATGCCAACGAACTGTCCAAACTGCTGGACAGCATGTTTCCCAAGGACAAAAACGACAAAGAAAAATCATAAAAAGGAAGCCAAACAAATGAAAAATTCTCCGACAGAAGTGAAAAAGAAAGAAATGGAAGAGCGCAAACGTCAGGAAGAGCTGGAAAAACAAAAGCGTAACGAAACGTACCAGCTCCTTGGCGGTTCCCAGAATGACAGTGACACCGACGACGATTCCTCATTAGAAGGAAATATCCAACAGCTGGAAAATTACAGCTATTTTAACGGCAACAAAATTCTCGAATCCTTAAAGCTCACTGCCAAAGACCGAAAAAGCGGGGAAGCCATCTATCGCCAGGGGAAAATGAATGTCACTGACATTTCCTGCGGTTACGACAGGATGAACGGTCAGCGCCTTGGCCAGGTAGAGGCAACTTTCCAGACCGGCAGAAATAATTTTGATGTCACACTCCTTTTTTCTCACGAAGAAGTAACTTACGCAAGATGCGGATGCCCGGAATGCAGCAGGAAATACTGGGGCTGGTACTCTGATAATTCCAGATGCCAGTATACCGCTGCTCTGGCTTTTTATGTTCGGGATTATGTAAGCCACAATAATTTTTCAGATGCCACAGACATGAACGGAGACTATCTGCTGAACTCCTATCGCAGAGGGCAGCTCAAAAATGGCCAGAAAGAAACACCGGCCCAGGTTTCTCCAAGCGTTTCCCTGATTCCAAGGCTGACTCAGAATGACAATAAACTTTCCGTTTCTTTTAAAGTGGGCACTTCCAAAATGTTCGTGGTAAAAAAACTGGATGACTTCTGCCGCCAGGTTCGCAACGGTGAGATCGTTCAGTATGGAACCAGCACCCAGATCAGCCACAAAACGCAGGATTTCACAGAGGAGAGCCGCAAATGGATCCGCTATATTGACCGGATCGTACGCGAGGAAGAGCAGTTCGTAGACAAAATCCAGAATTCCGGCATCTATTTGCCAAAGAAGTTTAATGTTGGCAATTCTCTGGATCTTTTTGGCTGGCGTCTGGACAGTTTTTACGACAATGTCGGCAGTGAGAAAATAGATTTTGAAGATAAAACTCCGGATGCAGCCCGTAAAAAAGCCCAGCTTCACTGCAAAACAGGGAATCCACGGATTTCCATACGGATTCTGGATGCCTCTAAGGATAAAAAGCAGTTTGACGGTGTCACAGTAAAGGGATACATCCCAGAGCTTTTTCAAGGTATGGACTCTTCATACTTTATCCAGGATGACAGCTTCTGCAAAACAGAACCGGCCTTTATGGAAAAGGTCCGTCCATTGACAGCGCTTTCCAGAAATGGAGAATTCCACTTCCAGATGGGGCGCAATACATTGTCCAATTTTTATCACAATGTGCTGCCTCAACTTCAGGAGGTGGCGGATATTACAGAGGAAAATCCGGAGAAATTCAGGCAGTACCTCACCCCTGAAGCGCACTTCGTATTTTATCTGGACATAGAAAATGATAACGTTATCTGCAAGGTAAGCGCCTTTTATGGAAAAAAGGAATTCTCTGTAGGAAAGCTTTTACTTCATGAGAACATCTCCCCTGACCAGCAGTTCCGAGATTTTCCTCTGGAAAACAGCATTCTGGATCAAACAATGGAATGGCTGCCTTACTATGATCCCGACTTTGACGTTCTTCACTGCAATCACGACGAAGAACTGAGCTATCAGATCATGGAATCCGGAACTGCCGCCCTCATGGAGCTTGGCGAAGTACGCTGCACCAACCGGTTCCGCAGCCGACATACCTTAAAGACTGTAAAGGTTTCCGTTGGGGTGTCCGTGTCCGGCGGACTCCTGGATCTGAATATTTCCACAGATGATATTTCCAGCCAGGAGCTTCTGGATATCCTGAAAAGCTATCAGCTGAAGAAAAAATATTACAAGCTGAAAAGCGGCGAATTTGTCAATCTCCAGGAGCAGAACCTGGAAATGCTGGCAGAACTGATGAAAACCCTTCATCTCACTCCGAAAGAATTTGTCAAAGGAAAAATGCACATTCCGGCATACCGCACCTTATATCTGGATCAGATGCTGGAAAGCAACGAAAACATATATGCCAACCGTGACCGTCATTTCCGTGAAATCGTAAAAGGCTTCAAAACCATTAACGATGCCGATTTTGAAGAACCGGAAAGCCTTTCCAGGATCATGCGAAAATATCAGAAGAACGGTTACAAATGGCTGCGTACCCTGGAAGCATGGAAATTTGGCGGAATTCTCGCCGATGATATGGGACTTGGAAAAACCTTACAGGTAATCGCAGTTCTTCTCGCAGCGAAGCTTGAAGGCAAAACCGGCACATCTCTGGTAGTGGCTCCTGCTGCCCTTGTTTTTAACTGGGGTGAAGAGCTTGCCCGATTTGCCCCACAGCTGAAAGTATCACTGATCGCAGGAAGTCAGTCCGAGCGTCAGGCGAAGCTTCAGACATACTCAGATTTCGATGTTCTGGTCACTTCTTACGACCTTTTAAAAAGAGATATTGACCAGTATGAGGAAAAAGAATTTTTATACCAGATCATTGATGAGGCACAGTATATCAAGAATCACACAACAGCAGCAGCCAAATCTGTAAAAGTGATCCACAGCCAGACCCGCTATGCACTTACAGGTACACCAATTGAGAACCGACTCAGTGAGCTTTGGAGCATTTTCGATTATTTAATGCCGGGATTTCTCTACGGTTACGACTCCTTTAAAAAGGAATTTGAAACTCCGATCGTAAAGAACGACGATGAATCTGCCATGACCCGTCTACAGAAAATGGTGTCCCCATTTATCCTTCGCCGTCTGAAAGAGGATGTGTTGAAGGATCTTCCTGAAAAACTGGAAGAAGTCCGTTACGTGAAATTTGAGGATGCACAGCAGAAGCTGTATGATGCCCAGGTTGTACATATGAAGGAAAAAATTGCCCAGCAGGACGAGGGCGAATTTAATAAGAGCAAATTGTGGATTCTGGCTGAATTGACGAAGCTGCGACAGATCTGCTGCTCTCCTTCTCTTTGCTTTGAAAATTACCGCGGTGAATCTGCCAAGGCTGAGAGCTGTATGCAGCTGATCCAGAGTGCTATTGATGGTGGGCACCGTATGCTTTTATTTTCCCAGTTTACTTCCATGCTGGCTCTTCTTCAGGCAGCACTGGAAAAAGAGGGGATTCCTTATTACATCATCACTGGGGAAACCTCCAAGCAGAAACGACAGGAGCTTGTGAAACAGTTCAATTCTGATACCACTCCTGTATTTCTCATTTCCCTAAAAGCAGGCGGCGTTGGACTGAATCTGACAGGTGCAGATGTGGTTATCCACTATGACCCCTGGTGGAATCAGGCTGTCCAGAATCAGGCCACTGACCGTGCCCACCGTATCGGACAGACAAAGAAAGTTACCGTGTACAAGCTCATCGCCCGCAATACCATTGAAGAAAAGATCCAGAAGCTCCAGGAAGCAAAGCAGGATCTGGCAGAGCAGATCATCAGCGGTGATATGGGACAGCTGAGTGGTATGAGCAGGGAGGATATTCTGGAATTGTTGTAGGAAATGAAAATAGATTGCTGTTTAGTGGAGTTGTAATCCCCCCACTAAATAGCAATCGTAAAAGTTTTCGAAAAAATTTAAAAAAATTATAAAATTCCTATTGACTTTTGGTGCACACCTGATATATAATACATCTTGCGTTGAGGAAATAACAACTCAGCGAAATAAGAGATGCGCCTTTAGCTCAGTTGGTAGAGCACCTGACTCTTAATCAGGGTGTCCAGGGTTCGAACCCCTGAAGGCGCACTGAAAGCACTGTTTTTGCGGACAAAGCGATTGCCGCGGGGACGGTGTTTTTTTGTGCCTGCAAAGCCAGTAAGATCAAGGCTTTCGGGGATTTTAACCCTTTCGACTATAAATTGTAATCTCACGTTTTTCCAAAAACTGTTACATTTGGGGTAGTTACAAATGGTTACATTTGAATACATTTTTGAATACAAATAAAGTATGCAACTTTACCTTTCAATTTCTCTTAGCAAAAAGCCCTCTGCCATAAATCATATCTGATTCTGGCAAAGGGCTTTCTTCACTTGATTTTTATAAATTTTTCTCTTTCCTTATTCTCATAATTTGCTCCATTGGAACTCCAAATATCTGAGAGATCTCTGTAGCATTGTACTTAATATAAAAATCAGCTGTTCTGCGCCTGGGATGCTCTCACGGTTGCCAACCGCATTCGTAATCCTATACTTTTTTGTCAGACATTTTATCGTTTTTGGCTTTAATTGTAATATTTTCCGCGAATATTCTATAATATTTTGATTTTGTAAAAGTCAATACCTTTTTGCCGATTTCTGTCGAATTTTACATTTTCATAACAATAACCAAAACATTTGTTTCGATTCCCATTATGTAAATCAACTCATCCACATGCTTTTCCATGTGGATAATGTGGATAACTTTGTGCATAACTTGATTTTTCAACATTTTTTCATATTTTTGAAAGTGGAAAACTTTCTACCTATTAATTCACCTATCCACATTTTTTTTAAGTCTTTGTGCAATCTGCTAATTTCAACACTTTTCGACATTTTCCCTTGCAAAATATCGTATTTACAATACCTTACAAAATACACACAAATCAATTTTATTCTCTCACCATTCCCCTTTGTATCGTGGCATGGTTATCGTTCGCAACCTTCACAGTAACAAGCTTCACAATGCACAAAAATCATGCTTTGCATGATTTCGCGCCGCAATTCTCGGGTTTTCTGCGAACCTTGTTCAAAAAAGCACCTCGCGGAATGTTATCAGCGAATAACAACGTGGCAGACTCCCGTCACTGTACAAAAAGGCCGGGGAAACCTTCCCCGGCTGTAAATGTCAGAACAGGATAACCGGATTTCATATCTGTTTTATCAAATGCTCCGCTCCCTCACTCTTATTCACTAAAGAAGCCGTCCGCTTCAATATAAGTTCCTACTCCCACAGGCGCCTCATAATCATAGTTGGAAATCTTGATTCCAGACGCAGATGTACTTGCATGGATAATCTGTCCATTTCCAATGTACAGTGCCACATGGCTGATTCCGCTTCCATAGAAAATCAGATCTCCTGGCTCCAGATCTTCCACGCTTTTTTTCGCTGATTGATTATACTGATCTGCTGCTACTCTGGGCAGTGAATAGCCAAACTGTGCAAACACAGACATTACAAACCCGGAACAGTCTGCTCCGTTTGTCAGACTTGTCCCACCGTAAACATAAGGATTTCCCTCAAACTGCAGCGCAAAATCCACGATTTGCTGACGAAGCTCTTCCTCAGAAAGTACCTCCTCTGCCTCTGCAGTCTCTGTCATCCCAGCTACAAATGCCTCGCCCGCCTTTTCCACAGCAGCCTTAGTCGCTGCAAACGCAGTCTGTGGAAAAATCATCTGAGAACAGACCGTTATACACATTGTCATTCCGCAGATCAGTTTTTTCATTTTATTTTTTAACATTCATACACCTCTCAATTTATATAAAATCGCCCTTCAAAATGTTACATTTATATTAAGCATATGTAACAATTACGCATAATATCACAACAATCTGTTACCGTCAATTTTGCTCCCACAAATAAAAAAATCGCCTTTTCCGTGAAATCCAACAACTTCCCCATGACATCCCCAACTAATTTCGTCATTCCCGTCAGTCTTGTACACAAAATACACATAACCTTAAAGCCATGGAACCAAATATTTCGCATACTACACTGAAATTCTCAATAATATAGTAGAAATCCCCCAGAGCAGAGGGCATCCTATGTCAAACAGACCAAAATTCACCGCCGCTATTCTGGCTTTTTTTCTTATTATCTGCTTCACATTTTCCTGGCTTTTCAGTCATGTCTTCTCCGAAAATGCCCGCTTCGAAAACTTCGCGGAGTCCATATTTGAAAAAGAGGTTTCCGGAAACGCCCTGAATCTTCATTATTCCCTGGCTTATCCGGAAAAACAGGGCATCTCACGCACCCGCGCTACCCTTGGCACAATACATCCCAACAATGAAAAAGCCTCTGCCCAGTGCCAGGAATATGTAAAAAAGCTGAAAAAATTTTCCCAGTCAAAGCTCAGTACTTCCAATCGCCTGACCCTTGATCTGCTCCTCCTTTACTACCACACCGAAGCCTCTCTGGGCGACAATTATCTTTTGGAAGAGCCGCTTAGCCCAAGCCTCGGGATCCAGGCGCAGCTGCCTGTACTGCTGGCGGAATACTCCTTCTACACCAATCAGGACATCACCGACTACCTGAATCTGCTCTGCAGCACAAAAGAATATTTCCAGAGCATTCTCGCCTTTGAACAGACAAAATCTGATGCCGGATTTTTTATGTGCGACGAAACTCTGGAACGCATTCAGGACCAATGCCGTGCTTTTATTCAAAACCCGGATTCCAATTATATGCTGGAAATTTTTTCCCAGAAACTAAAAGCCTATGGAAAGCTTTCCGAAAAGGACCAGGAACAGCTGAACCTGACCCATAAACAGATTCTGAAGGAAAAGGTTCTCCCCGCATATCAAACGCTGATAGAAGGTCTGGAGCAACTTCGGGGAACAGGCAAAAATACCGGAGGACTGGTCAATTTTTCCGGTGGAAAGGAATATTACCAATATCTTCTAAAAAGCCAGGTGGGAATCTACATACCTGTGGAAAAACTGGAAAAGCGCCTCACCCAGCAGCTTTCCACCGATTCTCAGGAAATTTCAGAACTTTTGAAACAGCATCCACAACTTCTCACATTGCTAAATGAGAAAATGGATTTGCCAGATATGGAGCCCACACGGGTCATGGAGCTTCTGGAAAAAAATATTCAGCAGGATTTCCCCTCCACTGCTTCTGTAGATTTCGAAATCCGGTCTGTACATAAATCCATGGAAGAATTTCTCAGCCCGGCGTTTTACCTGACACCGCCAATGGACACAGGAGCGCCAAATGTTATTTACATCAATCATGGACGGCAAATTTCCAATCTGGAGCTTTTTACCACGCTGGCGCACGAAGGCTTCCCCGGTCATCTTTACCAGACCGTTTATTTCGGACGACAAAGTCCATCCCATATCCGGTATCTCATCGATTACAGCGGATACGTGGAAGGCTGGGCCACTTATGTGGAAAGTTATGCGTATGATTATGCCGCAGATTATCTGTCTGCCGGCACCTTATCCTCACAGGAAGCTTCTGCCTGCACGCGACTTTCCTGGCTGAACCGCAGCGTGAATCTGTGCATTTACTCCCTACTGGATGTGGGAATCCATTACCACGGCTGGACTCCTGCGCAAGCCGCCCGCTTCCTGAATCTTTTCGGAATCCGTGATGCTGCTGTCACGGCCGAGATTTACCGATATATCACCGAAACACCTGCTAATTATCTGAAATACTATGTGGGATATCTGAATTTTCTGGATCTGAAAGAAGAACAGCAATCCCTCCTTGGCGAAAACTTTGATCTGAAAAGTTTTCATCAGAAGATACTGGAAATCGGCCCTGTGCAGTTTCCGGTTTTACAAAAATATATGAACGAGAAATTATGATTGCCTCTGAAGCTGCAGTATTTTCGCCCGGCTTCTGCCTGCCAGATCCACGCGCAATATTACCCGAAAATTCCCGAAATGCTGTAACATTTTTTTAAATATTTATGTAATAACTTCTTTCTTTGAGCACAATAATTTGCTATAATGAACTCACATTGAAAATATGCAGGAGCAATCTGATTTTCTGATCCTGCTGGTCATATTTTCCTACATTAGAGAAGGGCAAAATCATGAAAAAACGAGATAATCTCCCATTAAATTATAAAGAACGCCTGAATTCCAGAACCAGCTTTCTGGTATCCATCGCGGTTCTGGTGGTTCTCTGCCTGGTGTTTAACCAGATGGACTACACCATGATCCGCCAGCCAGCCGCCCAGGCGAAAAAAGCAGCTGACTTACAAAAACAGAAGGAAGAAGAGGCAGCTGCCACCACCCAGGAAGTCACTACAGCCACAGTTCTTGCAGTTGGGGATAACCTGGTTCAGCCAAGTCTTCTTGCATCCGGTCAGTCAGAAACCGGCGCCTGGAATTATGACAGTGTTTATGCTAATCTGAAATCCGATATACAGGCTGCCGACATTGCTATGGTCAATCAGGAAACACCTTTCACCACAGACCACAGCGCAGTCAGCGGTACCGCGCCTTACGCCACTCCTACAGAGATTGGCGACGCACTTGTAAATGCCGGATTTAATGTGGTCACATCTGCCACAGCACTGATCGATGACAATGGTTCTTCCATGATCAACGAAACTTTAAATTACTGGGAAACCAGCCATCCGGATGTCACTCTGGTTGGTATTCATAAAAACCAGTCCGGTATAGACACTCCGAAGATTGTAGAAATTAACGGAATCAAGATTGCGTTCCTTAACTATACCTTCCCGTCATATGGAAGCCAGACTGTAAGCTCCGGCGACAGCACTGATAGTTCTGATGGTTCTGCAAACGACTCTGCCAGCTCGGATACTTCCGGCAGTTCAACAGGAGATGCAGACAGCTCTGGAAGTACAGATACATCCACTTCCGGAAAAGGCTCTATGATTGACACGTTCAGCACTGCCGATGTTGCAGCCGCCATCAAACAGGCCAAAGCTTCCGCAGACTGTGTGATTTTCTCTGCAAACTGGGGCAAGACCGAAGAACCAATGCCTACCGAATACGAAAAAGAATGGGCCAACTTCCTTATGGAGCAGGGTGTTGACGTTGTGATCGGAACCAATCCGAATGTGCTCCAGCCATATGGCTACCTTACAGATGACTCTGGTCACAACATGCTGATCTACTACTCCCTTGGCAACTTCGTTACCGGTCAGGAAACACTGAAGCAGCTTCTTGGCGGAATGGCAGCCTTTACCATTCAGAAGACCGTAGACGGCGATCAGACCAGCATCCAGATCCAAGATGCCACACTGACACCGCTGGTTATGCATTACAGCTACGATACCCTGGAATATGCACCATATAAGCTGGACGATTATACAGACGCTCTAGCATCTGCACACAGCGTCCGCCAGTCCATCGGAGATGAGTTTTCCCTGGAAAACCTTCAGACAAAATATGATGAAATCATGTCCATGAACGTCACACCATCTACTAAGACGGATCTTCTGGATGTCACATTTGATTCCGACGGAAATATGCTGGATTCCAACGGAAATTACGTGGAGGATAATGATTCCATCACCTCCTCCTGGTACTATCAGACACTTGCCACCCAAAGCAGTTCCAGTTCTGACGGCTCTGGATCAGGCAATTCCGGATCAGACAGCTCAGACGCATCTGATGACAATTCAGAAGGTTAAATGTGCCCCATACCAGGTTCAATATTACTAATGACAAAATCTGCAGTACTATAATATATAGGCTGCAGATTTTTGTTATTCCGGCATTCCAAACATTTTTTTGTCATCAAATGGCTGGTATACAATTCCTATTTACTGCAAATCAGATAGTATCTATGTCTTATTGTCACGAAAACCAGTCATTTATCACATATAGGTTGTTTTTTCAGACAAAATCAGATAAAATTTATAGTAGAGTAGTAACGATTCCGCACATTCACAGTGATATCCTTCTGGATACACAGAAATCATGTTTTATACGATTTCGCGCCGCATTTCTCGTTTTTTCTGTGAACTTCGTTCACAAAAACACCTCGCGGAATAATGTCTGCTGAATCGTTATGTAGAATAATTAATAAAGTCATTTTCGGACAATGACTGTACAAATTAACGAAACCACTATGTCTGCTCACACAGGCACCACCAGATATGAAATCCATGGTTTCTGCGCCAATGCACTCCTGCTATTGGCATCAGGTGGCATTCGTTTACATAATTTTTCCAGTCATTGACCGGTCAAAAAGAAAGGAGTTACAATATGGGACTTATTAAAGCAGCACTTGGCGCCGCAGGCGGTACACTTGCAGATCAGTGGAAAGAATTTTTCTACTGTGATGCCATCGACAATGACGTTCTGGCAGTAAAGGGGCAGAAGCGCACATCCAAACGTTCCTCCAATACCAAGGGAAGCGACAACATTATCACCACCGGATCCGGAATCGCAGTCGCAGACGGACAATGTATGATGATCGTAGAGCAAGGCAAGATCGTTGATATCTGCGCGGAACCAGGCGAATACACCTACGATGCTTCTACCGAGCCAAGTATTTTCTCCGGAAATCTGGGCGACGCCATCATGAACACTTTCCACACCATTGGCAAGCGTTTCACATTCGGCGGTGACACTGGCAAAGACCAGCGTGTTTACTATTTCAACACCAAAGAACTGGTAGACAATAAATTCGGAACTCCGAACCCGATTCCATTCCGTGTTGTAGACCAGAACATCGGTCTGGACATTGATGTTTCTGTCCGCTGCAGCGGTGTTTATTCCTACCGCATTGCAGACCCGCTTCTCTTCTATTCCAACGTCTGCGGAAACTTTGAACAGCAGTACGACAGAGAGCAGATCGAGGGACAGCTGAAAACAGAATTTATCTCAGCTCTTCAGCCGGCATTTGCCAGCATTTCCCAGCAGGGAATCCGTCCAAGCGCACTTCCGGCTCATGCACTGGAGCTCTGTGATGCCATGAATCAGGCTCTCACCCAGAAATGGAGTCAGCTTCGTGGTCTCGTGATCGTATCTGTTGCCATGAATCCGATCACTCTTCCTGAGGAAGATGCCCAGATGATCAAAGAAGCTCAGCGTATGGCTATCCTCCGCAATCCTGCCATGGCAGCCGCTACTCTTGCAGGAGCACAGGCAGACGCCATGAAGACAGCAGCAGGCAACGCTGGTGGTGCCATGACCGGTTTCATGGGCATGAATATGGCAGGCATGACTGGCGGTTTTAACGCACAGAATCTTTACGCTATGGGACAGCAGCAGGCAGCTCAGGCACAGCAGATGGCACAACCACAGCCAAATCCGGCCGTATCCCAGGCTCAGGCAGGCGGTTCTGCTCCGGCAGCTGACCAGTGGAAATGCTCCTGCGGTGCTATGGTTTCCGGTAATTTCTGCCCGGAATGCGGTGCGAAAAAGCCTCCGGCACCTGCAGCAAATGCAAGCTGGACCTGTTCCTGCGGCGCTGTAAATACAGGCAAGTTCTGCACCAACTGCGGTTCCCCGAAACCGGCTATGAAGCCTCGGTACCGCTGTGACAAGTGCGGCTGGGAACCGGAAGATCCAACCAATCCGCCGAAATTCTGTCCGAACTGTGGCGATCCATTTAATGAAAACGATACCCAGTAAAAAAGCAGCATAAAAGGAGATGAACTATGTCCGATTTACTTGAATATAAATGCCCCTGCTGCGGCGGAGCAATCGAATTCAACAGTACGCTCCAGAAGATGAAATGTCCTTACTGCGACACTGAATTTGATATGGAAACCGTCAAAGAATTTAACGAAGCAGCAGCTAACCAGCAATCTGATGAATTGAACTGGGAGAGTGCTTCAGACAACTCCTGGAAGGAAGATGAAACCAGCGGAATGTCCGTTTACATATGCCAGTCCTGCGGCGGAGAAATCGTTGCCGATGAAAGCACAGGTGCTTCCTCCTGCCCATTCTGCGGCAATCCGGTAGTAATGTCCGGCAAATTTTCCGGTACCCTGCGTCCGGATTTTATCATTCCGTTTAAGCTGGACAAAAAGGCAGCCAAAGAAGGTCTGACCAAACATCTTCACGGCAAGATCCTTTTACCCAAAGTATTTAAAAAGGAAAATCACATTGACGAGATCAAAGGTGTTTATGTGCCTTTCTGGCTTTTTGACACCGACGCTTCTGCAGATATCCGCTATCATGCCACCAAGACCCGTTTCTGGAGTGACAGCGACTATGATTATACGGAAACCAGCCATTACTCTGTTTTCCGTGCTGGAAACATCGGGTTCGACCAGATTCCGGTAGACGGTTCTTCCAAAATTGACAATGATTTAACAGAGTCTCTGGAGCCTTACGTAATTTCCGAGGCTGTGGACTTTGCCACTCCTTACCTGGCAGGATACGTTGCGGACAAATATGATGTATCCGCAGAAGAATCTGCTGAGCGCGCTAACCAGCGTGTGAGAAAAGCCGCTGAGGATGCTTTTCGCGATACGGTCATCGGTTATGACAGCGTTACCCCTGAAGATACCCGTATTCAGTTAAAAGGCGGTAAAACCCACTATGCCCTTTTCCCGGTATGGCTTCTTTCCACCACCTGGAAGGGCAACCACTATCTGTTCGGCATGAACGGACAGACTGGTAAATTTGTAGGAAATCTGCCTGTAGATAAAGGTATTTTCACTAAATGGTTCCTTGGACTTACTGCAGGTTTTTCCGTTGCTGCTTACGCCATTGCATGGCTGATTCACACATTTTGTTAAGGAGGAACATGCCATGAAAAAACAATCATTTGGAATTATTCTGGCGGCAGTGCTGGGAGCAGGAAGCCTTTTCAGTGCAGTTATTCCAGGCACGGATGCGCTTTTTACTACTGCTTTGCCAGGTACGGGAGCTGTTACGGTACAGGCCGAAGCTTCCAACAGCTTTGGCGGATCCGGCAGTGAGGAAGATGACTCTTATCAGGACTTTGCAGCCTCCGAATTTTCCCTTGTCCTGGACGAGGCGGATCTTCTCACAGATGAAGAAGAATCCCAGCTTCTGGATAAGCTGGAAGCCATCACCGGGGAATACAATCTGGAAGTGGCAGTTGCCACAGTAGAGTCGAAAGACGGCAATGAGATGAACTACTTTACAGATCATTTCTTCGATGAGAATGGTTACGGAACCGGCGAAAACCACGACGGAATCCTGTTCATGGTCAGCATTGGCGACCGTGAATGGCACATTACCACCCACGGATATGGTATGACTGCGTTTAACGATGACGGACTTGCTTATCTGAAGGAAAATGTAGAGCCTCTGTTAAAGGATGAAAACTTCTACGGCGCTTTCGATACCTACGCAGATCTGTGTCAGGATCTGTTGGAAATGGCTGCTAACGGGGAGCCTTATACAGAGCCCTTTTCTCCCATATGGATTCTCATTTCCCTGGGAATCGGTCTTGTGCTTGCGTTTCTGTGCACCATGGGCATGAGAGCCCAGCTGAAAAGCGTACGGACACAGGACAGCGCAGTGGATTATGTGCGCCAGGGAAGTATGGCACTGACAAGATCAAACGATATTTTCCTGTATCACACAGTTACCAAAACAGCGAAACCGAAGGATAGTGACAGTTCCTCCGGCGGCTCAGACAGCGATCACGGAGGTACAGGCGGAAGCTTCTAAAAAGATTCCTTCTTGCAGAATTGCACTGCGGCAGGTCGCCTCGAACGACACCTCCCCTTCCGCCGCAGTGCGATTCTGCCTGGTAATAGGAAATTCCAACAGCATTTCCTATTACAACATAAAAAAGAACTCGATTCATACATGGCAAATAAATGTACTTAGAGCCTCTTTGAAAAAGACTCCCGCATTTATTTACTTTGAATCGAGTTCTTTTTATATATCAGCTAAACAGACATTTCACCTGCCGGCAGCATCACCATATAGGAAAGCCAGCCGGATCAGTCGTCTTCCATCTCCTCTTTCTTCTTTGCAGTCTCAAACACATAGTCATTTCCCGGAAGAACGGCGTTCAGCAGGATTCCTACAATTG
>OHAD01001764.1_pt1 | contig 18941 bp, 19 predicted proteins | sample 1577011 | NCBI WGS metagenome assembly OHAD01 (sample SAMEA3541510, study PRJEB24748) | human gut metagenome | biome: human gut; feature: human-associated habitat; material: faeces | place: China | collected 2012 | reverse complement strand
TTCGATTGTTCATATTGTCGCTCCTTTTCTTAAAAAAGAAACGGAGCTGCTGACAGTTCTATTATACCGCCAGCAGCCCCGCAAATCAATGATGGGTTTGGAAAACCTTATGTCCCGGCTTCCTCACTCTCCCGCTTGTCGGCGTACTTGCGGAACACCTCATAAAGCTGCTGTTCCAGTTCCCGGCGTTTGGCTGCTTCCTGTTCCGGCGTGAACACCGGGGAGAGATTTTCCAGTGTGATTTCCTTTCCCTGAAAAGTCACGATTTCGATTTCCTTTTTGTATCTGATATTACTTATAAGATCACCTTTCCTTTCCATGCTGCCGCTGTTGCCGTTTCAGTTCCGCTAAAATCTCCGGCGGGATACGGTCAACCAGCCGCCGCATATCGTCCAGTTCGCTTTTTAACTTCGCCCGTTCCATCGTGTCATTCATCTTGCCTTTTTCGCTGGCCTTTGCCCTGACTTCCAGCTTTTCATTTTCCGCTAACAAGTCATTGATTGTGACCTTGTATTTTTTCAGTTGCCCGGAGAAGTTCTCCATCTGCGGAAACCACTTTTTCAGCATGGAGAGGGCTTCCTCTTTCTTCTTTCCGGCGTTCAGCGGGGTAATGCCGGAGAGAACCGCTTCAATGGCCCTCGCCTGTTTGGAGAGGTTGACCGCCTGTTTGAACAGCCGGGTGGGGATATGCTTCCGGCCCGTCTTGCTGGCGCTTTCCCCACGCTCCAGGTCGGGGTACTGCTCCACCATACAGGCGTGAAAATCGTCCTGCCACTTCGTCAGATTGGCCCGGTTGCCGATAATTTCTTTGGCGCACAGGCGGTTGTCCTTTGTCAGCGGCACAAAGACCAAGTGCAGATGGGGCGTTTTTTCATCCATGTGTACCATAGCCGAAACGATGTTCTCCCGGCCCACCCGGTCAATGAGGAAGTCCGCCGCCCTCTGGAAGTAGGCCGCTATCTCCTTTGGGGACTTGCCCTTGAAAAACTCCGGGCTGGCGGTAATCAGCGTGTCCACAAACCGAGTGCTGTCCTTGCGGGTGCGGCATCTGGCCTGCTCGATGCGGCTCTGAATGAAATGGTAGTAGCGGCCATCCGGCTTGACGATGTGGAAATTGTACTTGCTCCGGCTGGTGTCAATGTCCGGGTTGCTGGCGTACTGCTCCTTTTTCCGTTCATGGTGGGCTTCCAGCGGCCCCGCCGGGTGGCCCTTGTGCTTCTCAAATCGCAAAATTGCGTGTTGTGCCATTGAACTCCTTTCCCCATTCCATTCCTTTCCGGCGGGTTTTCCCGCCGAAAATATCTCTGATAGGATTGGAATGGAATGAATGTAAATAGATGGTTTTAATCTCTGTATTTCTATATACCGTCAGATTTCCGTACTTCAAGAGGATTGATTTTCGTACTCGCCAAGTACGGTTTTCAGCCCTCCGGCGTACCATAACCGGATTTCTTGAAGTCGGTGTTTGGAACCGCTTCATAGGATTTCGGGTAAATGCGGTTGGGTTTTCCACAGCCCTGTTTCTGGATTTCCACCAGCCCCGCATACTGCAACTCCCGCAGGGTGTTGACCGCTTTCTGCCGCCCGCAGCGGAGCAAAGCGACCACCTCGCAGATGGGGTAGTACAGGTAGACCCGCCCGTACTCGTCCGCCCAGCCGTTCTTCCGGGACAACTCCGCCCGGCGCAGGACAAAGGCATACAGCACCTTCGCTTCGTTGCTCAAGGGCTGGAATGTGGGTGCTTCAAAAAGGAAATTGGGGAGCCGGGTGAAACTGAACGCCTTTTCCGGCTGGTGAATATAAATCGTGTTTGTCATAGCGTGTTTTGTGGACGGTTAGAGGCCCGTTTTCCGGGGCGAATGATAAATGATACCAGCCGCCCCGGTTGAGGGCTTGCGGAGCCTTGCAAATCAAGGCTTTTCCCGCTCTTAACTGTCCACAGCAGACCTCCTTTTCCGTTCACTTTCTGTTTTCTGCCGCCTGTGAACTCTGGCGGCGCAGTCCGGGCAGTATTTGCCCCGGTTGGACTTCGGGACGAACACACCGCCGCACTCCGCACAGCGTTTCAAGTCCCTGTCCCGGTAAATCTCCGCTTCCAGCGTCCTGTCCAGCGGCAAGACCGCCCAGCGGAACCACTTGCAGCAGACGGAGAACGAAATCATCTGCGGACAGGCGCAGGTGTCGCCATCGTCCAGCGCAAGGCAGTTTCCGTCCTCGCAGTTGCAGCACTCCCGGCGTATCAGGCCGCTGGCTCGTCTCTTCTGGGGCGGGGTTATGCGGTAGGGGGAGCCGTCCGGCCTGTGTTCCAGCGGCGGCAGGTGTTGATAGGGTCTTTTGCTCATGCGTCCCTCCGTTTTCTTTGGCGTGTTCTGTTTCCAAGGTGCTTGTCCATCGATGAACTATCCCAAGTCTACACCTTTTTGACCGCCTGTGCCGTATATCCAAGAGGTAGGAAATCAGCCTGAAAAACTCCCTATTTCCACGCTCTCGGATTTGTGATATAATCAAAAAAAGATAAAAGACAAATTCAGGTTTCTGGTCTTCTTGCACAAAATAAAGGAGGAGCTATTATGCAAATTGTTTATATTCCAAGCGAATCAATGTCTGTTCAAGGTAAAAAAGATGAAATCTATAAAAGATATGGGAAAGACTGGAATATTAGAGAACAGGGAGGAGGTAACGGAAATTGGTTGTTGACCAGAAAAAGTGATGTGCTTGTAGATGGAAAAAGTTATCGTACTTTTGTACTTGAACACTACGGTAAATCCAAGCTGACAGCGAAGCTTGTTGATAAATTTCGTGAAGATGTAGCAAATGGTAAAATAAAACTGTAAATGCCTATGCCGTTATGCTATGAGCATAGTACATAGCATAACGGCTTCTCTTTCGTTGAGCTAGCAAGGAGGGTGAATATGTCTTTATCCATACAAGAGCGATTAAAAGACCTACGTGTGGAGCGTGGCTTGACGCTGGGGCAGCTTGCGGAGCAGACCGGGCTTTCCAAGTCTGCGCTGGGCAGTTACGAAACGGAAGACTTCAAGGACATCAGCCACTATGCCCTTATCCGGCTGGCGAAGTTTTACGGTGTGACCGCTGATTATCTGCTGGGGCTGTCTGAAATGAAAAATCACCCAAACGCCGATCTTGCAGACCTGCGTTTGAGTGATGAAATGATTGACCTGCTGAAAAGCGGGAGGATAGACAATACCCTGCTGTGTGAGCTGGCGGCGCACCCGGATTTCCCCCGGCTGATGGCTGACCTTGAAATCTATGTGAACGGAACGGCACTGAAACAGGCGCAGGGTGCAAACGCCATAGTGGACACGATGAGCGCAACTGTTATAAAAAAGCATAATCCTGGCATGAGTGATACGCAGTTAAGACAGCTTATCACCGCCCATATTGATGAGGACGAGTTTTGCCGCTATGTGATACAACGGGACATAAACGGGATTGCCCTTGCTCTGCGGGAAACACACAAGGACGATTTTTTCAGCGTCCCAGAGGATAACCCGCTAAAAGAAATGCTGGAAACTGCTGGTGAAATCGTCAGCCAGGACAGCGACACGGAACAAGCGTACTTGGCGTTTATCTGCAAACGGCTCAAGCTGAATTTTAGGAAGCTGTCAGTAGAAGAACGGAAGTGGCTGAAAAAGATTGCGGAAAAATCCGACTTGCTGAAGAATCCAAAACCGCAGAGAGGACGAAGATAAAAAATGCCTGAACGGCGGTTCTGGTTTTTCAGAACCACCATCCAGGCATTTTGTTTAGTAATAGAAAAAGGTGCAGTTGATTATTGCGTATTGTCAATCTCTCTCAAACCGGGTAGTAAAAATACGGCAAGCGCAACGATGATAATGCCAATTCCGCAAATGACAAACCATTTCTCAACTCCCAGCCGCTCCGCCAGAGGCCCGGAAATGACAAGGCCAAACGGCATGGCGAGGGAAGCGGCGCTTGTCAGTAGAGAAAAAACTCTCCCCAGATATTCTGGTTTGACCGTTTCTTGAAAAATCGCATTTTGCACACCGTAAAATGGAGCGGAAATTCCCATAACAGTACAGCACACAACAAAGACAAGAAATGCGTCTGGCGGCAAAAGCCCGGAGAGCATATTGCTAACGCCCATCAGGAGAACGGAAAGACCGATGGTGTACCGCCGTTTCTTAAAACCGCCCCAAATGCTCAGAATGACTCCGCCAAGCAGCATACCAACCGCAAAAGCAATTTCAGCGGCAGAGGCATGGGCCGGTGTTCCTTTGAAGTATGACATACAGATGAGAGGAAAAAGCGTACTGATTGGCATATAAAAGAACATATAAATTACACCAATCCAGAGCAGAGCAAAGAGGCCCCTGTTTTGCTTTAATACCACATACCCCTCTTTCATATCCTGTAAAAACTGTTGTCTTTTCGTTTCTGGACATAGTTCAGGCGTTGGTATGGACGAAATCGCAACAGTCACACAGGCAAGGATTGCACCCACAATATCTAACAATATAATTGCATTAAGAGGCCAAACAGCATATAAAAACGCTGCGGCAGCTGGACTGATAATCGCACTTACTGCTTGCATGGTCTGCGTGTAACCAGCGCATTTTGTAAGTTCCTCTTTTGGCACAATCATAGGTGTTGCTGCGCTGAATGCTGGAGAATGAAAAGCAGTTCCCGCACTTCGGATTAACAGGACAACCATAATAGACCATACGGGCAATTCCATGTAAAACGCCACCAGCGCCAGAATACCGCCAGCGGCGGCAATTATCAAATCCGCACCAATCATTACGCTTTTACGGCTGTGCCGGTCAACAAAAGCACCTGCAAACGGGCCTAAACAGGCTTGCGGCAAAAATCCAATCAGTGTTGCCGCCGTCAATATGATTGCAGAATTAGTTTTCGCAACCAAATAAAAGATAATGGCCATTTGCAAAATACCGCTGCTAATAAAGGATATTGCTTGTCCGGCAAGAAGTGTAAAATAAGTTTTTCTCCATGAATTGTTGTTTTGGGTCATAATGCGAACCTCCTTTTTTATTGCATTGTTCCTTTGTTTCTGCAATAAAAAGCAGGCGTTGTCCCACAGAGAGGGCAGACGCCTGCATAACAACAAAGCACGAAAAAACACCACGATACAGTTCAAAGACTGCTCGTGTCAAACCTACGTGTTCCTTTGCATACGCACGCAAAAAAAGCCCACCATCATGTGGAAAGGTACTTCTACTTTTTATTGCTTATTAGCGTACACAAATTAACACACGTAAGCCTCCTTCCAATCTCAAACTGTCGCACAGTATAACACACATCCGATAGACTTGTCAACCATTTTTAACCTTGTTTTCCATCTTGTTTTTCCATCTCTTACGGGCAGTAGCAAAGCCAGGCGAGCCAGTCAACGGTCAAGATGAACGGCGCTTTCAGCGCCGCCGTTGACAGTCTCGCCCGTCTTTGCTAATGGGTAATCAAGGCGGGAAAGCCATTTTAGGGCTTTCCCGCCCATTTCAATTTTGGGAGAAGAAAGGCCCCAAAATGAACGAGTGCGGCCAAACACTTTTAGGGATTGGCCACCTTGTCCACCCATCCAGCGGGGCGGCGGGGAACGGTCAAGGCCGGGCGTCAGCCCATTCATTTCAGCCTTGACGGTTTCCTGCCGTCCTGCTACTTTTCCCGGAGTGTGGCCACACATCTGGTCACGGTGTCCAGAGCTTTGGGACTTTTTGTCCCATAGGCCGGGGGCGGAGGACGAGGGACGGGGGCTTTCATAATACGCCCTGTCTGCTGCTGAAATCAGCCCTTTGTTTCCGGCTTACCAGCCCCAAACAAAGCCCTGCTTTCCTGCCGCGTCAAATGCCCTTGCCCTCCCCGGCGGCAACGGTATTTTCAGGGCAACGCCGACAGAGCGTATAACACACTACACTTTGCTCCGCAAAGTCGTGTGCCAAATGGGGCGCTGCCCCCTTTGGAAACCCCCGCAACAAACAGGTGCTATGCACCCAGCCGGGAGCATAGCGCCGTTTGTTGTCAGCAGCCCGTTTCACGGTCTGCGTGTAGTTCCTTGTAAACTGACCTAAGCATCGTACCAAAAATCAATGACTCTAATGTGCGTTTTGTTTTTAATGCAAAGACAATAACCAACAGGACTGGAACCAAAGTCCAAACTCCATAGTCCATAAAAACCACTCCTGCAATCGCCTAGTAGGCTGTTTTGTGTGGTTATCATATGTCCTATGTCCTATTTGATAAAAAGTGCATTAACCTTGCCATATCTGTATAAGGAAATTATTAAGGCCTTTATGTGCTCACATTTTCACACCATATGCCGCTAAAGATAATTGGTTCAAAATGTGAATAAACTCTCTAATGCAGCATTGACATAGATTGAATGTCCTGTTAATATCAAAGCATGATAAATAATTGTAATCATGTTGCACCGAGCTACGGGTCCTAAGACAGTTATCTTTGAGTCACCAAATTGCCGGGCGCATAAGAAGAACACGAAACCATGCAGTTTCCTGCTGGTCACCGTGTTCTTCTCGTGCGCCCGGTTTTTCTTTTCCCCAGTCAACTACACTCTAAAAATTCTCAAAAACAGGTTATTAAACGGTCTTCTTCCTCCCCATACGATTGGAAGTCATATCACACCTACAGTTCCCCGGCCAAAAATCAGCAAGACAGAAAACAGGAGAACGATAGAGGAGGTACGCATGCAAGAATCAGGTTTTAAAAGCTACGATGAACTGCCGCTGTTTCTCAATGCCAAAACGGTGCAAAGGTGTTGGGCGTGTCACCGTCCAGTGCTTTCGAGCTCATGCACGAGCCGTACTTTCCAGTGCTGCGGGTGAGCAACCATTTGGTAGTGCCAAAGGAACAATTCATTCAATGGGTCGCAGAACAACTCTCTGAACTCAATCATCGAGGGCTGCTGGATCAACAAATGGTTCCTGTATTCAAAAACACCGGCAAGAATTTTTTCTCTCTACCCAATAAACTCTTTTTCCTGAACATTGGTCACGGTGCCATCACGGTCTACGTCTACCTGCTCTACTGTGAGGACCGCCGCACGCATCAGTGCCATTCCAGCTACCGCACGATTGCCGCAGCGGTGCATCTTATGGTACTTTATCTCTCAGCATGGTATAGCAGGCACTTTTTGATACAGTGTATAACAAAGAAATACTTTTCGGACACAATCCATATGGCCGGCAGGTTAGTTCCTGCCGGCCTGTATTTTGTTACAGAGTTTCTAACTGTTTTTTTAATTCCTCGTCACTCAACTCCCCGCTTTCAGAGCGCCTTAGCAGATCCTGTGCTCTGGCTACAGCGGAGTTCCACTCATCCACACTAATCTTTCTACGGTTCTTCCTCTGTTTCAAACGGTTATAGGTACGGTCATATTCCACCTGGGCCGGAGTGCGGTTCGCTTTGCCCTGGGCCTCCTTCCGGTGAGCACCTACCTTCCGGCAGGTGCGCTCTGCCTCACCTGGAGCAATGCTGTTACAGTAGCAGGTGTTGTAGCCTGCAGTCAGGAGAAAATATTTTCCGCAGTTGTGACAGCGGCGCGGCACATTCCCCACAGCCAGCCCTCGGTAGAACTCCACTTCCAAAAAGCTTATCAGACCAGAGAACTCCGTCCGTTCTGCCAAAATAATTTTGTCTGCGCCCGTGGGAGACATCATGGGGACAAAAGCTACTTTAAGAGGGAAGCAGTGATCGAAAGGCTCCTCGTCGTGGTTTATAACCTTGGCTGTCATCATGTCGCTGTAAAACTGAAAGACACCTACTGCGTAGGCCTCGGAATTTCTCCGCTCCAAGGGTTCAAAGTAGCTGTCCAGCATCAGAGAAATCTGTTTCCGAAACACACGCAGGATTTCTGTTATACCGACTATGCCACGCAAACGCATTTCTACTTCTGCTCTAGCTTCACTGGGTAGATAACGAACCCCACCCCAAAATGTTTCCAGTAGATCAGCGTTTTGGAAAAGGGGCTGTGACCAGTCGATATTTAGGTCTCGATAGACCGGAAGTGCGGACACCAGAAGCCAAACTTCCTGTAGTTTTTTCTGTGCTCGCTCCACAGATTCCAGCGTGTTTTCCTGCCACACAGATTGTATGGCGTGATAAACATCCAGCAGACTTTGATCAAGCCGAAGCAATTCCCGCTCCTCCAAGTTCAAAATGTCTACCATACACTGCCCAATCGGATATTCATGTTCACCAACAAAAATGCGGTCACTGTAGAAAAGTGCCGTAAAGGCATCTACTGAATCCGTAAAAATGTCCTCTGTATCAAGTGACTCGTTTTTCATGTGGCCTCCTGTTTGTAGCCGATAGACTTTTGGGATTTACCCAACCTGCCCCAAAACCATTGAACTCTTGTTTGTGCTTTGTTACCATCGTATCAGATAGAATCAAATAAGTCAATCGGAGGCGATAATGCATGAAAAAATCAGTCTACAAAAGCTATGATGATCTGCTGCTGTTTCTCAATTCGGAAATGGTGGCGCAGGTACTGGGCGTGTCACCTTCCAGTGCGTATGAGTTAATGCATGAACCAGGCTTCCCAGTGCTGCGCATTGGGAGACGTATGGTGGTACCCAAGGAACAGTTCATCCAATGGGTGACGGAACACACGGAGGGAGGAAACTGCAAATGAATATCCTTTTCCGTCAGCGTGACTCCAAACAATGCCGCTTCCAAATGCCAAACGATGTTTGGAAGTGGGAACTAAAGCCACAGGGGTTTGCTATTCTTGCCTATCTCTGCTATCTCCATACTCATCACAGAAATTTTGCTGTACCAGGCGCGGATCAGATTGCAGCCCAATTGCACATGAGTGTGGACATGGCTATGGAACAGCTCGATCAACTGAACCATCGCGGACTGATCAATGAAAACGGGGTTCCCATGTTCGAGAATGCCGGCAAGAACTTTTTCTCTCTGCCCAATGAGTTGTTCTTCCTGAACACCGGCCATGGTGCGATCACAGTCTATGCCTATCTGCTCTACTGTGAAGACCGACGCACGCATCAATGCCATCCCAGTTACCGCACCATCTCGGAAGCTGTGCATCTTACGGTGGCTACCGTGATGAAGCACATCGCAAGGCTGGCGGACAGACAGTTCATCACGGTGGAGAACACGACCTACATCGACAAACAGGGGATGAAACGAAATGGCAACAACCTGTACACCATCCTGCCAATCCAAGCGGCCATGGACCATTGTTATCAGCAGCAGATGCTTCGATTGGAAGAACGGACGCTCATGCAGCAACAGAGCAAGAATCCCCTTCGTAGCCCGCTGTAAGGCGCTGTGTGCCCTCTTTCGAAACAGGGATGGTCCCCTCCACATCAGAGGCTTTCAAGGCAGATTTTGGCCGCTGCCGGGCTTGAAGAAAAAGCGCAGGGCATATATGAAAAAAAGCAGGAGAAACTGCCGGGGTCATGTGCCCCTCGGCAGAGCCACAACTGCCCGCAGTGCGGGCAGTTTCAGGGGGTGGACGGGGGCGTTCCGAAAACAAAATTTTTCCCATTAGGGCGTTGCCCCGGCATAAAACCCACGAATTGTAAGAAAGTTCAGGGCGTTCCTACGAAAAAAGGAGGTTTCAAAGTATGGTTATCGGGAAAGAGAAATTTGCCCTCTGGATTACGCCGGAGGCTAAAAGAGAAGTAGAAACTCACTACAAACAGGACAACTGCAAAAGCCAGAGTGAATACATAGAAAAGGCCGTCCGGTTCTACTCCGGCTACCTGGACACGAAACACGCGGAAACCTATCTGCCCCGTGTCCTCTCCGACGTGCTGGAGGGGAAGCTTGGTTCCTTCGGAAAACGCGTGGGCCACCTGCTGTTCAAGCAGGCGGTGGACCAGGATATCATGGCGAACCTGGTTGCCTATCTGAGCAATGTAGATCTGGATCAGTTACAAAAACTCCGGGTCCGCTGTGTGAAAAATGTGAAAGAGACCAACGGAGAAATTGATTTCGAGGATGCGTTCCGGTTCCAAAAGGAGATTACGGAATGAACGGCCTCATTCAAAAGTCCGGCTATATCAAGCCAGGCAGTGGCGGTGGATGTTATGCCGAGTACATTGCCACACGGGATGGCGTAGAAATGATTGAACCTGCGGCGAGTGGCTACCTGGAATACATGGCCGAGCGTCCCCGCTCTCATGGTCTATTCGCTGCGGACGGTGCTGCGGATCTGGAGCAAACTATGGAAGAGATCAATGCACACGCTGGTCCGGTATGGACCTTTGTCTATTCTCTGAAGCGAGAAGATGCTGCACGGTTGGGTTACGAAAACGGTGATAGCTGGCGCAGATTGCTGCTGGCTCATCAGACAGAGCTGGCAACGGCGATGAAAATTCCGCCCAGCAGCTTTCGGTGGTGCGCTGCCTTCCACGATGAGAAGCACCACCCACACATTCACATGATGGCATGGTCCAATGATCCAAAGCAGGGTTACCTGACCGAGCGCGGTATTGAGCAGATGCGCTCTCAACTGTCCAATGACATTTTTCAGGACGAGCTGCTGTCCCTGTATCAGCAAAAGGATATCTCCTATCAGGAGGTGCGGGACACGGCTATGGAAGCCATGGGTCGGCTCATCCGGGAAATGAAGTCCGGCCTATGTGACAGTCCGGTCATTGCGGAGCAGGTGGAAATGCTGTCTGTAATGTTGTCGGAGGTCAAAGGTAAAAGGGTGTACGGCTATTTGAGAAAGCCAGTAAAGGCCCAGGTGGATGCCATTGTGGATGAACTGGCCAAGCTCCCGGAAGTGGCGGAGTGCTATGACCACTGGAACCGGCTGCGGGATGAACTGGAACGGTACTACAAGGACACGCCGAGAGAACACAAACCACTGTCTCAGCAGCAAGAGTTCAAAGCTATCAAGAACATGGTCATCCGGGAGGCGGACCATCTCCAGCTGGGTGTATTCACCTTCGAGGATGCGCAGATGAAGGATGAGGTGGATGAGGATCAGGACGCCGTGCTTCATGCCTGGTCATCCCAGTGGGAGATGGCGGAGACCTATCAGAACGCAAAAGAAATCCTTTCGGTCTATGAAAACACAGAGGAAGAAAAAGCGGAACAGGTGCAAGTGCTGGAGCAGCTCTGGAGTTCAGGTTTCACCGTTGCTGCGCATCAGCTGGGCAAGTGCTGGCGGGATGGCCTTGGCGTTCTTCCGGATGACAAAAAAGCGGAGCTGTGGTTTCAATGTGGCGCGGAAGCTGGTCATGACTTCTCCCAGTATGCGCTGGGCAAGCTGCTGCAAAGTCAGAAGAGAATCAACGAAGCCGTGTCCTGGTATGAGAAAGCGGTAGAGCTGGGCGATCCGTATGCCGCTTATCAGCTTGGCAAACTCTATCTCCAGGGAGAGCAGGTGCAAAAGGATGTGGCTAAGGCGCTGGAGTATCTGACCCAATCTGCCGAACAGGGCAACCAGTACGCGCAGTACACCTTGGGTAAGCTGTACCTGACAGGGGAAGAAGTGGCGCAGGATCAGGAGCAGGCATACAACTGGCTCTGGGAGTCTGCATCCCAGGGAAACGAGTATGCACAGTTCCTTCTGGATCACTTTGACGACAGCCACAGGCCCAATGTGCTCCTTGCCGTCACAAGCTTGCTCCACCACATGGGCTGGATCTTCCAGGACAACTCCGTGCCGCCTGCCGTCCCGACGGGTCAGCAGATGGATCGAAAACTCAGGCGGAAGATCCAAGAGAAGAAGATTGCGATGGGCCACAAGCCGGATGACCATGAGGAGGAGCAGACTATGGGCGGCATGACCATGGGATAAAAATACCGGGCAGTCCGAAACTGCCCGGTAAATGTGCAAATTATGAAAGGTCAATTTCCATACTCATATGCGGGATCTGAATTGCATCTTCAAAGAAATCAATTAGCTGATCCATAACCCCTTGTGCCGCATAAATCGTAGCAATCATAAATGTGTCCGGGTCCACATCTGCTAAGGCAAACTCATAGCCAAGATGCTGAATCCACTGCGCAAAGAAAAGCCGCTGAGTACGGCCATTCCCCTCACGGAAAGGGTGCAGCATGTTGATGGTGTGGTAAAAGTCCGCTACTTCTTCCGCTAACTGCCGATGGGACAATCCGTCTGGATGAAAGGTGCTTAATCGCTTAAAACAGGCGCCCGCACAGGATTCAATCTCATCTGGGGAAACAAATGCCGTACCCTTTTTTGAAATACTGATAGAGCGCACTTGACCAGCCCAATCATAAAGATCGCAAAATAGGAAATGATGAATACGCTTGTAATGATCAAAGTCAAACTCACCCTGGATCGGCTGTTGATCCAACAGGCTTGCCTTGCCCAAAACGACAGCAGCTTCTGTTTCGGCCAATACAGACTCATCCTGTATCCCCAGTTTGTTGATGAGACAGGTTGTTCCGGGATAGCAGCCGTCGGTTATCGCGTCGATACTGTAAGCCATACTACCCCTTCTTCCTGTCGGGTATAACGCGGGCCAGATATTGCTCCAGCGTAATCTCGCCGGAAAGCAACTTGTGACAAAGGTCTTTACAGGTATTTGATACCGAAAATCCTTCCATTTGCAAAGACAGCTCGGCGGATCGAATGGACCGGTCAATGGAGTTGGACATTTGGAAAACCTCCATTACAGAAGTTGGTTGATGTATGCATTGTAACATAAAAGTTCAGCTGTTGTAAACCGAATGCAATGGGCAATTTTAGTACAGTGTATAACAAAGAAAGCTCCCGTGCAAATGATAACAGTTTGATAATTGTGGTCAAAGCCCTGGCTATTCTCTCGGTTCTTCGGTATTGTGTGTTGCTGAAAAGGAGGCGGTACACATAAACGACTACATGAAAGCCCTGCACCAGCGGTTCTACCGGGAACCGGACTTTAGTGAAATGGACGAGGACATCGAGAAAACCCGTCAGGAGGTACGGGACTGCCTGGACAAGCTGCAGCGACGCAGGCTCATGCATCTGGTGGACACGCAAAACCTGCTGCGGGAGGAGACCTCCCTGGCCAGCTTCACCGCTGGATTCAAACTGGCCTGGGGATTGAGCAAAGAACTGGAGGCGGACGGCCTGTACTCCTTCGATGAGGAGGAGACAGAGCGTGTCTGCCGTCAAGTAGGAAAGGAGGAGTGAGTATATGGGAAAGCGAAGACCATCTGGAGACGGTATGGTGCGCAAGCGGGAAGATGGCCGCTGGGAGGGCAGCATCGTCATCGGCCACAAGGAAAACGGCGACTCCATATTTCGCTACATCTACGCCGACACCCAGAAGGAGCTGACCGTCAAGCTCCGGCAGAACATCAACGCCTATCAGGGCGTGGATCTGACGGAGGGGAGCAGCATGACCTTGTCCCAATGGCTGGACAAGTGGTTGGAGGAATATATCAAAGGGACTGTTCGGGAGAGTACGCTGGAGGGATACCGAAGAGATATCATGAACCATGTCATCCCGTACTTGGGAGAAAAGCAGCTGAGGAAGATTACTGGGGCAGATCTGCGTTCCCTCGATCAAAAACTTCTGGAGCGAGGACGAATGAAAGGTGGAAACCATGCGGCCGGACTGAGTCCAACCACCGTCCACAGCATTCATAACATCGTCCACTACGCGCTGAGAACTGCCGTTGAAAACGGGCTGCTTCCTGTCAATCCTGCCGATGGAGTTATTCCACCAAAGATTGTTAGGGGAACGAAGAGCATTCTCAACCAGGAGCCGCTGGACAGATTCAAAGCGGCGGTCAAACAAGATTGGGTCTGGCGGGACTTCTTCCTCACGGAAATGACGACCGGCCTGCGGAGAGGAGAACTGTGCGGCCTCAAGTGGTCCGATTTCGATGAAGAGGCCGGAACCTTAAAAGTATGCCGCACGATCCACGCCAGGAAGGGCGGCGGGATGGAGGAGGGAAGCACAAAGACCTATGCGGGGACACGGACCATCCTGCTCCCGTCGAGCACAGCCCAGCTTCTGCGGGAGCGAAAAGAGTCCTCTCAGACAGAGTGGATTTTCCCGAATCCTCTCTGCCCAGAGAAGCCGGTCAGTCCGAGCAGTGCCTACCGGCGTCTGAAGGGACTATTGGAGGAGGCTGGACTGCCTGACCTTCGGTTTCACGATCTGCGCCATACCTTCGCCACCCACGCCCTGGCCAGCGGGGTGGATGCCAAGACCCTGTCTGGTATCCTGGGCCACACGAAGGCCAGCTTCACCCTGGACACGTATACCCATGTGACTGGGGATATGCACCGTAATGCCGCTGAGATCGTAGGGGACTTCATGACAGAGCTGCTGGGAGAGGAGATGGAACCGTGGCAAAGCAGCGAAAGAGGGGAGACGGCAGTCTCCACCTGAGAAAAGATGGTCGCTGGGAGGGGCGGTATGTAGTCGGCCATGACGAGAAGGGCCGTCCAAAGACGAAAAATGTGCTGGCCAAGACCAAGGGGGAGTGCGCAGCCAAGCTGAAGGCCTTGAAGGAGAGTCTTAAGGGTGCGGAGCCGGAACGACCCAAGGGGAATATGACCTTCGGGGCCTGGCTGGATCACTGGTATCAGAGGGACTGCAAACCAGCTATCAAACCCAAGACCCAGGCGGACTACGAAAACCGGATCTATCAGCACATTATCCCGGAACTGGGACACATTCCGCTTACCCAACTGACCCCAAGCGACTTCCAGCAATTCTATCACCGTCTGAAACAAGGTGGGAGGCTCCTGCGGGTGGAGCAGTACGGTCCGGGGCTGTCCGACCGCATGGTAAAAAGCTGCCATGTGACTTGCCGTATGGCATTGGACAAAGCGGTGGCGGATAGGTTGCTTCTAAAGAACCCCGCCGCAACCTGCAAAGCGCCGGCCACCCATCCCAGGGAAATGTCTGTGCTGACAGGGGAGGAGATCCAGCGTCTGCTCATTCAGGCCAAAGAGGACGGGTGTTATGAGCTTCTTCTGCTGGAGCTGTCCACCGGCCTGCGCCGGGGCGAGATTCTGGCCCTGCAATGGGACGACCTGGACTTCCGGACCGGAGCGCTGCGGGTGGAGCGGCAGGTGCAGCGGATCAAAGGAGAGCTGGTAATCTCTCAGCCTAAAACCAGAACCTCCAACCGCAGCGTGATTTTGCCGGGGCCTATCCTGAGGGTTCTGGAACGCTGCCGTAAAAGTGGCACCTCCCGATGGATGTTTCCCTCACCAAAGAAGGAGGATTCTCCGTTGGACCCTGCGGCAGTGCGGAAAAAGCTGACCGCTGTGCTGAAACGGGCGGGATGTAAGCATGTTCGCTTTCATGATCTCCGTCACACCTTCGCTACCAATGCCCTGGAGCACGGTATGGACATCAAAACCTTATCTGCCATCATCGGCCATGTGTCCAGCGCCACGACCCTGAATGTCTACGCCCATGTGACCGATGAGATGCGGCAGAAGGCCGCCGACCGCATCGACCGGGGGATCGCCGGTGTAGAGCCGCCTGCAAAAGCGGTATGTAAGAAAAAAGCTGCAGCCAGCCCCTTTCAGGCGGTCAAGGGCAAGTACCGCAAGCCGGGAACCGGGTGCATTACCAAAATCAACGACCACCTCTGGGAAGGGCGGTACTCCCCCAAGGTCAATGGAAAGCGCATCGCACGAAATGTCTATGCCTCAACCGAGGAGGAGTGTGAGCGGAAATTGGCGGAGCTGATCGAGGAGATGAAAAAGGAGCTGACACCTCTTCGGACCAAGAAAAAAGCGGGCTGAAAACAGAAAGCCGCCTTCCGGAAAAGGTGCTTCCGGAGGGCGGCTTTTTACCTGTCTGTGGCTGAACTGTGGTCAAATAGGATGGGGCAAAACACAGTTCAGAGAAAAGAAAACAGAAAAGTTAGAAAAAACCGCTGTTTTCATAAGAAAACAGCGGTTTTGATGGTGGACGATACAGGACTTGAACCTGTGACCTCCCGCACGTCAAGCGGATGCTCTACCAGCTGAGCTAATCGTCCGAACAGCATGGACTATTTTATCCTGTATGCCGCCATTTGTCAAGAGTTATTTTGCATTTTTTTCTGTGCAGGAGGGAGAAAAATTTCCTCATTTCCATTGATTTTTTCCAGGTGGAAAACGGGGCGTTTTGTGCTATACTGATTCCAGCATCCTATACTTCACTTCTCAAGGAGGACCTGCAAGTATGCTTCACTTAGATTTGACAAAACTGGAGGGGTTCATTCCCCAGGATTACCTGACCCAGCGCATGGCCGGTCTGGAGAAGGCCGCCTCTATGCTGGCCAACCATGACGGCCCCGGCGGCGACTTCACCGGCTGGGTGTATCTGCCCCGGGACTACGACAAGGAGAAGTTTGCCCGCATCCAGGCCGCTGCCAAGAAGATTCAGCAGCAGTCCCAGGTGCTGGTGGTCATCGGCATCGGCGGCTCCTATCTGGGCGCCCGTGCTGTCATCGACCTGCTGGCCTCTCCCAACTATAATCTGAAGAAGAAGGACACCCCCGACATCCTGTTTGCCGGCAACGGCCTGTCCACCGACGCTCTGCTGGAGACCATCGCCCTCATCGGCGACCGGGACTTCTCCGTGAACGTCATCTCCAAGTCCGGCACCACCACCGAGCCCGCTGTGGCCTTCCGCATCTTCAAGGCTCTGCTGGAGGAGAAGTACGGCAAGGAGGGCGCCCGGGAGCGCATCTACGCCACCACCGATAAGGCCCGCGGCGCGCTGAAGGGTCTGGCCGACGCTGAGGGCTACGAGGAGTTCGTGGTGCCCGACGACGTGGGCGGTCGTTTCTCCGTGCTCACCGCTGTGGGTCTGCTGCCCATCGCCGTGGCCGGCATCGACATTGAGGAGCTGATGGGCGGCGCGGCCCAGGCCATGACCGACCTGTCCGTGGGCGGCGCTGAGAACCCCGCCTGGCAGTATGCCGCTGCCCGCCACGCTCTGTACCAGGGCGGTAAGAAGGTGGAGCTGCTGGCCTGCTATGAGCCCTGCTTCCGGTTCTTCTCCGAGTGGTGGAAGCAGCTGTACGGCGAGAGCGAGGGCAAGGAGGGCAAGGGCCTGTTCCCCGCCAGCGTGGAGTTTACCGCCGACCTGCACTCCATGGGCCAGTATATCCAGGAGGGCGAGCGGCTCATGTTTGAGACCGTGGTGCAGTTTGCCCCCAAGGGCGAGTTCATCATCCCCAACGACCCCGAGAACGTGGACGGCCTGAACTTCCTGTCCGGCAAGTCCATGGCCTTTGTGGCCGAGCAGGCCATGCGGGCGGTCATCCTGGCCCACGTGGACGGCGGCGTGCCCAACGTGCGCATCGAGATGCCCGCTCTGTCCGCCAAGACTGCCGGCTACCTCATCTACTTCTTCGAGTATGTCTGCGGCCTGTCCGGCTATCTGCTGGAGGTCAACCCCTTCAACCAGCCCGGCGTGGAGGCCTACAAGGTCAACATGTATGCTCTGCTGGGCAAGCCCGGCTACGAGGAGCAGAAGAAGGCTCTGGAGGAGCGGCTGTAAGCGGCTAAATCCGACGAAATGAAACAAATCCCGGCCTTTTCCAGATTTTCCGGAAAAGGCCGGGATTTATGCTCTGCGCTGACCGCCGCTCTACCAAAAAAATTCATAACTTTGCGGTTGAAAACCGGCTCCTCTTATGTTAAAGTTATAGTAACGTAAGGGACCTGCTTCCCACGTAACATCCATTAAGGAGTGATTCACATGATTCGAGTTATCATGGGTAAGAAGGGCACCGGCAAGACCAAGCAGATGATTGACATGATCAACGAGGCCGTTGGCAGCGAGCACGGCAACGTGGTGTGCATCGAGAAGGGCAACAAGCTCACCTTCGACATTCACTATCAGATCCGCCTGGTAGAGGCCAGCCAGTATGATATTGCCAATTACACCGCCCTGAAGGGCTTCGTCAGCGGCCTGTATGCCGGTAACTATGACATTACCCATGTCTTTATCGACAGCCTGACCAAGATCGTTCCCATTGAGAACTATGCCGAGACCGAGGAGTTCCTGGCTTGGCTGAACAACTTCGGTGAGAAGCACAACATCAAGTTCACCATCACCATCAGCGACGAGCCCGACCTGGCTCCCGAGGGCATCAAGCAGTATTTCTAAGCATAATTTTCAAAAGAAACAGCGCGCCATTTCAAATATGGCGCGCTGTTTTTTGTGCTTTTCTCCTCAAATGTCCCGTTGTCAGGACAATTTACGGCTTTTTTCTTGGTAAAAACGGGAAAAACAAACTTGACAGAACCGGACAAAGGGAGTATATTATGTCTACGGATTAGAACGTATGTTCTATAACAGCTAAGGAGAATTTCCTTGTTTGGACTTTGCGGTGTTAAGAGAAGCTATCAGCAGTTTTTTTAATTCCACACAGTGGGAGAGGGGAGCCTGCTGAGTGCAGTACCCGCTCTCCAGCAGGAGTTCCAGCCAATATTCACTTTCTGCACATTCTTTTAAGGCAATCTGGAGCTTGGCGATAAAGTCAGCCGGCTGTGACCGTAAAAGGCCTCGCGGATGTTGGCGCCAATGCTGGTGCCGGAGCGGAGGAGCTGATTGACCAGAATGGTTTCTCGTTTTTCCCGCTTGATCTGGTTGCAGACTTGAATAATTTCCAGGGCAAAGGCCTTTGACTTAGAGAGGAGAGGACTGGTGTTCATCAAATCACCCATTTTAATTGGTCGGCGCAGCCGACACCTTACTTTTTCCCTCTTACCTTTTACTTCTTCCCTCCAAAAATCCTGAATGCGAACAAGCGGGTAAGAAGGAAGAGGGAAGAAGAAAAAATCCTGAACGCTGACGCATTCAGGATTTTTGGTGGAGGAGGGTGGATTCGAACCACCGAAGCTAACGCAACAGATTTACAGTCTGCCCCCTTTGGCCACTCGGGAACTCCTCCAGATATGAAATTGTGGAGCTGGTGGACGGATTCGAACCCCCGACCTGCTGATTACAAATCAGCTGCTC
>OHAD01001755.1_pt1 | contig 19038 bp, 18 predicted proteins | sample 1577011 | NCBI WGS metagenome assembly OHAD01 (sample SAMEA3541510, study PRJEB24748) | human gut metagenome | biome: human gut; feature: human-associated habitat; material: faeces | place: China | collected 2012 | reverse complement strand
GGGTGCAGCAGGGGGAGGTCATCGGCTATGTGGGCAGTACGGGGAACAGCACGGGCAACCATCTGCATTTTGAGGTTTGGGAGAATGGGCAGAGAATGGATGCAATGGATTTATTTAACCAGGTTTATGAAAATGAACAACGGAGGATGTAGCAGCTGTCATAACGTTCAAATTGCTGTTGACAGTAAGGCACACATTGTTATAGCTGTTGATGTAACCAGTGAAGCAGGAGATAAAGAACAACTTTACCATATGTCGGAGTTGACGAAAGAAAAATTAGATATCAAGGGTTTAATAGTACTGGCGGACAAAGGATATTATACGGCAAGCGAATTTGCGAATTGCATGGAAAATGCTATTGTACCCATCGTATCAAAAACCAAAAATGAGAAATCAGCTCCAAGTAAAGAATACTCTATATCCAAGTTTACATATCTTCCAAAACAAGATGGCTATGTTTGTCCACAAGGCAATTTGCTCTTAAATAAAATTCGAAGGCCTCATCAAAAACGCCTGGCATGAGGTATTCAAATCCTAAATCCTGTAAAAACTGTCCGGTAAAGCCCTTATGTATGACAAGCAAGTATCGCTGCATATTTGATCAACCCTTTCAACGGTATGCGGATGAAGTTGATAAAATCACAAGAGAAAATATGGAGCTTTACAAAAAGCGCCAGGAACTCGTTGAGCATCCATTTGATAGCGTAAAAAGAGCCTCGGGGTTCACACATTTTCTAACCATTGGAACGGAAAATGTGCGGACTGAATCGGTGCTGCATTTTCTGGCATATAACCTGAAAAGAACAATAAATACCGTTGGTGTACAAAGGCTGGTGGAGGTGTTGTAATGGGCATTTCCGCTTTTATTTTACTTTTGATGGTGAAATCGTTTTGTATTATTTTTTGAAAGCTGTTTTCATACAGTCTGATATAGTGTTCGCATCAAAATACCGGAGGAAAGTCTATGGAGAAAAACGCAGAGAAATAGGAGAAATTCTAAGAGAACTGTGTAATTGGAAAAAGATAAAAATAGTAGAAGCAGAGGTATGTCCAGAGCGCATACATATATTGGTAGAGATACCGCCCAAGGTGACAATATCCAGCTTTGTGGGAATTCTGAAAGGAAAAGCAGTCTGCTTTTATATGAGAAATTTCCAGAATTGAAATACAAATACAGAGCCCGAGAATTTTAGTGCAGAGGATATTATGTGGATACGGAAGGAAAGAATGCAATAAAAATCGCAGAGTATAATTAAGCATCAGTTGGATGAGGATAAAGCGGGAGAACAGCTAACAATGTTGAAGTGAGCCCACTAGCGGGCAGCTAGTAACAAGACTTTCGTGGCTGGCAGACCGTATTTGCGCGACCCGGCGCGTAAGCTAGTAACATAGGGCTTTGTCCGCATATGAAAACCCCCCGACATTTGCCGGGGGACATTTATCGCAATCTCCCTATTGAACGTGTAGTTTCTCCATGGCTTACAATGCCGTTGGCGGCAATCGCCGCTGAAACTGCTATCAAGGAGAACAAAACATGGATAAAACCCCATTCCTCAATTACTGCTGAAAATGTCCCCGCCTGTTATGTTGGCTCTGCTCATTCAATCCATTTATAACGTGGTGGACAGCTATTTCGTTTCCATCTATTCCCAAGCAGGTCTGACCGCCGTTTCGCTGATTTACCCGATTCAACTGCTCATGACGGCGGTTGCAACCGGAACCGGCGCGGGCGTCAACATCCTGATTTCCCGGATGGATGGAACAGGCGAAACCTCCGACCAGGAGAATGTTGTGCGCAACGGTTTCCTGCTGGGCCTGTTCAACGGACTTGTGTTTTTGGTCGTGGGCCTGCTGGCTATGAATGGCTACTATGCCATGTCCTCCAATCAGGCCGCTGTGCGTGAGGCCGGAATCGCGTACACGAGGATCGTTTTTCTCTTTGCCCTCGGCCTTTTTATTGAGGCCAACTGCACAAAGATGCTGCAAGCAAAAGGTAATATGTTCATCCCGATGATAGCCTAGGTTGTGGGTGCGCTTGTCAATCTTGTATTAGACCCCATCTTTATTTTTGGAATGTTTGGCCTGCCCGCTATGGGAATCGCCGGGGCCGCGATTGCCACAGTCATCGGGCAATGGCGGTGGTGATTGCCGGCGTATGCCGGATGTACGATGTGCGGCAAGGGGAATTCCGCTTGTCGATTTGCGGAGAGATCTACAAGGAGGGACTGGCCTCTATCGTGATGCAGTCCCTCTATACGTTGTATATCGTGGGGCTGAATCTGATCTTAAAGCAGCTCACCGAGGACGCTGTGACCGTCCTGGGAATTTACTACAAAATTCAGGCGTTTTTCTTTATCCCCCTCATGAGCTTACAGCAGGTGCTCCTGCCAATCATCAGCTTTAACTATGGGGCCAAATTGGAGAAGCGCGTCAAAGACACGCTGAAATATTCTGTCGGTATCTCATGTGCAGTCATGCTGGTGGGAATGGCGGTCTTTCTGTTCATTCCGGATAAGCTAGTTGGTATTTTTTTTCATGAACAAACCGTTCTCGCAATCGGTACACGGGCGTTTCGGACAATCTGCTGCAACTTTCTTCCCGCGGGAGTAGCGATGATGTTTGTTGTGTACTTCCAAGGGATAGAGCGCAGGAGGGCAAGTATCTTTGTTACCGTCCTCCGGCAAGTGCTCCTGCTAGTGCCGCTGGCGTGGGTACTGCATTTTTTCGGCCTTGATTATGTTTGGCTCACATTCCCAATTACCGAGATAATCGCGGCTGTTTGCTGCATTGTACTATACCGAAAGCCGTTGTGGAGCAAGTAGCGGCAGCAGGAAGTTTTTCGTGTGGAGCATGGTATAACACTCTACTTCTCGGCGCTCTGTCAAAAAAACCTGACTCCTATAGCGGTGCATACTACCCCCACTTGCGAAAGCAGTCGTTTCCTGTCAGCTCATACTGTTATTTGATTTTTCAAACAGCCCCTAATGGTTAGGCTATAGAAAAAGGATTCAATGGATATTGGGTTGCCCTAGCGCTTTATTTACGAGAATACGAAGGGCACTACGTGAACTCTGAAGGCGTCCGGAAAGAATATCCTGTTCTGTAAAACGAGCCATAAGGATTTCCCGCTTTGTAACGCGCTGATGGTCATAAGTCACATAGATGTATCCGTCGTCGGCTTCTTTTGCATCGGGATAAGAGACTTCATCTCGTTCATCCAGTAGTAGTGTGTAGGGCCAGGTTGCACCGTCATCCTCGCTGAGCATGGCTGTCAGATGGCTGCGGCCTTTCCAACGTTTTACGTTGCCCTGGCGCATGATATCATCCAGATCGATGCGATGGCTGAATTTGTAGTGATTGATCATAAGAAGGCGTCCCGAGGACAGGCGACGGATAAAAAAGCGGGAACAGGGGCCGTCGATATGGCTTTTCTGACCGGGGGACCATGTGCGGCCGCCGTCAGAAGAGAAACTTTCTCCAATGCCATCGAATGTACGCACTAGCATCCACAGTGTACCGTCGCGTTTTTCTACCAACATATGCTCGTCAAAGCTGCGGGCAGGAACATCTGCATGCCCCCGCAGAGTGATGGTGCGCCCTTCGTCGATGGAGGCATATACGTTAGAGAACTGTTCGTTCTCCAGCCCGTGGCGTTCGGTGGGAGCACTACCGCTGTCATCTCGCCAGATAGCACAGGGAAACAGCCATTCGTTTCTGCTGGTGACGAGCGGTTTATTCATCATGATCCCATTGGCGATACGCCGAGGAGCAGACCACTGTGGGACATCGGCATCGGGCTGTTCACAGATTGCAGCCCAAACACCGCTGCGTCCATCATTGAAGCCGCGCGCTTGGGCATAAGTCATCCAAAGCCTGCCCAAAGGGTCTATCCAAAGGTTGGGGTCATAGATGCGACATGAAGGGTCAGGGTGCTCCACGACAGCAGCGCAGGAACGGAACGTCTTACCTTGATCATCGCTGATACAAAGGATCATAATATTGCCGCCGACCTCTGCATCCTGACCGGAATAGAAGTTGACGAAGATGCGACCGTGGCTGGTCACTTCGATGGAGGGAATTCCTTGCCAGCGTCGATAGGTGTCTTTGAAACGTTCTTCATTCGGTTGGATAAAGATATGGGCGGGAGCAAGGGCGGGGTCATTTCTCATTGTTGTTACCTCCTGTAATAATATGAAATACATAATATTTCTCAAATGCGGCTAATCACAAATGAGTAGTTAAAGCGTAACACAAACTTTTTCTGGCGTCAAGCATTGAAGAGAAGGCTTCTGCTTTTTCTGTTGAGGTCGTTAAAAAACGCACAATTTGGCCAATAATAAAATTAAGATTTAATAAAAATATGTATAAATATTATCGGATAGTTGAACAAAAAACTTGTCAAAGCTTTAGTACAATAGCAGAAAAATGAGAGAGACATTGACTTTCAAGAGATAAACTATTAAAATTTGATTGTCAAGACTGCTCATTTGTGATGAGCTGTTAGACGAAAAGGAGTGGAACGCAAAATGCTTTTTGAAAAAAAACTGTTTACGGGCGCAAAGCTGGTGTTGCCAGACAGAGTGTTGGAGGCCTCTCTTGCAACGCGGGCAGGCGTGATTGAAGGCATCCTGCAACCCGGGGTGAAACTTCCAGGTTATGAAGAAATAGATGTAACAGGCAAAATTCTGTTTCCCGGCCTTGTTGATCCTCATGTACATATGTGGGACCCATCGCCGCTCAATTATCGAGAGGATTGGGTATGCGGCTCGCAGTGCGCTGCTTCGGGTGGCATCACCACAATTGTGGATATGCCGCTGAGCGTGCCGCCTGTGGTGGATCATGAGGGATTTGTTTTGAAACGAAACGTAGCCGAACAGGCTTCATGTGTGGATTTTGCTTTTTGGGGCGGGTTGACACCAGGTTGTGTGGATTCGCTGGCCGAGTTGGATGCACTGGGATGTGTGGCATATAAGGGCTTCATGAGCTTTGCAAACCCGGATTATCCGCAGATCACAGACGGATATCTGGTGCGCGGTATGCGAAATGCCGCAGCGTTTGGTGGGCTGATCGGTGTACACGCGGAGAATGCGGAGATCGCTGATTTTGGAAGCCGGGAGATGGCAGCCCGCCTTGGAGCAGACCCGACCCTGCACGACGAAGCGCGCCCCTGGTGGGCGGAGCTGGAGGCGATCCAGCGGGCGGTCCTGCTGGCCCGGGTCACAGGTGCACGGCTGTATATTTGCCATATGACCATCACGCAAGGGGCTGCGTTCCTCAAAAAGGCGAAAAGTGATGGAGTGGACGTAACGGTGGAGACATGCCCGCACTATCTTCTGTTCGACAAAACAATACTGCGAGAAAAAGGCCCTTATGCAAAGTGTAACCCGCCGATGCGAAGCAGAGAAAATGTGGATGCACTGTGGGAGTATGTGTTCGATGGCACCATTGACACGCTTGGCTCCGACCACGGGCCCTATGCTGACGAAGAAAAGGTGAAGCATGGCAATTTTTTCAAAGAATATTCCGGTTTTGGCGGATATGATGCAATGCTGGCGGGGATGCTCACCGAGGGAGTCCATAAGCGCGGCTTGCCGCTGGAACGACTGGCGGCCCTAACATCGGGAAATCCAGCGCGGGTGATGGGGCTCGCTCCCCGGAAAGGGTCACTCCTGCCGGGAACAGATGCGGATATCGCTGTGGTGGATCTGGATGCTGAATGGGTGTTCGATGGAACAAAAAGCCTTTCCAAGACGAAGAGCAGCCACAATATTTATCATGGGGCACAACTTAAAGGAAAGGTGGAACAGACATGGGTGCGGGGCGAACTGATTTATGATCATGGTATTGTGAGAGCACCAGGCGGATGGGGGCATTATGTATCTCGAGGTAAGTAAAGGAATGTCATGGATGGTAAAACATCCATAGAACAGAATATAAACAATAAAATTTAGGAGGAGCAAAATGAAAAAGATAGTAGCGTTTTTATTGACTTTTGTGATGCTGTTTACAATGGTGGCATGCAGTAGCGCGAGTGGTTCAAATCCTACTACAGTGCCGAAACCGTCGGGTGATGCTTCTGGTGCGATAAGTGAAGGTTCCGATGGGAAAGAGCCTATTATTGTTGGCTTTTTGGGGTGGTCGTCGGGCCCGGATGCTTTATATGGTTTGGTGCCGCAGTATTTAATGGAAGATTATGTGGATAAGATTAACGCGGAGGGTGGCTGGAATGGCCATATGATTGACTTGCGTTCTTATGACATTTCTGGTACAGGAGGAGATTTTTCAGAGGCGGTAAATGCGACCAACAAGCTGATTCAAGAAGGAGCACATGCAATTCTTGGGCCAAGCAACTCCGCCCAAGGAACGGCTGTAGCAGAATTGTGTAATAAGGCAGGAATATTGCATATTCCTTCCAGTGCAGCACAGTTGGTGACGGTGGCTGAAGATGGTACCGTACGTGATTATACTTATCGCTGTGGTCCTATGAACGAGGATCTAGTGGTTGCCGTTGCAAGTTACGCATATCAGGAATTGAATAATCCACGTGTAGCCGTTTTATACGAGACCACACTGGTGGACTGTGTAGCCATGAGAGACGCCTTTGTAAAAGCATATGAAGGATATGGCGGCGAAATAGTAGATGAAGCAACTTATCAAGTAGAGGATATGGAATTTAGGGCGCAGCTAACGAAACTGGCACAGAGTGACCCGGATTATATTTTCATGCCCGCTATGGCTTATAAAGAGGTAGGGAATGTGGCGAAGCAGCTTTCTGAGCTTGGATATGCTGGGGAGATTAAATTATTAGGAACATCAATCTTTGACGCAACGGAATTGTTGGACATTGCGGGAGAGGAACTTGAAGGCTGTGTTTTCGGAACAAACGGAAATCTAGATGACCCGCGTTATAATAATATTAAAGCGACCTACGACACCAACCATGGAGATTCCGGCATGAGTGTGCACATGGCTGGACTCATCAGTTTTAATGCGATTAAAATTCTTGAATATGCTGTACTGAAAACAGATTCTGTGGAACCTGACACGCTGCGACAAGCACTAGACGAGGCAACAGAGATTGAATTGTTCACGGGTTCATCACAGGGGTATGATTCTGCGACGCATAATCTTAAAGGACTCGAATTTGTAATAAAAACTTTTACAGATAAGGGAGTGGAGAATCTGGGTTCTTACACGGCAAAATAGTGTAGTTGTAAAAGCGGCCGTTTGCATGTCGACATAAAAAGATACATGTGAACGGCCGTCTGTATTTATGAGGCGTGAAGGCTTGGAAAAGGATGGTGATAGTTATGCAGGTTTTTCTGCAGCAATGCGCTACAGGCGTTTCTATTGGCAGCGTATACGCCTTACTGGCAGTTGGATATGCGTTGGTGTTCAGTGTGTTTAATTTTTCCAATTTTGGATTTGGACCCATTATGATGCTGGGAACATTCGCAGCATTCTACGCAATCCCACTATTGAAACTTCCGCTGCTTGCAGGAATTTTGCTCGCAATGGTTGTAGCAGCACTGGTATCCGTTTTAATGGAACTGACGATTTATCGTCCAATGCGCAAAAGGAATGCGCTGAAACTATATTTGATGATTGCGGCGTTGGGGATCAGCACATTTGTGCCGAACTTGGCCATTCAACTGTTTGGAGGCGGTGTACGCGCTTTTCCGTCGGAATGGGCTAAGAAGGTTGTGAATTTTGGCGGTGTTGTGATTCCGCGGGCAGACATTTTGGCGGCTGTATTGTCGTTGTCGATGCTGATAGTGTTGTGGTTCTTTCTTTATAAATCCAAAGTGGGACTTGGTATACGTGCAAGTTCATTTGATACGGGCACAGCAGCACTTATGGGAATTAATGTGAATTTTGTAGCTATTGTAATATTCGTGTTGTCGGGTGCCGCTGCTGGCTTGGCCGGGTGTTTTTACGGAATGAAGTATTCCGTATATCCAAATATGGGCAATGTGGCGATGAAAGGTTTTGTGGCTTCTACAGTAGGTGGGCTTGGAAGCTTGCCAGGCGCTGTGTTTTCGGGGCTGCTGTTGGGCTTCTTGGAAACAATGATATCTTCTTATGTTTCCACCACTTATCGTGACTTGGTAGCTTATGGACTTTTGGTTTTGGTACTGATTTTCAAACCCAATGGACTCTTTGGTAAGGGTGTCCATGACAAATTGTAAGGAGGCGGTAGTGTGGGATATGTAGAAGGAATATTAATTAGCACATGCATTAACATCGTATGTGTCAGCGGATTATTACTGCTTACAGGATATATTGGATTGTTTTCTATGGGGCACGCATGTTTCCTTTGCATTGGAGCATATACCGCCGCGATTCTAACAAAGTATTTTCAAGTGCCTTACTTTCTGGCGCTGTTGGCAGGCGGGGCGATAGCCGCAGTGAGCAGTATTATTATTGGATGGCCGACACTCCGAGGAAAAATGTCTTCGGATTGTTTTGCTATTGCTACTTTAGGCTTTTCAGAAGCAGTGCGTGTAATATTAAGTAATATTAATCATCCGATGATAGGCGGAGCACTCGGTATATCTGCAATTCCACAGAAAACCACGCTACCTGTAGCGCTTTGCCTTGCCGCATTGAGCGTCTTATTTGCGTATAACTATGCGCGTTCCCAGCATGGAAGAATTGCGCGCGCTATTCGTGATTATGCAGACGCATCAGAACTTATAGGTGTCAACATCTTTCGTGAAAAATTAAAGGTGCTGATGATTAGCGCTTTCTTTTGCGGAGTGGGAGGCGGCATGATGGCTCACTATTATACATATATGGTTCCCAATACCTTTGGTTCAGTGATGTCCACCAATCTGCTGACTTCTGTCGTGTTGGGGGGAGTGGCTTCTGTGAGTGGCCCGGTTATGGCGACAACCATTCTTACGGCCATGCCGGAGGTGCTCCGCTTTTTGTCCAATTGGCGTCTGGCAATTTACGGCCTCGTGCTCATTTTAATGATGCGGTTTAAGCCGGATGGGTTGATGGGCTTCAAAGAATTTTCACTTCAACCTTTGCGAAATGTAGCGAAACGGGTAAAGGCTATTTTGGAGAAAAGGGGGTAATGGGCCATGGCACTATTAGAACTGAAAAATCTCAGTGTGCATTTTGGAGGTGTCAAGGCTGTACAGGATGTGAGTTTCTCTGTAGAACAAGGGGAATTTAAAGGTTTGATCGGCCCAAATGGCGCAGGAAAAACGACAGTGTTCAACGCTGTGACGGGCGTAGTAAAGCCTACCGATGGAGCAGTGTATTTCAACGGAAAAAGGCTTAACGGGTGTCGTCCGGACAAAATCGCACATATGGGTATTGCACGTACATTCCAGAACATTAGGATTTATCCCAAAATGAGCGTATGCGAGAATGTAGCAATCGGCCTAAACAGCGTTCCTCCTTATACTGCGCTAGAAGCGATGCTCTGCACACCGAAGGTTAGAAAAAAAGAGCGCGAGGCATTTGAGAAAGCATTGGAGTTCCTTGAAATGGTCGGACTTCAAGATTTTTCCGACCAGGAAGCGGGGGCGCTGCCGTACGGATTGCAAAGAAAGCTTGAAATCGCCCGTGCCCTAGCTACAAAGCCAAAGCTGCTTTTCTTGGACGAGCCAGCGGCAGGTATGAATACGGGAGAGAGTATCGAGCTAGTGCAATTCCTCAGGCAAATCCACGAGAATACGGGCCTCGCAATCGTTCTTATTGAACATCATTTGGAAGTAGTGATGGAAGTGTGTAAAAATATTACAGTACTTAATTTGGGGACATTGCTGGCCACTGGCACACCGCAGGAAATACAGAATAATCCGCAGGTCATAAAGGCATATCTTGGGGAACGGAGGAAAAAGCAATGAGTATAAATCCGAATACACCGATACTTGTTGTGAAGAATCTAGAGGTGGCTTATGGAGGGATACGGGCCCTTTTGGGTGTTTCTCTGACCGTGAATACTGGCGAGATAGTAACCATCATTGGTTCAAACGGTGCGGGAAAATCCACTTTGTTGCGCACTATAGCTGGAGATAAAGAGTACAGCGGGGGGGATATTCTATTTGAAGGGAAAAGTTTGCCTCAACGTGTCTGCCAGTTTGTGGAGCACGGGATCAGCCTTGTGCCCGAAGGAAGGCGGATATTTGTGAATCTGACGGTCCGTGAAAATTTGCTGGTGGGGGCGTATAAAGAAAAGAAAAAGGCTGTGATTGTTCAGCGGATGGAAGAAGTATTCGAACTATTTCCACGCCTTAAGGAGCGATATAAACAGGTAGGAGGGACGTTATCGGGCGGTGAGCAGCAAATGCTGGCAGTTGGACGAGCTATGATGGCCGCGCCAAAGCTGATGATGTTGGATGAACCCAGCCTAGGGCTTGCACCTATTGTCATTGACGAGATGTTTGAGAAGTTTAAACAAATCAACCGTACTCATGGAACGACACTGCTTATCGTTGAACAGAACGCCCAATTAGCGCTGGAAACGGCGGACAGGGCCTATGTTTTGGGAGTGGGGAGGATTGTGAAAGAAGGGATCGCAGAAGAGATGCTGGACGATCCGTTCATTCAAGAAACCTATATGGGCATGCACTGATACGAAGGGAGAACATTTATGCTTGACATCATTATCTATGGTGGTTATGTAGTAACGATGGAAGGACCGGGCACGGGTCTCATCAATAATGGCGCTGTTGGAATTAAAGGGAATAAAATTGAAGTTGTAGGCTCTACGGATGAAGTAATGCGGCAATATAAAGCCCATCGCTATATTGAAGCGATAGGGAAAGCTATATTGCCGGGCTTTGTTGACGTACATATGCATACATCAAATGCAATTGTGCGGGGCGTATCCCAGGATTTGCCCGCCTCAGAATGGATGTTCAGAGGTATTCTGCCCATGCTAAGTGTTGCGCAACCAGATGATCTAGCAAAAGGTTCAATGCTTAACATTTTGGAAGCACTGAAGTCAGGCACTACTACATTTTGTGATTTTGACGTTCCCATGCTGGCGATAGCTCCCAATTATGAAAAAGCAAAAGTGCGAGCGGTTTTAAGCAATATGATCAATGAGTTGCCGGTAGATGTGTCTGTAATTGAACATGGGATTGAATACCCGCTAAACTCAGCTATTGGGCAACAAAAACTAGCGGATAACACCGCATTAATAGAGCATTACCATCAGAGCAACGGTGGGCGCATCACCTGCCGTTATGGACCGCAGGCAGTAGATATGTGTTCGGTAGAGCTGCTACGAGAAATTAAAAACTTAGCAGATCAGAAAAACGTACTTATCAATATGCATGTGACGCAGTCGAAAGAAGAGATTGTTCAGTGCAAATTGCGCACAGGAAAGCGGCCCGTGGCGTTGCTGGAAGAACTTGGATATCTGAATAGCCACCTATTAGCGGCGCACATGACGAACGCAGAGCTATGGGAAGTAGAGCAGGTAGCGCGTTCGGGCGCGGCTTTGTGCCTGTGCAGCAACAGCATAGATATTATCAGTGGTGAACTGCCACCTGCACAGGAATTTTTAAGTTTTGGTGGAAAAGTGGGTTTGGGAACAGATCAAGCTCCTGGCAATAACTGCAACATGATGTTCAACGAGATGAAGATAACAGCATTGTTGCATAAATATAAAAATGCAGATGCTACGGTATTCCCCGCATGGAAAGTCCTCCGAATGGCAACCATTGAAGCAGCGCAAGCTTTAGGAATGGAAAAAAGTATCGGGTCATTACGCGCGGGCAAGTTGGCAGACATAATCATAGTGAATTTACAGGTGCCTCATCTCACGCCTATTCTGGAGGTGCCGGTACGTAATATCGTACCTAATTTGGTGTATGCGGCGCGCGGCGGTGAGGTTGAGACCGTGCTTGTGGATGGTCAGTTCGTTGTGGAAAATCATAAGGTTCTAACTGTAAATGAGTGCGAGGCTGTGACGGAAGCAAATGCGGCGGCTAGAAGTATGGAGCTACGCTTACAGAAGGAGGCGTGGACAAAAACATTACCTTTGGCTAGGTGGACGCAAGAGGAATATTATTGATGAGAGAAAAAGCGAATATTATTATCCATGGAGGATATGTGCTGACGATGGAAGGCCCCGGTTCAGGGATGATCCCGAACGGTGCCGTTGCCATTAGGGGAGACAGCATTGTTGCAGTAGGGCCGACACCGGAGATACTGAAACAGTATTCCGCCCATCGTTATGTGGATGCGCATGATCATGCCGTGCTTCCAGGGCTGATCGACTGCCATATTCATACGTCTAATGCAATCGTGCGAGGAGGCAGCCAGGATATCGCAAAATGGATGTACAGTGGTGTCCTTCCGCTTCTCAGTTTGGCTGAAACAGAGGATCTGGTTGCCGGTTCTATGCTGAATATCATCGAAGCTGTAAAAAAAGGCACCACAACCTTCTGCGATTATGATTTCCCCATGCTTGAGCTGATTAAAAATCATATCGCAGCAGGTACGCGCGTGGTAGCGGCCGAGATGATCAACGGCTTGCCGACCGTGACCTATGGTGTGGAGGATACGGCGCTTCGGGAGTTTGACACGGCACGGGAAAACAAAAAATTCTCCGATGCGGTGCGCCTTGTGGAGAAATACCATCAAACATACAATGGGCGCATTACCTGCATGATGGGACCGCAGGCTAGCGATATGTGCTCGGTGCCGCTGCTGAAAGAGATCCGGAGCTACGCGGAAAAGATGAATCTCGGCATTCATATGCACGTTGCCCAGAGTCCCCGGGAGACCCGGCAGGTGATGCAGCGGTATGGAAAACGGCCGGTAGAACTGCTGGACGAATTGGGGTATCTGGATCGCCGCCTGCATACGGCGCATATCACCGAGACAACCGCAGCGGAACGGGCGCTTCTAGCTGAGCGTGGTGTCAGCATGGCGTTGTGTACAGGCAGCATCGGTATCATCGGTGGAGAGATACCGCCTGCACAGGATTATATGGCGCTCGCCGGCCGTGTAGGCCTTGGGACAGACCAAGCTCCCGGCAACAACTGCAACAATCTGTTTAATGAGATGAAATTCACATCCATTTTGCATAAGGTGAAAAATACAGATCCCACTAGTTTTCCCGCATGGAAGGTGCTGCGTATGGCTACTATCGAGGCAGCACAGTGTATGGGTATGGAGGAAAGCGTGGGCTCATTACGGGCGGGCAAAAAGGCGGACGTTGTACTCGTGGCTCTGGACACACCTGCCATGAGCCCTGTGCTGGCGTGGCCGGTGCGCAATATCGTGCCGAACCTTGTCTATTCGGCCAGCGGCAGCGAGGTGGACACAGTGTTGATTGACGGGGCGTTTGTGGTAGAGAACGGCCGCATGCGTACAATAGACGAGGACGCAGAGATCAAGCGTGCAAATCGCTGCGCACAGTTGCTCTGCCAGCGTCTGGAGGCCACGGGTTGGGAGAAGGATATGCCGCTGGCCGGCTGGACGCGGGAGGGATATTATTGAGCGGGACGGAGCTGGAATACAGCGAGCGCCAGGCTGTGGTGGGAGCGGCGCGCGCACGGCTGTATCTGATTCTCACAGCTGTGGGATACAGCACCATGGGCGCGGCGTTCAAGTTTGTGGATTGGAACCCGCTTGTCATCAGTGCAGCAGAAAAAATGTTCGCATTTTTTTGCCTTGGTATAGCCCGGGGAAGCTTTAAGATGCGCTTTTCTCGCCCCGTCTTGCTGGGAGCGATTTGCAGCTATGCATGTACCACATGCTTTGTGGCCGCCAATAAGCTCACGACAGCAGCTAATGCTATCGTGCTGCAATATACAAACCCCATGTTTGTGGTGCTTCTGTCGTGGCTTGTGCTACGCCGGAGGGCGCAACGCAGAGATATCTTGCTCACGGCCGTGCTTATGGGAGGAATCGCGCTTTTCTTCCTGGACGAGCTGTCGCCCGGACATCTGGTGGGCAATCTGCTTGCACTGTGCAGCGGGATATTGATGGCGGTCAATACACTGTATGCCCGATACTCTGGCGCAGATGTGATAGAATATGGTATGGTCTCGTGTTTGCTCTCTGTTGGCATTGGGGCCGCGGCGGTCATAACAGAGCCGCCGGTTGTCACGGCGGTATCTTTGGTAGCTGTGGTATTTCTGGGCGTGATATCCACAGGGATTCCCATGATTCTTTTTGCAAAGGCCGCTCCCTGCACGCCGCCGGTGGAGACATCTATCCTCTTGATGCTGGATCCAGTGCTGAATCCTTTGCTGGTGGCGCTGCTGGTGGGCGAGGTGCCAGGCCCTTGGGCCCTGGTGGGGGCGGCTGTAGTGCTGGGAGGCGTTGCGGCTTGGTGCTGGAACGGACGTCCGAAAAAGAATGGCAAAGAAAGTGCATAACGTCAATGAGAATTGCAAAACAGCAAAAATAGCGTTATAATTTAACCATAATATGGAAATATTCTGATAATCTTTTACAAGAAATGAGTATCAAAATGGTATTTAACAGTGAAAAAAGTTTAATGCGTACAGGCCTGTTTTCATCGCGCACAAAAATGATCTCCTATCTCTTGTTGCGCTTTATCGCGGACAAGGATGAACCGGCAGGTTCGTGGGTGCTGCGTGAGGATCTGTTGAGCTTTGGTATTGACTGCAGTACAGCCACCATTGGGCGGTATCTTAAGGAGCTGGACTATCGCGAGTATACCGTCCAAAAGAGCAATCAAGGCCGTGTGCTCACGCCGATCGGGCAGGCTCATCTGGAGGAGCTTGAAGAACGTCTAGAGCGCACGCGCATGCAGGAAAAGCTGAGCAAGGCCATGAAGGTAACGGAATATGGCGAGTTGATCGAGCTTTTATATGTACGGCGTGCGTTGGAGACAGAGGCGGCACGGCAGGCAGCCATCAGCGCCAGGGCGGAGGATATCGCGGTACTTATGCGTTCTGTGGAAGACCACCGCGATACTGTGGAGCAGAACCGGGATCCCACGGAGCCCGCTCTGGAGTTTCATGCGGTCGTGGCCGACATCAGCCACAACAAGTTTATTTGCCCCATTTTGAACATGCTGATCTATGAGGAGAAAAAAATAGAGGCTGTCATGGAGACGCTTGTCACACGGGAGCGAGGCAGAGTATATGTGAAAGAGCATGAGCAGATTGCGCAGGCCATCTGCGACCATGACGGGGAGAAGGCCGCGCAGTTCATGTATGCTCATATAGATGAACTGTGCAAAGCAGTGGAGGAACAGGCGTGCGAGCGTGGATATAAGTAATTATGTGTGCACGTTCGAAGCAGTCAAACATTGCTCAATCGCTGTTAGTGTTTTTGTAATTTGGGCAGCTTTGACAATCTTGCATGCTCGCCAAAGGGGAAAAGAGCAAGACCTGGAGGATTGATCTCCTTATACAGAGCGTTAATGATGCAAAAGCTATGTTTTGAAACTGTGGCCAGCACCAGAGATGAGATGTTGCCGTGAGAACTCACCGTCGATTGAGTTCTTTGCTGGGCTGTTTCGTATGAACTTTTCTATTGACTGCCATTCTTTACAACAGAATACTTGACTTGGAATGAGCTTGCTTTAAGTGTAAGCTCATTCTTTTATTTATATTAATTTTTTGTGAATTCTTTTTAATCGTGCAATGAACTTGCATATTTAACCTTTATGATACAGACAGAGCGAAGGAGGGAGGTTGGTCCCATAGTGGGAGCGAATGAACGTCGAAGGGCGATTCTTGAACTGCTTTGTCAAAGAAAACAGGACACGATGAAAAACCTTGCGAATGAGTTTCACGTTTCGCTCCGCACAATTTGCTATGACATTGATGAGTTGGCCCGTAATTATCCGATTGTGACAATACGCGGCAAATATAAGGGCGGTGTAAAAATTGCAGACGGATACCGGCTGGATCGAAAGTATCTAAATCCAGAACAGCAGCATTTATTGAAACGGCTGTCTAAAACATTGTCTGGCGAAGATCGTAACATTATGGAAAGCATCCTTCGTGACTTTACTCTGAAAGAAATCTCAGAAGCTGACCCCGGCTGCTGAGGAAAATGTTCTTTGAAAATCAAATATCCAATAGTTTGGCTACATACGTTTGTCCTGCTGCAACACAAAGGTGCCAGCAAGCGGAAATGATATTCTGAATGAATCGGAAATCTTTTACATAGCCTGTGGTGGGCTATGCGCGATGAAAATGGGCAAGCATAATGATACTCCCGCTTTGAACGCGTCACAGCATTGGGCGGCCTCACAGAAAGTGGGGAGGGAAAAACCCTGTGGAGGCCTCTTAACCAGTGGCACAGTCAAATATTGCCCTTGCGTCGGGAAGTGGTGTCAAATAGGCGCATTTTGATGAAACAGACACGGCGGCAATTCTCGTGTAGATCTCCTATGAGAGCAAGTGATGACGAGAGATTGCCGCTGTGTTTTTTGTATATTAGATGCCTATATATTCAGTCCGTGCTATAAGTGAAGGAGGCATAAAAATGAAATCGAAAAATATAAAGCGTTTGGAAAATTACCCGGATATTCTTTCGTTGGAGGATGTACGGTCTATTTTGGATGTTAGAACGAAAAAAACGGCGGCTCGATGGTTACAGGGGAAAGGGATTTTCTACTTTCGTGTCGGACGCGAGTACAGAATTCCAAAGGTTCATTTGGTGAACTATTTTATGGGGCTGTCAAGTATGTGATTTCGCCTTTCGAGCAAATCGGCAAACTTGTTATTACGGCTTTTGAGTGATAAATTAAGGCCGTCAACCGAAAGCGGTCTGCAAGGAAGAAGGAGGATATTATGGCCAAACAAAAAATTATAGCAGGCCATTTGGACCACAAGCACGGCTACTATTATATGGTTTTAAGTCTGCCGAACCCTGAAAAGGGAAACCGAAAGCTGCCGAAATGGTTCCCAACAGGAATTCCCTATGATGGAAAACGACAAACGGAGCGTGATGCCAAACGAATGCTGAAGGAGTGGAGAGAGGACTTTACCAGCGGCAAATTGACGCTTGCAATGATTGAAGCAAAAAAACGCTCCAAGGGCACGGATGGTGCTATGTCGCTGAAGTCGATTCCGATTCGCAAGGATATGTATTTTACGGATTACCTCTTACGATGGCTTGAAATCATCCAAGCAGATGTGGAAGAGGATACATTTGCAGGGTATTGGCGAACCGTTCACAATCCATTGCTCCCCTATTTTAGCGAACACAATGCAACGCTGGAGGAACTTTCGGCGGTAGATCTGACGCTGTTTTACAAGTATTGCAAGACGCGGACATACCGGGGAAAGCCAATCAAGGGAAACACCATTCGGCATTATCATGCGGTAATACATAAGGCATTGCAAGATGCAGTGGTGGTGCTGCGTATCCTGCAGTACAATGTTGCGGACTACGTTGTTGCACCAAAGGTGGACAATTATGTTGCTCCATATGCAGACACAGATGAGCTGCGGGAGCTGGTGAACGACCTGATGCATTCTCCCATCCGGGTGCCGGTCATGTTCGCCGCTTTTTATGGGATGCGCCGCAGCGAGGCATTGGGGATTCGCAAAGCCGTCATCGACCGGAAAAAGAAAACCATAACAGTATGCCACACGGTCATTGAGGTGAGTGTACAGGGGGAACACAAAATCATTCGCAAGGATCGCACCAAAAATAAAAAAAGCTTCCGAACGTACCCCCTTATCCCGCAGGTGGAAGCATTTCTGGATTGGGAACTTCAGCAGCAGGAGCAGCAGCGTGAACGGATGGGCAATTGCTATTATATGGGCGATCAGGATTACATTTGTCTTGATGAGACCGGGCACCTGTTAAGACCCGACTACGTTACATGCAAATTTTCACAGCTTGTGAAGAAACGTGGCCTGAAAAAGATTACTTTTCATGGCCTTCGGCACAGTTGTGCAAGCATGCTGTATGAAAGGGGACAGGATATGAAGAAAATACAGGAATGGCTGGGGCACAGCACGCCCGTTACAACGGAAACGATTTATGCGCATCTAAATGTGAAGCATAAGGATGAAACCGCGTGGATCGCCAATGACTGCCTGCCTTTGGAGCTTCCAGAAAAGATGAGAGAAAAACCAATTCAAACCGCATGAAAAAATTATTTTATAAGAAAATAATTTTTTGTATTTGAAAATGATTGGCGAAGGTTTTGGCCATTTGGCAAAATGACAGACGAAAAACAGCAGACGAAAAGCAAGGCCCGTTTTTTGAACACGCAAAAGAAAAACCGCCTGTTCCCCGAAAAACAAGGAAACAAGCGGTTTTAGAGGCTGGTGCCGGTGGTGGGACTTGAACCCACACGGTGTTGCCACCAACGGATTTTGAGTCCGCATCGTCTGCCATTCCGACACACCGGCGTACGGATAGCTTTTATATTATACTATGCCGCTTTTGTAAAATCAAGCGTTTTTTGCCCGCAAAACGCTAAAAAACGATCTCCGGCCTTTTTTCGGCCCGGCGCCGGGCCGGCCTTTGCCGCCGCGGTGCGCTGCCGGTTTCGGCTGTGCAAAGAGATTCACGGCGGGGGTTGCCGGTTCCGGCCGCGCAAAGAGATTCACGGCGGGGGCTGCCGGTTTCGGCTGCGCAAAGAGATTCACGGCGGGGGCTGCCGCAGCAAGCTTCCCATTGTTAAAAATGCAGCCGCCGGCGGAATTCGTTTTTGATCGTCCGGTCGCCGAACACGGCCATGCCTGCCAATGTGGCCACCGCCAGGATGCTGGGCACCACGGCGCCCACCAGGCTGTGCGCCAGCCCGGTGAAGTACAGCACGGGCATTGCCAGCCCAAACACCGCCAGCACCGCCTGATACAGCACATACCCCGCCCAGTTGGTGCGGTTGCACATCACCAGCACCACCACCGCCACGATGCCCGCGCAGATGAACGCGGGCACCACGAACGAAACGCCCCAGCCCCGGTAGCCTGTTTCAAAGTCCACAAGCACGGCCAGCGCGCTGCCCGCCACCACCTGCATGAGCACCTTGCCCGCCGCGTTGCCGCCGCGGCGCATGGCGTGGGGCACCACGGCCCAGGCGTATACCAAAGCCGTCACCACGATGGTCCACCA
>OHAD01001752.1_pt1 | contig 19076 bp, 17 predicted proteins | sample 1577011 | NCBI WGS metagenome assembly OHAD01 (sample SAMEA3541510, study PRJEB24748) | human gut metagenome | biome: human gut; feature: human-associated habitat; material: faeces | place: China | collected 2012 | reverse complement strand
TGCAAAAGAGATAGGGGCAGTTTCGGTGACTCTGGGAAGAAGAATCTTACGAACAGAGACAGCGGGGATGACGATCCTGTCAATTCTGATGTATCATCTGGAAAGAGAGTAACATAGTTTAATATTGAGAAGAAGTGAAAAGGAAGGTATCATGGAAGTATATTTGGACAATTCGGCGACTACCAGATGTTACACAGAGGTGGGAGAACTGGTATATAAAGTGATGTGTCAGGACTATGGAAATCCGTCTTCCATGCACCGTAAAGGTGTGGATGCGGAGCATTATATCAAGGATGCAAAAGAAATTCTGGCAAAAATTCTGAAGGTCAATGCAAAAGAAATTTATTTTACGTCCGGCGGTACAGAAAGTGACAATCTGGCGGTCATTGGAACAGCAAAAGCAAACAAAAGAAGAGGAAATCATCTGATCACATCATCTATAGAGCATCCGGCGATTTTGAATACGATGCGTTATCTGGAAGAGGAAGGATTTCGTGTTACATTTCTTCCGGTGGACCGCTTTGGAAGAATCAGTCTGGACGCACTGAAGGATGCACTCTGTGAAGACACGATCCTTGTATCTGTGATGTATGTGAATAATGAGGTGGGATCCGTACAGCCGATCCAGGAGGCTGCCAGCATAGTAAAAGCGTATAACAAGAACATTTTGTTCCATGTGGATGCTGTGCAGGGGTTTGGGAAGTATCATATTTACCCGAAGCGCCTGAAGGTGGATATGTGTTCCATCAGTGGACATAAGATTCATGGACCAAAAGGAATTGGAGTGCTTTATATAGATGAACATGTGAAGATAAAACCAATCGTATTTGGCGGTGAACAGCAGAAAAATGTCCGTTCCGGTACAGAGAACGTTCCGGGGATTGCAGGACTCGGGTTAGCGGCAAAGATGATCTACCATGATCTGGATATGAAGACTGCACTGATGCGGGAACTCAAAGAGTATTTTATTGAAGGAATCGCGAAGATTGAAAATACAACCGTTCACGGGATGACCGATGAAAACAGTGCACCGCATATCATCAGTGTGGGATTTGCAGGGATTCGAAGTGAAGTGCTTCTGCATACGCTGGAAGAGAAAGGAATTTACGTATCCTCAGGTTCTGCATGTGCGTCCAACCATCCGGCAATCAGCGGGGTGTTAAAGGGCATCGGAGCCGGAAAAGAGTATCTGGATGCGACGATCCGTTTCAGCATGTCTGAATTTACAACCAGAGAAGAAATTGACTATACATTGGAAACGCTATATAATTGTGTACCGATGCTTAGAAAGTACACACGCCATTAGGAGGAAAGAATGAAGTTTCAGACTTATTTGATAAAATATGGAGAAATCGGAATCAAAGGAAAGAACCGTTATATGTTCGAGGATGCGCTGGTAAGACAGATCAGGCATTCATTAAAGGACCTGGACGGATTGTTCCATACTTATAAAGCACAGGGAAGAGTTTATGTGGACTGTGACGGAGATTATGACGGAGATGAAGTGGTAGAAGCTCTGAAAAGAGTATTCGGAATTGTAGGGATCTGTCCGGTTGTCCGCGTAGAGGATAAAGGATTTGAAGAACTGAAAAAAGATGTGATCGCATACATGGATGAGGTTTATCCGGATAAGAATATCACATTTAAGGTAGAGTCCCGTCGTGCAAAGAAAACCTATCCGAAGAAATCAATGGAGATCAATTATGACCTCGGAGAAGCTATTCTGTATGCATTCCCGGAAATCCGGGTAGATGTACACCACCCGGATGTACTGCTTCATGTAGAGGTAAGAGAAGAGATTTATATCTATTCCGAGATCATTCCGGGACCTGGCGGTATGCCGATCGGGACCAATGGAACCGCGATGCTTCTGCTTTCCGGTGGAATCGACAGTCCGGTTGCAGGTTATATGATCTCCAAACGTGGCGTCGGACTGGAGGCAACCTATTTCCATGCACCGCCGTACACCAGCGAGAGGGCCAAACAGAAGGTAGTGGATCTTGCAAAGCAGGTTTCCAAATATACAGGACCGATCAAGCTGCATGTAGTCAACTTTACCGATATCCAGCTTTATATTTATGAAAAATGCCCACATGATGAACTGACGATCATCATGCGCCGTTATATGATGCGGATTGCAGAGCATTTTGCAAAAGAAGACGGATGCCTGGGACTTATTACCGGTGAAAGTATCGGACAGGTGGCAAGCCAGACCATGCAGAGCCTGATGGCAACCAACGATGTATGTACATTGCCGGTATATCGGCCACTGATCGGGTTTGACAAGCAAGAGATCGTAGATATTTCAGAGAAGATCGGAACCTATGAGACTTCCATTCTTCCATACGAAGACTGTTGTACGATCTTCGTGGCAAAACATCCGGTAACCAAACCGAATGTAGAAGTGATCCGCAAATCAGAAGAAAACTTAAGTGAAAAGATTGATGAACTGTTTGCAGAAGCAGTGAATACTGTGGAGACGATCATCGTAAAATAATAAAAGAAAAAGGGGAGCTTTTTCAGGCTCTCCTCAAAAAAAGAAAGGACGCAGTACAGAAAATGTACTGCGTCCTGATACTTCGCATTCTATTATACTAAGTATGGTTTCAGAAGTTCGATGATGTTATCAGCATCCTGGTTCTCAGCATGGATGTTCAGATCGATCGGTTTAGAAAGATCAAGACTGAAGATACCCATGATAGATTTTGCATCAATCACATATCTTCCGGATACCAGGTCAAAATCGTAATCGTATTTTGTGATTTCGTTTACGAATGATTTTACTTTGTCGATAGAATTTAAAGAAATTTGTACGGTTTTCATTGAAAACACACCTCCTTGATTTCATTTTCTATAGTTATATTAAAAGTTATACATAAAAAAGTCAAGGAACAAAACGCCGAAGAATGAATGAAATTTTCGTTAAATGTTATAAATATTGAAAGTAGGATGAATTTATGAAAAAAGCAGCATTACACAACCTGGGCTGTAAGGTAAATGCTTATGAAACAGAAGCGATGCAGGAACTGCTGGAAAAGAACGGATATGAGATCGTACCGTTTCATGATCTGGCAGATGTCTATGTGATCAATACCTGCTCGGTGACGAATATGGCAGACCGCAAGTCCAGACAGATGATCCATCGTGCCCGAAAACAGAATCCTGATGCAGTGATCGTAGCGGCCGGCTGTTATGTGCAGGCGCAGGTGGATATGGGTGAGCTGGATGAGAATATAGATATTGTAATCGGGAATAATAAAAAAAAGGATCTGATCCGCCTTCTGGAAGAATATTTTAAAGAAGACATTCCGGAACAGATGCAGGAGGTCATTGACATTAACCATACCTTCGAGTATGAGAGCCTCCATCTTTCCCGGACAGCAGAGCATACAAGGGCATATCTGAAAGTACAGGATGGCTGCAACCAGTTCTGTACCTACTGCATCATTCCTTATGCGAGAGGACGCGTGCGCAGCAGGAAGAAGGAAGATGTAGTGGAAGAGGTGCGTACACTTGCGAAACATGGGTATCAGGAAGTGGTGCTTACCGGAATCCATCTCAGTTCTTACGGATTGGAATGGAAAGATGAAAATGGAAAGCAGACAGAAGGACTCCTGGATCTGATCCGCGCGGTACATGGAGTTGAAGGGATCAAAAGGATCCGTCTGGGTTCTCTGGAACCGCGTATCGTGACGGAAGAATTTGCAAAAGAACTGGCTTGCCTGCCGAAGATATGTCCGCATTTTCACCTGTCTCTGCAGAGCGGATGTGATGCAACCCTGAAACGGATGAACCGCAGATATGATGCGGCAGAATATCGGGAAAAATGTGAGCTTCTCCGGAAGTATTTTGAAAATCCGGCACTGACAACCGATGTGATCGTAGGATTCCCGCAGGAATCAGAGGAAGAATTTGAAGCCTCCCGGGACTTTGTAGACAGCATCAATTTTTATGAGACTCATATATTTAAGTATTCAAAGCGCCAGGGAACGAAGGCTGCGAAGATGGACGGGCAGATCCCGGAACATGAAAAAACGCGAAGAAGCAATATCATGCTGGAACTGAACCGCAAAAAAATGCAGCGCTATGAAGAAGGATGGCTTGGAAAAAAGGTGGAAGTTCTATTTGAAGAGATGACAGAGCGTGATGGGAAAAATTATGTCACAGGGCACACCAAGGAATATCTGCGGATTGGGGTTCCATGCGAACCGGAACAGGCAGACCGGTGGACCAATCAGTTAAAAGAGATAGAACTTACTTCACTTTCACAAATTATGCATTGAATTTTTGTATAGATTATATTAAAATGAATATGAAGTATTGGAGGTCGTAAGATGAAAGATATAACGAATACACAATTTTTTCAGGTAGAGACAGGACCACAGATCCAGGCAAAAGATATTCTGGAAATTGTATATAATGCTCTGGTGGAAAAAGGATATAATCCGGTGAATCAGATTGTAGGATACATTATGTCCGGTGATCCTACATACATTACCAGCTATAACGGAGCAAGAAGCCTTGTGATGAAGGTTGAGCGGGATGAGATAGTAGAAGAATTATTAAAAGCTTATATCAGACATGAACTGTAGGTTGAAGATATGATGCGGATAATGGGACTTGATTATGGTACGAAGACCGTAGGTGTTGCTGTAAGTGATCCTCTGGGGATTACGGCACAGGCAGTGGAGACGGTTACGAGGAAGGACGAGAACAAGCTTCGGAAGACACTGGCAAGGATTGAGAGCCTTGCAACCGAATATGGAGTAGAGAAGTTTGTGATCGGTTTTCCAAAACATATGAATAATGATATCGGAGAACGGGCAGAGAAGGCACTGGAATTTGGAGAGATGCTGAAGCGGCGTACCGGCATTGAGATCGTGATGTGGGATGAGCGCCTTACAACGGTGGAAGCGGAACGGACACTTATGGAATCCGGCGTAAGACGGGAGAACCGCAAGCAGTATGTGGATCAGATCGCGGCTGTATTTATATTGCAGGGATATCTGGACTCTCTGGGTATGCAAAAGTAACAGGCTTTGGAATACAATCAGACGATAAGGGGAAAGTATATGAAGAATGAAAAATTAACGTTTACATGCGGAGAAGGCGGCGAAGCAGAAGAATTTTTTGTTGTGGAGCAGACCAGACTGAATGGAGTGACTTACCTTCTGGTTGCAGATTCAGAAGAGGATGATGCAGAGTGCCTGATCTTGAAGGATACAAGTGCGCCGGAAGAGAAGGACAGCGTTTATGAGATGGTAGAAGAGGAAGTAGAGCTTAATGCCGTACTCAAGGTGTTCGAAGAGCTTCTGGAGGATGTGGAGATTGAAGTGTAGACGGAACTGTCAAAAGAATATTTCTGACAGATAAGAACGGGGTTCGCACACAGAGGCGGACTCCGAATTTTACGATAATTAAATGTACGGATGAGATACATAAAAATATATGGAGGTGTGAGATTGAAGAAAAAAAGCAACTCAAAACTTAAGATCATTCCGCTTGGAGGCCTTGAAAAGATCGGAATGAATATCACTGCCTTTGAATATGAAGACAGTATTATTGTAGTAGATTGCGGATTGTCGTTCCCGGAAGATGATATGCTGGGAATCGATCTTGTAATCCCGGATATCAGTTACCTTAAGAGCAATGCGGATAAGGTGAAGGGTTTTGTGATCACACATGGACATGAGGATCACATTGGAGCGCTTCCTTATGTGCTTAAAGAGATTAATCTGCCGATTTATACAACAAAGCTGACTATGGGAATTATCGAGAAAAAGCTTACAGAGCACAATCTTCTCCGCTCAACTAAAAGAAAAGTAGTGCGCCATGGACAGTCGATCAATCTTGGAAAATTCAGAATTGAATTTATCAAGACGAACCACAGTATCCAGGATGCATCGGCACTGGCAATCTATTCGCCGGCAGGTATTGTTGTGCATACCGGAGACTTTAAGGTAGATTATACACCGGTATTTGGTGATGCGATTGATCTGCAGCGTTTTGCAGAAATTGGCAAGAAAGGGGTACTGGCATTGATGTCAGACAGTACCAATGCAGAGAGACCTGGTTTTACACAGTCAGAAAGGACAGTGGGAGCTACATTTGACCGGCTTTTTGCCGAACACTCCAATACAAGAATTATTGTAGCAACTTTCGCTTCGAATGTAGACCGTGTACAGCAGATCATCAATACGTCTTACAAGTATGGACGTAAAGTAGTTGTAGAAGGCCGCAGTATGGTAAATATCATTTCGGTTGCATCAGAGCTTGGCTATTTGAATGTGCCGGAGAATACGCTGATCGAGACAGATCAGTTGAAAAACTATCCAAGAGAGAAGACAACGATCATCACAACCGGAAGCCAGGGAGAATCTATGGCGGCTCTGTCACGTATGGCAGCAGATATCCATAAGAAGATATCGATCATGCCGGGTGACACGATCATTTTAAGCTCTAATCCGATCCCGGGTAATGAAAAAGCGGTATCGAATATCATTAATGAACTCTCTGAAAAGGGAGCGAATGTTATTTTCCAGGATACGCACGTATCCGGACATGCGTGCCAGGAAGAGCTGAAGCTGATCTATTCACTGGTAAAACCAAAATATGCAATTCCGGTTCACGGAGAATACCGTCATCTGAAAGCGAACGCAGGTATTGCCAAATCTCTTGGGATTCCGAAGGACAACATTTTCATCCTCAAGTCAGGCGATGTACTTGCACTGGATGATGAAAGCGCAGAAGTTGTAGATAAGGTACACACAGGAGAAATCCTGGTAGATGGACTCGGTGTTGGCGATGTCGGTAATATTGTTCTGCGTGATCGTCAGCATCTGGCAGAAGACGGAATCCTGATTGTCGTTCTGACACTGGAAAAGCGTACCAACCAACTTCTTGCCGGACCGGATATCGTATCCCGTGGATTTGTTTATGTACGTGAATCTGAAAGCCTGATGGAAGAGGCACGGAAGGTTGTTACGGAAGCGGTTGAAAAATGTCTGATGAGCCGTCATGCTGACTGGAGCAAGATTAAGCTTGTGATCCGCGACACAATGAATGACTTTATCTGGAAAAGAACCAAGAGAAAACCAATGATCCTTCCGATCATTATGGATGTATAATATAAAGATGCCTGTGGCATTTTTATGAAAATAAGCAGATGCGAAGATATCTGCATAAAGAAGCGCAGTCAGAGTTGAAAAGAAAATAAACTTTGTCTGCGCTTCTATGATAAATGTATAGGATAAGAATTCCCTTGGAAGAAAAGAGGAAGATATGATAGTAGAAGAACGACTTACGACTTACCTCCATTCTCTGGAAAGCGCGGACATTCCCGTTCTCGATGAGATCGAACAGGAAGCCCTTGCGGACATGGTTCCGATCATCCGCAAAGAGACAAAAAGTTTTCTGAAAGTAATGCTGGAGATCAAACGTCCGGTAAAGATTCTTGAAATTGGGACAGCAGTTGGATTTTCGGCAATTCTGATGGGAAAATATTCTCCGGAGGAATGTCACATTACAACAATCGAAAATTACGAAAAAAGGATTCCAATTGCCAGAGACAATTTTGCCAGGGCAGGTATGGAACAGAAAATTACGCTGCTTGAAGGTGATGCACTGGAGATTATGAAAGGCATGCCGGATGATGCAGGATTTGATTTTGTGTTTATGGATGCCGCAAAGGGACAATATCCGGCATATTTAGAACAGGTGATGCGTTTCCTTGTGCCGGGAGGGATCCTGATCACGGATAATGTGTTGCAGGACGGAGATATTATTGAGTCACGGTTTGCGGTGGAAAGAAGAGACCGCACGATCCATAGCCGGATGAGGGAGTATCTGTATACTCTGAAACATCATCCTGAGCTTGAGACGTCTATTCTTCCGCTGGGAGATGGAGTGGCACTGAGCGTGCGAAAATAAAAACAGGAGATAACAGTAACAGAAAGGAAAAAAATAATGGCAAGACATCCTGAATTATTGATACCGGCAAGCAGCCTGGAAGTGTTGAAGACTGCAGTCGTATTTGGAGCAGATGCAGTTTATATTGGAGGAGAAGCATTTGGACTTCGTGCAAAGGCAAAGAACTTTTCCAAAGAAGATATGATGGAAGGAATCCGGTTTGCACATGAGCATGATGTAAAAGTATATGTAACTGCAAATATTCTGGCACATAACTACGATCTGGAAGGCGTGCGGGAATATTTTAAAGAGTTAAAGGAAATAAAACCGGATGCATTGATCATTGCTGATCCGGGTGTATTTGAGATCGCAAAAGAAGTATGTCCGGAAATTGAAAGACATGTGAGTACACAGGCCAATAATACAAATTATGCAACTTATATGTTCTGGTACAGACAAGGGGCGAGCAGAGTTGTATCTGCAAGAGAACTTTCCATGCGTGAGATCAAAGAAATCCGTGCACATATCCCGGATGATCTGGAGATTGAGACATTCGTACACGGTGCAATGTGTATTTCTTATTCCGGAAGATGTCTGCTCAGTAATTTCTTTACAGGCAGGGATGCAAACCATGGCGCATGCACCCATCCGTGCCGCTGGAAATATTCTGTTGTGGAAGAAACCCGTCCGGGAGAATATATGCCGGTTTATGAAAATGAGAGAGGAACGTATATTTTCAATTCAAAAGATCTCTGTATGATCGAACATATTCCGGAGCTTATCGATGCGGGGATTGACAGCTTCAAGATCGAAGGAAGAATGAAAACGGCTCTGTATGTGGCAACTGTAGCGAGAACATATCGGAAAGCAATTGATGATTATCAGAAAGATCCGGAGCTTTACAGGAAGAATATGCCGTGGTATCTGGACCAGATCTCGAATTGTACCTATCGGCAGTTTACAACTGGATTTTTCTTTGGAAAACCATCGGAAGAGGCACAGATTTATGACAGCAACACCTATATCCGGGAGTACACATATCTTGGAATCACAGAAGAGATTAAAGACGGTATGGTGAAGATCGAACAGAGAAATAAATTTTCGGTGGGCGAGACGATTGAGATCATGAAACCGAACGGAGATAACGTGGAGGTTCAGGTAAAACGGATCGTAAATGAAGAAGGAGAAGAACAGGAGAGTGCACCACATCCGAAGCAGGTACTGTATGTAGAACTGTCCGGTAGGGCTGACAAGTACGATATTCTCAGAAGAAAAGAGGAAGCAGATGAATAAAAAAACGTGGAAGCCATATGCGGCGATCGTACTGATCCTTCTGTACGGCGTGGATATATTCTGGCTTTCCGGATTTTGTGTCTATTATTTTGGTGAGTGGGGAATTCCAATGTATGAGGGTCTTCTTGCAGTGCTGGCACTTGGAATAGTAGTGCTTTTCAGGGAAGACGTAAAGCGTGCATTCCCATTTCACAGACCGACGATCGCAAAGACTGTCGGAACATTGCTGATGTGGATCGGAACCCTTCTGATCACGATGATTCCGACATCGATCCTGCTTTATGTATTTCCGGAGCAGATGAGTGGGGCTACAGAAAGTGTGAGTGAATTATCCGGTGGACTGCCGTTTGGACTTGCATTTCTTCTGATCTGTGTCACGCCGGCGATTTTTGAGGAAATAGCATTCAGAGGCGGGCTTTTCAGCTGTTTTCGTGGCTTTAGGAGTCCATGGCCGGCAATTCTGATCAGTGCAGCAGTGTTCGGTGCATTTCATGGAAGTTTCTGGCGGTTTGTGCCGACAGCGATGCTTGGAATCGCCATGGGATATCTGCTTGCCGAGACGGATAACATGTTTTATAACATGTTCTTCCATCTGATCAATAATGCGTTACCGACATTGCTTTTACAGCTTACTTCCAGTGTGGCTTCAAAGCAGATGGAAAGTGCAGAAGCTATGGCATCGACAGGCATTTTGCTTGTGACGGTGGCGGTGTATTTTATTTATGCTTCGGCAGGACCGTTTCTGATTTATGCGGGGAATTACCTGATCCATAAAGGACAGCCGGGATACGACAGGGGACTTCTGCCAAGAGAGAAAAAGAAAACTCTGCTGGGGCTTGTGCTTGTAAGTAGCGTCTTTCTGGGACTTGGCATTCTGCTTTTTGGTATAGGAATGTTTGAGTAGAGTGTCCTGTCTGCCGGTGTGAAAGAAGCATCATGAATTTTAAAATGGACAGACAGGATCTAGACCGGCAAAAATTAAAAATGAGAAGGAAGAAAGCAGGGGCGGAGTTTTTGGATCGCCCCTTTTTCAATTCGCGAAACGTAGGAACGTGAGATGCCAAGAGAAGCTGCAACTTCTTTCTGGGTATATTCTTTTTCACCATAAAGACCGTAGCGTTTTTTCAGTACCAGCTGTTCGCGGTCGGTGAGAACGGATTCCAGTTTTTCATAGAGAAGAGAAATATCATTTTTCAGGGCAAGCTGCATACAGGCATCTTCTTCATCAGATTCGATGACATCATACAGGCAGATCTCATTCCCTTCCCGGTCTGTACCGATCGGTTCGTATAGGGAGGTTTCCCGGTTACTCTTCCGCTTGGTGCGCAGCATCATCAGAAGTTCATTTTCGATGCAGCGGCAGGCGTAGGTGGCAAGCCGGGCTTTTTTGTCCGGGTTAAAGGTGGAAACTGCTTTGATAAGACCGATGGTTCCGATGGACAGAAGATCTTCTGTATCGTCCTCCAGATGCTGATATTTTTTTATGACATGAGCGACCAGACGGAGATTGCGCTCGATCAGAATATGACGGGCCTCATTGTTACCGTCTGCACTGCGTCTCAGAAGCTCGGATTCCTCTTTTGGAGTAAGAGGCGGAGGAAAGGATTTCAATACGATTACCTCAAAATAGAGTTACTAACATTGTATGTAAAAGTGAAATGTTCTGTGCTTTTCCATTCGGGTTATTTTGCGCTTGTGGTACGTCTGAAAATGCGTTATAATGAGCGTTGAATCATGTAGTAGCAGATATGGTTTACAAAAGAAATGAGATTACGAGAGAAAAGGAAAAAATTATGGGAATAAGGACAAGATTAGCGGTACTTGCCTGTAAGACATCCAATGCAGTCCTGCGGCGGATGGGACGAGGCGGAACGAACCTGCCGGGCAAGATCGCATTAAAAATTGACAAAGATATTTTAAAGGAATTATCACGTGGGGTGAAGGTTACGGTAGTGACCGGAACCAATGGAAAGACGACCACGTCCCGTATGATCGAGCAGGCATTTGAAGAAGCCGGATATAAGTACTTCGCAAATAAATCCGGTGCCAATCTTCTGACCGGGATCATTACGGTGTTTGCACAGCACTGCAGTCTTTCTGGCAAGTGTTCCTACACACACGCACTGATCGAGTGCGATGAGGCAGCGTTCCGCAAGACCAGTGAGATGCTGCCGGTAGAGTGTCTGGTAGTCAACAATATTTTCCGTGACCAGTTGGACAGATATGGGGAGATCACCCACACGTTGAATGCAATCCGCGAAGGAATTACCCACGTACCGGATGCAACCCTGTGCCTGAACGCGGACTGTTCATTGACGTCATCTCTTGCAGATGATGTACCGAATAAGGTTGTATGGTTCGGGGTGGATGTGCCGATTTACAAAGAGACAGCGTTTGAATTGTCTGATGCAGTGTACTGTATTCATTGTAAGACAGAATATGAATACGATTACAGAACTTACAGCCATCTTGGCGGTTTCCGCTGTCCGAAATGTGGATATCACCGGCAGACACCGCAGGTTGGCGTGACGCAGGTAGTGCGTACCGGAGCAGATTCTTCGGATATCGTGTTAAATGCATTCGGGCATAGCCATGATGTGCACATTAATCTTCCGGGAGGTTACAATATTTACAATGCGGCAGCTTGTGTTGCGGCTGCGGAGATTGTTGGAATCGATGAAGACACAGCAGTTGATGCACTCAGTAGATTTGAGTGTGGTTTCGGACGTGCGGAACAGTTTGAACTTGGCAAGTCTAAAGCACGTATGATGCTTGTCAAGAACCCGGCAGGGTACAATCAGGTCATCAACCAGATCTCTAATGATGAGGAAGAGTGCAAGATTGCGTTCCTTCTGAACGACCGTTATGCAGATGGAACCGATATCAGCTGGATCTGGGATGTGGATTTTGAAGCACTTGCCCGCCAGAGCGCACGCTTTACCCGTATTCTGGTATCCGGAGTCCGTGCAGATGATATGGCGCTACGCCTGAAATATGCAGGATTTGACACTGGACGGATTGAAGTGATCCGTGACTATGAGAACCTTTTAGAAGCAATCGGAGCGGATGAGACACCGACATTTATTATGCCGACTTATACCGCTATGTTTGACCTGCGCGGTGAGATCAGCAAGCATACCGATATCAAGGCATTTTACGAATAAGGAGGAAAGGGAATTATGGAACTGAATATCTGTCATCTTTACCCGGACATCCTTAATCTGTATGGAGACCGGGGCAACATCATCACAATGAAACGCCGTATGGAGGATCGTGGAATCAAGGTCAATGTAGAAGGCTGCTCGATCGGAGAGGCGCTGGATGCAAACCGCTATGATATTTTCTTCATCGGCGGAGGTCAGGACTTTGAACAGGAAGTCCTTCTGAAAGACCTGGGGACCGGAAAAGCAGCAGAGATCCGCGCTGCCGTGGAAGATGAAAAGATCTTCCTCGCAATCTGCGGAGGCTATCAGATGCTTGGCCAGTATTATAAGACCTGGGATGGTGTCCAGCTCGATTTTACCGGCGCGATCAACATTCATACCGTTGGATCAAAAGAGCGTATGATCGGCAATTATATGTTTGAGACCCTCCCGGAGAGCAGTGGAGCTGTCGTAGTCGGCTTTGAAAATCATTCCGGCAAGACCTACCTGGGTGAAGGCGTATCACCACTCGGCAAAATGCTCAAAGGCTACGGCAACAACGGAGAAGACCAAACCGAAGGAGCCCGCTACAAAAATGTCTTCGGAACCTATTCACACGGCTCCCTTTTACCAAAGAACCCGGTACTCTGTGATTTTATATTACAAACTGCCCTAGAACGCAAATACGGTCAAATAGAACCACTTGCGCCACTGGAAGACACCCTGGAATTAAACGCCAACGAATACATGAAACAAAGATTAAGCAAATAATGCTTATTTAGAAAATGCCACTGCACACAGGGTTCCATCCCACCTGTGCAGTGGCATTTTGTCCCATCTATGATACATCAAGGCAAAACTTTGCCAGTAAAGTACAGTGGTCGTCGTGGGAAAATCATCTCTTTCGATTCACTTATTGTGCAATGGAGAGAAGACTCAAAAATTGTGGAAGCCATTGCTGACACAATTTTCGCTTTCAGAGGCTTCTCGGAATGGTTTGCACAATGGAATCGAAAGAGATGATTTTCCCACGACGACCTCACAACCTGCTCGTACAAAAATTTCCTCCAACTCATCTTGACAAAATCCCATCCCCATACTATCATAAGGATACATTTTCTAAAAGATATCGGTTTTCTTTTAGCAAATCGCTCATGGCATTTCGCCATATATTTTCTGAAATAAAACTTCTGAACTTTTGCCGGGGAAAGGCAAGGGTGAATTTAATATGGGATTTTATAAGGTACATTCGGCAACGATTCTGGGGCTGAAAGTAGAATTTGTGCAGGTAGAGGCAGATGCAGGGAACGGACTTCCAATGTTTCATATGGTGGGATATCTGTCTTCTGAGGTAAAGGAAGCAGCAGAACGGGTAAGAACTGCCATGCGCAATGCCGGTTATACCATGCCGGCGAAAAAGATTGTGATCAATCTGTCGCCGGCATGTGTCCGCAAGAAGGGATCTGTATTTGATCTTCCAATTGCAGTTGCAGTACTTGGGGCAATGGGGATTTTCCCGGAAAAAGCAGTGGAGGATATTTTACTTGCAGGGGAGCTCGGACTGGATGGAACGCTACAGCCGGTAGAGGGAATCCTTCCGATTGTTCTGGAAGCAAAGAGGGCTGGCTTTAGGTGCTGTGTGATTCCGAAGTCAAATGAGGATGAGGGAAGGCTGGCGCAGGGAATACAGATTTTTGGGGCAGAGACTCTGGAAGAGGTATGCAGATGGCTGAAGGGTGAGTATATGCCTCAGATGGAGAAACCTGATCAGGAAGAGGCTCATGGAATGGAAGAATGGGACATAGATTATAGTGATATTCAGGGACAGGAAGCAGTAAAAAGAGCGACGATGGTGGCAGTGGCAGGAGGACATAACCTGCTTTATGTCGGTCCGCCTGGTTCCGGAAAGACAATGCTTGCCAAACGAATTCCGACGATACTACCACCGCTTGACCGTGAAGAAAGTCTGGAGATCACGGGGATTTACAGTACGGCGGGACTGCTTAAAAGAGAGAATCCGCTGATCTGGAAGAGACCGTTCCGGGAGGTCCATCATACCGTGACGCGGGCAGCACTCATCGGAGGCGGACGAATCCCATCGCCGGGAGAAGCAACACTTGCGCATGGAGGTGTCCTTTTTCTGGATGAGCTGGCGGAGTTCCCAAGAGGTGTTCTGGAGGTGCTCAGGCAGCCGCTGGAAGAAAAATGCATTCATCTGGCAAGGCAGCAGGGAGCTTATATTTTTCCGGCAGACTTTATGCTGGTTGCTGCAACGAATCCATGTCCCTGTGGAATGGCTCCTGGTCCCCAATGCACCTGTACGCCCGGGCAGATCCGGAATTATCAGGGAAAGTTGAGCCAGCCGTTTCTGGATCGGATTGATATCTGCATGGAGGCACCCAAGGTCGAATATGAAGAACTGACCGGAAAGGGAACAGGGATGGATTCCAGAGCCATGCGGGAAAAAGTGATGCTTGCAAGAATGCGTCAGATGGAACGTTTTCGGGAAGAAAAGCTGACAAAAAATGTACAGATGGGACAAAATGAAATTGAAAAATACTGTCATCTTGGGAAAGAGGAAGAACGGATGATGCGCCAGGCTTATGAAGTGATGAACCTGACGGTGAGGAGCTATCATAAGGTGTTGAAGGTGGCACGGACAATCGCAGATCTGGAGGAAAAGGAGGAGATCGATCTTGCGACACTTCGAGAGGCACTGGGGTATCGGGTTATGGATAAAGAATACTGGGGATAAGAGAAATGAGTGAAATGTGGTATACATATTGGCTGGCGTGTGTGGAAGGAATCACCGGTGGCAGGAAGTGTGAATTATGCAGAAAAAACGGATCTGCGGAAGCAGTCTATTATATAGAAGAAAAAGGAATCAGAGAACAGACAATTACAGAAAAAGAGTGGGAGATCCTGAAAGAAAGTAAGAAAAAAAGGAACTGGAGGGAAGCGTATCAAAAAGCGGTAGACCGGGGAATTCAGATGGCAGTCCGTGGCCAGAAAAATTATCCGAAGCGGCTTGAAGAACTTGCGGGAATGCCGTATGCACTCTTTTTTATCGGGGAGATGCCACAGGAGGGAATCCCGTCGGTGGCGGTGGTGGGTGCCAGAAGATGTAGCAGTTATGGTGAAAAAATGACGCTTCGCTTTGTGGAAAGACTTGCGGAGAGTGGAATCCAGATCATCAGTGGAATGGCACTGGGAATTGACGGGATGGCACACCGGGCTGCATTAAATGTTGGAGGAAAGACATTTGCGGTCCTGGGAGGCGGAGCAGATGTATGTTATCCGGCGGCACATAAAGGACTCTATAATGATTTGATAAAGCGGGGCGGCATACTGTCTGAACAGCCACCGGGAACTCCACCGGTTGCCTGGCATTTTCCGGCAAGAAACCGTCTGATCAGCGGACTTGCCGATGTGGTACTTGTTATGGAGGCAAAAGAAAAGAGCGGATCCCTGATTACAGCAGACATGGCTCTTGAACAAGGAAGAGACATTTATGCTCTCCCGGGGATGGTGACAGAGCCGCTGAGCTGTGGTTGTAACCGCCTGATCCGGCAGGGAGCAGGGATTCTTCTGAATGAAGAAGATTTGCTGGAAGAACTGGTTATAAAAGGGCTGCTAAAGAAGAAAATCGCAATTATATCAGACACGAAAAATAAAATAAAGCTTGAAACGAAAGAAAATTTGGTGTATAGTAAGCTCGGTTTGTATCCGCGGGGGCTGGATGATTTACAGAGAGAAACCGGACTTACTCCACAGGAGGTGATGGGAATCTGTGTATCTCTTCAGTTGAAAGGATGCATTCAGGAAAGATCAAAAAATTATTATGTCAGAGCTAAATGATCTGACACTATTAATATGGAGGAATATAATATATGGCACGTTATCTTGTGATTGTAGAGTCACCGACAAAAGTGAAGACCATAAAGAAATTTCTCGGCAGCAATTACGTGGTAATGGCATCAAACGGACATGTAAGAGATTTGCCGAAAAGTCAGATGGGAGTAGACCTGGAGCATGACTTTGAGCCGAAATACATTACAATCAGAGGAAAAGGTGAGATCCTTGCAGGACTTAGAAAAGAAGTAAAAAAAGCAGATAAGATTTATCTTGCAACTGACCCGGACCGCGAAGGAGAAGCAATTTCCTGGCACTTGATGAAAGCACTTAAGCTGGAAGGAAAGAAAGTATACCGGATCAGCTTTAACGAGATCACTAAAAGTGCGGTAAAGGCATCCCTGAAAAATGCACGTGATATCGACATGGATCTGGTAGATGCGCAGCAGGCGCGTCGTGTGCTGGATCGTATCGTGGGATATAAGATCAGTCCGGTTCTCTGGGCAAAAGTAAAAAGAGGACTTAGTGCCGGTCGTGTGCAGTCTGTGGCACTTCGCATCATTGCAGACCGGGAAGATGAGATCGCAGCGTTTATTCCGGAAGAATACTGGTCACTGGACGCCAATTTCAAGGTAAAGGGAGAAAAGAAGCCTCTTACAGCAAAATTCTATGGAACAAAGGATGAGAAGATCACCATCCATAACGAAGAAGAACTGCGTAAGATTCTTGCAGATCTGGAAGATGCAGAATATGAAGTGGTCGATGTAAAACGCGGAGAGAGAAGTAAAAAAGCACCGCTTCCGTTTACGACCAGTACCCTTCAGCAGGAGGCATCCAAAGCATTGAATTTTGCAACTTCAAAGACGATGCGTATCGCACAGCAGCTTTATGAAGGTGTGGATATTAAAGGAAGTGGAACGGTTGGTCTGATCACTTACCTGCGTACGGATTCGACCCGTATTTCTGAGGAGGCGGATGCAAATGCAAGAGCCTATGTTGGAAAAGCCTACGGAGAAGAGTATGTGGCAGAGACTGCATCGGAACAGAAGCAGAAAAATGACGGGAAAAATATTCAGGATGCACACGAAGCCATCCGCCCGTCAGATGTTACCCGTGTTCCGGCAGAAATCAAGGAATCTCTTACAAGAGACCAGTTCCGTCTGTATCAGCTGATCTGGAAGCGTTTTGTGGCGAGCAGAATGCAGCCGGCAAAATATGAGACAACTTCTGTTAAAATTGGAGCAGATGATTACCGTTTTACGGTATCGGCATCTAAGATTATATTTGAAGGTTTCCGTCTGGCATATGTGGAAAGCGATGAGGAAAAACAGAGTGGAAATGTAATGGTCAAGAGTATCGATAAAGATTCAGAACTGACGAAAGAATCCTTTGACTATAAGCAGCATTTCACACAGCCACCTGCACATTACACCGAGGCATCTCTTGTAAAGACACTGGAAGAACTTGGAATCGGACGTCCGAGTACCTATGCACCAACGATCTCTACGATTATTGCAAGAAGATACGTTGCAAAAGAGAACAAGAATCTTTATATGACTGAGCTTGGTGAAGTGGTCAATAATATTATGAAGCAGTCTTTCACAAGCATTGTCGATGTCAACTTTACCGCTTATATGGAAGGACTTCTGGATATGATCGCAGAAGGAAAGGTAGAGTGGAAATCGGTTATCAGCAATTTCTATCCGGATCTGAATGAAGCGGTTGAAAAAGCAGAAAAAGAGCTGGAAACAGTTAAAATTGAGGATGAGGTAACCGATGTAGTCTGCGAAGAATGTGGAAGAAATATGGTCATCAAATACGGTCCTCATGGAAAGTTCCTTGCATGTCCCGGATTCCCGGAATGCCGCAACACCAAACCGTATCTGGAGAAGATCGGAATTGCCTGCCCGAAATGCGGAAAAGACATTGTACTGCGTAAGACAAAGAAAGGCAGACGTTATTACGGATGTGAGGATAATCCGGAATGTGATTTTATGTCATGGCAGAAACCGTCCAAAGAAAAATGTCCGGAATGTGGCGGATACATGGTGGAAAAAGGGAATAAACTGGTCTGCGCAAACGAGCAGTGTGGATATGTCCGAAATTTGAAGGGAAATTAGAAGGATTTCGAATAAAAACAAGAGGAAATTGCAACAATTTCATTGAAAATTCGTGAATTGTATGATAACATGAGGGTGTCTATTGAATAGGAACGAGTTGTATATACAATTGAGTCTGGAGGAGACGGATGAGCGTACAGTTATTAGATAAGACAAGAAAAATAAATAAATTATTGCATAATAATAATTCCAGCAAAGTGGTGTTTAATGATATTTGTGCTGTCCTCACAGAGATCCTGAACTCCAATGTCCTGGTAGTCAGTAAAAAAGGAAAGATCCTCGGAGTCAGCAAAAGTGCGCATGTAGATGCAATCAATGAACTGATCGTAGAGTCTGTGGGAGCGCATATCGATGAGATGCTCAATGAGCGTCTGCTCAATGTACTTTCTACCAAAGAGAATGTGAATTTGGAGACACTTGGTTTTTCATCGGAAAAAGTGCAGGGATATCAGGCAATTATCGTCCCCATTGATATTGCGGGAGAACGCCTTGGAACACTCTTTATTTATAAGCAGAATGAGTTGTATTCCATTGATGATATCATCTTAAGTGAGTATGGGACAGCAGTTGTCGGACTGGAGATGCTCCGGTCTGTGAATGAGGAGAGTGCAGAGGAGACGAGAAAGGAACATATCGTACAGTCAGCGATCAGCACACTTTCATTCTCTGAACTGGAGGCGATCATTCATATTTTTGAAGAGTTGGATGGAACAGAGGGAATTCTGGTGGCAAGCAAGATTGCAGACCGTGTGGGAATCAC
>OHAD01001746.1_pt1 | contig 19136 bp, 18 predicted proteins | sample 1577011 | NCBI WGS metagenome assembly OHAD01 (sample SAMEA3541510, study PRJEB24748) | human gut metagenome | biome: human gut; feature: human-associated habitat; material: faeces | place: China | collected 2012 | reverse complement strand
CTAAGTCTCAATTAGTAGCTTAATTAATATGTCCAATATTTTGGGTGCATATCAATCTGTAAATAAATGATTATAACGCTTTTTTTATTTAATTTTCTTCAGTAACTACATCACGTCTTAAAATTGTATATGGCACAACAGGTTTATCCATTTTCATAGTGATAATCTGCTGAGGGTGTGGTGCTACTTCTATGGAAATACCTTCATCATTAAACATTTCTGTAATAGTTTGTTTAAATAAAGGTGCATCAGGCTGGAAGAATTCTATTTCTTGTCCAACTGTTAAATGATTACGTTGCTGTATAGTAGCAATTTTAGTTTCTTCATCATAATCAAGTACTAAGCCTACAAAATCAGATGTATGTTCATAAGATGTTGTATTATAGATTTGATCATCACAAGAAGTTTTATGATAAGAGAAACCACTTGTATATTCACGATGAGAAACTTTATTTAATTCATCTATCCATTCTTGTTTGATTATAAATTCTTCTGGATTTTCAAAATAACTATCGATAGCATGACGGTATGCACTTACTACACTAGCTACATAATGAATAGATTTCATACGACCTTCAATTTTTAAGCTATCTACACCACATTCGATGATATCTTTTAGATAAGGAAGCAAACACATATCTTTAGAATTAAAGAAATATGTTCCATTTTCATCTTCAGTTACAGGGAAAAATTGACCAGGACGTTTTTCTTCAGTTAAATTATATTTCCAACGGCAAGGTTGAGTACATGCTCCACGATTAGAATCTCTACCTGTTAAATAATTGCTGATTAAGCAACGACCAGAATAAGAAATACACATTGCACCATGTACAAACATTTCTAATTCCACATCAGTTTTTTCACGAATTTCTTTTATCTCAGCAAAAGAAAGTTCACGAGCTAATACAACGCGTTCTGCTCCTAAATCTTGCCATGCTTTGACAGCTCTCCAGTTAGTATTATTAGCCTGTGTACTGATATGAACTTCAAGATTTGGCACTTCATTTTTAATGAGCATGAATAAACCGATATCAGATACTAAAACAGCATCAACACCAACCTCTACCAATTCTTGTAGATATGGTAAAATCTCATTTATATCATTATTATGCGGAAAAATATTTGCTGTTACATAAACTTTTCTACCACGTTCATGAGCAAATTTAACGCCTTCAATCATTTCTTCTTTAGAAAAATTACCGCCATAAGCACGAAGCCCAAAGCGTTTTCCGCCAAGATATACAGCATCTGCTCCATATAAAATAGCCATTTTTAATTTTTCCAAATTTCCTGCTGGTGCTAATAATTCAGGTTTTTTTATTGTATTTTGCATTGTTCCTCCAAAAAATTAATTAGTTTTCAATCTTTTAGTTAAAGCCAAACCATCGCCATTTTCAAAAATCTCTGTTGTAAATTTATCTGTATCACTTACCATAGCAATATATTCTCGCAATCTTTTTACAATCGTCTTATATCGGCGAGGTGGCTTTTCTTCACTCATTACATAACCGCGAAATAATACATTATCAGCTAAAATAATGCCATCATCAGCTAATAATGGTAATACTTTCTGCAAATAATCAGGATATTGTCCTTTCGCTGCATCGATAAAAACCATATCAAATTTATAATTTTTATCTAGTTTTTCTATATTTTCAGCGGCATCACCTAAAATAATTTTAATCTGTTCTCTATATGCAGACTGATTTATAAAATCTTGAGCCTGTTTTGCGCGTTCTTCATCTAATTCCAAAGAAATAATCTTTGCATTTTCTGCACCATAATAAGTAGTTAATAATGCAGAATAACCTATCGCAGTACCAATTTCTAAAACTCTTTGTGGCTTATATTTTTTTATTATCTCAATAAAAACCTTTCTGCCATTTTCATTGATGATTGGTATTTTATTTTCTTTCGCAAAATCTTCCATTTGCTTAAATAAAGCTTCCACGTTTTAATTCCTCTTACTTATTATTTATTCACCATATATTTCTTCAATAACTTTTAAATGTTCATCATACGTTACACTATAATGATTATGACCTTCACTATCTGCCACAAAATACAAATAATCTGTAGTTGCTGGATATAACACAGCCTCAATAGAAGCAAGACCTGGATTTCCAATTGGCCCTGGAGTCAATCCTTCATGTTGATACGTATTATATGGAGAATCTAGTTTTGTATCTTCAATGCTAAATTCTTCTTTATGTTCATCTAAAGCATATTGAATAGTCGCATCAGATTGTAACATCATATGATTTTCTAGTCGTTTGAAAAATACATCAGCGATAATTGGTCTATCTTCTGCAAATTTAGCTTCTTTTTCCACCAAAGATGCCATAGTTACTAATTTAAAAATAGATAAATTTTCCTCTTTAGCACGTTCACGCATTTCACTATTTAATCTATGGTCAAAATTATCTACCATGATTTGCATGATTTGTTTTGCACCATAAGACCTATCAATATCATAAGTATCAGGAAATAAAAATCCCTCTACAGCATATTTGATATCCTTATTTTCTGTAGCTTCCTTCATATAATCATATGGAGTATAATCTTTTGCTACTTTGCAAAATTCTTCTTTTGTAGTCAAATTTTCTTTTTCTAATAAATTAGCAATATCTTCTACAGTGAAGCCTTCTGGAATAGTTATTCTGACTACTTGATTTTCTGGCCCTTGAACCAATCTATCAAGAACAGAATTTATATTCATGCCCACACGAAAATAATAAATACCTTCTTTAAACTGAGTATCCTTGCCTTCTAAACGAGCTAAAATGCGAAAACCAAGACCATTGTTTATTATAGCATGTTCTTGCAAATTTTGAGCAATTTCTTCTGTAGACATGCCACTTTCTATTTTTATAGAAATATTATCACCATGTCCTTCATCATCGCCGATGAAAAATAAATTATATCCGCCTAAAAATATTAATACTACAGCCAAGCCAATTCTAACTTGATATTTAGTAGTAGTTAATATAGATTTTATCTTTTCCCACATAAATAATTAATCACCATCTCACTTAGCTATATTTAATATTTTTGACGTTCCTTCAATGCACGTTCAACATCACGTTTGGCAGCTTTTTCTGCCAAAGCTTGACGTTTATCATAATTTTTCTTACCAGTAGCAAGACCTAAAGCCACTTTAGCTCTACCTTTGCTAAAATAAACTTTTAATGGTACTAATGTAAAACCTTTTTCTTTGATTTTACTGGATAATTTTACTATTTCTATTTTATGCATAAGTAATTTTCTAGCACGAAGTGGATCATGATTGAAAATATTGCCCTGTTCATAAGGACTGATATGCATATTATCCAAAAAGATTTCATTATTTTTGATTTTAGCAAAACTATCTTTTAAATTAGCTTTGCCTGCACGAAGAGATTTAACTTCTGTACCTACTAAAACAATCCCAGCTTCATATGTTTCATGAATAAAATAATCATGACGAGCCTTTCTATTTTCACAAACAATTTTTACACTTGCATTTTTCTTTCCCATAAAATCAACCTTACTTATTGTCTAAAATATTTATTTTTTACGGCGTTTGCCTTTTGAAACTCTATCACGCACACGTTCTTTGGTGCCACTTTTTTTACGAGTTTTCTTCGTATAAATTTTATCATAAAAAGCACTTTTCTTGTTATCTTTTTTCTTATCTTCTATTTTTGCAATAGATTTCTTTCTTTTTTCCTCTATTTTTTTATGCTCTTTATCTTTACGTTTTTTGCGTTTATATTTATCCGCTTGCTTTTTGCTTGCTTTATTTTCTTTAGAAAAATTTTCCTTAATCTTTAAATCTTTTTTCACATTATTATTGATTTCTGTAAAAAATGGTTTAGCGATTATATCATCTTCAAAAACAAGTGGCATCTTACCATTATCTTTTAAAATAAAATCAATAGAACGTTCTTTAATACTTGCTCTTGTCAAAATAACAGTTACTTCATCACCTAAACGATATCTGAAATTAGTCATTTCGCCAACGAGTGCATATTCTTTCTCTACATATTCATAATAATCATTTACCATAGTAGAAACATGGACTAAACCTTCTACGCCATTATCTAATTCTACAAAAATACCAAAAGCAGTAACACCACTGATAATACCATGGAATTCATCACCCAAGAAACGAGCCATATATTCAATTTCTTTAATTAAAGTCGTTTCACGTTCTGCTTCTGTAGCCACACGCTCTTGTTTAGATGTATGTGTAGCTACTTCAGGTAATCTTGATTTTAATTTTTCTTGACGTTCTGCTGTCATTTTTCCATTTAATTGTTCTTTTAATAAACGATGAACAATTAAATCTGGATAACGTCTAATTGGTGAAGTAAAATGCGTATAGTATTTAGCAGCTAAGCCAAAATGCCCTAAATTTTCTGCTTTATATTTAGCTTGTTGCATACTGCGCAGAGCTACAGCAGAAATAATTTTTTCTTCTGGCTTTCCTTTTATAGAATTTAATACTTCTTGAACAGCTCTAGGTTCAATTTCACCTTCAGTGTTGCGATTTAAATGCAAATTAAAATTAGCCAATAATTCATTTAAGGCAAACATTTTATCTTCTACAGGTTCTTCATGCACACGATAAATAAAAGGTAATTCTTTTCTAGCCATATGTTCGGCTACAGTTTCATTAGCCACTAACATACATTCTTCAATAATAGATTCACCTAAGCCATGTTCACGTTTTACAAGACCTACAGCTTGACCTTTGGCATTCAATTTCACCTTAACTTCAGGGATATCAAAATCTATAGCCCCACGCATCTGACGTCGTTTATTTAAAACTTTATATACAGCTTCTAAATTATGCAACAGTGGCAAAATATCTTGATTGTCCTCAATCATTTGCGTATCTTTTTCCACTAAGATACGATTTACTAATTTATACGTTAATCGACGATATACATGAATGACAGTAGGAAAAATATCGTATTTAATAACAGAGCCATTTGCATCAATTTCCATTTCTGCACACATGGAAAGTCTATCTTCGCCAGCATTTAAACTACAGATACCATTGGATAATTCTACAGGCAACATAGGAATAACTCTATCTGCCAAATATACACTTGTACCACGATTATAAGCTTCTTTATCTAAAGGTGAAAATGCTTTTACATAATGACTAACATCAGCAATATATACACCTAAGAAAAAATTCCCATTAGGCAATTTTTCTGCATAAACACCATCATCTAAATCTTTGGCATCTTCACCATCAATAGTTACAATTTGTAAATGGCGTCTATCCTTGCGTTTATTGCATTCTGCCTTACTAGGTACTTGCTCAATCTGTTTAGCTTCTTCTTGTACATCTACAGGGAATTGCTCTGATAAATCATATTGACGCATTACTGATAAAATATCTACACCAGGTGCACCTATTTTCCCAAGAACTTCTATAATTTTCCCTTCTGGACTATGATTTTTTGTCGGCCATTTAGTGATTTCAGCCACTACTTTCATGCCTACTTTTGCCCCATTAAAATTGCGACCTTCAATAAAAATATCTTGATTTAAACGGCTATCATCTGGAACTACAAAACCAAAAGTTCTACTGCTTTCAAATGTACCTACAACTTTATTATTAGCACGTTCTAATATACGAATAACTTCGCCTTCACGCTTAGTGAAACTACTTCTTTCAGTAGTGATACGCACTAAAACCTTATCATTATTCATCGCTGAATTTAACATACCAGCAGGAATGAAAATATCATCAACTTTAGCTTTACCTTCTTCTAGCCCATTATCTGGAATAACAAAACCAAATCCTTTAGCTGTAATGCTCATTTTCCCTATGACTAAATTCATATGTTTTGGTAAACCAAATAAACCGCTTCGATTTTGAATTAATAGATTTTTTCGCTCTAATTCTTCCATCACAGAGGGTAATTGCTTTATTTCATCTGCTTCTAAAGCCAAAGCATATAATAAATCTTCCTGACTCATCGGTCTTTTAGCTTTAGTTTGCATATATTCCATTATTTTTTCTTGTAAACTCATAAATTTATCCTCTATCTAATCTCTAAATAATTTATTTCAAAAAATTCTCTATTTTATTAAATAATTTATCATGTTCAATATCTAAAGTAACTAAATGACCTGAAAAATTTAATTTAAATAATTGTTTATCCTTGCTACCAATATGGTCATAAATATATTGACCACTTTCTTCTTTTACTGTATGGTCATTTTTACTTTGAACAATCAAAATTGGTTTTGAAATTTCTGGTAGAATTTCTTTTGTTTTGGCTATTATCTCCAACAATTGATGCACACAGACAAGTGGCATTTTATTATAAGATACATTGTATCTTTTAGCTAGTTCAGGTAATTCTCGTCTATTTTTACGCTGATATCGTCCCACTGATTTTTCAAGTGGTGGTAAAAATCTTAAATTGCGTTCATTAGCTATATATACAGGAGCAGACATTGAAATTATTTTTTTCACAGGAAAATCCCTGCCAATTCGCATAGCTAATAAACCGCCCATAGATAGACCAATTACAGATATTTCACTGCATATACCACGCAATAAATGATATCCATCACATGCACTATGATACCATTCATGCCAATTAGTATTAGCCATTTCTTCTACAGTCGTACCATGGCCAGCTAAGCGCACACCTAATACAGTATAACCTTGTCTGTATAAATAATTTCCTAATAATATCATTTCAGAAGGCGAGCCTGTAAATCCATGTATCAATAATACTCCTTTTGAACCTCCAGGTAACAAAAATGGCTCTGCACCACTAGTAATCATAAAAATACCTCCTAAATTTTAAAATATTATTATAAATGACTTATTAAATAAAATATTACACTATTTGATAAAAAAAAATCTCTATCTACTTTAAATTAATTCAAATAGATAGAGAATAGTTTTTTATGCTACCATTTTAGCTATGATTAAAGTAATTATCATAAACAGTACAGCAAAAAACACAGTGAAACGGGCCATCAATGCGTCCATACCGCGAGCACTGCTACTAAAAGCCGTTTCATTTTGTCCTGACAAGCTTCCCATACCAGCAGTTTTACCTTCTTGCATAAGCACAGAAGCAATCAAGCCAATTGCTACTAACGCATCTATAATCATCAAAATAGTCAATAACATATTTATCCTCCCCATAAACTTAAACCTGCTAGTACTATAATAGCATATCTATATCTTTGATTACAAGTTATAAATTCTCAATTACAAAGCCCAGTAAAAACCACCATTAATTTGATATGAATTTTTATTTCCATTGCCAAATCTGCGTTCAACATCTAAGAATGCATATGAATCTTTTTTAGTTTCAATATTAAAACCAAAACCAACATCATACCAATAACCACTATGGTCATATTTAAAACCAACATATTCATTATCAGAAGTAACATCTTTAATTGATACAAATTGTTCGCCTAAAAATTCTCGTAATACATCTGCTTTTAGATAAAAAGTATTTTTCTTATTATCACCAAAATTTTTGCCTAATTTAAATCCTGCTCTACCAATAATACTATCAATACCATCTACATGCACATTAGTATTTTGATTTGTAATGTAATCTGCGCCTGTTACTTTAGCTAATTGTAATTGAACTTGAGGAGTGATATACCAATCATTTTTTAAATTTTTCATATAGCCATATTCTGCACTAGCAGAAAATACATCATTATCGTAAATTCCTTTAATTAAATTCAATTTTTTGGTACCAGCTATTTCAAAATCATTTTCTAAATGACCCCATTTCAAAATATAATCGCTATAATGACCATCATCACCAATCCATGTATCATAAAGCCAGATACCTTTTCTACTATTATTTCCTTTGCCAGCTATATCATCATAAGAAGTAGACCCTTTCATATAATCAAAAGCTAATCCTAAACGTTCTTGACCATTGTCTCTAAGAAAAAGTTTATCATATCCTAATTCATACATATTCCCATCAACAGTATATCCTAAGTCTTTTTCAATTCTATCATGACGAAGTCTAAACCATATGCCATCATCATTTTTATTTAAATAATGCACATCACCCATGCGTTTATCTAATCGTCCCATGAAGACCGCTACATCATAATTAGCCTTAGTCATATTTAATATAGTTTTACCTGCATTAGATAAAGTTTTTTCTTCAATATTTACCAATTTATAATTAACAGCATCTTCATTATTGCCAAAGATATTATTAATTATATCATTACCTGGTCGATTTTCTGTTAATAAATCACTATTATCACCATTATTATATAATGTATTTTCTTCATTATTCACATCATAATCTTCTGAAGCAATTTGGTATTTAATATTAAAAAATCCATCATTATACGCTACTGCATTTTTAAAAACTTGCTTATTTTTATCACCAACTGTAGCAAAACGTAAACCATTTTGCCCTATATCATTTTTAGTTACAGCATTTGCTAAAATAACATTATAATTTCCTGTGCCTGAATTTAAATAAACCATATCTGTATTTTGTCTATTGCCATTTAAATTCATCACAAAATTACTATCGCCATTAAATTCTTTAACCATTAAACTATGTGGTTTATTTTCTGTATTATATCCCACCATATCAATAATATTATTTTCTTTAGTATTAATCTTAGAAATAAAACTTTGCCCTACTACATTCCATCTAGATTTATTATTAAAATCTATACTTATATTACCTGCCAAATTCTCTTGTTTTAAATTTTGATTATTTAAATCCGCTAAATAACTATAATCATTTATATTTCCTGTAATTAAACTATTATTTCCTATATCTAAAGAAATATTTCCTTGATTTTCAGCTAAAATATTACCGTCGATAATCAATCCTGAAACATCATCATTACTATTTGATACATTCAATTTTATTAACCCATTATCTTTAGCTATAATATCTCCTTTAATAACACTATTTTGACCAAATGATGCTGTAATTATTCCCTGATTTAAATTATTCATATCGTTATTTGCTAGTAGCGCTACTTGTTGAGAATTGGCTTGTATAATACTAGTTCCTGTAATATCAATAGTGCCAGCATCTGCCCAAATAATACTTTGACCATTATCATTTTTTAGATAATTTACTTTGCCTTGGATTTTTGTATTAGCTTTATTTTCTGCATGTACTAATCCATTAATAGAATTATTTTCACTAGCTATTATTTCAACATTGCCACCATCAATATTATCTATAGCTGTAGTAGCATTTATAATATTATCTTTTCCTGCAATTTTTACTACTGTATTCGTACTTGTAGTTGCAATATCTTTATCAATATTATTTTTATTTACAGAGATAGCAGTATCACTTGCTTTTATATTGTTTTGCCCTTTATTGGCATTTACAGAAATATTACTGCCATTATTTGCTTCAATAGCTATTCCTTGGGCTACTTCTATACTATTATTTCCTGACTGACTATTGATATTTATAGCTGAATTATTGCCACTTATTCCATATCCATTATCTACATATACAATATTATCTGCATTAATAGCATTTAAATTTACTACTCCTTGTTCCTTAGTATAGATACCAAATTCCTTAGCATTAATAGCATTACTATCTGTAGCCTGTAATTTAACTTCAGATTTATCTATACTAGAAATACCTTCTATACCTTCTAATATATTTTTATTAGCTTGAGCCAATACATTAGATTGACTGGATAATATTGCAATACCTTCATCAATTTTAAAGTAATTTTCACCTTTATCAGCTTTTAAATTAACTTGACTATTATCCATTAAACTAATTCCTATATAATTGCTAGTAAAGGCGTTATTACCATTTAAAGCATTTAAATTAATATTGCCATTAGAAAAACTCAATATTCCTGTTCCTACAGCATTTACAATATTATTATTAGCATTTAATGTTATATTACTTTGTTTATCATCTGCATAAGAAACATGTATACCTGTGTAATCAGATGTAACAATATTATAATCTTTAGCATTTAAATAGAGCGTTCCATTATCATTGACTTCTATTCCTGTACTATCAACATCACCTAAAGCTTTAATTACATTAGAACCCGCACTAGCTGTTATATTTACATTACTAAGTTCACCAGAAACTTCTATACCTGTAGATTTTGTATTTACTACATTATTTTTACTATTTATATTTACACTTGTTTCGTCATCTGTATTATTTTCATTGATAACAAAAATTCCATAAGAATGATTTCTGCTGCTATTATCATTTGTATTTATAATTAGATCGCCATTATTTACAATATCAACTTTACTTCCCTGATTTAGATTATCATAAACATATACTCCATAGTTATCAAAACCTCTACCACTAATAGTAGAATTGATTTGCATATTTTCTTGATTATTTATATTTAATTGGCTATTTTTTACATTAATTCCATAATTATTAAATAATCTTTGCCCATAACTATCAGTTATAGTAGAATTAATATTCATATTTTTAGCATCTAATTTAAGTGCGCTATTGTTTTCTACATTTATTATGCTATTATTTACATCATATAATCGACGATTAATATTTAAATTACTATTTATATTTATATCTCCATTTTTAGATAATAAATTTAAATTAGCATTATCTTTTGCATTTATAGCATTTATCTGCTCCAATTCCTGCGCTGTATTATCTATATTAATATCATTAATAGTCTTGATATCTATTAATGAGCGACTTCCCTGTGAAGTATTTCCTTGAGATAGAATACTTGTAAACATATTACTTCTATCAATATTATGTTCAATAGTTAAACTATCTACATCTATATTTAATTTTCCGCCATTATTAGAAAATATTCCATATTCATCTCTTACATTTGTATCAATAATATTAATATCATCATTCACTATATTTTTAATACTTCCATCAGATACTTCTATACTCGATGAAGTTATTGTATTTTTTGTTTCTTGACTTGCCCATGTTGGTGTAAAAACAACCATATTACAACTTATCATAAAAAAAATTGCTCTTTTTATTAATTTCTTTTTCATAATAAGTCCTCCTATCTTTTTTAGTATTAATTCATGAAGACTTTTTATGAAAATAATAAAAAGAACAATTTTATTATCGTCATACAAAATTCATCATTATTTAATTCTTCTATATTAATTATACCATAAATACTATAAATAAGATATAGCCCTTATTATTTATTTTGATTATTTTACATAATATTTTGTGGTTTTCCCTCAATCCATTTTGCAATATTTTCTAAAGCTATAATAGCTCTTTTCTGCATAGCTTCTTGCGTATCAAATCCAATATGTGGAGATAACACAACATTTTTAGCAGTCAACAATGGGTTTTCTGCTCCAATAGGTGGTTCTGTATCAAAAACATCAACACCAGCACCAGCAATTTTTTCCTTATTTAAAGCATCAGCTAAAGCTTGCGTATCGATAACTTTTCCTCTAGCTGTATTGATTAAAATAGCATTTTTCTTCATTAAAGCAATTTTTTCTGCATTTATCATACATGTAGTTTCTTTTGTAAGTGGCATATGCAGTGAAATGATATCGCATTCTTTTAAAATAGTATCCATATCCACAAATTCAAATTCACTATTTTCAGGAATATGTCTGCGATAACAATATACTTCACAACCAAAAGCTTTAGCTAATTTTGCTACTTTTAAGCCAATAGCACCTGCTCCAATAATACCAAATTTTTTACGACAAAGTTCTAATCCGCGAAGACCATTACTTGTTTCATGATTTTTTGTAGCCATACCACACTCAGCTAATTTTCTATATAGACTTATACACATACCGATTACAAGCTCGCTAACAGCTTCATTTGCATATCCTGAACAATTAGAAACCAATATATTATGTTCATGACAATAATCCATATCTACATGGTCTACACCAGTAAAAGCAACAGAGAGCATTTTTAAATTACTACATGCTTTTAAAACATTTTCTCTATATGGTTTATTAGCTATTATCACTACATCAGCATCTTTACAGCGTTTAATTTTTTCTTCATCGCTATCTGCTAAAGAATTATAATACTTGATTTCTACATCTTGAGGTAAAATATCTTTTGCTAATTCATTCAAAGTTTTTTCATCTATACCTATTGTTTCTGCTACAACTAATTTTAAACTCATAAATCCACTTCCTAACCATAAATTTATCCACTATAAAAATTTATTCGCTATTAAATAATAAATACCTGCAAATTAAATTCTAGCCAAATATATTTATATATCCTATAATTACATCAAATAAAAATTTTAGAAGGTGCTTTTATGGAATTTCGTTTATTAAAATATTTTTTAATGGTAGCTCGCGAAGAAAATATAACAAAAGCAGCTAATTTGTTGCATATTACACAGCCCACTTTATCTAGACAACTTATCCAATTAGAAGAAGAACTCGGAGTAACTTTATTTCAACGAAGTAAACATCGCATTATTTTAACTGAAGATGGTATGTTATTGCGTCGTCGTGCTAAAGAAATAATTTCTTTGATGGAAAAAACACAACAAGAATTGACAAAAGAATGCGATGATTTAGTTGGAGAAATTTCTATAGGTTGTGGGGAAACTCAAAACATGTCATATTTATCTCAAAAAATAAAGGATTTCCATAGAGTTCATCCATTAGTAAAATTCCATATTCATAGTACTACTGCAGATGAAATTAAAGAACGTATAGAAAATGGTCTTTTAGATATGGGATTAGTAACTGAACCAGTTGATATCAGTAAATATAATTTCTTCCGTTTACCTCAAAAAGAACAATGGGGCATTTTAGTCCATGAAAAACATAGATTAGCTCAAAAAACATTTATTACACCTGACGATTTAATCAATGAACCACTAATCATTGCTAAACGCACAGCCGTACAAAATGAATTAATTAATTGGTTTAATAATTCTCCAGAAAAATTAAACATTGTAGCAACGTATAATCTAATTTTAAATGCTGCTAATATGGTAAAACATCAAATAGGTATAGCCCTTTGTTTTAATCTTAATCTTGGTGATTTTTACCATGAATTAAAATTTATACCTTTATACCCAGAAATAAAAACTGGTGCTGTACTCATTTGGAAGAAAAATCATATATATTCACAAACTATGTCTCATTTTATCCAAAGTATTAAAAATGCTTAAAAAGCATTATTTATTATTAAATATAAGTATTAGTCATAATTAAATAAATATATTAAAATGTAGGTGTTCAAAGAAATAGAATACCTACATTTTTATTTTGCAAAATAAAATACTTAATTATTAAATTCAATAAAAACGAAATAAGGAAGTATTAAAATGACAATTGATGAAGCAAGTAAACATTATAATATTCCCCTAGAAATCTTACACGAATATGAAAAATGGGGGTTATGTAATGCAGTAAAAAAAGTCATGGGTTCATGGCAATATGATGATAGTGATTTAGAAAATCTAAGTTTAATCATGACCTTACATGATATAGGTTTTAATATTGAAGAAATTGAAAATTACATGCGTCTATTGCTCGATAAAAACAATCATAGTGATAAATTACAACTATATAGTTTAAATAAAAAACGCAATGAACTTCTTGATGAAATCCATTTTCGTGAAAAACAATTAGAACGCTTAAATTATCTTCGTTACAAAATCGAACATAAATATACTAAATAATTTGAAAAATCTTATTGACTTGGAGTTAGCTACAAGGATTAAGATTAAATTATAAACCGAGGTACTTACAAATGGATAAACTTACATTAAATAACCAAGTAACAATACCACTTACAGGATTAGGTGTATATCAAATAAACAATCTTGATGAATGTGAACATACTGTATTAAATGCTTTAAAAATGGGCTATCGTTTAATAGATACAGCTGCTTGTTATGGCAACGAAAAAGCCGTTGGCAATGCAATCAAAAAAAGTCAAATTCCTCGTGAAGATATTTTTATATCATCTAAAGGTTGGATACAAGATGCTGGTTACCAAAAAACAAAACAATCATTTGCTAAAACATTAGAAAATTTGCAAACAGATTATTTAGATTTATATCTTATTCATATGCCTTTTGGTGATTACCATGGCAGTTGGCAAGCTATGGAAGAATTATATGCTTCTGGAAAAATAAAAGCTATTGGTGTTTGCAATTTTCTACCAGATAGATTAATTGATTTGATTTTAAGTCATAATATTATACCAGCAATTAATCAAATAGAATTTCATTTACTTTGTCAACAACAAGAATTATTAAAACTCATGAAAAAATATGATATAAAACCTATGGCATGGGCTCCATTTATTGAAGGCAAAGAAAAAATTTTTGAAAATCATCTATTGATTTCTTTAGCTAAAAAATATAACAAAACTACAGCACAGATTATTTTAAAATGGCTAAGACAAAATAATATCATCAGTATTCCAAAATCTACAAATTATACACATCTTCAAGAAAATATACAACTAAATAATTTTACTTTAACAGCAGAAGAATTAGATGCTCTTACTCAATTAGATAAAAAACATAGCATTATTCTTGATTTACACGATATAAACGAAGTTTATCGCTTACACAATATTAAATTTATTCAATAATAGATAATCTACAATAAAGGAGAAAAAATTATGCAATATAGATATTTAGGTAAAGATAAATTAAAAGTATCTTCTTTAGGTTTAGGCTGTATGGGATTTACTCAAAGTTATCCGCCATATCTTCCTGAAAATGAAGCTATCTTCGTATTACAGCAGGCCGTTGATTTAGGCATTAACTTTTTTGATACAGCTGAAGTATATGGTCCATATACAAATGAAGAATTATTAGGCAAAGCATTAAAACCATATCGTTCCCAAATTGTTCTCGCTACAAAATTTGGTTTTGATTTAGCTCATAAAATGGATAATGCTAATCGACCTATATCTCTTTCTAGTAAACCTAAAGATATTCGCAATGCAATTGAAGGCTCTTTGAAACGATTGCAAACAGATTACATTGATTTATATTATCAACATCGTGTTGATCCACAAACTCCTATTGAAGAAGTAGCGGAAACTATGAAAGATTTAATCAAAGAAGGTAAGATTTTGCATTGGGGATTATCTGAAGCTAGTGCTAAAACCGTTCGTAAAGCCCATGCTATTTGCCCTGTAACCGCTGTTCAAAGTGAATATTCCATGTGGTATCGTGAAGTTGAACAAGAATTATTACCTACTCTTGAGGAACTTAATATCGGTTTTGTTCCTTTCAGTCCTTTAGGTAAAGCTATTTTAACAGGACGATTTAATAAAGATACTCATTTTGCTAAAGATGATTTTCGCAGTCAAATACCTCGTTTCAATAGTGAAAATTTAAATCACAACTATATTTTAATCGAATATATCCAAAAACTAGCACAAGAAAAACAAGTATCTCCTGCACAAATTGCTCTTGGTTGGCTTTTAGCTCAAAAACCTTGGATAGTACCTATTCCTGGAACTAAAAAAGTTTCTCGACTACAAGAAAATATCAATAGTATAAATGTAAAATTCTCTGCTGAAGAATTATCCATGATTAACAAACATTTAAATTCCATCAATCTTCAAGGTGCAAGATATCCTCAATCACAAGAAAATTTAATAGATAAATAAATTTATATTAAAAAATTTTATAAAAGAAGGTATTTATATGTCTAATACATTAATAGTTTATTATTCTCATTCTGGTAATACACGCAAAATGGCACAAATTATTGCCGAACAACTTCATGCTGATTGTTTAGAAATTATTCCACAAAAACCTTATCCTCAAGCCTATAATGCAGTTATCAATCAAGCTAAGCATGAAATTTCTCAAAACTATCAACCTGACATCAAAGATATTCAAATAGATTTAAATAAATATTCCACTATTTTTATTGGTTCACCTAATTGGTGGAGTACTATTGCACCACCTATACTCACTTTCATTATGCAAAATCAAAATCATCTAACAAATAAAGAAATCGTTCCATTCTGTACTCATGGTGGAGGTGGCTTCGGTCATATTCCTCAAGATATAAAGAAATTATGTCCTCAATCAAAAATTCTCACAGGATTAGCTTCTTATGATAGCACTGCTTCAAATACAGATATTCATAAATGGTTAACTAAAATAAATATTTTATAATCATTTTAATTGAATTATCACTTGAATTCTAAGAAAGGAGTAGCTTATGACTTTAAAATTTAAATCAAAAATCGTCTTAGATATCATCATGTTCATACTACTATTATTATGTATGTCATATTCATTAATAGGTACAAAGTGGCATGAATATTTAGGCATTATCCTTTGCATAGGATTTATAATTCATTGTATATTACAAAAAAATTACTTTGCCAAGATAATATCTTTAAAATACACACTTTATAATTCATTTATTTTAATAATTAATCTACTCACTTTCTTAACTATGTTTGGATTAATTATCAGTAGTCTTATATTTTTAGATTATATCCCGTTATTTCTAAAAACCTCTTTTCCCAATTTAATCAATTTTGCTCGTACATTACATCTACTGTCAGCTTATTGGGGTTTTATTTTAATATCTATGCATATAGGATTACATTGGCAAATTTTTTATAATCTAATAACTAAATATACAAAAGATAAATTATCTTATTCGCTAAATTCTAAATTAATTTTATGGATAATTTTCCTTTATGGATTAAATAACTTTATTCATTATGATTTAATTTCATATATGTTGTTACAAAATAATTTTGTATATTTTAATTCATCTCAATCTTTACTATCATTTTTTGTGGACTACTTATCTATCGTAGTTACTTTCATAATCTTAGCTAACTATTTACGAAAAAGCTTTCTAAATCTTCAAACAAAAGATTGTATTTTATCACATATTTTATATAAATTAGATAAAAAATAAACATACAGGAGGTTATTATCATGAAAAAAATCTTTTTACTGCTAAGTTTATTATTAATGACCTTTTCTCTAACAGCTTGCAATGCTCAAGTAGAACCAACTCAAGATAATACTACAGCTAATACTAATGTAAAAACAACAACTGAAACTACATCAACTTCAACACAAACTAAAATTATAAAATTAACAACTACTAATAAACAAACTATTGAAATCGAATTAAATAATAGTCCAGCTGCTAATGATTTATATAATCAATTACCACTATCCATAGATTTAGAAGATTATAGTACAAATGAGAAAATATTCTATCCACCTAATAAATTAAATACAGAAAGCACACCTAAAGCCACACCAAAAATCGGAACTTTAGCTTATTATGAGCCATGGGGAGATGTTGTTATTTTCTATGATGATTTCCGTGCTAACAATGATTTATACGAACTAGGACATGTTATTTCTGGTGAAGATATAATATCCGAGCTATCAGGCACAGTAACTATTGAAGCTATCTCTAATTAAGAAGGAATTTATTATGAATCGTAGAGAATTTATAAAATTAAGTGGTTCAGGTTTATTGACTTTATTTCTAAGTGGTTGTGGATTATCTGCATTAACAAATAAACCTGAAGCATCAGTTAATGCTAATGAACATATAGGGGAAAATAAAATGAAAATCGTAGTTATTACAGGTAGTCCTCATAAAGCAGGAACTTCAGCCCTATTAGCTGATAAATTTATCGAAGGAGCAACAAGTGCTGGGCATGAAGTCTTTCGTTTTAATTCTGCATTTGAAGATATTCATCCTTGCCAAGGTTGTAATCATTGCGGTATGAATGGGCCTTGTATTCAAAATGATGCTATTGAACAAACACTCATGCCAAAATTAATCAATGCCGATTTAATTGTTTTAATTACACCGCTTTATTATTATGGTATGTCTGCACAAATAAAAACTGTAATTGATAGATTTCATTCACGTACAAACTCATTGCATCATAAAAAATCTATATTAATGGCAACTGCTTATAATAGTGCTGATTGGACTATGGAAGCTTTAGTTCACCATTATGAAACGCTTGTGCGTTATATGGAATGGCAAGATATCGGCAAAGTCTTAGCCATTGGTTGTGGCTCTCGTCCTATCATTGAACGTACAGAATTTCCTAATCAAGCATATCAAATAGGCTACAACCTTTAATAAAATTTATTTAAAAGTGAGGGATATTTATGAAATACTTACTATCTATATTGACCTTTTGTAGTGTTTTATTCTTAGGCCTAAATTCTAGTTTTGCTAATTATCAAGCTGGTTCTTTGACAGCAAAACAGCAAGCTATCATTCCTATCGCTTCTTATACAGCTACTGGAGATTTAAATAATTTAAAAATAGCTGTAAATGAAGGCTTAGATAGTGGACTAACTATCAATGAAACAAAAGAAATAATGGTTCATCTCTACGCTTATTGTGGTTTTCCTCGTGCCTTAAATGGTCTTGCTACTGTAGATGAAGTTTTATCCGAACGACAAAACAAAAATATTCATGACACTATGGGCGATGATACAACACCACTACCAGCAAATACAGATATTTTAGCTCTAGGTACTAGAGTTCAAACTCAATTAGCAGGAGCACCAGTGAATATTGCTAGTTCTTCTGGCATTGATTATATGTTAAAAGCACATCTTTTCGGTGATTTATTTGCTCGCGATATCTTGACTTATCCAGAACGTGAAATTGCTACAATCTCCGCTTTAGCAAGTATGAACGGAACAGAGAGTCAACTTTTATCCCATTTAAATATTGGTATCAATGCAGGACTTAGCAAAACTCAATTACAAGATATAATCAATACTTTAGATGCAAAAGTTAATACCCAAATAGCCAAACATGCCCAAGAAACCCTAGATAACTATCTTGCCTCTTCTAAATAAAATATCATATAAAAAAAGATACACCTTAAAAGTTATTCCAATTAACCTTTGAGGTGTATTTTTTATGTTATAATACTTTTATTAATTACTATAAGGAGTAATATTTTATGAATTTTATAGAAGATAAAATTATAAATATATTAAAAAACTTACCTAATGAATCTAATTACTTAGATTATAAACAAATACCTTATTTTAAAGAAAAAAAACCTGCATTTATAAAAGATATTATAGCTTTTTTAAATTCAAAAGAAGCTCTTGAAAAAGAGTTGGAAGATTTACGTCAAAATCGCTTGAATTAC
>OHAD01001742.1_pt1 | contig 19219 bp, 20 predicted proteins | sample 1577011 | NCBI WGS metagenome assembly OHAD01 (sample SAMEA3541510, study PRJEB24748) | human gut metagenome | biome: human gut; feature: human-associated habitat; material: faeces | place: China | collected 2012 | reverse complement strand
TGTTTACGGCGGCCTTCAGACGGAGCAGATCGGCATCGTCGGGATGGCTCAGGGCCCGATCGAAGTTTTCCAGCATGGCGGTGCGCCGGGGGCTGTCCTCCATTCCCTGATAGCGGTCCCGTACGCTTTGGGGCATCTTGCCCTGGCACATATAGGAGCCGATGCATTCGGTATCTTCTGGCAAAAGGGCTTGCACCCGGCCTAAGATCTGGCCGAAATAGGCATCATTTCCGCCAAAACCGGCGGTGCCGAACAAAAACACCTGCTGATGGGTCAGGCTTTGGAGAAACTGGGCAGTATCGGCATCGCAAGTGCCTTTGTCGGTCCAGAACCCCACATAGATGGTTTGGGCGGCCAGGGCTTTGGCATCGGGCGCGCCGCAATAGAGGCAGTCCCCCTGGGGCAGGGCCTCTTTCAGAGCCTGGGCCAGAAGAGCGGTATTGCCTGTGCGGCTGCTGTAAACAATGGCATAACTCATGATTGTGCTTCCTCCTTTTTATCGTAGATACAGTGGACGCCCTGGTGGGCCATCATACCACCCAGGCATTTTTTGTTGCAGCGGACACAACGGTGAATCTCTTTGGCCCGACCGGTTGCCACTTTATTGGGCCACTGGGGATCGGCAGTGAGCTGGCGGCTCATGGCGGCACAGTCGATCCGTCCGTTTTTCAGCTGCCTTTCCACAAAATCCGGATCGGTCAATCCGCCCACGCCGCACACCGGCAGGCGGGTCAGCTTCTTTACCGTATCGCAGAACTTCAAAAAGCAGCCTTCCGCTCCGAACATCGGGTGACTGGCGGGAGGGATGGTGTCGGTCAGCCCGCCGTGGTTGGCCAAGGTCACATGAAAGCTGGTCACACCGGCCTGCTCCAAAATAGGCACGAAAATGGGCAGCTCACTTTCCAGCACGCCGGCATTTCCATAGTGAGGGTCTTCCTGGCGCACGGCCAGTTTGAAATCAATGGGGATTTCCGGCAAGCTGCGGCGAATGGCCGATACGGCTTCTGCGGCGAAGCGGGCTCTGTTTTCCGGGCTGCCGCCATAGCGATCGGTGCGTTGGTTAAACAGGGCAGAGCTGAAGCTGCCGCACATCCGATCTCCGTGGACCTGGACCATATCGAATCCCGCCTGGACGGCCAGCTGTGCGGCCATACCAAAGGCGGAGATGATCTCGTTGATTTTTTCCACCGGCAGATTGGTGATATACGGCCCCACCTGCTGGTTGAGCAAAGGCCGCAGTTCCTCCATGGAGATCCGGTGGGTCAGCACTTTGGGGATGTATTTGATCATGGCCTTCCAGTTGGAGTCCGATTGGTGAAGCTGGGCGCAGATCTTGCACCCTTCCTGGTGGACGGCGTCGGTGAGGGATTTGTAATAGGCCATGCCCTTCTTGGAATAGAGAGAGGGGCCAAAGCCATGGGGAAGCACCGGCACATCTCCCAGGATGATCATGGCGCAGCCGCCGGCGGCGATGTTCCGCAGCCGCTCTATTTGCTCCGGTTGGGGAAGCCCCAGAGAAGTCGGAGCGAAAATGATCCGGTTTTTTAAAGGAAGACCGCCGTAATTTATAGGGCTTTGGATGGTTTCGTACAAGTGGGATCCACTTCCTTCCGGGTAACTTTTGCCAAGAGGTTCAAAAGCTGCTGCTGTTCCGCGGGGGAAAGGGAGGCCAGGGCCTCCGCGTCCCAATCAAAAAACACCTGGTGGCTCACTTCAAATGTTTCCTGCCCCTTGGGGCTCAGATCCAGATGATAGGACCGGCCGGATTTTTCCCGGGTGAGAAACCCCTCTTCCACCAGCTTGGTGATGAGGCGCTGGGAATGTCCCCAGTCCAGATTCAAAGCGGCGGTCAGCTGGGCCTGGGAGCATCCGGGGTGTTTTCCCACATAGAGAATGGGGAACAGGGAGCCGAAGCTCAAGCCCACCTGATGCAGCCGGGCCGTGGTATAGGTGACAAAGCTGCGGTGAAACAGGGTGACATAGTACGCCAGGGTTTGAAACATGAATGATTCAGCTCCTCTTCTTGACTTTGAAAAGCATACCGGGATAACTTGACAAAGTCAAGCGGAAAAAAGTAAACAATTTATGTCGTAGAATGCAAAAAGGACACGCTCAAAGCGTGTCCTTTTTGTGGTGCGGATGAAGGGACTTGAACCCCCACGAAGTTGCCCCCACTAGCACCTGAAGCTAGCGCGTCTGCCGATTCCGCCACATCCGCATCTTTTGTTGTCGTTGTTCTCTCGCTGAGAACAGTGTTTATTATACCAGCGTTCCGGGAAAAGTCAATAGGTTTTTTAAAGTTTTTTAAAAAAATCTGAAAAAAGATGGAGGAGAGAAAAACTACAAAAAAAGTATATTTTTTTACATAAAAATGATTGACAAACGCAACATTTAAAAGTATACTAAATGCGTAAACAAAAGCGGTGGTGAGAACATGAAGATCACGAGAGAAGCCGATTATGCGGTGCGCGTGGTATACACCATCATGCAGCAGGGCGGCAAGATCAGCGCCCGGGAGATTTCGGAAAACTCCGGCGTCACCCAGCGCTTTGCCCTGAAGATTCTGCATAAGCTCACGGCCGCCGGCATCGTGCAGTCCTATAAAGGAGTCAACGGCGGTTTTGCCCTGGGCAAGGCCCCGGAGGACATCTCCATCGGGGAGATCATCGAGATCATCGACGGCCCCTTTGAGATCGCGCAATGCCTGTGTGAGGACTTTGACTGCACCCGGGTCCAGGATAAAAGAATCTGCCAATTCCGTCAGATCTTCGATCGGGCGAGCCGGAATCTGCATGATGAGCTCCACGCGATCAAGATGAGTCAATTTCAGTGAGAATGAGTTGAAAATTCAAAAGGTACAGGAGGAAATGGAAAAATGAAAAAGTTTGTTTGCTCTGTTTGCGGTTATGTTCACGAGGGGGATTCCGCCCCTGATTTTTGCCCCCAGTGCAAGGCTCCCAAGGAGAAGTTCGTGGAGCAGGGTGCTGAGATGAGCTGGGCTGCTGAGCATGTGGTCGGCGTGGCCCAGGGCGCTCCTGAGGACATCATGGAGGATCTGCGCGCCAACTTCACCGGCGAGTGCACCGAGGTCGGTATGTATCTGGCTATGGCCCGTGTTGCTCACCGCGAGGGCTATCCTGAGATCGGCCTGTACTGGGAGAAGGCTGCTTATGAAGAGGCTGAGCACGCTGCCAAGTTCGCCGAGCTGCTGGGCGAAGTTGTGACCAACTCCACCAAGAAGAACCTGGAGATGCGTGTGGAGGCCGAGAACGGCGCTACCGCTGGCAAAACCGACCTGGCCAAGCGCGCCAAGGCTCTGAACCTGGATGCTATCCATGACACCGTGCACGAGATGGCTCGCGACGAGGCCCGTCACGGCAAGGCTTTCGCTGGCCTGCTGAGCCGCTACTTCGGCAAATAAGAAGCGGATTTTACCGAATATCTGAAGAGAGAACAGGGAGACCTGTTCTCTCTTTTTTTTGCTGGGATGCTGTGGGGAAGGGGCGCAAAAAGAGGACGGCACTGCTTGTACCGTCCTTTTTTCTTAGTGGTTAGCCCATTGCAAAAGAATAGTCCTCGCCATTGATATGAAAAGTAATCATGGTATTTTGGCTATCTGTTTGCAACTGATTTGGAACTTCAATACAGAATCGCACATAGCGGGTTTTATTTGAACTTAGCGGCTCAAAAGTTGCCGAGCATTCATAATCCCAATCTCCCGTTTCGACATTATCGGTTATTCCACAGCCGGAATGATACCCGTTTCCATTGTTCCATGCATCACCCTCTGCAAAATAAAACAGATAACCGTCATCATAATCAACGGTAAAATCATATTTAAATTCCTCGTTCTCTTTGGAATCGCCCACATAATTTATTGTGCCAGAGAAATACATCATGACCTTTTCGTCTGCTGCAACATAAGGTGAATTTCCAGAGAATTGCCCATTTGGGGTCATGTAATCTTTGTCGGGCCAATTCGCCAATTTGTCTGTAAAACCTTCGAATACAGGGGTAAACTCAAACATTCCATCGCTTACGCTCACGGTATCACCAAAATGATAAACCGTTGTGTTCGCTGTGTCTTCGCCCTCTGTTTCTTCCTGCTCTATATTTTGCTCTGAACCTTGTTCAACTTTCACATCAGCATCATTCTTATTCGATTTTGTCTGCGTACAAGCCGCAAGAGATGTACATAATATCATCATCGAAAGTAACAGCATCCATTTTTTCATTTTGTTTTACTCCTTTCTGCCATATCATGTTCCTCCGCTGTTTTTGCTGCACTCCGCCGCCTTACGGCAGCAGGGCAAGGGGATCGTGGGCCTCCGGTTCTTCCTCCTCCCGCTGGGCCTCCAGCTGAGCAGGGGCATATTGCTTTTTGTAGGTGCGGGTGATGGTTTTCTCCTGGCCCTCTTGGTTCACCGACACCTCTTTGACGCAGTTGCTGTTTTCATCATAGGAATAGGTGGTTTTGCTCTCCCCTTCGCTGTCAGCGTAGGTCTTTTCCAGCAGATTCCCCTTTTCATCATAGGTGTATTGGCTCAAAGCGGTGCTGCCATCCGCCCGGGAGGTCTCCTTTTTCACGCAGTTGCCGTTTTCGTCATAGGTGTACTGAATGAGCAGGGCGGCGGTGTCCATCCGGAAAGTATCCTCATCATACGCATAGGACACCTGGATGCACCGGCCTTTTTCGTCATAGGAATAGGAGATGGTCTTTTCCCAGGCCCGCTCCTTCCAGTCTTCATCCGGATCTTCCAGCAGCCAGTCCGAGCGGCGGTACTGGCTTTCTTCCGCCAGAAGGCCGTTGTCGCCGTAGCGGTAAAGGGTCAGATAAGTGTCCTTGTCTCCGCCCTCCAGATCCCGTTCCAGCTTCCGTTCTTCCACCAGACGGCCCTCTCCGTCATAGGTGAAGGTGGTCTCGTATTCTTCCTCCAGATAGTAGACAGTGCCCGTTTCCCGGATGCAGCGGCCTGCACTGTCATATTCCCAGGTGATGTGCTGGTTGTCTCCCTCATCGTCCACCTCGGTTTCCTCGATCTGGTTGCCCGCTGCATCATAGCGGTAGTCGATCTGAGTGAAGCTGCTACCGAGGCCTTTCATATAGGTGCGGGTCCGGTTTCCTTCTTTGTCGTAAGTAAAGGTGTTTTTCTGGCCGTCGCCGAAGTCGATCTCCGTTGTCCGGCCCTCTCTATCATAGGAGTAGGAGAGGGAGGTTTTTTTCCCTTCGTAGTCCACCGTGGTTTCCTGAGTGAGCACCCAGGCTTCTCCCGCCTTCCGCTGGGCAATTTTCTGGGGCAGGATCACCGCCGCAGCCCCGGCGCATACCAGCACAAGGGCGCCTAGGGCGATGAGCCCGGCCTTTTTCCGCTTTTTCGCTTTTTTGGCTTCTGCGGCCTGCTTTTCCTCTTTCTGCTGAGCTTCCTGAGCCAGGCGTCTGTCCCGGCTGGTTTTCAGCGCTCCAAGGTCCAGAGAGAAAAGGGCGGCCTTTTCCTTGCCGCAAAGGTGGCAGGTGTTTTCCCCCTCTTCATTCCAGGCTCCGCAGACGCAGCGCCACAGGGGGCCGTCCTCACGGGGGAAAAAGGCGGCACCGGGGAAGCGGGAGCGGTATTCCTTGCAAAGCTCGGTGTCCCCCAGGGCCTGCTCCAAAGTCTGCTGTTCCGGCAGGCTCTCCCAGGACCGGCCCTCTGCTTCCCAGATACTGTTGTCCGAAAAGATCACCTGCCGCACCTGGGCGGAAAAGCCTCGGGTGCTGGCATCGGGGAAGGGGATGGGCTCTTTCTGCCCGAATTCGCTGTCCCGGGGAGCGCTCAGGTCCAGGTACTGGTGCTCCACCGGCTGTCCCAGAGGGAGGCCCCGGGTGTCCAGGGCCTGGAGGGAGACCGTCAGGGCCTTGATGGGCTTTGCCCTCAGGTTCTTGTATTTCACCTGGGCCAGAACCTGCCCGGTGACATTGTCTTTCAGAAGAGCCCCTGCCATGATGAGAAGAGGGGCCTTCGGAGTATACAGGCTCCCCGGCAGGGAAAACAGCCTTGTATAGCGTTCACTCATGGTTCTTCCTCCTTTGTTTCCAAAAATACCAAAGCATGTCGGCACACATCAGGGCCGCAATCAGGACAATGGGGACGATCAGGGGGTTGGAGCCATAGGCCCCGGCAAAATCCCCCTGTAAAAGCCGGTCCACCGCTCCACGCAGGCCGCAGGCGAAACAGTGTTCTCCGGTGACGCTGCACCGGAAGTCCAGGGGCAGCACCCATTGCACCAGGATGCCGTTGAGCAGGAAAGCGGCATAGAGGGCAAAGCGAACCTGACGGAAAACGCTTTTATTCACGGATGTTCGCCGCCTGGAGCAGCTTGCCTCCGGCGATCAGCCCCAGAATGGCAGGGACAAACAGAATCAGCCCGATGCCGCAGAAGAGCAGCACCACCGCCTGGGGGAAGAAGACACCAAGGGCCACCGCAGGCAGGACCCACAGGATCATAAACAGAATGGCCAGTCCCTTTTTTTCCTTTTTCGCGCCTTTAGCGGCCGCAAAGCCCATCACCATGGCCACAAGGGAGATGGATTGCCAGAGAATCAAACCCTTCAGCAGGTTTTCGTTGCTTTCCCGCCGCTCCGCTTCCTTTGCCGCCCACTCCGCCATTTTTTCGTCCGGGGTGACGATCTTGGCGGTGTCATAGCCCAAAAATTCCCCCAGCAGGTCGTGCTCAATGGTGTAGCTGCCGTCCGGGGGATCCTCTCCGTGCTGGACGCCTGTCAGAAAAAGGACTGCGCAGGCCACAAGGCTGAGAAGGAAGGCTAGCACATTGAGCACCATGGCCGAAGTGATGCGGGAGTGCTTTTTTTCAGCCAGGAGCCGGGAAGCGGAGTCCCCGGGCTGGCCGGAGGCAGCGCCGGCCGAAGCAGCCCCTGCCGGGGCGCCGCAGTTGGGGCAGAAGGCGGCATGGTCTTCCATCTGGCCGCCGCATTTGGAACAGAATTTCATGGAAACGGTTCTCCTTTCTGCATTGTAAAACGGCCAGAGCCGGCTGCACCGGGAAAGGGGTTTCCCGGGAGCCGGCTCTGGATAACACAGGGGTTATTTTTTGGAATAAGTCACTTCCAGGCCATCGTCGGGATGATAACTCCAGGCCACTTTGTATTTGTCATTTTCTTCGGTCTGGCGTCCCATGAGAGCGTTGGTCTTCAGCATCTGGTCATACAGGCCGCTGTCAAAGCCCAGGGCGGTGTTGGCGTGCTTGATGGCCTTCAGCACCTTTTCCTGTGTGCCGCTCTGCAGCAGGGCGGCTACATCGGGATCCATGTTGGCATGGTGATCCGGAAAGGTGTCCAAGCTGAAGGAGGTTTTGCCGTCGCCGGTGACCATGCCGGCGATGTCCAGGCATTCGTCCCTCACCTGCTCCAGTTCCGATTTGTAGAGCAGGGCGAAGGAGGCCACGGCGGCCACCACTAACAGGGCAGCTACCGACCCCACGATGATCTTTTTCTTCTTGCTCCAGGCTTTGATGGTATCCAGGAAGGATTTCTTCCCGGCGGCCGGGGCGGCTTCTCCCGTGGGCATCACTTCGCTCTCGCCCTCCAGAGGGGGCAGGGATTCGGAGGGCAGCAGATCCTCGGGAGGGACATCCAGAGGGGCCGGGGCAGAGAATGTGGGCTCCGGCTGGGCCGGGGAAGTGGGGCAAGGGGTGCCGCATTTGGGGCAGAAAGCGGCGTCGTCAGCCAGTTGGGCTCCGCATTTGGAACAGAATTTCATATTGTTTCTCCTCTCTTTATCCGCCTGTGGCGGTAATTGATCTGTTTTTGTTTCTCTCTGTTTACTTGATTTCGCAGGAGACAGCCTTCCCGGTGGAGTTATTGATCTTGACGGTATAGGTGCGGTAGGGAGTGCCGGAATCGTCCCGCCAGCCGGTGGTCAGCTTGCCGTATTTGTCATACAGGGTGACGCTGCCATAGACATAGGTGAAATTCCCCTGTTTTTCCTGCTTGTTGATATCGTAGCGGCAGCTGTCCGGGTCGGCGGTGTCATACTTGGAGCCGATCTCATTCCGCAGGGCGGTGGCCACCTGCATCTTGGTGATATCAGCAGAACCGCCGGAGGAAGCCGAGCCGGAAGAAGCTGCTCCGGCAGAGGGGGAATAGCCGGAGGAGGAGGGCTGGTAGGAATCATTGGACCCGCCCAGAGCGATGACCAGAACCACCGCTGCTACCACTGTGGCGGCGATACCACAGAGGAGGCCTTTTTGCTTTGGCTTCATCTGTTTCCATTTTGCCCCAAAGCCTTTGCCGCCCTGGGCAGGGCCGGTTGGGACAGCCGCAGGCATCGGCCGGGGAGCGCTGGCCTGGGGAACAGAGGGCTGGCTGGGAGCGGAAGCGGCGCCGCATTTGGCGCAGTAAATATCGTCATCCGCCATGGGCGAGCCGCATTTGGTACAGTATTTCATGGGAAAAACCTCTCTTTCCGTGGGAAAATAGGATGATTATTCTTCCACCCAAAGGAAGCCCTGGGCCATCATTTCATCCTGCAGATTCTTCATCTGCTGGTCGTCGTCGTAGAGGAACAGATGGAAGGAAATTTCAAATCCGCCGTCCGCTAGAAAATCCCTGGCGCCGGTGTTGTACAGAATCTCATTGGCTAAGCCCACGATTTCATCATCGGTAAATTGGCTTTGATCTGCCAGCAGTCCCAGGTTCACAGAAGAGCCGTCCAGGGAGAATGCCACGGTGGTGCCGGGAGCATGGTCTTTCATTTCCAGTGAGAAATCATGGAGGGCATCCCGGACAAAGTCCTCATCGGATGCAGCGGCGCTGCCGGAACTTCCGGAAGCTGAGCCGGAATCATCGGAAGGGGCAGAAGTGCCGGAGTCATCGGCAGCAGCCGAGCTGAAATCATCAGAAGGAGCAGAAGTGCCGGAATCATCAGAAGCGGCAGACTGGGTACCGCCGCCAGAGCCGGAAGAGCCGGAAGAAGCGGGCTTTCCCCGGTTGGCAAAGAAGACGCCGACGCCCACCAGCACCACCAGCAGGGCGGCAATGCCGGGGATGAGCCACTGGGGCCGGTTGCCTTTGGCAGAGGCAGCCGGTGCGGCCTGAGCAGGGGCGGTTTGCTGCCGCAGCAGGGCAGCCTGGCGTTCTTTTTCCGCCCGGGCGTCCCGGCTGGCCTTGAGCTGCTCCAGATCAAAGCCTTTCAGCTGTTCCAGGCTTTTGCCGCAGGTATGGCAGTTTTCTTCTCCCTGCCGGTTCCAGGCCCCGCAGGCGCATTGCCACAGTCCCGCCTCTTCCCGGGGAAAGATCTGGCAGTTGGCGCCATATTGGATCTGGTATTCTTTGCAAAGCTCCTGATCCCGCAGCACGCTTTCCAGGGGGCGGGTGGGGGACAAAACCTCCCAGGCCCCTTCCGCCGGGCCCCACAGGCTGCCGTCGGTAAACACCACCTGGGTGATGGCTCCGCGGAAAGCCCGGGTGGTGGGATCGGGAAAAGGAATCGGCTCCTTTTGGCCGAATTCCCCATCCCGGGCGGCGTGAAGATCCAGATACTGATGCTCCACCGGCTGGCCGTTTTCCATTCCGGCGGCGTCCAGGGGAGTGACAGAGACCTTCACGGCCTTGACGGACTTTGTGCCCACATTTTTGAATTTCAGCTGTGCCAGCACTCTTCCCGTCTGGTTGTCTTTCAGCAAAGCTCCGGCCAGAATGATCAGCGGGGAGCCTTGGGCATACAGGGAACCGGGAAGGGTAAACAGCCGGGTATAGCGTTCACTCATGGTACATCCCTCCTGATGGCATTACAGTTCGGGCAGTTCGTCCCGGGGAGCGGACTGGGGACGGGAGGAAGCGGCCAGACGGTTGCGGATCTGGTGCACATCTTCCACCAGCTTGCCAAAGCCCATGATGGGCAGCGCAAAGAGCAGCGAGCTGAGCACGCCGCAGATCAGCATCACGATCCCCATCAGCGCCAGACCTTCGATGACATAGAAGAGAAACGACAGGCTGCCGCAGATGATGAACAGCCAGAAGAGCACCTGGCCCACTTGAAACAGCGTTTTCCCCACATTTTCGAACATAGTGCATCCACCTTTCTTTCTTCCCCGTCCAAGGGGGTTCCTGTTAATCGTACTATATCAAAGATTCCAAAATCAAATAATAAGCTGGCTGCGTAGTATTTTCCAGAGAAAAACGGCCAAACCCATTGGAAATCAAGGGGTTTGGCAAAAGGGGAAGTATGGTTTTTTTCTTTCCTGGCTCCTGGCGGAAATGAAAGGGGAAAAATAATTTGAGAAAAAATAAAACCCCATGGCCTCCTTTGGAATCTTACAGGGCGGAAGGGGAGAAAGGACCCCTGGTTTTCATTGACAAATGCTCTGCCCATAGAGTATTCTGAAAGCAGGAATATTTCTTTCTATTGTGCAGAGGGAAATGGAGGAAGAAAGATGAAAAAAAGGCTGATTACCATTCTTTTGACCCTGGCACTGGCGGTGCTTTCCGCCCTGCCCGCCATGGCCGCCGACAAATCGGGAAGCTACTATTACTACCTCTCCATGAAAGAGGGAGAGCTCTGGTATCGCCGGGCGCCCTATATGCAGAAGTTCTGGGATGAAGGAAATTTTCCCTGGGGCGTCGGTCCGCTGAACAACGGCGGCGTGCTGTACGGCATCTCCTATGAAAGCTGCAACCTGCCCCACCAGGGCCTGGTGCTGGTGGAACACTACATAAAGGACAGCAACGGCTCATCCAGATGGGAATATGACTATGTGACATATGAAAACCACAAAGTGCCCATTTACGGTATCTATGAACACATCCTCGCAAATCTGAACCAGGGCCGTTTTGAGGAGATGTTCGATTTCTCCGACGATGCCTATGGCCTGGCCGCCGCAGTCAACGACTACTGGCAGAACGGAGAATTTCACAAGCAGCAGTATTATGTGGACACCAAAGGGACGATCGCCATCACCCTGCCTTTGGAGGTCAGCCCCATCCGCTATGATAGCCAGTATTACACCGGCCGTTTTGTGGATGGCAAGGCCATCGTCTTCAAAGACAGCCCCGCCACCGACAGCCTGTTGGAGAAGTATACCGGCAACGACCTGGACACCCGCACCCTTACCTATGCTTATATCAACCAAAGGGGCGAGATGATCACCGACTGGCAAACCGCCTCCACCGATGCCCAGTACAAGGAGATTTTCACTTCGGTGTATAACTCCCATGGCATCCGTCTGGTGGATGTGCTCTATTCCGACGGCTACCAGGCCCCGGCGGAGCCCACCGGCCCGGTGGAACCGGGAGAGGAGACCGCCGAGCCCGAAGAAAAACCGGAAGAGAAGCCGGAAGTGGAGACCACCTATGGTCAGTCCCAGGTGAAGATCAAGGGCTATACCATTGAAAACGGCGACGGCTTTTTGCTGGTGGATGTGGTGAACAACACCAAGAATCCGGACGAAGGGGATTGCTTCTATCTCCGGTACGACAAATACAAGGAAATGGGCGGCCTTGTGGATTCCAACACGGAATTTCTCCCCAGCAACGACTGGATCATGAGCATCCACTATTCCGCCCAGGCCGGAGAGCAGAAGACCCTGCGCATCCCGGTGGGCACCATCCCCGGCGGCTGGGGCGTGGATGTGACCGATGAGGACAAGGAAGCAGGCTGGGTGGAGCTGGATTATATCGCCGACAGCCGGGTGATCCTGGCCCAGGCCGAAACCAAAGAGGAATTTGAAGAACTGACCGAGTTTTTCAAAGGGATGCACTATTATAATGAAGTACAGCGGGATTTCCAGATGGACGAAAACGGCGTCACCTACCTGGCCGTTCCGGCTTCCACGCTGGATTACCGGCACAAACTGGACCAAAAGTTGTCTGCTTTCACCAATCAGTTTTAAAAGAACAAAAAATACAATAAGGAGAAAATACTATGAAAAAGCTCATTGCCCTGTGCCTGTGCCTTGTGCTCAGCATTCTGCCTGCCTTCGCCCTGAAGGGGGAAGTGGTAGACCCGGATGACCTGCCCTATATCCCCACAGAAAACAGCCCCAGCGACTGGGCCGTGGAAGAGATCAAAGAAGCCACCGGCGCCGGGCTGGTGCCTGCCCTGCCGGGAGATCCCTCCTATCAGGCGGCGGCCACCCGGGAGCAGTTTGCCGCCCTGGCGGTGACGCTGGCAGAAAAGGCCACCGGCAAGACCCTGCCGGCCGCCCCGGTTAACACCTTCACCGACACCCAGAGCGAAGTGGTGCGCAAAGCCTATCAGGCGGGCATCGTCAACGGCATGGGGGACGGCACCTTTGCTCCCCAGCAGACCACCAACCGGGAGCAGATCGCCACCATGCTCCTGCGGGCCATCCTCTATATCCAGGATCAGAACAAAACCGATTACATCGAGCAGTTTGAAGACCTGAGCCTGTACCAGGATGCCGGTCAGGTTTCCTCCTGGGCCACCCAGGCCATGGGCATCCTGGCCCACAACGGCATCTTCAAAGGGGTGGGCGGCAACAACATCGCCCCCAAGCAGAGCTGCACCGTGGAGCAGAGCATCCTGCTGTGCTACCGTCTGTATCAAAAGACCCAGGCCTGATGCCCGGGCTTTGAGGATAAAAGAAAACAGAAAAGGAGAAAGTATCTATGATGAAGTTTGAAAAAGGAACTCTGAAAGGCTTTGCCGCAGGCACACTGGTCACCGTTCTGACCCTGGGCACCATCCTGCCCTCTTCCGCCGCCACCATGAAGGAGATCAAAGTGGCCATGGGCGGCATCAAGATCTATGTGGACGGCAACCTGAAAAAGCCCACCGATGTAAATGGCAATGTGGTGGAGCCCATGATCTATGACGGCACCACCTATCTGCCGGTTCGTGCCCTCACTGGGATGCTCACCGACAAAGAAGTGGCCTGGGATCAGGAGAGCCAGACGGTGTATATCGGCCAGCGTCCCGATGTTGGCGTCAAGAGCGTGCCCATTGATGAGGTGGAGGCCTATGATACCTATAGTAACGGCGCTGTTGGTGCCATTTCGTCTTTGTACACTGGAAAAGACGCCCAGTTCACCGTGCTGGGGGATACTTATTCTCCCTTTAATCGGATGAGTTTGAGAGGGGGCGGTTATCGGGTCTACAAGCTGGATTCAAATTATGACAGCATCCACGGCAAATTCATCATCCCCTTTGATAATTTGGGAAGCACAGCTGAGTCCACCCTTCAGTTCTACAATGTGGACCAGTACGGGGAAGAGACCCTCATCAAGGAATACCATACCAAAGCCGGAGATGCCGCCATCGATGTGGATGTCAACCTCCAGGGCTGCAATTTCCTCAAGATCAAAGGATATACAGACAACGGCGCATTTGCCTTCTACGATGTGACCCTGACCACTGCAAAATAAAAAGGGGAGAACCAGATGAAAAGGAATCGTGAGAGAATCAAGGACATGGCCATCGGCGCTTTGGCTACCGTTCTGACCCTGGGCACCATCCTGGCCTCTTCCGCCGCCACCATGAAGGAGATCAAGGTGGCCATGGGCGGCATCAAGATCTATGTGGACGGCAACCTGAAAAAGCCCACCGATGTAAATGGCAATGTGGTGGAGCCCATGATCTATGACGGCACCACCTATCTGCCGGTGCGTGCCCTCACCGGTATGCTCACCGACAAAGAGGTGGCCTGGGATCAGCAGAGCCAGACGGTGTATATCGGCCAGCGTCCCGATGTTGGCGTCAAGAGTGTGCCCATCGATGAGCTGAAAGCCTATGATACCTATAATAATAGTGGTGTTGTATACACCGGAAAAGACGCCCAGTTCACCGTGCTGGGGGACACATATTTTCCTTTTAATCGGATAGAATTGGTGCACGCGGGTCATCAGACATACAAGCTGGATTCGAATTATGACAGCATCCACGGCAAATTCATTATTCCTTATGATAATGTGGGAAGCAAAGCCGTATCTGCTCTCAGGTTTTACAGTGTGGGTCAACACGAAACGACCCTCATCAAGGAATATTATGCCCAGGCGGGAGATCCGGTTATCGATGTGGATGTGAACCTCCAGGGCTGCAATTCCCTCAAGATCGAAGGAAGAGGCGACACACTCGCCTTCTATGATGTGACCCTGACCACCGCAAAATAAAAACACCCCAAAGCAGCAAACGCCCCGCCGGGTTGAAACCGGCGGGGCGTTTTTCTGTACGGTTATATCATAGTATAGGCATTACACCAACGGTGCAGCAGCGCGGCCATCTGGGCCCGGGTGGCGCTGCGTCGGGGGAAAAGACGGCGGCGCCGGGTCCCCTGGATCAGTTTTTGCTCCAAGGCCCACTGAAAGGCGGGCAGGGCATACCGGCTGATGAGGCGGGCATCGGCAAAGGATGCAAATTCCATCGGCGTTGTTTCTGCCTGCGCCCCCGGGGAAACCTGGGCCAGACGGTAAAACAAAGTCACCAGCTGCTCCCGGGTGATGGGTTCCTCCGGCCGGAATTTTTCCCGGCCACATCCCAGCACAATGCCTTTTTCCCCGGCCCACAGCACGGCTTCGCTCCAGTAATACCCTGGCTTCACATCGGAAAACCGGCATTCTCCTGTGGGAGCCGGACAGGACTCCAGGCGGTGGAGGATGGTCACCGCCATACCCCGGCTCAGGGGCAGGCGGGGGGAAAACAAAGTGGGGCTGGTGCCGGCCATCAGACCGTGGCACCAGGCATAACGCACTCCCTCTTCATACCAGGCCCCGGCGGGAATATCGGTGAAAGGAAGGGTTGTGCGGTTCTCCTCAGAACAGATGTCCATAGGAAAGACAAAGGGGCTGGAAGGGCTGGCGGAGATGATTTTGCGGATATTTTCAGTCATTGGGAAGGAGCCTCCTTTTCGCCGGGGACAGTGCTCTGTTTTTAATGTATCACAAAGAAGGCGGTTTGAAATCATCCCTTTTTTTGAAAAAAAGGACTATATCCAAGAGTTTTTTGGCATAGTCCTTTGGAAATTGCGTTTTGCGGCTTACCGCAGCATATATTGCTTCAGATCTTTGCGCTGTTTGATGTTCAGCTTCTGCAATGCGGTGGAGATATATTGCTTCACCGTGTTGGGGGAGATGCCCAGATGGCTTGCAATCTCCTGATTGGTCCAGCCCCGGGCGGCCAGCATAGCGGCGGCAAATTCGGTGGTGGTCAGGTTGTCGGCCACCGGATGGCCGGTTTCCGGGTTGTGTACTTTGCGCCAGCCTGCGGAAAACCGGTAGGTGATGGCGATGATCCGCCGGAAGTCCTCCGGCCAGTCCTTTTTCAGAACGGCCTCCAGCATGCCGCCCAGCAAGCCATGGTGTTCGCCAAAGCCTTCGATCAGATCGTCAGGCTGAGCCAGTTTCCAGGCCGCCAGCAAGTGGGCCTGGGCATGTTCCGGCTGCTTCAGGCTCATATAATCCATCACCGCCACCAGATGGAGGTAAATGGAAGGGATGGGATATTGCTGTCCCTCCAGGGCAAAGGCGGTTTCCACAATGCCGATGCTTTTGCCGTAGTCCCCTTCCAGATAGGTCTGGTGGGCCTGGACATAAAGGGCGAACATCCGCAGGCCGGGAGGCAGCAGGCGGATGTGCTCCGGCAGGGAATGAAGCCCCTGGGGCAGGGGGAGATGGAGCAGGACAGATGCTGTGGTGATGGCAAATACCGCTACGCTTTGCAGCTGGGGCGGCAGTGTTTCCTCGGCGGTCAGGGTGTTCTGGATTTGGGTCAGGGTGTGCTTGGCCCTCTGGATCTGCCCGATGGACAGATTGGCATAGGTGTAGATCAGGCAGGCGGAAAGACGCAGGGACAGTTCCTCATACGAAAGATACAGTTCGGCGATTCTGGCGGCCTCTTCCGGCTGGCCGCTGAAATAATAGTATTCGGCCCAGGCGATGTCCCGCAGCTGGGCATCCGGAATGCTTTCCACATATTCCTTGCAATGCCCGGGGAGAAAGGGGCCGTTGAGCAGGGGCATGGGAATGGGGTGGGAAGGGGTTTCCTCCGATGGGGCCGTGATGGAGGGAGAAGCGGCTTTCTCCTTTCGGGGGTCCGCAGGTTTTTGGGCGGAGGCGGGAATGGCCCAGGCCGTGCCGAATTTCTGAGCCCCGGGGATGCGGCCGTCGGCACAGTATTGCTGGGCCAGGCGGGGAGAAATGTTCCACTTTTCGGCGGCTTGTTGTACGGTGATATAGTCCATCCCTTATCACTCCTTCATTTGCTGGGAAAACGGTTACCTATTTATTATTATATGCGTCTGCCCGAAGAGTTGCAAGAAAAAGCCGCCTGGAAAGGCGGCTTGAGCGTGTCAAAAAAGTGGCAGAAGCCACTTTTTTGAGTTTTTGCAAGGGCCTGCGTGCACACCTTCGGCGCACACTTGTCCCTTGAGAAGTGCAAAAACCGACGCACCGGTCGCCGGTTTTTGCAGATTGATAAGAGAAAGGGCAAACAGTTTCTTTGCGCTGTGTAGGTTTTTCGACAGTCTGAAAGCCGCCCTTCCGGGCGGCTTTTGGCTTGGTTTATTCTTCCTGATCCATTAAACCGTGGAAAATTTCATCCATCAGCGGATTGGTGTAGGTATCCATAAATGCCCCGGTGTCCAGTTGCGGAACGGAAGGCGGGTTTTGCCCCATGAAAGAAGAGTAGGCCTCCAGCTGGGGGCAATCCTGAAGGGGAGTCAGATCACAGGGACCTCCATCAATCGCTGCGGCCCGCAATGCGGGAAGACCGCTCAGGGGGGATAGGTCGACAGCCGTTCCGAAAGAGAACAGTTCCAGCACTTCCAGAGAAGAAGCACCCCGGAGAAATTCCAGGTTATCCGGCTGGCCGGAATACAGCTGCAAAAGGCGCAGTTTCAAAAGAGGCTGGCTGCTTTCCAGGTAGAAAGTGCCGCCCCGGGTGCCGTCTCCCATGGGCATCAGGCCCAGGTAGGTGAGATTCTCCAGCCGGGACAGATCCAGGGAAACACTGCCGCATCCCAGCTGCAAGGCACGCAGCGCAGTGGCAGATTCCAAGGGAGTCAGATCCACATTGTCCCCAATGGTGCAGTACAGGTTGCGGAGATTGGGAAGGCCCTGCACAAAAGAGAGGTCGGTAAGGTCCTGGGTGTCCCGCCAGGTGGCGTCCACTTCCTGTAAATAGGGATTTTCTCCCAGGGTGTCCAGCAGGGGCTGGGCATCCCCCTGGATAAACTGAAGAGAAGTCACCTGGGGCAGTTTTTGCAGATCGGCCAGGCTTTCTACCGGCACAGTGCCCTCTTCCGGGTGGGGATCGTTGTAAAATGCGTTGTCTGTGTGTGCAATAAAGCCGTCGGGAAGGATGGTGAGATGGGAAAGCTCCTGGCAATCCTCCGGATAGATTTTTCCTTCCGGTTTTTGGATGAGAACCCGGATGTTCTGCTCCATGGCTGGATCGGAAAAGGCAATGGGTTCGGGCAGACGGGAAATGACCACCGCCGCCCCGCCGGTGACCAGGGCGGCCGCTGTCACACCGGCAATGATTTTGGCCTTGATGGTGGCAAACAGCCCGGTTTTGGCGGCTTCTCCTGCACCGGTGCCCAAAGCACCGGCCGCAGCGGTTCCTGCACCGGCCGCCGTGGCAGCCCCCAGAGCTTTCTCCACCCCCTGCCAGATCTGCGCTTTTGCTTCCGGGGCGGAAACCTGTTCCAGCAGCCGGGAAAACAGCAGAGAGAAGGGAATGGCGCCATGGTAGCGGACCCCGTCCCGCTCTTCCATGGCCAGCACTTGCTGGCGGAGCTTCTGCCGGGCATAGTTGAGACGGCTTTTTACCGTGCCGGTGGAGCACTGCTGCACCTGGGCGATCTCCTCCACCGACAGGCCGGCATAATAGTAAAGGAGCACACATTCCCGCTGCACATCGGGAAGCTGCTGCACCGTCTCTTCCATCAGGCGGCGGGTCTCTTCCTTGTCCAGCACTTGCTCGGGCAAGGTTTCCGGGTCGTCATCGGGCAGGGAAGAAAAGAAATCCGGCTCGTCTTCCTTTTGTTCGGGAGAAAGGAAGCGGCCTTTGTTTTTCACCAGACGGCGGCATTGGTTTGCGGCGATCTGGCATAGCCAGTGGGGGAAGGCTGCACTTTCCCGCAGGGAGGACAAATGCTGAAAGGCCGATAAAAAAGTTTCCTGGCAGATGTCCATGGCGTCTTCCGGGTTTTTGGTGATGCCCAGGGCCAGGGAATAGATCTTTTGAAAGTATTGCTGATAGAGAGTGCTTTGCGCCTCCCGCTCTCCCGCTTTGGCCTGGGCCACTATCTTTTCCAGATCCATATGGTTCCTCCATTTTGTTATTTTTGTCAAAAGAAGCCTTGTTTTATTGTACAGAAGGAACACTTCGGGGTCAACAGTGAGGAAGAAATTATACTACTATTGGCTGCCGGAAAGGGAAAAATATTTTATGATAGGGTCGAGGTGATGTCCCATGACTTTCGCAGAAAGACTGCGCGAATTGCGGGAAGAGCGGAACATCACCCAAAAGGAACTCGGTGCCCATTTGGGGATTTCTCCCCGCATGGTCAGCTTTTATGAGTCAGGGGCCCACTTCCCCCGGGATGCCAAGATGCTCATCGACATCGCTGCCTTTTTCGGCGTGACGGTGGACTATCTGTTGGGCTGTTCCCAGCTGCGGGAAGAGGGAAGGCTGAAAAAGCTGTGTGCCGAATTTAGTGTCCTGCTCCCGGCGGAGCGCAAAAGCCTGTTGGATTTTTTGGAGTTTCTGCGCTCCCAGCAGAAAAACTCCCGGTGAAAAAAAGCGCTCGCCGCCCCGCCGGGGCAAAACCGTGAGTGTTCCGCTCACACACATAAGACCCGCCGTCACCCCGGCGGGTTTTATGTTTGTGGGAAAAATTTTTAGAGAAAAAAGAAAAGCGCCCTTTGGGCGCTTTTGCAATAGAAGGAGAAATGGGTTTGCAGAGCGATTATCGCAGATAGCCCTGGAGAAATACCAGGTGAAACAGCCATGTGCCGGTCACCAGCAAACAGGCCCGCAGCATGAGCAGCTTCAACTGGCGGCTGGCTGCCTGCACGGGCAAAGGCACAGCAAGAAGCAGCTCCTGGGCGGTTTCCTCCGGCAAACGGAAACAGGCAGACAGTTCTTCCAGAGAGACGGTGGGATGGAGAGCGGCGTATTCCTCCAGTTCCTGGGACAAGCCGGACAAAAGCTGCCGGCGGGTCTTTAAGGGGCAGTCGGCCAGATAGGGTTTGACCTGTTTGAGGTAG
>OHAD01001711.1_pt1 | contig 19526 bp, 23 predicted proteins | sample 1577011 | NCBI WGS metagenome assembly OHAD01 (sample SAMEA3541510, study PRJEB24748) | human gut metagenome | biome: human gut; feature: human-associated habitat; material: faeces | place: China | collected 2012 | reverse complement strand
CTCGCTGCATAATTCTTGTTCGAATAAAATGTGTCAAGTGATATTGACAAAACCAAGAGTTGTGTTCTTCTGCTCCAGATACATTTCTATCGCCGATAGCTTTTTCTCGTTTACACTTACAGTAACTGATTTTTTCAACCTATCACACTCCAATAAAATTAATTTTCTAATGAGCTGTCCTCATTCAAACTTTCAATAGCGTCAGTCACCTCCTGCGGATATTCTATGCCTTCATAGGTACACCAGCTTGACCAGCTTCCACTTGAAACATTTTCTTTAGTGACATATCCAAGGCTTTCCGAACTGTAGATAACATCACCGTTTCCAACATATATTCCGTGCTGACTTCCGTCGAACAGTCCTATCCCTGCGACATCAGGCATGGTATCAAGATTTCCTTGCTCCGTGTAAACTAGCGTATCGTAATCGCAACCGAACATTTTGTCCGTAGGATCGTAGTTCAGATACCCAAGCACAAGTCCTGCGTTGTCAGCATATCTGATGCGGTCTGTTTCGTCTCTTTCACCGGCAGCACCGCTTTTGTATCCCCAGCCTGAGATGTAAGCATTATCAGCCCAAGCCGCAAGATCAGCACAATTTTTCGTGCCTGTATCAGTAAACATAAACGCATTTATGGTGCTGTTCATAACAAATGTGTATGTGCGAACAAATTCGTCATAGTCTATCTCCAAGCCGTAAGTCGAATTTATCGCCGCAATTAAATCACTGTCATTTGGAGCAACAGCGAACAAATTTGCGTATGACTCAGCATTAAAATTCTGAACATCTTCAAAGTAAGACATATATATCAGTTGAGCCTTTATGGTCTGAACCTTGACACCCTTTTCGTCCATAGCGTTTGCAATGTCATTACCTGCTGATCGGATATCATCGAGCCTTTGCCTGCTATCACTGTCAAGAGAGCTGTAAAAATCATCGGCATTAATGTGAAGTTCAGGCACTTGAGCTTCCTCGCCGACCTCCCCAAGAGAAGAAAGCATCACCGCAGGAGCACACAACAAAAGGAGCAGACCCACCGCAGCACTAAGCACCACAGTCACAAGCTTGCCTCGCTTTTTTTTATCGCCAAGAATATATACGGCTGCCTTTTTAAGAGCCGCCGCAACTGTCGCCGACATTACATCACCTTCCTCCCGCCGAACCAAACAAACCCACCTTGTAAGCAGGAGCAATGACCTGCAGCAGATACCTTTCATTTCCGCACCGATACAGACAAGTACCTCGTTCGGGATACTTGATAAGACTGTACTCCGATTCCTCTAACTGCAAGGTATCGATGAATACAGTCGGAGAGATATTGCCCGGATTGAACAGAAAATGATGTGCAGGAATAGAAAACAGCGGCTTGGTGAACTCCTTTATCTCAGGCAGCAGAAAGTCCTCGATATTCTGACTTGCCAGAATAAACGAGGACTCTTTCTTACGCACACGTTTCATACCGTTGCGGATATATTCTATCGCAGTCATATTGGTAAGAAATAAATACAGCTCATCTATGGCGGCGACAGTGTTTCCTCTGCCCAAAAGCTGATTGCTCATATAGCTGAGAATGTTGAACAGCAAAGTATCTTTTAGCCTTTTGTTTGTATCCATAAGACCCTTTACGCCGAAACAGATAAACTCTCCGTCCTTGATATTTGTTCTGCCGTTGAAATATTTCGACTCTGCACCTTTGCACATTGAGTGCAATCCCAAGCAGATATTCTGCAATATTTCTTCGGTGTAGAGGTGTTTTTTAGCATTATCAAACGCCATAAATTCTTTTTCAACTAACTCATACAGGTCTGACATTACAGGATAATCACAGCTTTCCAACTTATCGAGATTTGTTAGATCATCAATGCCGAAACGTGCATACAGTTTCATAAGCATTATCTCTATTGTGTCGATCTCTGCGTCTGTAAAGTCTTTGTATGCTCTGAAAAAGTCTTTTAGATAGCTGATGTGCTGACTTAAACGGGTTACTTTTCGGAATGTTTCAGGGCTGTCATCGGTTTCCTTTTCTTGATTTCCAAAGCGAGAATTTTCCGACCAAGCTTTAGGTTCAAGCGGATTTATCATAAACTCACCCGACATCATATCAATATATGTGCCGCCCAAGTTTGAACAGAGATCCTCATACTCATGCTCCGGATCCAAGACCAAAACACTTTTCCCTGCCTCACGCTGATTGCATAAAAGCAGTTTCATCAGATACGACTTACCCTGACCGCTGTTGCCGAGGATAAGGATATTGCTGTTTGTCTTATCCTCTGTACGCTTGTCAAAGTCAACAAGAATATTCGTGCCGTACTTATCTCTTCCAAGATAAAAGCCGTTCTCATCGGTCTTGCCCGAATAGTTGAGGGGATAAAGATCAGCCACCGAGCTTGCAGGCAGCACTCTTTCAAAATGACTTGCGAATACGTTATTGCCTGTGGGAAGAACAGAAAGAAATCCCTCTTTCTGTCGTAACAGCAGTCTGTCAACGGATATTTTGGAACGTGTCAGTTCCATTTGAATATCAGCCTGCAGTTCTTTCAGCTTATCCTCAGTACTTGCTTTTAGCTCGATAAACACGGCCGTATGCAGGAGAGGTTCTTTGTTTCTTCTCAGTTCCGATAGCAGTTCTACTACATCGTCGATGTTGTTCTGAGCCTTTATGCTTTCGTTGACGTCATTTGTGGTGGTCATCATATGATTTTTCCTCATTGCCTGCTGCACGATCTTCCGCTGCTCCATACTTGTCACAAGGCGGTTGTAAATGCGAAGCGTTACTCCGTTCCTGTCTGCAAGGTGAGCGAGGATAGCCGTTTCTTCTGTTGAAGTCGGATATTCCGTTACCGCCCAGCAGGACTTGTAGAAGTTTCCGCAGATATAGTGGTCGGTGTAGAACCTGATTATTCCCGGAACAATGCGGTCAAAAAAGTCCTTTGTGCTGATAATTTCAAGTTGTTCGTCCGTCAGTTTTTTCTTTTTTCGTAAATTAATTCTCATGCAATTCCTCCAAATTAAATCCCGCTTCTCCCTCAATATCAGGGATTCCCTCGCCCGATATGCTCGTTCCGAAGTAAAGCGCAAGCATACGCTTTATCTCAGGTTTGGACATTCGACGAGCCGTAAAGCCATGTTCTGAGATTGCTTTGTCAACACGATTAAGCGTGCTGAATATCTGCTCGTCCTTTTCACGCCTGAACCGTACAGCAAACATAAACTGCCTTGCCGTGGACATCTCAATCTGTATCTCATCAAGAAAATCATAGTCAGCTTGCAGCAGTTTTCTGACCGCCTCGTTCTGCTCTTTTTCAAGCCTTTTCCTGAGATGATTTTTATTGCTGTCAAAACACTCGCAGGAGTCCAATGCCAGTATTTCTAGGTCAGGTATGGTACTCAATAACATCATAAGATGATGTATTTTGACATCGATATTAGCTGCTGACAGAACAGAAATATTGGTAGGTTCTACGTTGAAAAAAGCAAGCTCGGCTTTGTCGGTCTTTACACCGAAACGAGTAAAGCGTTCAAGACCTATCAAGCCCTGAACGCTGTTTTTGTTCTTTGTCATTTAATCTTTCCTCCATAAATACAATTGCTGCGAAGTCAGAAAAAACTTCACAGCATTAAAAATATAGTCTATGATCGAAGTTTCGTCAGCCCTCAGGCTAAGAAATGCATAAGATGCTGTTGCTGCTATGGGAAGAACGTTCCACAGGTTCACAAGCACTACTACCGACAAGATCAGCCCTGTGCAGATAATGATAAAATCACGGACGTTCCAGAACCACAGTTTGACGTTGGCTTTTAGGTTTTCGGGGTAGATGTAGGTTTTCATTTTTATCAAACCTCCTTTTGGGTATAAAAATACAGCCAAACTTTAGCTTGACTGTATTAGCAGTATCTTAAATATTTCATACCATTAAATTCATAGTCCGGATTCTTATTGAAGAAGATTTTTTCTTTGAAATTATCTTTTTCACAACAGACAATGTTGAAAACGAAAAACTGATAGTACCACTCACCCGTGTCATAATAGGTGTTTCTTTCATTAAAAACAATCCGTCCATATTGATCTTTTCTCAAAACAAAAGCAGTTTTATCAAATCCTCCATAAAAATGAACTTCGTACTGATTATCACCGATCGGTTTCACCCCTATCTTTTTACCAAAGGGAGAACGATTGAATTTTCCATCATACAGCTGACTTTCTGTAAACTGCCGACTTTTTGTACCTCTATTGTGCATCCCGTTAGTATCCTGATAAAAAAACGCAGAATGAAACAATACATTTTGTTGTATTTCATCAGAATTGATTCTTACAGGATAGAACTTTATGGCATTTCTTGCTTGTGCAAAATTTGCATACCTGACGTTTTTTCTGTATTCAATTTCAATTTGCTGAACAAATAACATAGCGTACACCACTTTTTGTTTTGAAATAATAATGTCATTATATCATACGTTTAACGTAAAATCAAGCTTTTCCCTTGATCATATTCACCGCTTTAGCCCCCATAGAAACAGTATGACTAACACTCATCATATTAACTCTGACACTGGTATCAAGCCCGTACATCTGAGCTATCCTCGGCACTTCCGTTGCCGAAAGACAAAGCCCCACCGCAAGCAGAGCGTGCTGAGTGTAGGTAAGCAGTCCGATATACAATATCGTTGTCTGCAAAAAAGCCGTCAGGCAGGTTGCTATGACCTGCTTGCACCAGCTGTAAAAGCCGTCGGTGTAGCCCCTCGGAACTCCGAACAGATACAGACTTCCCACAGCTATCTGACAGAGCATTATTCCGCCTCGCTTGATGTTTGCAAACACAACTTTTACCGTGCAGTAGCCGAACAGAATTATGAAAAACAGGCTGAACAGCGATACATCAGAGGCAAGAGCGACTATGACCGAAAGTCCCGTGCCTGCAACAGTTGATGAAGTTGCCCCTATGAAACCGCCTAACAGCTCGTAAGAGAAAGTCCCTTGAAGAGCAACGCAAAGCGAGTACAGACGCTGAGGAACAACTGTCACCAGACTCGCCGCCATAAACCCTTTCAGAACGTTTATGCAGGTGTTTTTGATGTTTGCCTGCCCCGATTCGTATGCAATTGCCGTATCGAACACCGCAACTATCATTCCGCAGGCAAATAACATCCATGCAAGACTGTGAAACAATGCAATGAACGACTGCACCCACGACAGGGCAAAAATATCGCTTGTGCTTTCGTTTATGAATTCAAACAAATCAGCTACCGCCCCGTAAATGAGGTTGAACAACCATGAAAACATGATGTCCCATATTTCGTCGGTAATTGCGTCCACCGCCGAGCCTACCGTACTGTCCCAAAGCGACGAAATACCGTCGCCTATCCAGTCAATGGCGTCTGAGATCCATTCAAACATCCGCACCACCTCCTGCCTTTGTTATCTCTCCCTTTATCTTGTACAGCGAGCTGCGGCGTCCGCCTTGGATATGATAACGAGGTATCCGTTCTAACAATCCACGGTTTTCAAGTTCCGTAAATGCACGATACACCGTGCTTTTGTGTATGCTAAGATCTTCTGCTATCCTGCGTACAGAGGGAAAACATTCTCCGTTTTTGTCCGCACGGTTTGCCAGATAACAGTACACAGCCACCGCCTTGTGGCTTAGTCCTAAGTCGTAGATCCTTCTTGGAAATATCAATATGCATCAGCTCCTTTTACGTTTTAACAGTTGTCCTTTTCTTTGCTGTCAGCTCCTCATATTCTATCGGACTCTCTTTTTTCTTCTGCGGATATTTCATTTCAACGTCTTTTATCAGTTCATCACGCTCTTTGTATGAAACGGCACGGGCGGTCTTATCGGGAAGTTTGTATTCTTCTTCAAACTTGATACCCCATTTGAAGAACAGTTTTAATTTGCTTATCATCGGGTGTGTTCCCGTTTTCATAACGATAAACTGTCCTTTCGGCATAGATTTCAGCTCATCCACAGTCATAAGCGGTCTGCCTATCATCTGCAATGACTGAGATCTGTCCCTGCCGTTTGATACCGAACCGCTTAATATCGTTTGTTCGCCCAAAGCTTTTGAAAGCACCTCTGCACTCTGGCTGTTTGGTGCAAATCCGCCGAACACAGTAAGCTGAGTGTTGTCGGTTATTATCTCCATACCCTGTTTGCCATAGTTCTGCTCCAGCTGTGCAAAGGACTGTATTATCGCCACAATGGATATTTTTCTTGAACGTCCTGCGGAGAACATAGATTCAGCACCCTCTATCTTAGGAAAAGTTCCAAACTCGTCGCAGTAGAACATAACTCTGTTTTTTAGTTTTCCGCCGTTTTCATCGGCAATAACAAGTATTTCTCTGTAAAGCTGTTGGATAAGAAGACTGACCATAAAATACTTTGATGTATCTTCTTCTGGAAGAACAATAAAGATAGCAGATCTTTCATTGCAGAATTTTTCTGCGTCCACAGCTGTGCCAAAACAAAGCATTTGCTCCATTTCCGTATCAAGAAAGCTGTTGAGCCTTGATAAAGCCGTACTCATTACCGACAGCATAGACTGGTCTGAGGAATTAAGAGCTGCACCTGCAAGCCATTTTGCTTTGTGTTCGCTTGGCAGCATGTCCATAAGTTTTGAAAAATACATTTTAGGCTTGGCTTTTGGGTCGGGCTGATACTTGGCAAGCAAGTCCTGTATCAGCTTGAACACAGATACGATATGCCTTTCGTTCTTGTCGCCGAACTCAGCTAAAAGCAGTATGACCGAGGCAAGCAGACCCTCAGCCGCATCGTAGAAAAAAGCGTTCTGCCCGTAGTTTGAACTGTCGCCTCCGCCGATATTGATTATTGTTTTTGCTGTGATTTTAGCGTATTTCTCAGCCTTTGCTTTCGCCGAAAGGTTGCTCTTATCTTCCAAATACAAATCCATGTATTTATTAACAAGATGCAGTATATTGTTCTCGTCTGAACGTGTGGGATTTCTAAGGTCGAGAACAGAAACATTGTAACCGTAATATTTGCTTGCGATAGTTCCGTAATTTCGTGCTACGTCCCCTTTGGTGTCCGTACTGATGAACGACATTCCGCTTGCGCAAGCAAGTTCAATGTTCGGGTACAGGAAGTATGCAGTCTTTCCGACACCTGCCGCACCTATCATCAGAGTGTGAACATCGCCGTCATCTACAAGAGCAACAGTTTTCTTCCCTGAACCTCTGCACCCGACCGCCGTACCTTGAACAGTCGGCAGATTCTGACCTTTTCTCCACATCTCCGGCTCGAATTGCAGAGGGATAAAAGTTCTCTTTATCTCCGTTTTCGTCGCCCACCTTGCAGTTCCGTGCTGTCCATTGCCGACTTTTTTTGCCTTTATTCCGTTAAGCGACTTGTTGTCAAGCAGATTTACTACCACTAAAAAGGCAATGAAAATTACAACAAGTACGCCTATCAAAATCATCTGTTTCTCATTCAAAATTTCATCTCCGATCTGTATAAAATATTCTTTCTTTTGTATTTAATACGACAGTTAGTTTGTTTTATTCAAGGTATTGCACCGTGAGGCAGAGGGTATCGCATCAACCAAATTCCATAAAAGGTTCAGGTTCGGAAACGATGTCCTCAGATTCGATATGTTCTGCCACAGGTTCAGACAAAGTTTCTTCAACAGATGATCTGACAGCCCTATCCGCAAGCTGATACAGCAGTTTCGCCGTATTTATTGACTGCTCACGGGTACGAGCTGTTTGCCTTAGATCTTTCATTACTGCCGTAACACATTCCTGCAAATTTCTTTGCTTGGCAGCAACTTTGCCTTTATCTGTGTATGGCTTGTACTCTGCTTTCAGCTTGGCTCTGAGTTTTGCAAACATACCCTTTTCACAACTTTTATCAATAAAAAACGCCGAGCCTGCAAGTGCATACTCGGCGAGATATTTGTATTGTTCGTTTTTGAAGGCGGCATTGATCTGAGACGTCAGCTTATCCGGACGGCATTTGAGATACTGCAGATTTTCCACCTGACGATGATATTCTTCTTTATGCTTGTTGGGTACAGCGGGCAGAGCAGGAGTGTCATTCTTCGCTTTTAGCACCTCGTTCCAATCTTTGTACGGCGGTGCAAGGCGTTTGACGTTTGAATATCCGTTCTCATTTAGAATATCCCTTAGACGGTCAACAGCCTCGATGCCGCCCTCGTCATTATCAACGCAGAGAATGATTTCTGACAGGTTAGAATGATTCTTTAACGCCGTCAAAACAGCATTTTCATAAACTCCGTTCATAGCGATGTAGCTGTGTTTCTGCCAATCTTTCTGATACAGCGTCAGAAAGCTCAGCATATCGATGGGAGCCTCAAACACATAGAGCCTTTTGCTTTCACCGAAATGTGCAAAGCTGTATCTTGTGTCAGAACCTTGACAAGTGATCCTGAAACTATTGCCGTAAGAATTTGTTGAACGCTTGCTTGCCTGCCTTGGAACGCCGTTTTCGTCAACGCCTACGAACACCGCATTGTGATGTTCCTTGTCCTCATAAAGCGTGTGCTGTTTTGCAAAATGGCTGATAATATCGGGAGAAATGAACCTCTGCTTTATCAGGTAGGCATAAACCCTATGCATATTTGTGTTTGCCTCGGGAAGTCTGAACTCTTTCTTTTCTTCCTTTGCCGATACTTTCGGCGGACTGTGGGACAGCGGAGTCACTGTCTGACCAAGCAGTTCCTGCACCGCCGTCTGAAAGTCCATACCATAAAACTCCTGCATAAACTTTATTGCTCCGCCGCCTATCTGATTTTTGTGATCGAACCAGGTAGAGCCACGGAGCGTTATGCTGTCGTGCCTGCCTGAGCTGTCGTAGTAAATGAGCTTATGCTCTCTGCCGACACGTTCTAATTTTTCACCTCGCATTCTCAGGAATTCTTCGAGGTCTACGCTGTTGGCAAGGACTTTTTGTTCGTCTGTAAATGGGATATATGGCACTTTATCACCTGCTTTCTGTTTACTAGGGTTGATTTTTCGAGGTTGGTGTGGTATAATGGATAATAACATAAATCGAAATTTGTAGGAGATAGCCATGAAAAGTAAAATTATCTATTGTCTGAATTTTCTCTGGACGAGTTTTATTGCATTTTCATTTCCAATATGTTTCGGCTGGATTTTTCTTGATATAACTGGACATTCAAAAGGCTATAGCTATGATTTAGGCTCGGAGAAAGATGTTTCTATTATGCTTGGCTGTATTGAGCTACTGATTTGGCTTGCTTTATCATTTCCCTCAAATATCTATGTATTTCGGAAAACATTGAGTAAAGGCAAGGCATATCTGCTTATCCCTATCGTATTGTATATAACACTTGCTGTAATTTGCGTAATGATTACACATGGTGGGTGGACATCATACGCAAAAGAAGTATTTAATATATAAATTCTGATTTATACTCCCCAAAACCAAAGGGCTGAGCCAACCTCAGCCCTTTTTTCATTTTAAATCAGTACTTCACATTCTCCGCAAACTTAGCCATCAGCTGTGAAAAACTCTGCCTTTCCATCATATCTGAACTGAGAAATGCACCCGACACAACGGTAAGCTTGTTCTCCGAAAGCACAGCGTAGGTTTCCGTGTATCCGAACTGCGTCGCCATACCATCGGATTTCTGAACAGAGCCGTACTGCTGATACTTACCCTTTGAAACAACACTGCTTGTCATTCGGTAACTCGAAACAAAGTCATCTTCGGTGATACCGCTCATCTGTGCGGAGGTCTGTCCGAAGTAATAATCTCCGAAACTTTCGAGGATATATTCCATATCGTAATCAAGATCACTCTGACTTAGATCAATACACAGAACATCTATCATACCGCCGCCGTTTGAGCCTTTAAGAGATATTTTCTGAATACCGTTGGTATTGTCTATTTCCGTTTCAAAGGAACAACCTTTCAGCGATTCGGTAACTATGCCTGAAACGTCCGCAAAGCTGATATCTGAATCAAAAAACTCCGCAATAAAAGTATCAGACTTTACCTGTTCTTCATCAACGGTATTTTCAGCCTCCGAAGAGGCAGCCGAATCGGGTATAGACTCGGCTGTTGCGGTAGTTGTGGTTGTTTCCGTTGTGGTCTGCAACTGCGGACTAATCTTTCCGCAAGCGGTCATTGCCAGCATAATCGTCGCTAAAATTGCAGTCATTACTTTTGCTTTCATATTCATTTTCCCCCTATCAGATTATGCTCCAGATGTACAGCGGACAGGTCAGAGAAAAGATCAAACAGCCGAAAATGATAGCAATCGGCGTCCATTCAAGCTGACCGTGTTTTCGATAGTCGAGATATGCGAGACCTATCTTAACAAACAGCAAAACCGCAAGAATTACGTCAATTACGGGGAACACAACGTTGTTTACAACCGACACCACCTGCGACCTTGCGGTAGTCCATGTGCTTTGGACTGCTCCCGCAACATCGCCGGAAGCGTAAGCTGTAGTCGACATCATTGTTGCAAAGCAGAGTGTGCTTGCAATCGCTGCAATAACTTTCTTTTTCAACTTCATTCCACATCACTCTCCTCGATAATTTTTCCTACCAGAATAGTACGGCTGTTACCCTCCGCACTTGTACAAGTGGATAACATAAGCAAATGGTCACTTTCGGTTACTTCAATCTCCTTGTAAATACTTGCACAGTTTCTGAGCTGATTATCCCATTCATTAAAATTCGGAGCAGCAAGATAAAGTCCGCTTGTATCGGAAGTTCTTGCAACCGCAAAGAAATCTATAAGCCTGACATCGTTCTCAGTGGTCAGCCAGCCGTAGCTGTGATTCATGAAATATTCCTCGTTTTCGTAATTCGGAATATCGGCAAACATCGTTCCGTTTCCCATATTGTGACCGTAGATCACGCTATTAAAGTCAGAAAAATCGCTTGAACAGCGATAGTCCATAAACAGTGATCCTGCATACAAATATGAACCGTCCGCCGCCCTGCGTGTGTAATAATCGTTATCTCCCGACTGCATGATCGGATAATCGATATTTGTATCGGGAACATACAGCCAACCCACAGAATCGTCAAGCTCGTTGGAAAGCTGACGTACCTGTTCGGTCAGTTCTTCTTTGGTATCCTCGGGAACTCTGTCGGCGGAAGGCTTGCTTTTTTCAATATCGACCGCTTCGTCAAGCGTTTCTCTCGCTATCGGCGTGGGAGCATAGATCAGAATATCACGCCAATTGATTTTCTGAGCAACATCGTTTTTTACAAGAAGATAAATTCCTCCTCCGAGGAGGGCGGCTGCGGTCACAGCCGCAATAGTGCGAATAACTTTGGTTTTCTTAGTCATAGATCAATCCTCATCAATTTCAATAAATTCGGGGCAAAGAGCTGAATGATCTTCAGGCTCCTTGTCATCATTTTTCTTTCTGCTAATGATCAGCACAAGAAAGATTATGAGCGAAGCGCCCATAAGTGCAAATGCCGCAAAATCACTGTGATTATCGCCCGTATACGGAGTAGTCGTTTTGGGAGTAATCTCGTCGTACATAACGACTTCGGTCACAGAACCGTCCTCGTTCACAACGAATTCAACGTCGTTGGCAATTACATATCCGTCGGGAGCGGCAGTTTCGTGAAGTGTGTACTTTTCGCCTGCGATAAGTTCAGCCTCAATAAAGTGAGGCTCTGTTGTGGAAACCCATTTCTCAACAACATTTCCGTCCTCGTCAATGATCTGGAGAGTTGCACCAGGCAGCTCCTTATCCGTAGTAATATCACGCTTTGAGATCTTCACCTTTGTTGTGTCGTCAACCATAACAATCAGCGGATTTCCGTCCTCTGAAATCGCCGTAGAATCAACGTTTCTGATCTTTATTGTACCGTCTGCAAAAACCTCGAATTCAATATCCGTAGCTATCACATATCCGTCCGGAGCCGCAATTTCCTTGAGCGTGTAATCTCCGGCAGGAAGCTCGGTTACAATATGATTTGTACCATCGGAAATCCATTCGTCAATGATTTCACCGTCAGCATTTTCAAGCTGCATATCTGCGCCGATTAATTCCTCGCCGTATACATCAACCTTAGACACTTCAACGGTAATAGGCTTGTTAACTGTACGAATTGTGATAGTTTCGCCGTCCTCGCAAACAGTTACGGGATAGCTTTTATTGCTGAGAATATATCCTGTGGGAGCTTTTATCTCTCTGACAACATACTCGCCGTAGGGAACGTCATCAAACTCAAAATATCCGTTTTCATCGGAGATTGCGGTCATTATTGCATTGCTTTCAACAAACTCTGTGCAATCCGTTCTGAACAGACCGAACACCGCATTTTCAAGGGGTTCGCTCTTGTCATCGGTCTTATGTCCCTCTATCCTGCCACGCTTGAGAAGATTTACGAATTGTCCGCAGTCAATATCCACAGTCCGGATATCCTGTCCCATATATTCGAAGTTTACAAGATATTTTTCTCCGTTAAGAACATAGTGTTCATCAGTAGAAATTTCCTGAACATAGTACTTACCGAATGGGATTTTCTCTGCGATTACAGCAGTCATATTCTCATCAAGACTGATTTCAGAAATGAGACCGTCCGCAGGAATTACAGTACCGTCTGCCGCCTGTATATCCTCCGCCGCAAACAGTCCGAAACGAACAGAGAGATACTCATTATTGTTTCCGATTCCGAACAGCTCGTCGTTCTCCATAACCTTAGAAAGTGAGATTTCAACACTCTGATAATCATTGACAAATGATGCATTTACCGTATCACGAACAGCGATTTCCTGTCCTGCATAGGTCAGTTCTACAAACTGTGATTCGCTATTCCGAACATAGCCGTAAGGTGCCTGAACCTCCTTGATTTCGTACTTACTGAGATACAATAAATCGGTTTCCGCATATCCGTTTTCATCGGTAGTAATTTCAGCCACAACGTCGCCTGCATTGGCATGAACAGTACCGTCAAGAGTAACAATATCCTCTACAGCGATCACCTGAAATACTGTGCCGCTGAGATCTCCGTCTGCAAACACGGGAGTGTAAGTTGTTGGATTCACAATCATTTCACCGTTTTCATTTGTGTATGCGGAGGAAGCCGTTGTCACGCTTGTGAAAATATCGCCTGTTTTCCGAACGCTGATCTTTCCTTTTTGAGCGGTATTTTGCTTTTCAACTTTGACAATAGTAAGCGAGTTTTCTTTCTCTGCATTTTCTGAGGAAACCGAAAATGCTACGGGAGTTTTATCAAGTGCATAGCCATAGGGAGCCTGAACCTCAACAAGCGAATATTCACCGTAGGGAAGAACTTCGGGAGTGATCAGATAGCCCTCGCTGTTTGTGTAGAAAGTGTCGATTGTTGTTGGGGTAGGGTATGCAAAAGTCATTGAGATCTTCTGACCGTTTGAATCATAGATCTCAAAGCCAGCACCCTCGTAAGGAATTGTTTTTCCCGTTTCGGAATCCACCTTTACAATCTTGATATAGCTTTCAAACTTTGCATTGTTAATGAGATAGCGGTAGGTCTGTCCGCTTTCGCTGATGTTGACATCAAAATCAGCAATAAACTCAGTACCCTCCCAGCCGACTGTCTGATGCACGGTGTAAATTCCGTATGGCATATCCTTGGTCTGTGCAAAGCCGTTTTCATCACACGTCAGGTAATCACGTTCTGTTTCAACAGCATTTGCATAAGAACCCGAAGATTTCAGATACACCTCAAATTCAGCTCCCACTTCTGGAGTTTCTATCTGAGTAGAGCCGTCATCGGAATGCTTGATCATTGCGATATTTCCCTTGATCACGTCCTCAGTCACTGTCATAGAAAGTGGGTTATGCTCAATGAAATAATACTCAGCTTCTGCACCAACTGAGTAAACTGTTTCATCAAGCAGATAGCCTTCGCTTGGTGAAATTTCCTGAACAGTGTAGTTTCCGCAGACATACTCTTTTGTCTTGAAATATCCGTTTTCATCGGTAGTATAGGTATCGGCAAGCTCGCCGTCACGATAAATGCCGTAAACTGCTCCTGCAAGCGTTCCATTGCCCTGTGCTGATGTTGTTTCAGAATCCTGCTTTGTTACCTCAACTGTAAACTTTTTGAGGATATTTTTGAATGTCTTGGTTGTGGTCGCATCTGCCGTAAGGGTTGCAGTCTGATCCGCTGGAACTACATATCTTACGGGAACATTTTTCTCGGAAATGGTGTACACGATCTTCTCATTATTGCTGTTGTAAACGGGAATATCGGAAAGAATTGCAACACCGTCCGAACCTGTTTTAATTGTGTAGGTCTTACCGTTGCCCGTAATAGTGAACTCTCTGTCGCCGTTCTGATTGTCCTCGGACTGCTTATTTATCTTTATCGAGCCCGTTTTAAGTTGATTGTTGAACTTTACATTCACAGTCAGATCAACATTTCCGCTTGTCAGCGTAACATTCTGAGCCTTAGGAACTTCGTATCTTGTATCTACATTGATCTCGGATACGGTGTAGGTGATCGCTTTGCCCGTAGATGTGTTGTATACCTTTAATCCGCTAAATTCGGCAACGCCGTTTGCTTTGGTTTTCTTGGTGTAACTGCTGCCGTCGTTTCCTGTGACCTTGAACTCTCTGCCGCTTACGATCCCGTCATCGGCGGTCTTATTGACCTTAATTTTGCCTCTCGTAAAATCTTCGGTCACAAATATATTTTCGTCAGCCTTTAATGCGAACACTTCTTCAGAGATACTGTAACCTGTCGGTGCGGAGATCTCCTTAACGTAATACTTCTTTTCAGGTAACTGAATGGAGCCTGTTCCGTCCTTGCCGATAGTGATCTCGCCGACCTTGTTTTTACAAGCCTTATCGGTATATACTCCGTATTTTGCAACCGTGCCGTCTACCTTGCTTGTGCCTGAAATCTTAACCGTTCTGTCTGAAGCAAGAACTTTAGTTATTTCAAATTTCACATCATTTTTTGTTATCCTGAACGCCGACATATTCATAGCGGTAGCAGTCTTACCGTCAGTTTTGTTGTTGATAACAACGCCCTCCGAACCGCTGGATTCTATTCTCCAATGCTTTCCGCCTGCACCTTTTCCATCGCCAACTGTCTTTGAGTTTATGAATTTTTCCGAAACACCAATAGATCTCAGATAGCTTATTACATCATTTCTTGAATCAAATTCGCCCATATATATCCAAGCGTGATCCTCACCACCCGGATTCTGAGCGACCACCACAGAACCTGCTGTAATAACCGAACCATCAGCACACTCCCAATACGGGCGGTCCGTTGTCTTGATGTTTTTCTTTTCGACTTCGACCTTTGAAGTCTTTCCGTCGTAAGTTATGGTGCAGTTATCATTGACTGTAAGCCAATGATCTGTGTCAACAGGCACAGGGTTGTTCCAACTGAACCCCGATGTTTTGTATCCAAGCTGCGTAAGAGTATAGTACACAAGACCCGAACAGTCGATACCGAGGTTGTTGATCGTCTGCACCGACAGCGGAGTGTACTGACCCTGATCATACGCATACCAGTAGCCCTTGTTTCCATAGGTATACGGTGTACCCAGCAAGGTCGCCGCCTTTGCGATCACCGTATCCGCTGACGGGAATGCCGGGTTTTCCATAGGTGTGCTTGCGGCACTTGCTGTGATTGCTCCGCTCATAGATGAGCCGAGCATAGAAAAAGCGCAAAGTCCTGCCATGAACCCTGCACCGAGCTTCTTTAATATTTTCGATTTTTTGATCATAAAATGCATTTCTCCTTTTCATTTTTGCAAAGAAAAAGAGCCGGATTTCAGCTCTTTCGTTTGCACATTTTAATATATTTCATCATATCTTTGGTTGCTTATCAAATCCGCCACTGATACATATGATTCATCAATATCTATTATTTCGCTGAATCCGCAGTCGTTATTCAGCAGAAATCCTTGTCCCTGTGTGTCAAGAACAAACCATGTTCCGTTTACATTAACAACATTGGCTACATGACCGTACAGCTTGGATGGAGTCCATGCAAGGTAACATTCGATTCCTATACCTTTGCATAAATAGTAGGTTTGCCATGAAAAATTCACGCAAGTTCCCGAACCGTTTTCAGTCATCCAATTGTATACTGCTTCTGCCTTGCCATAATCAGAATCGTCATGCGACAAGTTTCTGCCGATATCCATATATCGTTCTTCCTCAGTAGGCTCTGGTGCAGGCGGTTCAGTCTGCGGTACTGTAGTCTGCGGCTTTGGAGCTGTAGTAGTGGTTGGATTTGTTACCGCAGGCTTTGCAGTTGTAGTCGGAGGCGTCGGATCGTTATTCTGTTCCGCTCCGTTATTGCTCCGGTTATTATCGGACGGCGAGTTATCTGGCTGCGGATCATTTTGCACAGGCTGATGGTTATTTTCCTGACCGTTATTATTCTGTGCAGAATTGTTCTGTCCCTGACTGGAATTTCCCGAATAACCTGACGGATCTGATTTCTTGGTCGTAGTTACTGTGATATTTGTCGGTTTTGAAGTCTCGGATACCGTCTGCGAACTTGTTTTAAAAGTAGTAGTTGCGGCTTCGCTTTTATCCATTTCTTCCTTTGCCGATGTTACCGTGACCGCAGTTTGGCTCACATCTGAGGTTTCTGCTCTTTTCGTTGACTCCGATACATTCCCGCAGGCAGTCAGCATTACTGTGCAAAGTATTGAAATATATATCGCTCTTTTCATATCATCACGCTCCTTGTCAAGCAATATATCATATATCCGCCCACAAATCTATACTTTTTGCAAAAGTTCTACCTTTGTTACAAGATACACAGCAAATGCTTTAGCAAACTACATACTTAGCTCTGGTTCAGGTTCATCTTTAGGCTCCGACATTTCCTCATCGGGAGTGTTCTCCACCTCGATATCCGTCTGCTGAACCTGCTGCAGCTTGAGATCATAAGCATTGAGCACAGCCTGATTTACGGCAGTTCTCGCCGACTTGGTTATGGCGTGGAAGGTGTCGCTGTACTGCTTGTTGCCGTCCTTATCGGTGTATGAGGTGGAGGGCATATTGACAAATCTGCCCTTTTCAGTCTCGATGACCCTCAGTCCGTGAACGGCGAACATACCGTCCATCGTTACGCTGGCATATGCCTTGATTGCTGAATCCTCTTTGTTTACCATTCTGTTGATAGATGCGTGTATTCTCATAGTTTCATTCTCCTTTACATTGTCTGTTCGATTTCCGGTTCTTCTTCATATTCTTCAAGCGGTTGGATCACTTCCGGTTTTGTTTCTCTCACAGCAACCAGCCCGATACCGGGCAGATCTACTATGATATGATCAAACTGCTGCTTGTACTTTTCTATCTGTTCATCGGTAAGTGAACAAGAGTCCCATTCGCCGTATTCGTTCAGACAGTTGCCCGAAATATAGAAAGTGCCATGAACAAGAGTGTTTCCTACTATCCTGTTAGGCTTTGAGCCGTTCAGCAGAAACTCATCATTGCACCAGCAAATAGCATCCTGCTTTGGTTCAAAATATATTGGCTCGATGCTGCCGCCCACAACTTCCTGCATGACATGGATATCATCTTCAATATCCTTTACATATGGTTCTTTCAGAGGTTCAAACACAAGTATCCTCATTCTTTTGCCTCACTTTCACAATACTCTTTCAGCGGACAATCGCCGCAGTCATCAAACATTGCACAGGTACGCTGTATCTCCTCTTCGGATATTCCACAGTCAAAATTCTGCTTTTTCTGCTCGTTCTGCCATACGATGAGTGAAACACCGCTGCTGTCACGTTCGACATCTACCGTTACAGCATTTCCATGCCTATCATAAAGTCCAGAAAATTCTGTTTTGCCTTTTGCCGTTAAAACCTGTGCCAATATTATCTTCTTCATAAAAACCTCCTAATCAAAAAGCGAAAGCTGTTTGATAGCTTTCGCACGTTCGCTTGTGTCATAATTTGATATGAGCAACTCTGCATACTGACAGCCGCCGTCATACCGCTGTGCCAAATTGTTCAGCCTGCTTATCTCTTCAATGTGAATGTTTGGTTTATGCCATATCTCACGGATCTCAGGACAATCGTTATACGAAACCAAAAATCTGCCTTTGATGTCAAGCAGAGCGTCACGCAGTCTGATATGATCCTTTGCCGTAAATCCTACGTCCTTGTAGTAGCTTTCTGTAGCAAAGTAGGGCGGATCGCAGTAGAAAAAGCTGACGGGTCTATCGTACTGCTTAATCAGCTTTTCAAAATCCTTGTTCTCAACAACTACTTTCTGCAATCTTCTTGCGGCAAGGTCGATCATAGGGAAGTCCGCCCACATCGAATGTGGCTGACTCCCAAAGCTGTCAAGACCGCTTGCATAGCTGTAACGTATAAGCTGATAAAACTTAGCCGCTCGGTCAACATCATAAAGCCTTGGCAGTATTCCACGCTTATGCAGGCTTGAAGTCAGGTCAAAATCTTCTCTTGAATCAAGCACATACCTAAGCTTGTATTTCAGCTTTGCAGGTTTATCACGAACGCAGCGGTAGAGGTTTGCAAGATTTGAATTAAAGTCATTGTACACCTCAAAATCTGCACCGGGCGGCTTGTGAAACAGCACCCAGCCTGCACCGCCGAACACCTCGATATATCTTTCATAGTAGGTTGGAAACCTTGCAAGCACTTCATCACGAAGAGTTTTCTTCCCACCTACCCATGACATAAAACTGTTCATGAAACTCCTTTCTGCCGTTTAAAGCCAATGACAGAAAAAAAGTCGCTTTGCTAAAAACAGAAGTTTTCTGTCATTGGCAAAACGACTTAATTAAATATTAGATTTTACGCTTAAATATTTGATTTTACGCTGTTTTCAACCCTTGATGATCGGATCGACGTAGCTGAAAATTATTCTTTTCTGGTCAAGATAGCCGTTGGCTTTATTGACCTCGTTGCACAATTCCTTGTACTGCCTTTCCGAAAGTACGGGCTTTGTGGCTCTCAGCATTGCAGGAATACTGCCGAGACAAAACTTGAAGTCCACTTTAGCTTTAATCCTGTTTGTGTGCATCACTTACCTCCTTGTCCAGACGTGCGATCTCTTTTTCAGCAGACTTAAAAGCCACGGCAAGAGAACCTATCGTTGTTCCGATGATAACACCTATCATCATTCCAATGAACAAATACGTCATTTACATCATCTCCATTTCCATATCCTCATCTTCTGTCTGTTCATCATCGATAGAAGTGATCTCAACATACTCGCCGATAACATTCAAGGCCTCATAGTAACTGCTCGAAGATGTTATTCTGCTGCACATTTCCTTTGCCTCATCATACATTCCGTTCCTTTTCAGCGTTTTTGAGGCTATGCCCATAAGATTGAATATATTTCCGTCCTGACCTATCAGCGGACATTTTGGCTTTTTGGACATCACGACATCTCCTTTCCGTAATATTTTCTCAGCAGACCTATGATAAAAAGCTGACCTTTTCCCGTCACAAACGTCTGCCGATAAGTCTTTTTCATACCCTCGACCTCGAATTAATCCTGTATAATAAAACTTGACACATAAAAAACAATCAAAGTATAATAAAAA
>OHAD01001708.1_pt1 | contig 19571 bp, 14 predicted proteins | sample 1577011 | NCBI WGS metagenome assembly OHAD01 (sample SAMEA3541510, study PRJEB24748) | human gut metagenome | biome: human gut; feature: human-associated habitat; material: faeces | place: China | collected 2012 | reverse complement strand
ATAAGCAGGTGAAAGACTGTCTGCAGATGATACGGGAACAGACGGAGCGTTATTCAAAGAATCACCCGGATATGCCACTTAGCTATGCAGTGGGATATGCATTGTCTACAGATTTTCCGGGAAATAATATGAAAGACTTGTTCCGATATGCGGATAAGAATATGTATGTAGACAAGAATCAGGCGAAGATGAAAGAAGCAGCTGACAAGCGGAGACTTAGGAGAAGGCTGTTACAATCTGTAAAAGAAAAAGGATTTCATTTTACAGATTGTCTGTACTGTGATGCGATTCTGGATCAGTATGTTGTTCTTCGTGCAAGCTCAGAATTTTTCCTTGCAGATGATGGAAATTATTCCGGTGCAGTAGAGCAGATTATACAGGAGCTGGCGGAGGAAGAGAAACGCAGGGAACTCTGGGAGAAACTTCAGCTGTCGGAAATCCGGGAAACCCTGACGGAGGAACATCAGGTAGAGGAATATTTTTATTGTCACAAAGAGGGTGACAGAGCTTTGCGTGGCCGGATCACACTTTTACTGCCTGACTTTGCTGAAAATGGAAATCTGCATCATTTTCTTGTTGGGTTTGATGTTTATCAGGATCAGGATGAGTTGATCGTAAATGAGAAAAAACAGCTGACACAGTTCTATGAACAGCTGACGCAATCCATTTTGGAAAATGGAAACTATATAGAAGCATTGATGGATACAGCAGAAATAATTCTAAGTGTAAATCTGACACAGAATTTATTGGAAAAGATATTTTGGCACAACAGGGAAAACAGGCAGATCCCAGACATAAAACGTCCATGTCCTTATGATACGTACTGTAAGACCTATCAGCGGTTCGTGACAAAAGAGACGAGAGAAAATTATCGTATCACAGAAAATCCGGCACAGCTGATCGAACGTTTTAAAGCAGGTGAAAAGCAGGTGACTGTGGAATATCAGGTAGAGCAAAGTAATGGAAGCAGACGCTGGTGGCAGGAGACAGTTCTGATGTCGCAGGAGATGTTTTATGAAAGCAGAACAAAGCAGACAAGTACTATGATTAGTGCAATTATTTTGTTCAAGGATATTTCAGAGTTCCATGAGCAGGAGGACAGAGAAAGAGAACGTCTGCAGGTCGCATACGAAAAAGCGGATCTCGAGAGCCGTGCGAAGACAGAATTCATGAACCGGATGAGTCATGATATCCGTACACCAATCAATGGCGTTCTCGGAATGATCCAGATGATTCGTAAGAATTATAAAGATCAGGAAAAGATAGAAGAGTGTGTTGATAAAATCGATCTATCTGTCCAACATTTGAGTGAACTGGTCAATGATGTACTTGATATGAGTAAAATCGAGTCAGGATATTTAGAATTACAGAATGATACGTTTGATTTGAATGCGTTGATAGATCAGGTAGAAGTTGTGGTCAGTGCACAGGTAGAAGCGATGGAAATCAGCTATGAAAGCCATCGGGAAAAGATGGATCATACGACGCTGATCGGAGATACGCTGCAGATCAGAAGAATTATGCTGAATCTGTTCAGTAATGCAATCAAATATAATAAGCGTGGAGGAAGGATAGACACTTATGTAAAAGAACTCTCTTTTGATGGGATGTGTGCGGCATTCGAATTTCGTATTACGGATACAGGTGTAGGGATGAGCAAAGAATATATAAAAGAAGAATTGTTTAAGCCTTTTACACAGGAAATAAATGATGCAAGAACGCAGTACAGAGGAACGGGGCTGGGAATGTCAATTGTAAAAGGACTGGTCGAAAAGATGGGCGGAACAATCCAGGTGAGCAGTACGCCCGGCGTTGGAACGGAGTTTCGTTTTTATTTGAGTTTTCCAGTAGTTCAGCCGGAAAAGGAAAGTCAGAGTAGAGAATGTGTACAGGGAACAAAACAGGATCTGAAAGAAGATAAACCACTCAGAGGATATCATATTCTTCTTGCTGAAGATAATGAGATCAATATGGAGATTGCAGAGTTTTATCTGGAAGAAGCTGGTGCACAGGTGATAAAGGCATGGAATGGACAGGAAGCTGTGGAACTATTTAAACAGTCGGGTCTGAGAGAATATGATGCTGTTCTTATGGATATCATGATGCCGGAGATGGATGGAAAAGAGGCGTCACGAAAGATCCGATCCATGGCAGACAAAAGGGCAGATTCAGCTGAGATTCCGATTTTGGCAATGACAGCACAAGCGTCTACCGAAAGTATACATCAGTGTGAGTTGGCAGGTATGAATGAGTGTATCTTTAAACCTGTGAACGCAAAAGAGTTGATTGGATTGCTTCAGGATATAGTTGAAAAAATATAAATTGAGAGGAAGGAAAATGCACGAATTAGGTGTTGTCTTTTATGTTGTAAAAGATGTAAAGAAGGTTGCGGAAAAAAATCATGTGGAGAAGGTTTCTTCCGTGACACTGGAGATTGGGGAAGTGTCAGGAATTCTACATGATTATCTGACTGATTGCTGGAATTGGGCGAAGAAGAAAGAACCGCTTATGGAAGAAGCCGAACTGAAAATCGAGCAGATAGAAGCAGTAACATTTTGTGAGGAATGCCAGAAAGAATATCCAACGGTAGAACATGGGAAAATCTGTCCGTACTGTGGAAGTGAAAATACCTATCTGCTTCGTGGGAATGAATTTTTAATAAAAGAGATAGAGGTATTGGACTGAAAAATCAGCGTCTTACCTATTGTCAACCGCTTTGATAGATGATACAATACGAGAGACTTAAAAGAATCACAGGTGTTGCTGCTCACAGCAGCCCGTAAACATTTCTTACAGTTTCTAGTAATACACGAGTTAAGCGAGGAAAAGAATTATGCGTCAGATTATCTATGACAAAGTGAAACATATTGCAGACAAATACAAAGGTTATATTGATACAGAAGATTTGATGAAGGAAGGACTTACAAATCGTCAGATTGGTCTGTTGACAGCAGAAGGAAAGCTTGAAAAGGTAGCACATGGACATTATTGGATCATTAGTCCAAAGTTTTCCAAACCGGAAGATTATAAAGCAGTGGAAGTGGCGCGAGTAAATAGAAAAGCGGTAATCTGCGCAGACAGTGCATGTTATTACATGGGTCTGATCGATAAAGAGCCGGAGATCCTTTCGATTGCAACAAGAAGAAGTGACCGTCACAAGATGAAGATGAATTTTGAAGTCAGCAGACATTACTTCTCAGAGCAGGCTTTTGAGGATGAGAAGCATGTGTTTGATACAAAGTACGGTTCTTACAATGTATATGGAATTGACAGAAGCGTGTGCGATTGCATTCGTTTCCGTGAAGACATTGATAAAGATATCTTTGAACTTGTTATTGAGAACTACAGAAGATACGATAAGAAGAATGAAGAACGTCTCATGGCATATGCCAAAGCAATGCGTATCGGAAGACAGGTAGAAAGAATCGGGTTGGATAGATAGTCTATAATAAGAATGATTTAAGAGAGTCTGGTATTTGCCAGACTCTTTTTGTGCGTAGCAATCAGTGAGAAATTCCAAAATAATTCATCATGTGCATAAGAAAAGATGTTCCGATTTTTGAAAGATAACCGTCAGGATGATGGAGAATACAGATATCAGAGGTGATGACCGGGTCGGTGATCAATTTTTTAATGATATTTTTGGATGTGAGTGATTCAGCAGCTGACGCAGGGAGAATTGCAATTCCCATTCCGGCTTTCGCCCATGCAGTTCCTGTACGGGAATCATGGTTGATACATAAATAGTTTGGCTGCAGTTTAAGTGTTTCAAAATGTTGGTCTAAAACAGGAAGCCAGCGATGGTAGACAATCAGGGGATGTTCTGCTAACTCTTTAAGAGAGATTGTTACATTTTGGTCGGGTTCAGCGGTAGCTATTTTTCTATCCGTGGAAAGCGTATGTTTTGTATTATAAGAAGTATCGGAAGAAAAATATTTTTTATTTCCGACAGCAAGCAAGTGCTCTTTAACCAAAGTGTAACAGGTTAAATTATCTGATTGGAAAGGGGTACGTACAATTGCAAGATCCAGAACTTTGGATTGTAGTTGTTCGATGACACGATAAGTGTCATTTTCATATAATTCAAAACGAATTTCAGGAAATTGCTCATGAAATGGACGAAAAGCGCGCTGTGCCATCAGATCATGAGCAGAGGAAACAATACCAATTCGAAGTACGCCAGATTTTCCTTCACGATAGTCAGAAAGTTCCTGTAAAGTACGTGAAGAAAGATCTAAAATATCCTTGGAACGCTCATAAAGAATACGCCCGGCTTCTGTTAATTCAATCTGACGAGGTCCGCGGAAAAAGAGTTGAGAACCGATTTCCTGTTCAAGAGATTTCATTTGTGCACTTAATGGCGGCTGGGAGAGATTTAATTTTCGCGCGGCTGAGGAAATAGTTCCTTCATTTATTACTGTGACAAAATATTCCAATTGTTTTAAATCCATGTGAAACCTCCAATTATATATTTGATATCATGTAGGAATATAGGGTGCAATGCACGAAATAATATATATTGATTCGTGAGAATAAAAAAAGTATATGGAAAATATATGCTTTCTATATAAAAATAAGATTTTTCGTATGCTTTATTCTATGATAATATAAGAGATAGATTATTATCAAGAGTTAAAAAAATAACAATTGGAAAAACAGTTAAAAAATAATAATCGAGTAAGATTAAAACAAATCAATTAGAACAACAGGAAGGAAAGAGAGGGTATTATGAAGACATTGCTTGCATATCTGAAAGGATATAAGAAAGAATCAATACTTGCTCCGCTGTTTAAGATGCTGGAAGCATCTTTTGAGCTGTTTGTTCCGTTGGTAATGGCGGCAATTATTGATGTGGGAATTGCAAATCAGGATAAGCCATATATTGTGAAAATGTGTTTTGTACTGATCGCGCTGGGAATCATCGGACTTGTCTGTTCCATTACAGCACAGTATTTTGCAGCGAAGGCAGCAACAGGAGTCGGAACGGCAATAAGACATGGATTATTTGAACATATCCAGAAATTTACATTTACGGAAATGGACCAATTAGGAACATCTACATTGATCACACGAATGACAAGTGATATCAATCAGATCCAGTCAGGTGTGAATCTTGTGTTACGATTGTTCCTGCGTTCGCCATTCATTGTATTTGGCGCAATGATCATGGCATTTACAGTAGATGTGAAAGCAGCACTTGTATTTGTTGTGACGATTCCGCTTCTTTCACTTATTGTGTTTGGAATCATGCTTGTGACGATGCCGATGTATAAGAAAGTGCAGGCGGATCTTGATCAGCTACTTCTTGCAACGAGGGAAAATCTGACAGGAGCAAGAGTTATCCGTGCATTCAATAAAGAAGAGGATGAGACGAAACGGTTTGAAAATGCGAATCAAATTCTTACAGATGCGCAGAAATATGTGGGACGCATTTCCGGAATGATGAATCCGCTGACATATATTATTGTAAACGGAGCAATCATAGCATTGATCTATGTCGGTGCAGTCCGTGTTGATATCGGAGATCTGACCCAGGGACAGGTTGTGGCACTTATTAATTATATGTCACAGATTCTTGTTGAACTTGTGAAGTTAGCGAACCTGATCATTTCCGTGACGAAGGCAGCAGCATGTCTGAACCGTGTGGAGAGTGTGCTTGCTGTGAAACCAGATATGAATGAGGGAGATGTAAGATGGAAGAGCAATTCTTCCGAAGCAGATCGGGATTTGAAAAATAAAATTCCGGTCGTAGAGTTCTCTCATGTATCTTTGACCTATAAAGGAACTTCAGATACATCCTTATCTGATATAAATTTCTGTGCCGAGAAGGGACAGACGATAGGAATCATCGGAGGAACAGGTTCAGGGAAATCGTCTCTTGTGAATCTGATTCCGAGATTTTATGACGCAACAGACGGTACAGTGAAGATCAATGGACGTGATATCAAAGAATATCAGACAGAGAACCTAAGAGAACATATCGGTGTCGTTCTTCAGAAAGCAGTGCTTTTCAAAGGGAGTATTGCGGACAATCTCCGCTGGGGAAAGGAAGATGCAACAGAGCAGGAAATGTATGAAGCATTGGACATTTCTCAGGCAAGAGAATTTGTTGATACGAAACAAGGTGGATTAGAATTTCAGATTGAACAGGGGGGAAGAAACCTTTCCGGAGGTCAGAAACAGAGAATGACGATTGCGCGCGCACTGGTTCGGAAACCGGAGATCCTGATTCTCGATGACAGTGCATCAGCTCTGGATTTTGCTACAGATGCGGCACTTCGCAAGTCAATCAAAGAGATGAAAAATCAGCCGACCGTATTTATCGTATCTCAGAGAGCAGCATCTATTCAGTATGCAGACCAGATCATTGTGTTGGATGATGGAGCAATGGCAGGAATCGGAACACATGAAGAATTGCTGAAGGATTGTCCAATCTATCAGGAAATCTATTATTCACAATTTCCAAAGGAGGCGGTAGTCAATGGCTGATAAAAGAAAGACAAATAGTGAGAAAAAACAGAAAAGTCAGGCGGCAACATTGAAAGAAGTAATCTGCCGACTTGGAAGATACAGAATTTTTCTCGTGTTTTCAATTCTGCTTGCGACTGTGTCCGTTGCGCTTACATTATATATTCCAAAGCTGACAGGACATGCAGTTGATTATGTGATCGGAAAAGGCAAAGTGAATTTTCCTGGAGTAATTCAGGTGATGATTCAGATTGGTGTGTGCACACTGATCACGGCATTGGCACAGTGGCTGATGAATGTGTGTAATAACAAGATGACCTATCAGATGGTTCAGGATATCAGAAACGAAGCGTTTCATAAAATAGAGCAGTTGCCGCTAAAATATATTGATGGTCATCCATACGGAGATGTTGTAAGCCGTGTGATTGCGGATGTTGACCAGTTTTCCGATGGGCTTTTGATGGGATTCACACAGCTTTTTACCGGTATTGCAACGATTATCGGAACATTTTGTTTTATGTTATCCGTAAATGTATCGATTACATTTGTTGTGGTTCTTATCACACCGGTATCATTCTTTGTAGCAAATTTTATTGCAAAGAGAACATTTCGTATGTTCCGCCTGCAATCTGAAATACGTGGAGAGCAGACAGGATTGATTGATGAAATGATCGGAAACCAGAAAGTGGTTCAGGCATTTGGGCGCGGAGAAGATGTAACAGAGCGTTTCGACGAAGTGAATAAAAGATTGCAGGAGGCATCCTTGCGAGCAATATTTTTCTCATCCATCACGAACCCGGCGACACGATTTGTCAACAGTCTGGTTTACACAGGAGTTGGAATTACCGGAGCATTTGCAGTTGTACGCGGTGCAATGAGTGTAGGACAATTGTCCAGTTTCTTGAGCTATGCAAATCAGTACACAAAGCCATTTAATGAGATTTCCGGAGTCGTGACAGAATTTCAGAATGCGATTGCATGTGCGCAGAGAGTATTTACATTGATTGATGAAGAACCGCAGATACCGGAACCGGAACATGCAGTTCATCTGACGGATATTGATGGAAATGTGAAAGTAGAGGATGTTTCATTCTCTTATCTGCCAGGTCAGCATCTGATTGAAGATTTTAATCTGGAAGTAAAGCCAGGACAGCGTATTGCGATTGTCGGACCGACCGGATGTGGAAAGACAACCTTGATCAATCTGCTGATGCGTTTCTATGATGTGAATGCAGGAAGTATTAAAGTAGAAGATATAGATATTCGCGAAATGACAAGAAAAAGTCTGCGTGCAGGGTACGGAATGGTTCTTCAGGAGACCTGGTTAAAAACGGGTACAATTCGTGAAAATATTGCTATGGGAAGACCGGATGCAACGGAAGAAGAGATTGTCGAGGCAGCGAAAGCTTCTCATATCCATAATTATATCCGTCGTCTGCCAAAAGGATATGATACATGGATCACAGAAGACGGAGGCGGACTCTCCCAGGGACAGAAGCAGCTACTTTGTATTGCAAGAGTTATGTTATGCAGACCACCGATGTTGATTCTGGATGAAGCAACATCATCCATCGATACAAGAACGGAGATCAAGATCCAGCAGGCATTTGCAAAACTGATGGAAGGAAGAACAACGTTCATCGTTGCACACCGCCTGTCAACCATCCGCGAGGCGGATGTGATTCTTGTGATGAAAGATGGAAAGGTTATCGAGCAGGGAAATCATGAAGTACTGATGAAGAAAGAAGGTTTCTATCATCATCTGTATGAGAGCCAGTTTTCAATGTAGGATAAGGTATGATGCGAGATAGTGAGATACGTTGCAGGTCGCATGAAATGTAAATAGTAACGAAATGAAAAAGGAAGGCTATTAACTACGATAACAGTATAAAGCGTAGTTGATAGCCTTCTTCTTTTCGTTTCAATAAATTATATTTACGGTAGAAGGAATGTATACATTACTATAAAGTGACAGATGCTTCCGCCCATCACGAACAGATGAAAGATTTCATGGCTTCCGAAATTCTTATGCTTGCTATTGAAAATCGGGAGCTTCAGTGCGTAGATGACACCGCCAACTGTATAGATGATACCACCGGCTAAAAGCCATCCGAAAGCAGCAACTGACAGATTATCAAGGATTGTAGAAAATGCAAGCACGCAAGTCCATCCCATGCCAATGTATAAAATGGAAGATACCCATTTCGGACAGAATACCCAGAAGGCTTTGATAAGGATGCCGACAATCGCGAATGCCCATACGATACATAACAATGTGATACCTTTGCGCCCACCGATTACCAGCAGGCAGACAGGTGTGTAGCTTCCGGCGATCAGAACGGAGATCATCATGTGATCGATCTTCTTTAAAACCGTATTCACTTTCACGGAAATATCAAATGTGTGATAAGTGGTACTTGCCGCATAAAGCAAGATAAGGCTGGCTGCGTAAATTGTAAGCGATACAATATAAAGTTTGCTCGGTTCACGAGCTGCTCTGTATAGAAGTGGTATTGCAGCGATAATTGCCATGATCATTCCAATAAAATGTGTAATTGCGCTTCCAGGTTCTTTGATATAAAGTCTTTTTTCCATAATATATACCTCCAATTCGTCTATATAATAACACATAGTTTTAAATACTACATCTCGAATATGTATATACTATAGCACATATTTCTAAAAAATCAAGAGATATTTTGAAATTAAAAGTATCTTATTCAACAAAAAAACAGGATGAAAGAAATCTGTGATGAAAAGTAAAAAACAGGCCGTGATTTCACAAAATTAAAATGTGAAATCACGGCCTGTTCCAGGTTATGTTTCTAATAAGTTCAATCTGTCAATCTATTCGATTACTGTTCCGGTCTTACCATTCAGAGCATCAGAGACTTTATCAAAGGAAGTAATGTAAGCTTTGCGGCCTTCGTGTCCTTCTACGAATTCAACTGCTGCACGGAATTTTGGAAGCATGTTGTAAATTCCAAAATGTCCCTCTTCCATGTAAGTTTTTGCCTGATCAACAGTAATTGTATCCAGTGGTTCCTCATTCGGTTTGCCAAGGTTGATACATACTTTCTCAACATTTGTAAGAATAATAAGAAGATCAGCATTAATTCCTTCTGCAAGCTTTCCAGCTGCGAGGTCTTTCTCGATAACAGCACTTGCGCCACGTAAATGATTATCCTGCTCAAGTACCGGAATACCGCCGCCACCTGCTGCGATAACAATCTGATCTGCATCAAGAAGAGCTTTCACTGCATCGAGTTCAACAATCTTGACCGGATTCGGAGCAGAGACAGCACGGCGGAAACCTTTACCGGGTTCTTCCACTACGAAGTTGCCTTTCTTACGTTCTTCATTCGCTTCCTCAGCGTTCATATAACGGCCGAGAACCTTTGTTGGTGTGTAGAAAGCATCATCGTAAGGATCTACGATCACCTGAGTGAGGACTGTGCTGACTGTACGGTAGATACCACGGTTGAGAAGTTCTTCACGGATTCCGTTCTGAAGATCATATCCGATATATCCCTGGCTCATGGCAGTACATACAGACATTGGGGATGCTGTATATTCTGGATGGTTCTTTGCAAATTCATTCAATGCAGTGTGGATCATACCAACCTGTGGAGCATTACTGTGTGTGATAGCAACCTGATAGCCTGCTTCAATCAGATCAGCGATACATTTGGCAGTACTTTTAACGGCTACTTTCTGTTCTGGAAGTGTAGTTCCAAGTGCACGGTGTCCCAATGCAACAACGACTCTTTTTTTCATAATATTTCCCTTTCTTCTAAGCTGTAATAGTTTGTCAGGGTGAACAGGTTCATACTGTATTAGAAAAAATCGCAACAGTAAAACCAACCTTACTGATAATTAAGATTTTACTATTATTTAGCAGTAAAATCAATATTGGATTATGCCTGATAGAAGGTCAAATACAAAAATTGCTGTCAAAAGAATACAAATTGAAATTCTCATCCATTTCTTTAATTTTAAGAACAGACTATTCCAGCGTGGAGCAAAATAATAGAAAAATGCACAGCCAAGAAGTGCGAATACTGCTCCGTCTCCCAAATATGCTTCTCCATTCATGAAAGTAAGGTAAGAATGATATTCTGGAAGTTCAATTCCAAAACCAAAATCAAGAAGCAGCTGAACGAGATAGTCAAGAGCCGTGTATACAACAAAGTTGATGATAAACATAGTAGCCGGTTTCTTGATATATTTCTTTAACAGCAACAGTATAAGCAGACCACAGATTCCGTACAACGGGAGCCATGGAAGCGTACGAAGGGTTACATTTTCCAGTGTGCCGCAACTGAGCAGTTCGGAAATAATTTCCAAAAGCCATCCGAAAATAGAAAAGGCATGGAATAAAAAAACGCAGGATAGAAAGTCATAATTCTGTGCCGGATTGATCGGTGATTTTACTGCGGCGACAGGCGGCTGGACAGAAAAAAGGAATACCGGATATTGACGAGGAGCAAAATAAGAGATCTTTGTGTAAGGACCTTCAGAATCGTCATACAGTGCTTTGCTAATCAGAAGTTCATCTTCAGAAGGAACATGCTCAAGATAAGAATCATTGAGCTGCTCATATTTAGGAGCTCTTGAAAGCACATAGTTTCTTCGTAAAAACAGATATAAGGATGCTTTACAGTTCATTTTGTACGGACGGACATAAAGGATGTCCAGAATTCCAAGTGTAAAGAGAGAGAAAAGCTCCCAGCCGAGGAAAGAAAGATCTAACAAAAAGAGCTTCCATTTATTTCCCTTTGTAAGCTGTTTAGAGAGAAAAAAGGCATTCTTTTGACTGATTTTCGGATTCTCTGCGAGGATATATGGAATCATGCTATATTCATAATGCTTAATAATTCCACCGATTATTGTTAAATCCCAAAGTTTCTGAAAAAGCGTGTAGCAGAACATCACCCAGGAAGGATTTGCCAGGTAACGTAACTTATATAAAAAGAATATTTTAGAAATATTCGTATCTTCATAGTTATAAGATTCAACAAAAAAACGTTTCTCACCGACAATTAAAAGATTGCTGATAAAAAACTTATATAAAAGTGAAAGAATAACCCCAAGTGTAAGAAACGAAGTGACAATAAAGTCCGGACGCTTTAGGTAATTTTGAACTGTATGTAAAAAGGCAGCAGCTATGAAATTATCAGGAATAAAATCGAGAAATGCACTGCTGAAGCTTTCGGCAGAAATAAAAACAGGTAAAATAAGCGCTGTCTTTGTCTGAATCTTATCAGGAAAATAGTTCAAAAATAAAGAACGGGAAATTGGATACGAAGCTGTGAGCATTGCAATCAGAAAGCAGACAGACACACTTCTCCAATAGTTTGATTTTATTAAAATACGTGCCTTTTTCTTGAGATCTTTTCTTGACCACATAAATAATAACCTCCATTGAGTTGTTGCTGCGGTTCACATGCGTGAATCAGCAACGCATCGTTTCCATAGATAACATCATTATAATTTAGTTGCGCACGGTTTACAAGATAAGGTTCGATTCATGAAGAAATATGTTATACTATACTATAACTGTTGAGTTTAACATAAACTGCAGGTGAAGCAATTGTGTACCTGCATCAGACATAAAGAAAGTGGAAAGAAAAGAGAAGTACGATGAACAGACAAAGCACATTATGTTATATTGAAAAAGACGGAAAATATCTGATGCTTCACAGAGTAGTGAAGAAAAATGATGTGAATAAAGATAAATGGATCGGCGTCGGCGGACATTTTGAATATGCAGAGAGTCCGGAGGAATGCCTTCTGCGTGAAGTGAAGGAGGAGACCGGTTATACATTGACTTCCTGGAAATACAGAGGAATCGTGACATTTGTATATGGAGAAGATGTAGTGGAATATATGTCACTGTATACAGCAGACGGATTTACAGGTGATCCGATCGAATGTGACGAGGGGATTCTTGAATGGGTGGAGAAAGAAAAGATAAAGGATCTGAATTTATGGGAAGGGGACAAGATTTTCTTCCGTCTGATGGACGAAGAAGAGGAATTTTTCTCTTTAAAACTTGTGTACAATAAGTCAGATGTGTTAGAGTATGTGGCACTCAACGGAAAGCCGATGGAACTTTTTGATGTGATTGATGAAGATGGAAATAAAACAGGTCAGGTGAAAGAACGCGGTGTTGCACATAGAGATGGCACATTGCATGCAACGGTACACATCTGGATTGTACGTCCGAATCAGGAGAGTGGTTATGATGTACTCCTTCAGAAACGAAGTGAATGTAAAGATTCGAACCCGGGAGCGTATGATATTTCTTCTGCAGGGCATGTCAGTGCCGGGGATGAACTGATGGAAAGTGCATTGCGTGAGATGGAAGAGGAACTTGGAATTCATGCGAGAGAAGATCAGCTTCAGTTTATCGGAACACACAGAGGTCAGTTTGAAGCAGAATTTCATGGAAAACCATTTCGTGACAATGAGCGCAGTACCGTATATCTTTATAGAGAACCGGTGGACATTAAAAATTTGAAATTACAGGAATCTGAAGTGGAAGAAGTGATCTGGATGGATTTTGAAGAATGCAGGAAGGGGATTGTGGATGGTACCCTGCCGAACTGCATTTATGAAGGAGAGTTCCAGATGGTAGGAAAAGCGCTCGGGATAGAGTGAAAAGTAGAATAAGATAATAGAATCTGAAAAAGAGTTGAAACCATTTGCCTGAATCAGCTAGAATGATCCAGGCAGAAGTTTCAACTCTTTTTTATATATTAGGAAAGTTCTTTCCTAATATATAAAAAACGCTCCGCTCAGGATGCGCACTGCGGCGTACAAGGTAGGTGTCGCAAGCGACCGCCGCAGGCGCAAGAATGTGCCGAGGCACATTCTTTGTTCAAGACGGACTTATATTTTCGGTGTGGTTTCAGATTATACTTCTTCTGAAAGTTTCTTCACAATCTCAGGGAATTCCATGAAGTGGGAAGCTTTGACCAGAATTGTATCATTTTCTTTGAGAATCTGCTCCATGTTCTGGTAAAAGTCTTCTTTTGTGTCAAAATGGAAAACTTTCATGTTTTTCTCTGTTGCAAGAACAGTTTCCTTTGCAGCTTCTGCCATATCTTTGGAAAGTACTCCGATGCAGACCAAAACATCAGTGTTTTTAAATGCTGCATATGCTCCGACTTCGCGGTGCATTGCAAGTTCATCGGCACCAAGTTCACCCATATCGCCAAGGATAGCGACCTTTCTTGTGTCTGCATATGCAAGTACGTCAAGAGAGGACTTCATAGATGCTGGGTTGGCATTGTAGCAGTCATCAATGATCGTGTAGTGTTTTGCTTCAATCAGGTTGTTACGTCCGGCAATCGGAACGAGCTTTTCAATTCCGCGTGCAATCTCATCATTATTCATGCCAAGCGCATATCCGACAGCAACTCCGGCTAAAGCGTTATAGATCATATGATCTCCCGGGATTGAAATATGTGCATGGAAACGGGATGTTGGAGTAACAAACTCAGCGTATGTTCCTTTTAATCCTTTACGTTCAATATTTTCCACATGGAACGGGCAGGAAGAGGTAAGACCGAAGTAAACAGGAGTTCTTCCATCACGGGAAGTGTAGCTTTTCAGCTTATCATCATCCCCGTTGAAGATAACAGAACCTTTCGGATTCATGTAGTCTGTCATGGAACTCTTTTCCTTTAGGATTCCGTCTCTTGTTCCAAGATTCTCAAGATGTGCATATCCGATATTAGTGATCACGCACACATCCGGGCGGGCAATCTTAGCCAGCGGTTTCATATCTCCAAAGTGGCTGATTCCCATCTCAAGAACTGCAACCTCATGTTCCTCACGGATATTGAATACGGTCAGAGGAAGTCCAATCTCATTGTTGAAGTTTCCTTCTGTTTTCAGTACATTATATTTCTCGGAAAGTACAGATGCGATCATTTCCTTTGTGCTTGTCTTTCCAACACTTCCGGTGATACCTACAACTTTGATATCGAGGGAACGGCGATAGTGTTCAGCTAAGTCTTTCAATGCTTCTGTGCAGGATGAAACGCGGATATAAGGATAATCAACGTCACCAAGATCCTGCTCAGAGAGGGAACAGAGTGCACCTGCTTCCATGACCTGCGGGATAAAACTGTGTCCGTCAACACGGGCACCTTTGATCGCAACGAAAAGAGTATCTTTTACTACTTTACGGCTGTCGATCGCAACACTTGAGACCTCACAGTCTAAGAATGCAGGATCACCGCAATAAATTCCGCAGCAGGCATCTGCGATTTCAGATAATGTCATATGTTTCATTAATATCTTGCCTCCATGGACTTCTTAATGATCAGTTCGCAAAGATCGCCGTATTCGATTCCATAAACCTTAGCTTCCTTCGGGAGAAGACTTGCGGAAGTCATTCCAGGAAGGGTATTCATCTCCAGGCAGAACAGATTACCATCTGCATCAAGCAGGAAGTCTGCACGGCTGTAAACATTAAGTTTCAGAGCATTAAATGCTTTTACAGTAAGTTCCTTCATGCGCTCTGCAACTTCTTCCGGAATATCAGCCGGGCATACCTCAGAAGTGGCTCCATCCTGATATTTATTCGCATAATCAAAGAATCCTGTCTTCGGGATGATCTCGATTGGCGGAAGTGCTGTTCCGTCAATGATACCGCATGCAAACTCACGACCCTTGATGTATGGCTCAACAACAAGTTCATCTTCGTAATGGAAAGATTTCTTCAGAGCCTCTGCATATTCTTCATCTGTATTTACAATATAAACTCCGATACTGGAACCACCTGAGCAAGGTTTAACAACAACAGGAAGTGTCAGACCAAGTGACTGGTAAGACTGATCTTCAGAGTTCTTATAAATCGTTCCACCTCCCGGAGTGTCTACGCCAGACTCAAGGAAGATCTGCTTTGCAACACCCTTGTGCATTGCAACCGCACATCCAAGAGAGTCAGGTCCTGTATATTTAATACCAAGCAGATCGAAAGATGCCTGAAGCTTTCCGTTCTCTCCTTCTCCACCGTGAAGACCGAGGAAAGTAATGTCAGCCAGACGGCAAAGTTCGATTACATTCGGCCCGAAGAAACAGTCTGACTGATCCGGACGGGAAGCCTTGACAGCTTCAAGATCCGGTTCCTCTGTGCTGATATTCTTCACAATCTCAAGTCCGTGATCCGGAAGAGTAAAGACATCCTCCAGATTCTCCGGTGCATTCTCTAATCCCATGAATACATCCAGAAGGAATGCATCATGTCCTTTTTCAACTAATGTACGACAGATTCCGGCAGCAGAAGAAAGTGATACGTCACGTTCCGTGCTTAAGCCTCCTGCTAATACAATGATTTTCATAATTTTATACTCCTTAAATGATTTATTCTGTTCTAGTTCTTTTTCTTATTTGTCTGCTGCGTATAGATAATGATAAGCAACATTCATGCTTTTACGATTATAGCACATGTTGGCAGAAAGTAAAACAGGGGGAATAAAGATTTAGCGGAAGGATTCTTTCTCCCCTTGCTACATTATTTTTGCTATATTCAATGTATTAAATCCCATTGACAATTCACAGAGAATACTACTATTATTATATATATAAACAGTTTTTAATTGTGCAAATCAATATTTTATTGTTAAAAGAGAGGTAATTCCATTGGAAGTCATAAAAAATCAAATCAAATTTTTTATTGAAAGGGGAAATTATATGAAAAAGGTTATATGTTTATTTTCCGCAGTTTTATTACTTTTATCATCTGCCGTGACAACATATGTACACGAAACAGACTCTCAAGATTACCTATCAATTCCAAGTTATAACAAAACATACCCTACACAATCAACAGATAATAATTTTTTGTCACTAAAAGAATATAATGCAGAATACTCCAATGGAGAGAATCCTCTAAAAACAAACTCTCAAGATTACCTATCAATTCCAAGTTATAACGAAACATACTCTGCACACCCAACGGATAATAATTTTTTGTCACTAAAGGAATATAATACAGAATACTCTAAAGGAGAAAATCCTCTAAATAAATAGATTCTCCTTTACCCACTCAAAATGTCCTTGATATATATGCTATTTCCCATATCCGAAAACAAAAACCATTATTTTACCTATCAGGGGGAAAAACTAACAGATCTTAGAGAACGAATGGAAAGCAAGAAATAACACTTTGAGTGCAGAAAGTTGGTGAAAAGTTTGGATATAAAACAATTAATCGGTGAAGCAACTGAATATGACAAAAAGCTATCTTTGGAAGCGAAGAAACCAAAGAGTTGGTGTAAGAGCGTAAGTGCTTTTGCAAATACACTTGGTGGAGCATTAATCTTTGGAATAGCCGATAATGATGAAATTGTAGGACTTGAGAATTCGAATAGTGATGCAGAGAAAATAAGTGAAATTATTAAGACAAGGATGGATCCAATTCCAGAATTTCGTCTTCGATTTGAACAGGTCGAAGATGGAAAAGTATTAATTATACTGGATATTTTCAAAGGTGAAGAGACACCGTACTATTATTCAGGTGATGGTGTGCTGGAAGCATATGTTCGTGTTGGAAACGAGAGTGTGAAGGCGACATCAACGGAATTGAAAAGACTGGTGTTGCGCGGTAGAAATACATCTTATGATTCACAGATTTCTACGTATAAGGTGGAAGATTTTGCATTTTCCAAACTCCGGGAAAGATATAAAAAATGGACAGGAAATAGTTTTGATGAGAAAGATCTTATATCATTTGGGTTGGCGAATGAGCAAGGATATTTGACAAATGCCGGTGCCTTGGTTGCAGATGAAAGCCCTATTCGATGGTCAAGATTATTTTGCACCCGGTGGAATGGCTTAAATAAAAGCGGTGGTACAATAGATGCATTTGACGATGCGGAATATTCTGGAAGTGTATTGTCATTAATTGATAATGGAGAAGCTTTTATTAAGAGAAATGCGAAATTAATGTGGAGAAAGACTGCTAATTCCAGAGAAGAAATGCCAGAATATGTAGAACGTAGTTATCATGAAGCATTGGTTAATGCATTGGCACATAGAGATTATCTTGTGAATGGCAGTGAAGTGCATATTGATATTTACGATGATCGTATGGAAATTTATTCGCCAGGAGGCATGCCGGATGGTTCCATTATTCAGGACAGAGATCCGCTTACAGTTCCGTCAACGAGAAGAAACCCGGTTTTGGCAGATATATTTAATCGGCTGGGATATATGGAACGTAAAGGTAGTGGATTCGGAAAAATCATCGGCGGCTATGAATTTCAGATCAACTATGATGAAAGTAAAAAGCCATCTTTTAGGTCAGATCGGTACCAGTTTACAGTTGTGATGCCAAATTTGAATTACAATGTCCCTCAGGATGTCCCTCAGGATGTCCCTCAGGATGTCCCTCAGAAAAAAGAGAGCAATCCATTGGAAATTCAAATATTGAATATGATAAAAAAGGATAATAAAATCAGTACAGAAAAAATGGCAATGACGTTAGGGATAAGTTCCAAGACTGTGAAACGTCACATCAAAGATATAGGTATTGTCCGATTTATTGGTCGTGGTTCCAATGGACACTGGGAAATAATTGATGATTAGAAATACAACTTAATATCATGTATAGCAAAGCTATAAGATTTCAAAAATGGAGTCTTATAGCTTTTTTTGTATTTGCCACTGTATTTTATCCTCTGAGCGTTTACGTTTGAAATACGGAAGCCTGTCTATAGAATAACCTTTATAAGCACTATTTAAATTTCGTCCGAACTCGAAAAAGAATCCCTACGTCCAATTTTTATTTAATCTTCCCAGCCAGATAAAGCAGCACTGCATCCTGAAATTTCCTCGGATTCAGTGAACATTTCTTTTGAATCGCATTCAATTTATACTGCAATGTATTTTTATGGAGAAAGAGTCGTTCGCTTGTGGCGGCAAGGGACATTTCTTCAGAAAAATAAACTTCCAGCAGGTGCAGTTCTTGTTCATTGAGTGGGGCAATTGTCTTGGCTAAAAATTCTTTCTGATTTTCCGGTGTGATCGTAGAAAGAATCAGTTCAAGTGTCAAATCATCAAAAATAACATAGTGTTCAGATGAAATTATAAGGCTGTGCAAAGCAGTTTCAGCAGATTGATAGGAGGTATGGAGCTGGAAGAGTGATGTCGGTTTTCCAACTGCAATATCTAAAATATCGAAATGTTCTTTTGCAAAGAGTTTAAAAATATAATTCTGTTTTTCAAAATCAGTTTCTTCGATCAAAGCAATAAAATCCCCCGGATAATTAAATGTGTGAAGACAGACATGTGCCTGTGCAAACATTTGTTGAATTTTCTGTTCTAAAATAGAGCGGTTTATAATTGGATTTTGCTTATTTGTGCGAATAAGAACAATTCTTTTCTTTGTGTTGAGATCAATCTTAAATTCATGTAGACAGGAGGTGAGGTATTCCTGATTGTCGGTTTCATTTCTGATCAAAGACTGAATGACAAAATGTTTTTTATCGGCCTGTCTGCGGCTGTACTGATTTAGTTCCTGCTCCCGGATCAGAAGATTGGTGATGCGTTCTGCGAGATAAGCATAACTGCGGACTTTATCAGGTATACCGGTGATTCCGATGACGGCCAGCAGATGTTCATTATGATAAAGCGGAAGATTGATTCCCTGTTTTGTGCCGGAAAAATTGTTGTCTTCTGTTACTTCCAGTACAGAACCGGAAGCAGCGGCCTGTTGTCCAATCTCGTGAAAGGTTCCGACACGGGATGAGTCTGTGCTGGCGAGAATGATACCAGATGGAGCAATAAAGTTGATGTCATGATCACAGACATCTTTGATTGTATTTACGATTTGTTCTGCGAGTTCGCGGTCAATTTTAGTTATCATAGAATTTTTATTATATCCTTTCTTTTGATATAACTGTTCAGAGCCAACCTCCAAAATGCTACGTATTTCGTCGGTGTGGCATATCCGCCAAATAAAATTTCAAAAACAGTCTTAAAAATGCAAGTATTTTACATCTGTTTTATGAAATTTTGCTTGGCTCTGAACAGTTACCATTTTACTATAAAATGTTATATATAACAAATAATAATAGAATAAATTT
>OHAD01001703.1_pt1 | contig 19614 bp, 10 predicted proteins | sample 1577011 | NCBI WGS metagenome assembly OHAD01 (sample SAMEA3541510, study PRJEB24748) | human gut metagenome | biome: human gut; feature: human-associated habitat; material: faeces | place: China | collected 2012 | reverse complement strand
TTCATTGTAAATAGTAGTTCTTGACCTGTTTAAATGCCTGGCAATAGAGGATATTATGGAATTTGAAGAGGATGAAAAATAGAAGCAAGGGATATAGTCATAGAGAGGATAAACTAATGGAAGTGAAAGTATTTGATAACGTTACGGAGATATTACGTGACGATATGGCATCTACTATCAGCAAGGGCTGCAAGGTTTCAATTGCTGCAGCTTGCTTTTCTATGTATGCCTATAAAGAATTAAAAAAGCAACTGGAGTCAGTGGATGAATGTCGTTTTATTTTCACTTCTCCAACCTTTGTTACAGAAAAAGCAGAAAAGCAGAAACGTGAGTTCTATATTCCAAGATTGAACCGTGAGAGCAGTCTTTACGGTACTGAATTTGAATTGAAGCTTAGAAACGAAATGACCCAGAAAGCAATAGCAAAAGAGTGTGCCGACTGGATTAGAAGAAAAGCTACATTCAAATCAAATACCACTGGAGAAAATATGGGAGGCTTTGTTACTGTAGCAAACACACAGCAGCAGGTTGCTTACATGCCAATAAATGGTTTTACAACTGTGGATATTGGATGTGAGCGCGGTAATAACAGCTACAACATGGTTAATCGTTTTGAAGCGCCTTTTTCTGCTTCATACATGCAGCTTTTTGAAACGCTGTGGAATGACCACGATAAACTACAAGATGTAACTGATGTAGTAATTGAAAACATTACAACTGCCTACAACGAGAATTCACCGGAATTCATTTATTTCATGACTTTATATCATGTGTTCAGTGAATTCCTTGATGATATCTCTGAGGATGACTTGCCTAACGAAGCTACCGGTTTCAAACAAAGTAAGATTTGGAGTCTTTTATATGATTTCCAAAAGGATGCTGTGTTAGCCATCATCAACAAACTGGAACGTTACAACGGATGCATTCTTGCTGATAGTGTTGGTCTTGGTAAAACCTTTACTGCGCTTGCTGTAATGAAGTATTACGAAAATAGAAATAAAAGTGTTCTTGTTCTCTGCCCTAAGAAGCTGGCGGAAAACTGGAACACCTATAAAGATAACTATGTTAATAATCCGATTGCTGCGGACAGATTAAACTATGATGTTTTATTCCACACAGATTTATCAAGAGCACACGGTTTCTCAAATGGTCTGGATTTGGACAGATTGAACTGGGGTAACTACGACCTTGTTGTAATTGATGAATCGCATAACTTCCGTAACGGCGCAGGTACTCATGCCAATACTCATGAAAACCGATATGTGAAGTTAATGGATAAAATCATCAGGGCTGGTGTTAAGACTAAGGTTTTAATGCTATCTGCAACACCGGTAAATAATAGATTTGTTGACTTAAAGAATCAGCTTGCAATTGCATATGAAGGCGATTCAGAAAACATGAATAAGCAGCTGAATACAACAAAGACAATAGAAGAAATCTTCAAACAAGCCCAGAGAGCTTTCAACACATGGAGCAAACTTGAGCCAGAAGCAAGAACAACAGATGCGCTTCTTAGAACACTTGATTTTGATTTCTTTGAATTGCTCGATAGTGTAACGATTGCTCGTTCAAGAAAGCACATCGAGAAATATTATGATACTACTGAAATTGGAAAGTTCCCTGAGAGAAAGAAACCTATTTCACGGCGTCCTCAGTTAACAAACCTGAATTCAGCTATCAACTACAACGAGATATATGAGCAGTTAATGCTTTTAACCTTATGTATCTATACTCCTTCAAACTACATCTTCCCTAGCAAGATGCAGAAATATATCGACCTTACTCATAACAAGGGAGACAACCTTACACAGACCGGTCGTGAAGAAGGTATTAGAAGATTGATGAGCATTAACCTCTTAAAGCGTCTGGAAAGCTCAGTTAATTCATTCCAGCTTACTCTTAAGAGAATTAAGGCGCTAATCAAAAGCACGATAGAGGTTATTGATAAATTTGAAAAGTATGGTGCAGCTAAAATTGATATGTATGAGGCGTCAGATTCAGAGTTTGATATGGATGATGGCAATACAGAATACTTTACAGTCGGTAAGAAAGTAAAAATAGAACTGGCTGATATGGACTATAAGTCATGGCGTACAGAATTAAAGGCAGATGCAGATGTTCTTGAACTGCTGACATTAATGGTTGCAGATATTACACCGGAACACGACAGTAAGCTTCAGGAATTATTGAAACTGGTATCTGAGAAAATAGAGAACCCAATCAATCCGGGCAACAAGAAAGTATTAATCTTCTCAGCTTTTTCTGATACTGCAGAATACCTTTATGACAACGTTAGTGCATATATCAAAAAGAAATACGGCCTTGATACAGCAGTTATTACAGGTTCTATTGATGGAAAAACAACTATCAAGGGTTTTAGAGCAACGTTGAATAATGTCCTTACTTGCTTCTCACCTATTTCAAAAGGCAGAGATGTATTGATGCCGGGAAGCAATACGGAGATTGATATTCTTATTGCTACAGACTGTATTTCAGAAGGTCAGAACCTTCAGGATTGCGACTATCTTGTAAATTATGATATTCACTGGAACCCTGTGCGTATCATTCAGCGTTTCGGTCGAGTAGATCGTATCGGTAGTAGAAATGCTCAGATTCAGCTTGTAAACTTCTGGCCGGACATGGATTTGGATGAATACATCAACCTGAAGGGCCGAGTAGAAACAAGAATGAAGATTTCTGTAATGACTTCTACTGGTGATGATGACCTAATCAATCCAGAGGAAAAAGGCGACCTTGAATATCGTAAGCAGCAGCTTAAGCGACTTCAGGAAGAAGTTGTTGATATTGAAGATATGTCCAGTGGTATTTCTATCATGGATTTAGGCTTGAATGAGTTCAGATTAGACCTTCTTGAATATGTAAAGAATCATGGTGACTTAGATAAGAAGCCAAAGGGAATGCATGCAGTTGTTCCTGCAACTGACGAGTTACCAGAAGGCCTTGTATTCATTCTTAAAAATATAAACAACAGTGTAAATATTGATAACCAGAACAGAATTCATCCCTTCTATATGGTTTATATAGGAATTGATGGTGAAGTTATCTGTGACTACTTAAATCCAAAGAAGATGTTGGATGATATCAGACTTCTTTGTCGTGGCAAGAAGGAACCGATTAAGGAACTATGCCAGCGATTCAATGAAGAAACAGATGGTGGCAAAGATATGACTGAAATGTCAGAACTTCTTAGTGAAGCAATCAATTCTATTATTGACTGCAAGGAAGAAAGTGATATTGACAGCCTGTTTTCTGCTGGAGGCACATCAGCATTGATGTCTGCAGTTTCAGGACTAGATGACTTTGAACTTATCTGCTTCTTGGTTGTTAAATGAACGGAGGGCGAACGATGATAGGATTGCCAAAAACTACGGAATTTAATAAACGAATTCCAAAGCAAAAATTCTATGAAAACATGGATATCTCACCTGTTCTTAAAAAGGTGTTTGTGGAGCAGGTAAAGATTATCTATTGGAGAAATAAAATAGCAGCATCCACAACGAATCTTGCTGCTGGAAGTCATGTAAGGGAACTGGAGGTATTTGAGGTTCGATTGAACAGTTCGGTGCTTGATGATAGCCTGCTTAGACAGATTGATAAAGAAATTCCATATCACATTCTGTTCTTGCTGGAATATGACGGAAAATATCAAGCATGGATTGGATATAAAGAAGCTGCAGCATCTGGTAATAAAGCATTTAAGGTAAACGGATATTATCATACAGAATGGCTTGTAGAAGATGAACTTCCATTAAAGTTGGAAGGCTTGAGTGTTGATGCAGTTTATGAAAACTTTGTCCGCCAGATTGCTGGTGACAAGTTGAAAACAGAATCTGCTGGTGAAAGCCTGAAAGAGTCTGTTGCTCGTGATGAACAGAAGCAGCAATTGCAGAAACAGATAGCAAAACTACAGGCCAAAATCCGCAAAGAGAAACAGCTGAATAAGCAGATGCAGATGAACACAGAGCTGAAGAAGCTCAAGAAAGAATTGGAGGCAATGTAATGGATAAAATGAGAATGGAATCAGTCGATTTGACTGCTCAAAATATTGATAAGATAGGTGCACTCTTCCCTAACTGTATCACAGAAACAGTAGACGAGAACGGAACTCCAAAGAAGGCTATTAACTTTGAACTTTTAAAGCAGATGCTCTCAGGTGATGTAATCGAAGGCGATGAGGCTTATGAATTCACATGGGTTGGAAAAAAAGCAGCAATTGTAGAAGCTAATAAACCAATTCGTAAGACTCTTCGTCCATGTAAAGAAGAATCAGTTAACTGGGATACTACAGAGAATCTTTATATAGAAGGTGATAATCTTGAAGTGTTAAAGCTTCTACAGGAAAGTTATCTTGGCAAAGTAAAAATGATTTATATTGACCCTCCATATAACACAGGACATGACTTTGTGTATCCTGACTCATTTATTATGGACAATGACGATTATAACGAAGGTACAGGATATTTCGATGAAGATGGAAATGTAAATTACAAAAGAGAAAACAGCACTACTGCAGGAAAATATCATTCAGATTGGTGTTCTATGATGTATTCACGTTTGATGCTCGCAAGAATTCTGTTAAGTGATGACGGTGTCATTTTTATTAGTATTGATGATAATGAACTTGGAAATTTGATGAAGATGACCAACGAAGTTTTTGGGGAGGCAAACTTTGCATGCAATCTTGTATGGCAAAAAAAAACGGGCGCTTCTGATGCGAAAGGTATAGCGACTATTACTGAAAATATCCTTGTCTATGCAAAGGATAAGAACTTTTATGCTCAAACATTTACAAAGAATACAGAATCATATGATTTAAAGAGATATAGATATTCCGATGAGTTCGTTGAAGATAGAGGGCCTTACTATATAGATAATCTGGATAGAGGTGGCTTATCGTATAGTGATTCTCTAAATTATGGTATAGAGTGTCCAGATGGTACAATTACATTTCCTAATGGTCGAACAGAATATGTTAATGATGGATGGATATGGAAATGGAGTAAGCAAAAAATTGAATGGGCTCGTAAGAACAAGTTTATTGAGTTTAGAAAAACAGATAAAAAAGCCAGTGGATGGGCAGTGTGCTACAAAAATTATTTAAAAGTAGATAACGAAAATAATCCTATAGAAAGAGCAGCACCGCATAAGAATCTGATTTCGGATGTACTAAACGCGAATGCAGCTGCAACTATGAAAGATTTATTTGGCACGAATAATTACTTTTCATATTCAAAACCGGTTGAATTAATAAAAAGATTCATATCCTTTGTGAAAAATGAAGAATCTATTGTGATGGATTTTTTCTCTGGTTCGGCGACAACAGCACAAGCTGTTATGGAATTGAATGCAGAGGATAGAGGAAATAGAAAGTTCATTATGGTCCAGTTGCCTGAAGACATTGATTCAAAATCAGAAGCATATAAAGTAGGATACGAAAATATATGTGATATTGGAAAAGAGCGAATTAGAAGAGCAGGAAAAAAATAAAAGAAGAAAATCCAATAACAACAGTCAGCCTTGATACGGGCTTTAGAGCATTGAAAATTGATGATTCAAATATGAACGATGTTTACTACAGCCCAGCAGAATACAGTCAGGATTTACTTTCTATGCTTGAATCCAATGTTAAATCTGACCGTAATGACCTTGACCTGTTATTTGGCTGCCTGCTTGAATGGGGATTGCCTTTATCTCTTCCTTATTCATCAGAAACTATCGATGGATGCACTGTTCATAATTATAACGATGGCGACCTTATTGCTTGTTTTGATAAAAATGTTCCTGATAGCGTAATTAAAGAAATTGCAAAGAGACAGCCACTTCGTGCAGTGTTCCGCGATAGCAGTTTTGCTAACAGCCCTTCAAAGATTAACGTTGGAGAAATCTTTAAGTTAATGGCACCAGACACAAGAGTAAAGGTTATTTAAGGAGGTCCCGCTATGAAGCTACGATTTAAGCATCAGAAATTCCAAGCAGATGCTGCCAAAGCTGTAGTCGATGTATTTGCTGGGCAGCCTTATTTAAGGCCATCATATATGATGGATAGAGGTTTAGGATATTACCAGCAGTCATTTACTGATGAAGAGGATTTTACTGGTTGGAGTAACCAAAAGATTGTACCTGAATTAAACGATAGATTGATTCTGGAACATATTCAAACAATACAAAGAGCAAATCAGATTAAGCCTTCTATAAAGCTGGAAGGAAGATTTAATCTGACTATCGAAATGGAGACCGGTGTTGGTAAAACATATACATACATCAAAACTATGTATGAGCTTAACCGTGCTTATGGTTGGAGCAAGTTCATTGTTGTTGTACCTAGCATCGCAATCCGTGAAGGTGTATATAAGTCATTTCAGGTAACTCAGGAGCATTTTGCAGAAGAGTATGGTAAGAAGATTCGCTTCTTTATTTACAATTCTAATCAGCTTACTGAAATTGACCGCTTTGCGTCGGATTCATCTATTAATGTAATGATTATCAACTCTCAGGCATTTAATGCTCGTGGAAAAGATGCGAGACGTATCTATATGAAACTCGATGAGTTCCGTTCTCGTCGTCCTATTGATATTATTGCAAAAACAAATCCTATCATGATTATTGATGAACCGCAGTCTGTAGAAGGTAAGAAAACAAAAGAAAATTTAAAGCAGTTTAATCCTTTGATGACTCTTCGTTATTCTGCGACTCATAAGTCAGATAGTATTTATAATATGATTTACCGTTTAGATGCAATGGAAGCTTACAATAAGCATCTTGTTAAGAAGATTGCTGTTAAGGGAATCACCGAATCCGGTAGTACCGCTACGGAAAGCTATATTTATTTAGAAAGTATTAATCTTTCAAAGGCCGCACCTACAGCTACAATCCAGTTTGATTTTAAAGGTGCAACTAGCATTAGAAAGATTACACGTACTGTTTCAGAAGGTTATAACCTTTATGATAATTCCGGACAGATGGAAGAATATAAAGAGGGTTTTGTTGTTTCCAGAATTGATGGACGTGATGATTCTGTAGAATTTATCAATGGTATTAAGCTTTATGCAGGTGATGTAATTGGTAAGGTAGCAGAAGACCAACTTCGTCGTATTCAGATTAGAGAAACAATTCTATCTCATATTCAGAGAGAAAGAGAATTGTTCTACAAGGGTATAAAAGTTCTTTCTCTGTTCTTTATTGATGAAGTTGCAAAGTACAAACAGTATGATGCAGCTGGTCAGCCTATGAATGGTTCTTATGCGGATATGTTTGAAGAAGAATATAGAGATGTAGTAGCGCATCTTCAAATAGGAATGGGGGAAGATGAATACATAAAATATCTTTCTGAAATTCTAGCAGAAAAAACTCATGCTGGTTACTTTTCTATCGATAAAAAAGGAAAACTAATTGATAGTAAGGCCAACGAAAAGAGGGAAAATACCAAAGAAAAGATGTCAAATGACGTTGATGCCTACGACCTTATTATGAAAAATAAAGAGCTTCTTCTTGATAGAAATCCAAAGAAGTCTCCTGTTAGATTTATATTCTCTCACTCTGCACTTCGTGAAGGTTGGGATAACCCTAATGTATTCCAGATTTGCACATTGAAACAGAGTAGTAGTGATGTACGTAAACGTCAGGAAGTAGGTCGTGGACTTCGTCTTTGTGTTAACCAAGATGGTGAGCGTATGGATACTAACGTGCTTGGTAATGATGTTCACAATGTAAATGTTCTTACTCTTATTGCAAGTGAAAGCTATGATAGCTTCGCCAAGGGTCTTCAGAATGAAATTGCAGAAGCAGTTGCTGACAGACCAAAGGCAGTTACTGCAGAATTGTTTATTGGTAAAGTCATCAAAGACGATAAAGGCAATGAGCAGGTTATTGATGGAGATACAGGTAGAGCAATCCACTTTGACCTTATTGTCAATGGATATATTGATAAGAAGGGTGTGCTTACTGATAAGTACTATGAGGATAAGGCAAATGGTGAGTTGAAGGTTGCTGAAGAAGTAGCCGATTCTGCTGCATCAGTAATAGAGATTATTGATTCTATCTATGATAGTCGTTCAGTTGGAATTGAAGATGCACGTAAAAATAATGTTGAATTGGAAGTTGATGAAGATAAACTGGATATGCCTGAATTCAAAGCATTGTGGAATAAGATTAACTCCAAGTCTGTATACGTGGTAGATTTTGATACGGATGAGTTGATAAGAAAATCAATTAACTCTCTTGATAAAAAGCTCGTTGTTTCAAAAATTTACTTTAAGGTTGAAACTGGATCAATGGAACAGATTAAATCTAAAGAAGAACTTACTAGCGGTGTGTCTTTCGTTAAGGAAGAGTCTTCAAGCTGCAGTAATGTCATTGCTGCAAGTTCTAATGTTAAATATGATTTGATTGGAAAACTTGTAGACGAAACAGGACTTACGAGAAAAGCTATTATTCAAATTCTTCAGGAAATTCAGCCTGCAACTTTTAATCAGTTTAAAAACAATCCAGAAGAATTCATCATCAAGGCAGCGGGCCTTATCAATGATGAAAAAGCAACTGCTATTATTCAGCATATTACATATGATGTAATGGATGAAAAGTATAGCACAGATGTATTTACTGACCCTACAATCAAAGGACGCTTAGGTGTAAATGCGATGAAGGCAAAGAAGCATCTGTATGACCATATTGTTTATGATTCATCCAACGAGCAGGCATTTGCAACCGAACTGGATACAAATACAAACGTAGCTGTATACGTAAAATTACCAGATGGATTCTATATTTCAACTCCGGTTGGACATTACAATCCTGACTGGGCAATTGCATTCTATGAAGGAACTGTTAAGCATATTTACTTTGTTGCTGAGACAAAGGGTTCTATGAATTCAATGCAGCTTCGGTTAATCGAAGAATCAAAGATTCACTGCGCAAGAGAACACTTTAAGGCCATAAGTAGTGGCGAAGTTGTTTACGATGTTGTTGACAGTTATAAGACTTTGCTTCAAAAGGTGATGAAATGATTTGATGAAGAGATGGATAAGATATACTCGACGAGTCTTGTAGCTTAAAGTATAAAAGCCTTCCTGCAAATACCAGTTTACTCGCCCTAAAATACTAGTCAAGACTAAAATAAATAGGCTAAGCCTAGTCTTGACTAGTATTTCAGGTCAAGTTCTGATATTTTGGCAGGAAGGACAAAAAGTGTACAAATTGATATTGAAATTTTGAAATATAGAAAGATTAACATGGAGGATAGATTAATGATACCTACACAGAATGAGATGTTCAAGTTGGTATTACAACTTGTTCAAGATTTACCAGAATTTACACGTAGACAGGCTAAAGAGTTGGTTTGTGATAGTTTAAGATTGAGCGATATTGAGAAAAATGAAAAAACTAGTAGTGGAGTAGCTGTATACGAAAGCAGGGCAGGTTGGTCAGTATCTTGGTTAAATGATGCAAATTACATTGAAAGGATTAGGAGGGCAACCTATAGGATTACAGATAAGGGTAAAAATATTATTTCTATGAATTTACCAATTAGTGATTTTGTTATGCAACTTAAAAAGGACAGGATGAAATTGATGGTAAGTGAAGGTGATGAAGTACTGCCAGTTGAAACTGTAAATTCTTTTGATCAGACCAAGAGTCCTGAGGAAATATTGGATGAGACTATTCAAATGATGAATGAGCAACTCGCCAATAGTATTATGAATGCAATTATTAGAATAGAAGGGCCTTCTGGTGATTATTTTTTCGAGAAACTAGTTACAGAACTTATTGAGAAAATGGGGTATGGTAAAGGTTATGTCACATCAGTATCAAATGATAAGGGTATTGATGGAATTATTACTACGGATAAACTTGGATTTGATCCGATAATGATACAGGCTAAGAGGTATGCGCTTGGTAATCAAGTAGGTAGGCCAGAAATACAGGCGTTTGCAGGAGCTTTGAGAACAGTTACAAGAGGTGTATTCATAACAACATCTTCTTTTTCCAAGCCTGCTATTGAATTTGCCAAGTCTTATCCACATGCAACAATTTTATTAATTGATGGTGAGCATCTTACTAAGCTTATGATTGAGTATAACTTGGGTGTTTTAGAAGAGAGGGCTATAAGGGTAAAAAAATTAGACAGTGATTATTTTGAGTTTTAAGAAATAGTACATATCTACCGATACATTGTAGACGCTTATTTGGGTTATATGTGTTGTACAATTAATTATAAATGATTATAGTAAAACTAACTATTTCATGATATTATAATATTGTGAATATCAATTTAATTGTATATGGGATTTATTGTATATAGTTTATTTATAAAAATAAAAAACTTGACCGAATAGTCAAGTTAAACCCTACAACGGGTGGCCCGAAGGCAATTTGAATAAATTTTTATTTGAACTCGTGGTGTAATCATATATAGTGACTAATATGATCTTATGTATGAATTATAGAATATAAATCCATATTTGTCAAGAGGTTGGGAAAATGTTTTTTTGATAGAGACAAGAAATTGGAGGCAATTATATGAGTAAGGCTAGGGATATTAGGAAAAGTACGGAGTATTTTATTGGTTTAGATATAGGTACATCATCTGTAGGTTGGGCTGTTGCGAATACTAAGTACGAACTTATAAAATTTAATGGAAAAAAGATGTGGGGTTCTAGACTTTTTGATGAGGCATCAACTGCAGAGGATAGAAGGAGACACAGAACTAGTAGAAGGAGAACGCAGAGAAGAGTAGATAGGATAAATCTTTTAGAAGAAATATTTAGTAAAGAAATGGCAAAGGTAGATCCTGATTTTTTTATGAGACTTAAAGAAAGTAAATTTCATCTAGAAGATAAGTCTACACATGAAAAAAGTATTATTTTTAAGGGAACAGAAGATGGAGATAAAAAATATTACGAAAAGTACCCCACAATATATCATCTCCGAAATGCGCTTATGAATACCTGTGATGATGTGGATATCAGAGAGCTGTATATAGCAGTACACCATATAATTAAGTATAGAGGTCACTTCTTATTTAAGGGAGAAATAACAGATTCTGGGACTTCAATTATTGACGGTATAACAGAGATTATTGATATGATGCATAGTATAGCTGGAATGAGAAAATTCGACTATAGTGAAAAAATATTAAATGAAATTAAAGAAATTATATACAATAAAGATAAGACCATAAATGATAAGGAAAAAGATTTAGGTAATATATTTAATAAAGATTACAAGGCGTATAAGGCTATTTTTAATTTGACAGTTGGTTCAAAAGTTAAGCTATATGATATATTTCCAGAGGAAGAATATAAAAACTTAGATGATGCTAATGATATAACTTTTAAGAATTCTGAGTATGAAAAAGAACGTGATAAATACGAATTATATCTACAAGATAGGATAGAATTAATAGATTCTGCAAAAAGGATATATGACATGATACTTCTTTTATCAATAAAACCAGAAGGTAAGGGCTTGTCTGAAAATAAAATAGATATCTATAATAAGCACCATAGTGATCTCGAGTTATTAAAGAAAGTTCTTAGAAAAGATATGAGTATCTACAATAAGATTTTGAGGGAAGATAAGAAGAACGGAACAAATTATGTTAATTATATTAAGAAGAGTAAATTTGGCAAGGGGTGTTCTAGGGAAGATTTTTATAACCTACTGAAGAAATATTTGCCAGGATTTAAGAATGATGATTCAGTGGATTATATTTTAGCAGAAATTGAGTTGGAAAGATTTCTACCACTTCAAAGAATAAAAGAAAATAGTGTAATTCCATACCAGATACATAGGGACGAGTTGAAGAAGATACTAAATAATGCTTCAGGTAAATTTGATTTCTTAAATGAAGTTAGTGATGGATATTCAAATATTGAAAAAATAATTAAGTTGATGGAGTTTAGAATACCTTACTATGTTGGGCCACTAAATGATCATCATAAGGTAAAAGATGACTCAAATACGGGATTTGCTTGGGTTGTAAGAAAGGCTACTGGTAGGGTTAAACCTTGGAATTTTGATGATTTGGTTGATAAAGAAGCAAGTGCAGAAAAATTTATAGAAAACCTTACTAATAAGTGTAGTTACTTGGTGGGAAAAGACGTTTTACCAAAGGATTCATTGTTGTATAGTGAATTTTGTTTACTAAATGAACTAAATAACATAATGTATGACGGTAAGAAAATTTCAATAGAAGCTAAGAATTGTTTGATTGATAATATTTTTAGAAAGGAAAAAAAGAAGCTTACTAAAAATGAAATTAATAAATTCTTAAAAAATAATAACTTTACAGATGGTAAGGGTGAAGTTACAGGGATTGATTTGGATATAAAGTCAGATTTAAAGTCTTATAGAGATATGGTTAAGATATTTGGAGCTAATTTTAATTATAAAATGGCAGAAGATATTATAAGGTGGGTAACCCTATTTGGAGAATCAAAGAGCTTATTAAAATCTAAAATAACAAGTGTATATGGTGATAAGGTTAATGATGAACAGCTTAAAAAAATTTCCAAGCTAAGGTATAGAGATTGGGGAAAATTTTCGAGAGAGTTTCTTGCTGAAATAAAAAGTGATATGTTGATAAGTGATGAGACTGGTGAAGGCCAATCAATAATTGAAGCGATGAGAAATACAGACTATAACTTGATGCAATTATTGAGAAATGAGTACGATTATAGTAAAAAGATAGATGCTATAAATAGGGAAAATCAGAGCGAAATAGACCAGGTTAGTCATGATTTATTAGATAATTTATATTGTTCCCCAGCTGTAAAGAGAAGTCTTTGGCAGACAATTGAGATAGTAGAAGAAATAAAGAAAATAATGGGACATGAACCTAAAAAAGTGTTTGTTGAAGTTACTAGGAGCAATAAGGTTGAAAAGAAACGTACTGATTCAAGAAAGAAGAGGCTGTTAGAATTATACAAGAAAATAAAAAATGAAAGTAGAAATTGGTATGATGAAATAGGAGGTACTGAAGAAAGTAAATTTAATTCAAAAAAACTATATTTATACTACACACAGATGGGTAGGTGTATGTATACGGGAAAAAATATAGATATAGAAAGTCTATTTACTGATATGTATGATATTGATCATATATTTCCAAGGAGCAAGACCAAGGATAATAGTTTTGAAAATCTAGTGCTTGTAACCAGGAAGGCAAATTCAGATAAGGATGATGTATATCCACTAGACCCAAGTATACAAAATGATAGAAGAGATTTATGGAAATTTTTGCATGATAAAAAACTCATAGGTGATAAAAAATATGAAAGATTGACAAGGACAAAAGGATTTACAGAAGACGAAATGTCAGGATTTATAGCTAGACAACTTGTCGAAACTTCTCAAGCATCTAAGGCTGCTGCTGAAATTTTGAATATAATAAACAAAGAATCGGAAATAGTGTATGTGAAGGCGGAAAATGTATCAGACTTCAGACATGATAATAACTTTATTAAGGTCAGGGAGATTAATGATCATCACCACGCTAAGGATGCATATTTAAATATAGTGGTTGGGAATGTGTATAACGAAAAATTCACAAAAAATCCGGCAAACTATATAAAAAGTGGTGGCTACAAATACAGTTTAAATAAGTTATTTGAAAGGAATCTTAATAGAAACGATAGAGTTGTCTGGGATAAAGATAAGTCCATGGAGACTGTAAATCGAATGATGAAATCTAATGATGTAAGAGTCACTAAAAAGACGATAGAGCAAAAAGGGGCCCTTTATGACTCTACAGTTTATAAAGCAATTGAGGCAAAAAAGGATTCGTACTTCCCGTTAAAGATGGGCGATAAAAGACTAAGAAATGTAACTAAGTATGGTGGATATACGAGTATAAAAATAGCTTACTATACAGTGGTTGAATATAATGAAAAGCGTAAAAAAAATACTCAACATATTGTTAGGATGATTCCAGTTCCAGTTTATATAAACAATACTTCTAAAAGCTTTGATGATATAGAAAAGTATGTAGAGAATATTATCAAAGATAACTCTAAATACGATTTGGAAAATTTTAAGGTAGTGTATAAGAAGCTGTATCTTAATTCTGTTATAGAATTAAATGGATTTAGATATTATGTTGGGGGGAGAACTAAAGGTTATTTCTATGTAAGTTCAGCAGTTCAAGTAATATTTGACGAAGAAAAAATGAAAGTATTGAAAAAAATATTTGGATTTATCAATAATAATTCTATAAAAAAACAGAATACTAAAATAACTAGTAAAGATAATATCAATATGTTTAAATATATGGTTGCGAAGAAAAATTCTTTATATTTTACAAATAAGAAAAATAATAAAGTTGATGAATTTAATGAAAAGATTGTTCTAGAAAAATTCTCTTGTTTATCGACAGAAGAACAATGTAAGGTGTTATTAGGGATTTTAAATACTTTAACAGATAAAAGTTCATCATATCAAAAGTACAATTTGAAAAGTGTGGGAATTAATATGTCTAGAACAGAAGTGAGTATGAAATTAAGCCTGAATGATTCCTTTAAGATTATAAATCAATCAGTTACAGGATTATTTGAAAATGAGATAGATATTTTGGGGTAGTATATGAGTTGGAGAACAGTAGTGATAAGAACTAGGGCAAAACTGGACTATAAAATGAACTATATGGTAGTTCGAAATGTAGATAATACAAGCAAGATTTTTATCGATGAAATCCATACCCTTATAATTGAGTCGACAGCCGTTTCATTAACGGCTGCCCTACTCAATGAATTGACAAAGAATAAGGTGAAAATTGTATTTTGTGATGAAAAGAGGAATCCATCCTCAGAATTAATTAGCTATTATGGTAGTCATGATACAAGTGCAAAATATAGGAACCAAATCAGCTGGAATAGATCTATTAAGGAAAAAGTTTGGACCGAGATAGTAAAGGAAAAAATAAAAAATCAAGCTAGCTTACTTAAAGAACTAGGGCATGAGGAGTGTGGTATGCTTGAAGAGTATTATAGTCAGGTGGAATTATTTGACACTACAAATAGAGAAGGACACGCTGCTAAGGTATACTTTAATGCCTTATTCGGTAAAAGCTTTAGTAGGTCAGATGAGGAACCGATTAACAGTGCCTTGAATTATGGATATGCAATACTTTTATCTGCAATAAATAGGGAAATTGTAGCCATGGGTTATATGACTCAATTTGGTTTATTTCATGACAACATGTTTAATCAATTTAATTTATCCTGTGATTTGATGGAACCCTTTAGGATTTATGTTGATAGAAAGATTATTTCCATGAACATAAAGGAGTTTACAAGTAAGGAAAAGTTAAAAATAATTGAGTCTATGAGCGATACTATTGAGATTGATGGTCAAAAAATGTACTTCAATAATGCCATAAGAGTGTATTGTAGAAGTGTATTTGATGCCTTGAATAATAATGATGTATTAGAAATTAAGTTTTGGAAATATGAGTTATAGATTTATGAGAGTATTAGTAATGTTTGATCTTCCAGTTCAAACTTCAGAGGAACAAAAGCAGTATAGAAATTTTAGAAAATATTTGATTACCAGTGGGTTTATGATGATGCAGGAGTCCATATATTGTAAGCTTGCCTTGAATCAAGGCGCAGCAGGGCATATTATGAATGCTGTAAAGAGGAATAAGCCAAAATCTGGATTGGTACAAATGCTTGCAGTTACAGAAAAACAGTTTTCAAAAATGGAGATAATTGTCGGAGAATTAAATAGTGATATTATTGATTCAGACAAGAGGGTTTTAGTATTATGATTTTAGTTAATAGTGATTGGGATAGGATAATAGATTTTGAAGAGGCAAGGGTAAATACATTGTTAATTGAGAATACGGGGTATTTCCGTTATGTTGTAGGAGACTTTATAGCTCAGGTTGATGGAAATGATGGTAAATTTAGCCTATCAAGTGATAATAAGAGTATTGATATTTCAAAGAAGGTTTTAGTTTTGAGCGATATATTTGATCTTGCTACTGGTATAAATAAGTCCAATAACAAAATAAATCAGTATGTAAAAATTTTATCAATTGACTATTTTGAAAAAAGTAAGAAAATTGCATCTGATATAGAACGATATATTGATGGTTTGCTTGAAAATACTGACTTGCCTATAGTTAGGACAGGTGGTATAAGCATAGATAATATTTTAAAGGTAGCAAATCTTAAGGTGGAATGTGGAGAAGATATAATTGAGAATATAATAAATATTTTTGATGTCTGTAGCGCTCTTCTTGGTACAAAACTATTTGTATTTATAAATATACATAGTATGATGAGCGATGAAGAATGGAAGTGTTTTATCCGTACGATTGTTATGAAGGAGTGCAATGTGCTAGTATTTGAATCAAAGATGCCTAGAAATCGTATTCTTGACAATAATATTGAAAGATTATATATTATAGATGAGGGATTGTGTGAAATTTGAGGTGATTTCACTAGCTATTAAGTTTATGTCAGCAGGTGTGGTGTCTGTTAATCTTGAACTTAAATTTTAAATTTGAGGTTTGAGAGTGATGTAATCTTATATAGTGACTAAACCGATTTAAAGTTATTTGGTTCACCTGGGTCGTTTGAGAGTGATGTAATCTTATATAGTGACTAAACTACGAATTAAGAGATGTTATTTGTCAATCAGTTTGAGAGTGATGTAATCTTATATAGTGACTAAACCCAGGAAAATGGCAAGTGGTACTATTACGTGTTTGAGAGTGATGTAATCTTATATAGTGACTAAACAAGTGGGTTGTAGATGAAGAAGCAACGAGGGTTTGAGAGTGATGTAATCTTATATAGTGACTAAACACCCTTTTTTATATTCTGCTTTGGTGAGCCGTTTGAGAGTGATGTAATCTTATATAGTGACTAAACAGCCAATGAACATTATGGGCAAGATTATATGTTTGAGAGTGATGTAATCTTATATAGTGACTAAACCAGTGGTCAGAGTATACTAGCTGGTTATATGTTTGAGAGTGATGTAATCTTATATAGTGACTAAACGGATGGTATATTATGTTAGGTGAAAATGTGGTTTGAGAGTGATGTAATCTTATATAGTGACTAAACATAAATTCATATTAAATGGTACTCCTATATGTTTGAGAGTGATGTAATCTTATATAGTGACTAAACTTTATATCCTAAGACAAGTAGAATTAAGTTGTTTGAGAGTGATGTAATCTTATATAGTGACTAAACAAGCACGTTTATACGCTGTATTTTGCCTTCGTTTGAGAGTGATGTAATCTTATATAGTGACTAAACATTACTACGATTTTAAGTGGGATAAAAGTAGTTTGAGAGTGATGTAATCTTATATAGTGACTAAACACCTAGAAGTTTGACTAAAGATAGTATGGCGTTTGAGAGTGATGTAATCTTATATAGTGACTAAACAGAAATAACTAAACTATACACTCGCTACGCGTTTGAGAGTGATGTAATCTTATATAGTGACTAAACACTAAAGATGAGTGATATTATATCAGCTATGTTTGAGAGTGATGTAATCTTATATAGTGACTAAACCAAACAATCCATTAACAAGGTTGCTTTTTAGTTTGAGAGTGATGTAATCTTATATAGTGACTAAACAGCAACTGATGATTACAGGTATGAACTTATGTTTGAGAGTGATGTAATCTTATATAGTGACTAAACGAATGACTCAGTGCAAAGGCCTAAGGAGTAGTTTGAGAGTGATGTAATCTTATATAGTGACTAAACAGAAACTAATAGAATCACAGGAGTTAGTTAGTTTGAGAGTGATGTAATCTTATATAGTGACTAAACTTCTTTAAGTAGGGCTAAAGCTCCACACACGTTTGAGAGTGATGTAATCTTATATAGTGACTAAACTTTAGATGATAGTGATGACATAATCTATAAGTTTGAGAGTGATGTAATCTTATATAGTGACTAAACCGAAGTAATATCACAGTGGATAGAAGCCATGTTTGAGAGTGATGTAATCTTATATAGTGACTAAACAAATATTCCAGCTTTGTGGTGAAGGGGTAGGTTTGAGAGTGATGTAATCTTATATAGTGACTAAACTCCTTTAATGAAAACGTTAGAAGTTATAGCGTTTGAGAGTGATGTAATCTTATATAGTGACTAAACCTCGAAAAAATAACGCATTAGTTCCTGATAGTTTGAGAGTGATGTAATCTTATATAGTGACTAAACACAACACTTCTGAACCCTGTCCCTGCCCATGTTTGAGAGTGATGTAATCTTATATAGTGACTAAACTTAATAGAATATGCGAAAGATACTTATACCGTTTGAGAGTGATGTAATCTTATATAGTGACTAAACCTTTAATCGCTTGTATCTCTTGTTTATTTAGTTTGAGAGTGATGTAATCTTATATAGTGACTAAACCTTTAAGGCTGGCTCAATATAAGACTCTTTGTTTGAGAGTGATGTAATCTTATATAGTGACTAAACTGGCACTCCTGAAACAAAAGGAACGTCAATGTTTGAGAGTGATGTAATCTTATATAGTGACTAAACGGCAGAACTCAATACTAAAACAAAACTACGGTTTGAGAGTGATGTAATCTTATATAGTGACTAAACAGATAAAAAAGGTTCTAAGCAACCAATTTCGTTTGAGAGTGATGTAATCTTATATAGTGACTAAACTCTTGTAAACCAATAACTAAAGCTAGTACCGTTTGAGAGTGATGTAATCTTATATAGTGACTAAACTACTAATGAGGTCAGAAGGCTACTAAAATAGTTTGAGAGTGATGTAATCTTATATAGTGACTAAACACTTACTGGGCAAATAGTAGATAGTGATGTGTTTGAGAGTGATGTAATCTTATATAGTGACTAAACATACACAGGATATACATATGAACAAATTATGTTTGAGAGTGATGTAATCTTATATAGTGACTAAACTTATGGCTAAATTTGCAGGGAAAGAAACTGGTTTGAGAGTGATGTAATCTTATATAGTGACTAAACTATGCTTGGAATGGGGCGATATTTTATTTTGTTTGAGAGTGATGTAATCTTATATAGTGACTAAACATAAAGTTTTTCCAAGCTAAAACCTTGATAGTTTGAGAGTGATGTAATCTGTACCTTTTACGCCTATCAGGTACAATGTCAATAATCTCTCCAGTCTGAATATCACATATGTTTACACTCATATTTGAGTCAACAGATTTCAGTGATTTAAATTCATCTATTCCAAGTACCTCTGGCAGCCATTGTTTATTTACCTTGAAAACATTGGACCTTAGAACTCTCTGAACTGTTGCAGTTGACACGCTGTAGGTAGATGCTATGTGTTTTAAGGATACATTTTCAGCTAGCTCGATGTTTATGCATGATTTGACTTTTCTAGAAATTGAGCAGTTTTTTGCAACCAAGGGAGTCTGTGCCATAAAGGTTTTTCCGCAGTGTTTGCAATAAAATCTTTGCTTTGTAAGCCTTAATATGACTGGCTTTGAATTGAATTGACCTATTAAAATATCCATGGTTTGATTTCCGTTTTTGACAATCATATAGTCCTTATTTTCTCCATTACAATGGTCACAAGAGTCAGGTATATATGTCAATTTGCCCT
>OHAD01001689.1_pt1 | contig 19779 bp, 22 predicted proteins | sample 1577011 | NCBI WGS metagenome assembly OHAD01 (sample SAMEA3541510, study PRJEB24748) | human gut metagenome | biome: human gut; feature: human-associated habitat; material: faeces | place: China | collected 2012 | reverse complement strand
TTAACTTCTGCATACATATGAGCATATGCTCTTTATGTAATATCTGAACTTGCATGTCCTAAATGTGCAGATATATTTTCAATGTCTTCTCCGGCATATAATAAAACAGCTGCGTTTGTATGCCTCAAACCGTGTATTGTAAATTTGTGATTAAGTTCTAACTCTTGCTTATGATTTTCTATAAATCTTTTAAATTGTTTATTTAACAAACTTCTGTCATACCAATGCCCTGTACAAGATGTAAAAACCATATCCGGATGTTGCCATGCTGTTCCTACTATTTCTTTTTGTTTATCCTGCTCTTCCCTATGCTTTTTCAACATTTCGATTGCTGTGCTATCTATCGATATAGTTCTTACACTTCGTGATGTTTTTGGAGTTGATAAGTACCATGTATTTTCTGCATAGGATAGAGTTCTGTCTATAAATATAGTCCCTTTATCAAAATCTATTGATGACCATCTTAAGCCTAAGCATTCACCCGAACGCATACCCGTAAGCAATAGCAATTTAATAATTGTATTGAAACAACTATATTCTTCAAGTAAACTCATTAATGTCTGTGCCTGTTTTAAATCCAATACATTTTCTATTTTTCCGTATTCAACTTCTGTGTTTTCTTTCCAAATAGCACCTGAACATGGATTTTCAACTATGTATTTTTGTTTCACCGCATACTTCAATATGCTGTGAAATACTATTTTTATTTTTTTGGCGGTTGCGGGTTTGCAATCAAGCCCTGTTAAAAATTCCGATATATCCGACGTTGTTATATCTTTTAACTTTCTGTTTCCAAATACCGGCATAATATGATTTTTAACATTTGACTTGTAATGTTCCGCAGTCACCTTCTTTAATTTATTTTGAGCATACTCCGCAAAATAAACTTCGCACAACTGATTGAATTTCATATTTTCAGCTAATGTTTTGTTTCCTTTTACCTTCCTCGAAAATTCAATATACGCTTCTAATGCTAATTTATCGGCTTTGCTATCGCTGATTCCTTCAGGAGCTGTAAATGTTGTATACTTTCTTATGTGCCTTCCTTCTCCGTCATAACCAGCTGATACATTCAACTCATATGTATTTCCACGTTTCCTTATTCCGGGAGCTATTGTTTTATTATCACTTTTCATTTGTACCTCCTCAACCTACAACTGTCAACGTCTTCAGATATTCACATAAATTATCAAAATTAATCAATGCTTTTCTACCTGAGTAAACAGCCTTAATCTGACCGTTTTTAAGCATTACTCGTATAGCATTCTCTGGCAATAAACCAGTTTTGGCAATTTGTCTGACTGTCATCATTTGCGGTAATTTCTTTGTTTCTTCCATTTTATTGTCCTCCTATCTAAATAAACGTTCAATTTTGTAATCATCACAACATTCCTCAAGTTTAAGGCGGTCTATTCTTATTGCCATATAGCAAAGACCGTCATATTTCACAACATTAGATGTTGAATTACGATACAACAAGTTTTTGTTGGCAAAATATTTTGTATAGAACTTGGGACTATTATGTTGATTAAATTGAACATTCAGTACATCTGTAAGATATTCCGTTCTGATATAAATACATTTAATTCCATGCACGGTATGTACGAAATACTGCTCTGTTCTCTCATCAAAATCAAAAATCTTGTTTTCTATGCAATATACCAGTGCCTTTGCAAAATTTATTGATTTTGACTGTTCTTCATTAGCAAGTTTCTCCATCACCATCTGTTGTACTCTCTTGCTTTTATCCAAATCCTCTCTAAAATTTTTCATTCTCGATTTACACATTTCCTCAGAAATTGCATTAATTTCACAGCCATATGTTAAAATCAAATCAAATACAATCGTCAAAGTGAATTCAATATTATCAAGTCGCCTATACCTACTTTTGTTCTTTGATCGATTTCTTTTATAATTACTCATCTCCGCTTGAAATTCATCCGAATATAGGTTATAATGACTATATAACCATGAAACAAAATATCTGATAAATGATGAAATAACCAATGGTTGTGTTTGACACACAGCAAGCCTTTCTTCATCCACAGAGGTATTGAAATGAACTAACCACACCCTTCCCAAATCGCTGATATTTTCCAACCAGATTTCTGAAGTCATAGCAAAATGTGCATTTATTTCTTTTCCTCCTCGGATTGTATTTCTTGCCGATTCATCTGCAACTTCACGAATAATGCCTTGTGCATGTGCATCATTTTCATTCAGGCGTTTTGAATCCTTAAATATATCGTCATAAACGACAACTGCATCACGAAACTCCTCACCCATCTTTTCGGCATATGGTAATGAAGTGTCTGTACGCACAGTATTAAATTTTAGTCCTTTGGCTCTATTATATATGCTGGTCGCAAACTGTACCGCTGTTGTCTTTTTAGTTTGTGTTTCACCGGCAATAAATAAAGTATAATTAGTATACACTCCGCTTGCATCCAAAAAACTTTTAATATGTCCGACAACACTATCAACCATAATAATATCGGTTTTTCGTCGATTTATGTCAAAGAATCTTAGCATACCTGCAAAAGCTTCTTTTTCACTAAGTGATTTGTCATAATCCAATTTGAACCGCCTCTGAAGTGATGTATCTATAATACATTTGGTATTATTTGCAATGGGCAGCACTTCGCTACCCATTGCATAATACGGTACCCCTGCAACGCAAAATTCCCCAAGCTTACTTACATATATCAAATCAGAATCTTCCAGTAAAGATGCTTGCTGTTGAAAAAAATGACATAAACATTTTCTCGAACGATTACCCATAGCTAACACAAGATGTCTGTCAATCGCAAAGAAATCAAGTTCTGAAAATTCTTCAAAAGAATAAAAACTTGAATGAACTTCCTGCACAGAATCTGATATACTGGCAAAAAATCTGACGTGGTATTTAAATTGCGATTCCACCTCTGCAACCTTATCAAGTTTAAAAGTAAAATTGGCTATGTGTGTTAACCGACCTTTGCCATCTCGCCAATAAATATTATTTTCATCAACGCCGCATTGCTCAACATCGTCTCTTTTATCGATATAATCCATCACCACTTCAGCTCCTTTTCACCGTCTGAATCTAAATGAATAATATCATTCATAGAATTGCTGCAAAGCTTGGTTGTTAAGTCTGTTAAACCGGTTACCTTACCATCCAAATAAGCGATGTACATATTGGATTTTTTTACCAGCTCTTGCAATTATTCAATTAGTAGCTCATTTTTTTCGATTGTTGCAATAGCCTTTTTTAGTTTTCTTTCCTTCTTCTTCTTTTTCTTTTTCCTCTTTTTCTTTTTAGTGTCCTTCTCATAGTAGTAGTCATCGTCCCAGTCGTCCCAATCATCCTCCGAGTAATCCGGAAGCTTATCTAGAGCCGCCAATTTTATTAGACCAAGATTTCCGTCAACATTTTCGATCACCTTTCTTTTGGAATTTTCGGGTTCTAATTCTTTTTGTACATCCGTGTTGTATTCATCATCTAAAAAATTCATGTAACCTCCTTATAGCTGCGAATCAGCAAAAAGTCTCGAGCACAACTTTGCTGTTCCATTTGAATAACTACCCTCCGCCGGATCATCAACAATATACATCAAGTTCGTGCATATGTAAAATCAGAGCGACGATTTTTTAATTCAAATTTTTTAAATATAAAAACGTCAAAAATCTTTTTAAACGTCAAAAAAGCAAGGAAATTCCTTGCTTTCTTTACAGAGTATATTTTATAAAAAATCGTATTTTTTTGTAAAACAACAAAACTTTAAACGTATTTTCTATGATTTTTCAAAACAATATTAATCCTCTTCCTCATCATAATCTTCGTCATAATCTTCGTCATCATCTTCGTCATCATCTTCGTCATCATCTTCGTCATCATCTTCGTCATCATAATATACATAATAATCTTCATATTCTTGTTCAGTAATTAAATATAATAAGTCCGAAAAGCCAAAATCATATACACGTTCCCTATTATCAGTAAAAAGTTTTATTATACTATCATCTTCCGTTTCATCGTCAATTTCATCGATAGAGTTTAGAACATTTATTGAATTATAAAACGCTTCTATCATACCTTCGCCTCTAAGAATCTCGTCTTCATACTCAAATAAAGACTTTCTTTGGAGATATTGTCTAAATCTATCATTAAACAAAATTTCTTTATACATCTCAAAATCCTTATTAGAAAATTTTTCAGGTACATAATCATAATCAAAAAAGCTTTTAATCTCACTAAAAAAGCATTCTATAGCATGATACTCGTCATTAATTATTTCATCATCTTCATCTCTATTTTTCTCTTTATTTTTGATATTATTTTTGATTTTGTCAACCAATCCCTTTCTATATGTTCTAATGCGATTTTTCTTCTCATTATTAGTTTTTAAGCTCCAAATGTTTTGCACAATTCTCGCTAAAACGTGTTCTGTTATATCAGATATAATAAAAAACATGATGTCTGCACAATCGTCCTCCAATTCATAACTTTCTAAAATATTATAATTTTTTAAAATAAAATCCATACACACACTATATCCAAAATATGTAAACGGTTGAATACAACAAATCATATCCTCAGCATTTTTATCATTTAAAAAGTTATAGTATATATGTAAAAAAGTTCTGAATTTAAACAGTTTTTCTAATAGTTGAAATTCAAAAAGATTATTTTTTCCTTCCTTTATAGTTTTATAGAAGTCATTAATTGTAGGGAGCCATACTTTCGCTATATCCCAAATAACATAATCTCTAAGTTTACTTTTTACATTTGTTTTAGTTATTTTATCTTCATAAAAGAAATCAATAACATCTAAATACGGTTTACACAAATATTGTTTTTCATCTAATTCATTTAAAACAAAACAGTAATCTGTATAAACTTTACATGCTTTCGATATACTATAAATATTACGACTCCTATACTTTATAGGATCATTTGATTTATTTTTTCTATCTCTGAAACGTCTTTTTTGTTTATTATCATATCTTTTAGATTTTAAATAATCCCTTAATGGTATTATGTCAAACTCTTCCTGTTCTTCTCCTATTTTTTTATTATGTTTTAAAGTTTTTACATCATCGTCAACGTTATATCTTACATCTAAAAAACATATATTTTCATAAATATGATACAACACATCTTTAAATATCATATATTTTAACTTATCTTTTTCACTATGTGTAACTTCACAAATTTCAGTAATTAATTCGTTATTTTTCTTTATATAGTCATCAACAAGATATTCAGTATAACTATACACGTTATCAATTTTCCCTTTATTGTCTAATTCTACTTCTTTGATATACTCATAAAATCTTTTTATGTTTTTATCAATGCATTTTCCCGCAGGCATAATAAAATTCCTTTCTCTATTTATATTCCATAAAACCGCAATTTTCATGGATAAATCCACGAAATATTGCTTTTTATGGATTTTATTTAATTATTATTTTACCACACCTACAATCATTCTTCAACATTTTTCGTTGTCCATACTGAATTGTTTGTTATCATTTTTAATATACTTAATTTGTATTGGTTACATTTGTAAATCTGTAAAATGTCCAAATAGAGATACCGCATTTATCAGCCGCAGCTTGGGCTGATATTTTTTTGTCTTTCCACAACTTATACATTTCATCGAAATTATCGGGTTTCGGAATTGGCGGTCTGCCGAATTTTACACCTCTCTTTTTTGCGGCGGCAATACCCTCGGCTTGTCTTTGGCGTATATTCATTCTCTCATTTTCCGCTACGAAAGACAGCAGCTGCAACACCAAGTCGGCTATGAATGTACCGAGCAAGTCTTTACTTCGGGTTGTATCAAGCAGTGGCATATCAATCACCACAATATCCGCATTCCTTTTATGCGTTATGATTCGCCACTCCTCTTGAATTTCTCTGTAATTTCTGCCAAGTCGGTCGATACTTTTCACTACAAGCACATCACCCTTTTTCAGCCGTTTCAGCATTTTCATATACGACGGTCGGTGAAAATCCTTACCGCTCTGCTTATCTATGTAAATACGCTTTTCCTCCACTCCATACTTAATCAGCTCTTGTATTTGCCTGTCCTCATTCTGATTTATCGTTGATACTCTCGCATATCCTATTAAAATCATAATCATCTCCTTCTTTTCGTCAAATACACTACACTCTGATTATATCAAAAAAAATTGAAAGGTAGATTACTCTACCTTTCATTTCTTTTGTCGTTGTAGTAATTGAGCAGCGTTGTTATACATATTTCGACCAAGCCGAAAAGCAGCTGTTCAATATACTTGTTGTTTGGTGTTACACTTCCAAGAAATCATCTGCGTACAACATTTCCTCCACCTCCTCCGGCGTAAAGCCGCTATTTAGCAAACAGTCGATTTCATCGCTGTCATACCCATAATACTGCGCGACGCTCTTTATATCGTCTACATACTCGTTACGATTTGAATATTCAAATCCTTTTCGCCAATCGTAACCGTAACTTCCGTATTCATCGAAGTCAAACTTAGTTTTCTGTATCTTGCCTTTACTTGAGATTTTAAGTATTTCGCCGTCTTGAATTTCAATATCTTCATAATCTCCACGTTTCAAGTCGTGAAACAACTCCGTATCAACAAGTGCTTTCCAAAGTATCGATATTGTTGACGCATACACATATACTTGTCTTTTCTTGAAATGCAATATTGATATTGGACTGTCGCCTTTGACTATGTAAAGATTATCATTTGAATCAAGCACCGAAAATGAAAAACTACCATCAACCTTTTCAGCCATATATTTAAGGCTCTTAAAATCAAGTTTCTTTTGTGATTCAATCAACTGCACTGCTATGTAACTGTCAGTATCAATAATTGTGGACGGCAATCTTAGTTCACGTCTTAACTTTTTGTCATTACAGATTATACCGTTATGTGCAAGTGCAAATTCTACGTCGCCACACATACCTTTAAACGGGTGGTTATTACCGTTAAAATTTAGTGTCCCTTGTGTAGCATGACGAGTATGTCCCATTACTGCGACTGTGTTTTTAGGGACACTAAAACTCATTTCATATGCGCTTTTACTTTTCTTGAATACCGTCATTTTACCGTTCTTGTTATATGCAATTCCGGTTGCGTCTGTACCCCTTACCGCACTTTCAACTGCAAGCGCTTCCGTTATTTCTGCCATGTCTTTTACCTTATTTCCGTATGACAGCACACCATACAATCCACACATATCCTATTCCTCCAATCCTCTTATCTTCAAGTATTCCTTTAATTCCGCTTTATCTGCTGATACTGTTTTTGCAAACTCTTTCCATGTCATTGTCTGAAATTCTTCGTCAGCCAGATTTATCGCCATTTCACAAAGTAAATCCACAAACTGCAACGTAGCCATAAAGGTTTTGTACCTTAACGTACCTCTGAATATTCGCAACTCAACAGTAAATGTATTTGTAAGATTAACCGCAGTATATCGTCCAAGTCCCGATGTTTTCGCACCTTTTAAACTTTCCTTAGGATTATCCATACTGCAACCGTATCTTGACGCCCACCTATCCGCTTGAGTTTCGGTACGGCGAGAAAATCTCAATATCTTATCCCAAAACTTCTCAAAGAAGTACACAATCCTTGCAATAGTGTTTTCCTGCTCCTCTACACTTTCACCGAGTGCCGCTCTGTTTATATGCACATGCAATCCACATGTACCGCTGTTGTGACTGTAATATCCCATTTCAAGTGCTTCGTCTAAAATATTTTTCCACGGTATTGTTTTTGTGTGATATTCCAAAGTTGCAGGGTGGCTTACAATTTCAAAACCATCATCAAGCGAGCCATCATGTTTGCAATAGATATGCTCATTTATTTTATTGCCTATATTCAAAATTCTCTCGGCATTATCATCATATTCACCGCCTTCATCTATTTCAAGTTCTATTCCGTAATGAGGTTGCCCTTTGCCGTAAAATATCGGATCCGGTTTGTAATAGTAGTCGTGTATTATAGAATCATTTATTTCATCATAACAGTTTTGGCAGTACGGTTCATCGTTGTGATAACACACATCATCTCGGCAAACATCATCACCACATTCGGTACAAGTTTCGTATAGATTGTCGTAGCAATCTTGGCAATACTCGCCGTTCCTCGAATCGTCACGCCATATACTTCTGCCGCAATGACTGCACTCCGTTACTCGCTGATTAAAACAGTCAATACATAATATCGTTCCGTCAAATCTTATTGCATTTTGAGAACTTACTTCTTCCCCGCATAAATCACATCGTACATTTTTATTTTCTTCACTCATTTTCTTTTCCTCCGTTAATATTCATAATTAAATAGCATTGTTGAATGTGTCACATCGTCTATGACAAAAATCTTTGCACACAAAAAAGGAGTATCTGTTTCAAACAGATACTCCTTCATGTATTCCGGTTATTCTTGTGAATGAACAATCTTTTGTTTTCCGTTTTCTTCCGATAAGTCGAATACTTGTAGATAATCCTTTTGCTCGTCCATGGTGTCAATCATATCCCACATTATCATTTGTAATTCCAACGGCACTTTCTCCACAATCCCGCTTGTAACAAATCTTTTCCCATTAAACATCTCAATCCTCCTTTTTAATTTATTTAGTCTGTGACTATTCACATATATACTATATATTTATAAATCCCAAACAACCAAATAAAATTTTAAAATGCCATAACATATATATAATAAACTCAGAAGGGAGATTGATTTTATGCTTGAAGAATATCCAGATGTACTAAACACAAAAGAAGTTATGGAAATTCTTGATATTACAAAAAATCTAATGTATGAGCTGATTCACAGTGGTACTATCCGTGCTATTAAAATAGGTAAAAAGCAATGGCGGATAACCAAAGATGATTTAATCACATACTTAAAAACAAATTAATCGGAGCGACAAAAGTCGCTCTCATTTTTATTAACTATACAAAATCAATTAAAGGAGAAAATTACAATGAAAATATTATTAGATACAATACAATATACTAAAAAGCCATCAGGTCAAGATATAGGAATGATAAGTAGAAGAATTACAAACACTATCTATTCCACAAAGAATATTTATAAAATTGCCGATCTTATAGGCAACAAAGGTCACACTTGGTGTCCTGCAATATTTAATGAAAAGCGATCAAAAGATACATTTAAAGAAATCCAATTAGTCGCACTTGACTTTGACGGAGGCATTTCGTTTGATGAAGTGAAAACAAAAGCAGAAAAATACATGATACCGACACTTTTTGCATACAAAACATTTTCAAGTATCAATAAAAGCAAATTCAGAGTTGTATTTATGCTTGAAAAGGTCATATATGATAAAAATATTTTTGATAAAATTATAAACATGCTGATGACAATATTCAATGGGTGTGATACTTCATGCAAAGATATATCAAGAATGTTTTTCGGCGGTAAGAATCTATTTTATTACAATGAAAATAATTTGAAAGTAAATATTCTTACACTTGAAATGAATTTTGAGTTGTACATGAAAGATACTTATGGAAAGACTCATTTCCGAGAAAACTTACAAAAATTTTACGGTAAAATTTCGCCAAGTCCGGTTATATATATAACCGGAAATGGCGAGAAATTACCAAATCATAATTTGTACAGAAAAGACACATTATCAAAACTTGATAGTAGTTGTCAATTATATCATGAGTTTATCGCTGATAGCAAATGGCTCTATTACAAAGAACTATTCGGCATAGCATTGAATCTTATAAATGTCGAAACAGGTGCTAAAGTATTTAAAAAAGCAATTTCAAATTCCAAATATATCACATATAAACGTGATTGGGATTTCTATTTGCAATATATGAAAAAACACCAATATGCACCTATGCAATGTGAACATTTTTGTCCATATGCAGAATCATGTTCTCACAATACTAATATGCTGACCACTACTAAAATTAAGAGGTCTGAGATATTACGTACTGAAAACATTGAATATTCTGCAGGTGACGAAGTATATGCCGATTTGGAAAATTCTTTTTGTAAAGCCATTAATTCTGATGATAATCGAATACATCTCATAAGGGCACAAACTGCCATAGGAAAAACGCAAATTTATATAAACTACTTATCAAAATCTGATAAACCGTGTATCATTGCTGTTCCTACAAATATCTTAAAACGAGATGTTTACAGAAGATGTATTGAAGAAGGGATTGATGCACGAATGACACCTTCTATTGAAGATATAAGGAATGATATTCCTAAAGAGATATACTCTGCTATTAGTAAATTTTATAGATGTGGTCAACATAGCAAAGTATATCCGTACATATCAAGCATATTGAAAAAACAGCATATACCCGCATTAGAAAAATTTATAGCAGATAAAAAGGAATTAAACGATTATACAGGTAATATCATAACTACTCATCATAGAATTTTACTTTCTGATAAGAATTGGCTTAAACAGTATCAAGTAATAATTGATGAAGATATTTTAAAGACTATTATATCAAACCAAGAAACAATACCGCTTTCCGATATTGAGGATTTATTAGAAAATCCACTTCCGAAAAAAGTACATTCTAAGTTAACTTCAATTTTGTATAAGTCTGAAGACAAAGAATTTTTTAAAGTAGACAAAGTCAAAACTTCAAAAAACATTAGCACTGATTTTGACATGAATGCATTATTAAAAGCAAAAAAATTCTATTCCGATGGCGAAAAACTTGTTTTCTATAAAACACCTAAATTAAAGAAAATGAAATATATTGTGCTATCTGCAACAGCAGATACATTCATATATAAACATTACTTTGGAAGTGATAATGTAAAAGCTTATGAATGTAGACAAGCTAAATATCTTGGTTCTCTAAAGCAATACTATGATGGTTCTTACAGTCGTACTTATATTGATACTAACGATAATTTATGGGACAAGATTCGCAGTAAAATAGGAGATGCAAAAACAATTACATTCAAAAAATATTCATCTGATTTAGATATTCACTTTGGGAACTCCGAGGGATGTGATTTTCTTGCAGGAGAAAATCTTGCAGTAGTAGGGACTCCACATATGAACGAATGTGTTTATAAATTTATGGCATATTATATGGGTGTCAAAACAGACGGTGCATTACATTTTAGACCGGTCGAGCATAACGGATTTAAGTTTTGGTTTTCTACGTATGAAAATGAACTTCTTCGACACATACAATTTTGGCTAATTGAAAGCGAACTCGAACAATGCGTTGGTCGTGCAAGATTACTTAGAAATGAATGTAACGTTTATTTGTTCAGTAACTTTCCACTTAAACAAAGTGAGTTGGTTAAGTAATATTATCTAAGCAAAAATATATTTGTATTGATTTTTCTGAAAACATATAGTAAAATAAATATAAACAATCAAGGTTTTAGAATATATTATTATCAAGAATAATTAATATCGATAATTTTATATTCCCACAACCTTGCCACAATACAATAATAAACATTACACAATGTAATACACGTTATAACATAAAAAATACAAATAAATCTACAAAATCATACGTTTTACAAACAAATTTAATATATAACACACTGTCTTCAAACCTCAAAAAGATAAGTTTTACGACATATCAAAAATACCGCAGTCTTACGACTACGGTATTTTTTTTATTGTCTATATACTAAAACCAATACGGATCCCAGTCGCTTGTCAGACGTGTAAGTGCCTCCATATAGAAATAATCTCCCCATGTATTACACTCATCAACACCGCCGTTATTACATGTATTATGCGGTGTTTTCTTTGCGTATGTACCGTGAAGTAAAAGTCCGTTAGACTCTTTACTGTCTTTAACAGCACAATTATCAATAATTGCTTTAAGCAATCTTTTAGCCGTCTGTGTATAATATTCAGCCTCATCTTTATCAAGATATTTAGCCATTTCAAGCATACCGCATACCGCTATAACACCTGCTGAAGAATCACGCGGTTCATCACTGCCGGTATCAAAATCAAAGTCCCAATAAGGCACTAAATCCTTCGGCAAATGTTCCATAAAATATTTTGTTACACGTTTAAATATATCCAAATATTCTTTATTTCCTGTTTTAGAATACGCAACCGCACTGCCGTATATTCCCCAAGCCTGACCTCTCGCCCAAGCCGAGCCGTCACGATTACCCTGACAAGTAACACCCTTTGTAGGTTTACCTGTTTCCATATCAAAGAAATATGTATGATATGTCGAATTATCATCACGCACGATATTTTCCATCGCTGTTTTTATATGTGCCTGTGCTTTCTCTTCATACTTTTTATCACCTGTCACCTTGCTCGCCCAGAAAAGCAACGGCATATTCATAAGGCAATCTATTATAAGTCTGTAATTGTCCTTATCACCTATTTTGCCCCAAGCTTGAAAGAACTGACCTTTTTCGTGAAAACGTTTCATCAAATTATCCGCCGCCAAAAGTGCCGCACGTTTACCCACTTCACTGCCTGTAAGCTTATATGCCGCAACGCAAGACGGGCTGTACAAAAAGCCCATATCGTGATGGTCGGTATTAATATGATGTTCTATTCTGTAAAGGAAGTTGTCCACTTGACAAAGTGCCGCTTCCTTTAATTTATCGTCTTTGTTACTCTCATAAGCAAGCCACAATTCACCGGTCCAAAAACCCTCTGTCCAGTCTGTATTTTCTGTTTGCCTGTAAAAATTATTTTCACTGTTTGCACCCGGAAAACAGTCAAAAAACTCGTCAACATTATGTTCAATAAGCGAAACCGCCTTATTGTGTGCGTCACGAATTTCTTTATCATCAGCCACCGGATAGCCTTGTAATTCTTCCATAGTTATCATACTTAAAATCACACTCCTTATATAATAATTATACCAACACGACCAAGTTATTTCAATAGCAATAATTTAATGTCAATAAATTTAACGTATAACAATAGGCAAGCCGAAAATATAGGCTTGCCTATTCAGTCTACCTCTTTAATTATCCTTTAACTCCCGAAGATGTAGCGTTTTCAATATATGAGAATAGTGTTTGACTCGGCAACATCGACGTTCCAAGTATACAAAGACGATTCACTCTCTCCTGCAAAGACCACAGGTACATTGCAATCCGGTGCATCTGCCGACACATTCTCAATGACAAACTGGGGTAAGGCTAACAACGGTGCATATTTGAGCGGTGTTCGTTTTGCGGCAAACAAGGATATGACCCCGACCGATTTTGTAAAGATTAAATCGCTAAAGCTGTACGAAATTGAAAGAATTGCTGATACAGCCGTTGACAGTGCCGTAGCGGCAATCACAATCGATAAACTTACAAGCACACCGGAATGTGTAGAGCAAAACATCACTTTGCCGCAAATCACTTCAGACGACGCAGAAGTAACATGGACATCTTCCGATACATCAGTTATCGGCAATGACGGTACATTCTACGGTTCATCAAAGGCAACAGACGTTACAATGACGGCACAAATCACAAATAAAACAGACAGCTTTACAGTTTATAAAGACTTTCGTCTTTCTGTTCCGGGTGAAGAAACAGTAAAATTGAGCAAAAATTTTGATGACAACGGTATGAACGTAACAGTTAAGAACAATTCTTCAGACAGCTTAACTATAAAGGTTTTAGTCGGCGTACACAACGACAATGATACTCTTAAAACAGCTAAACTTCAAACTGTCACACTTGATTCAAAAGCAGAACAAACAATTTCATTTGCAGGTATCACCTCCGACAAATCAGTTTCAATATTTGCATGGGACAAGGATATGACACCACTTACAAATGTATTGCAATAACACAAAAAATACACCTATCATTCGATAGGTGTATTTTTCATTTGTTTTTCAATCCAAGCCATAAGCAAATTCACTATTTTTTCTTGTTGGGCCGGAGTAAGTTCAACATTTTTCGGTATTCTGTACCACTTGTTAAGGCAACCGCGGCAGCAGCACGCCGTTGCGTGTTGTGCAATAAACACAGGGTGTCCGCGCATGGGTGTTTGCTTGCCGTCATTTGCAATAAATGACGGTGCAAGTCTGTCACGAACAAAGTCACTGGCATGAGAACGTATAGTGTCCATACCTTTATTTTTTACATACTCCCTATCCTTTTCTTTCAGCTTAAAACTACTTCTGAACTTTGACTTTTCCAACTTTAAAAGTGCCTGTTCAATCGTCTGCATAAAATCACTGTCTTTCGCTTCTTCCGTATGTACAGGTTATATCGGCAATTTTCTTTGCGAGTTTGTCAGTCAAATCATTCTTACCCATTCTCCACTGCCAGTTGCCGCCAAGTACAGACGGTGTATTCATTCTTGCCTCACTGCCGAGTTCAAGATAATCCTGCATTTGAATTATCGCCGTATCGCTCACACTTGCCATAGCGGTTTTAATGAGTTTCCAAACAATATCATCTTCCGAATCAATGTACTTTTTACAAAATTCAAGTGTATCTTCGTCAAGCTCATCAATCCAACCAAGCACTGTATTATTATCGTGCGTGCCGACATAGACAACACTGTTTGAATTATATGTATACGGCAAATAATTACTTTCTTCACGAGGATCAAATGCAAATTCAAGCACTTTCATACCCGGAAAACCCGAATCTCTCAACAGCTTATGCACGTCCTCAGTCAAAAATCCCAAATCCTCCGCTATAATCGGCAAATCGCCCAATTCATTTTTAACGGCATTGAACAATTCAATCCCCGGACCTTTCAGCCACTGACCGTTTTCGGCGGTTTTATCACCGTAAGGAATCGAATAATACCCCTCAAATCCTCTAAAATGGTCGATACGTACAACATCATACAATGACGTTGCACTCTTTATTCTGTCTATCCACCAATTAAAGCCGCATTCTCTGTGCCTGTCCCAATTATACAGCGGATTTCCCCAAAGCTGACCTGTCGGAGAAAATGCGTCCGGCGGACAACCTGCAACAGCTTTCGGCACAAGATTTTCGTCAAGTTCAAATAAATCAGGATATACCCACACTTCCGCGCTGTCAAGCGCAACGTAAATCGGAATATCGCCGATTATCGACACACCGTTGTCATTGGCATACTTTTTAAGTTTGTTCCACTGTTCAAAAAATTTAAACTGCACAAACTCCCAAAACATAACGTCATCTTCGTGCGACGACTTAAATTCCCATAACGAATGAGAATCACGTTTTCTTAGTCCGTCCTCCCATTCAAGCCAAGACTTGCCGTCATTTTCATTCTTTATGCTCATAAACAACGCATAGTTTGAAATCCATCTTTCGTTTTTCTGCAAGAAGTCGTAAAATTCCGACAAATCACCTTTTTTAAATTCTTCAAAAGCAATTTTCAAAACCTTAAAACGATTTTCATAAATTGTTTCGTAGTCAACATTTTTTCTGTCTTTGCCCCAATCAAGCTTTGAATAGTCCGATTTTTTCAAAAGACCTTCTTCACGCAAAATATCCATATCTATAAAATACGGATTGCCTGCATTCGTTGAAAACGACTGATACGGCGAATCGCCGTAACTTGTCGGACCAATCGGCAGAATCTGCCAACACTTTTGTTTTGCACTCTTTAAAAAATCTACAAATTTATATGCCTCTTTGCCCATTGTACCGATACCGTAATCAGACGGCAACGATGATATGTGCATTAAAATACCGCTTTTTCTCATTCCTTCTACCTCCCGATAAGTTGTAAAATTACATGCGGATTTTCCGCAATATAGTCTGCACCGGCTTGTACCAATTCATTTCTTGTTCTGAATCCCCAAAGCACTCCGACCGACGTCATTCCGGCATTTTTCGCTGTAAATATATCAACATTGGTGTCACCCAAGAACAGACACTCTGACGGCTTTACACCGAGTTTTTTCGCTATTTCAAGCGCCGTAAAAGGATTGGGTTTTGTCGGCATACCATCAATAACTCCATGCACCGCGTCAAAATAATTTTCACCGAAAATATTATCGGTAACAAAATGCACGACATTATCCGGTTTATTTGAGCATACCGCAATTTTTATGCCGTTCTCTTTCAGTTCTTCAAGCAATTCTCTTATTCCGTCATACGCGTCCGTATCATAAAGATAATCATTTTCATAATTTTCGTCATACACATCACGCACTTTTTCAAACATTTCCGCATTATCCTTGCCGTAAACTCCGAGCATTCTGTGAATAAGTTTATCTCTGCCGTCACCGACATATATTTTATAATCCTCTACCGGAATTTCGGGCAAACCGAATGCCGCAAGTGCAATATTACCAAAATGTGCAATAGCATTTATCGTATTTGTAAGCGTACCGTCAAGATCAAATATACATGCTTTAATATTACTCATAAAATCACCTCATTATGTTAATTATATATCTTGAAAACTATTATGTCAATGTGAATAGATTATGAATTTTTCTTGATATGCTTGATTTTTAAAAAACACTGTGATAGTATATCATTAAAGCTTCTACAAAATTGTTTTTTGAAGAAAGGATATGTAAATATGAAAAAAAGTTTAATCGTTATTGCCGCATTAATTCTTGCAATGTCAGTTGCGGGCTGCGGTAAAAAGGCAGAAAATACAAATACAACACCTCAGCAGACTGCGCAGTCAGATGCGTCGGGTGCATACGAAAACGGCAGTGCAACAGAAACTCTTGACGGTCAGGACTATTCAAAGAATGTCGATATGGCGGCAGTTGAAGGTACAGAGGCAAAATCAGATACAAAAGCGGACAGCTATTCAGGTGAAGTAAGCAACAATGATATTTCTATCGAGGAAGCAAAACTTATCAATTATGATGACAGCGACGTTGTTGTTGTGTCATTTGAATTTACAAACAAAACCGATTCAGACCAATCATTCAGTGGAGTATATGACGTCGTCGCCGAACAAAACGGTTCTTCATTAGCTCCTGCAACAGTAATCGGCGTGGACGGTGTTGAACTTCTTACACTTTCACAAAATATTGCTCCGGGTGAAACAATCACTGTTCAAAAAGCGTACAAGCTTGACAGTAAGTCGTCACCGCTTGAAATAACAGTTCAGCCGTTCTCTTCAGACGACGAATCATTCGTTACAAAGACATTTAATTTCTAAAACAAATAAAAAATATCTCTGCACAATGCAGAGATATTTTTTATTATGCTTTAACAACCACATTTTTACCGTTAATTTTGCCTCTGTACAGCAATTTATCGGCACTTTCAAGAAGAACATCATCGACTTTACCGCTATCGCGTTCGATAATCCCGAACGTCATCGTAACGGAAATATTGTTATTTTCATAAATAAAATTCTTATTTTCGATAGTTTTTCTTAAGTTTTCAACTTTTACAAATGCGCTGTCAATATCATCATTACAGAACATAAACACAAATTCTTCACCGCCCCACCTGCATATATCAACATTCTCCAAGCCAAGCGATTTTCTCATAATCTCCGAAATATTCTGCAGTACATAGTCACCGCATAAATGACCGTATGTATCGTTTATTTTTTTGAAATCATCAATATCACCGATACAAATGACCACAGATTTATTGTCCTCGCTGTCCTTAATTCGTTCCATAAACATTCTTCGGCTTTGCAAGCCTGTAAGTCGGTCATAATTCGCAAGATTGTTAAGAGTCTTGTTTTCATCAACGAGCTTTCTATGCGTTACAGTTGCCGATACGTCCGATATGTACGCACCTATCAATATAATTCCGACTGCCAAAACAGTATTGTATATTGTAACAAAAACGATATTCACTTCTGCCTCCGAGTAAATATGACGGCAATGCAACGTCAACCCTATATACAACAGTACCTCACATATTGAAAATATATATGTTACACTCCGATGTTTAAACGGATTAAAATACACAAATGTTGCCATAGAAAGCAAATACAAGGCAAAATCCGACGAATATCCGCCATTTAGCACCGTCACCGTAACAAACGCCGATACTTCCAAATGCACCAGTACAATACAAACGCGATAATATCCTTTCAGCACAACAAACAGCATTAATATATAAAATATCACACTGCCGATATTATACATAAACGGTATCTGCATTGAAAAATGCTTAAATATAAATAGAAACGAAATATGGAATATTTCACATAAGACAATAATCTGTGTGTAGACACTTTTAACATTGTCTTTAATTCTCATAATATATCTCCCTATTCTCTATGAGTATATTATACACGTTTCTTTCGACAAAAACAAGATTAATTTAGAGTTATTTTTCATTTTTTGCATAAAAAAAGTGACAGACTGAAAATCTGTCACAATGTACTCCAAATTAAAGAGCAGCCTTAGCTGTTTCAACAAGCTTTGCGAATGCAACGCTGTCAGCGATAGCGATTTCAGAAAGCATCTTTCTGTTCATTTCGATACCTGACTTCTTAAGACCGTTCATAAATGTTGAATAGTTCATACCGTTTTGCTTACAAGCAGCAGAGATTCTTGTAATCCAAAGACGACGGAAATCTCTCTTTCTTCTTTTTCTGCCTACATAAGCATTTTGCATTGAACGCATAACAGCTTGGTTAGCAATTCTGAATTGCTTGCTTTCAGCACCTCTGAAGCCCTTAGCAAGCTTTAATATCTTCTTATGTCTTTTTCTTGTATTTAATGCACCTTTTACTCTTGCCATTAGTTTCTACCTCTCTTTCGAATTATTTGTAAGGAATAAGCTTTTTAATAACTGCTGCGTTAGCCTTTGAGCAGTAAGCTTGCTTTCTTAGATGTCTTTTTCTCTTAGTTGTCTTTTTGTTCAAAATGTGTCTTCTGAACGCCTTGTTCATCTTAACCTTACCATTCTTAGTTACGTTGAATCTCTTAGCGGCGCCTCTGTGAGTCTTTATCTTAGTCTTAGCCATAATGCACACTCCTTCCGAATTAAATAATATTATGACAAGGGAGCAAGAAACATTGTCATATTTCTGCCCTCAAGCTTAGCCGGTTTTTCAACAGTTCCGGCTTCTTTAGCCTGTTCTGCAAATCTTTCAAGCAAGGTATAACCAATCTGTGAATGACTTACCTCTCGACCTCTGAAACGAACTATAACCTTTACCTTATCGCCCTTTTTAAGGAACTTTATTGCATGATTACACTTCGTATTGAAATCATTTGTATCGATAGACGGTGAAAGCTGAACCTCTTTGATGTTAATAACCTTTTGGTTCTTTCTGTTTTCTTTTTCACGCTTATTAAGCTCAAACTTGTACTTTCCGTAGTCCATAATCTTGCATACCGGCGGCTTCGCAGTCGGCGCAATCTTTACAAGATCCAGATTTGCTTCAGCGGCAAGTTTCATTGCCTCTCTGGATGACATAATTCCTAACTGTTCCCCATCCTCGCCAATCAGACGGACTTCTCTGTCTCTGATCTGCTCGTTAATCATTAAATCGCTAATGGTCGTATACCTCCGTCAAATGAATTTCCCTTAGGTTTCCCTTCGCACAAGCATAAAAAAAGAGTGAATCTCATATCCACCCAATCTCACTACATAACAGAGCCTATACAGGAAACTTTCTGCATGTAACAATATCAGACCAATAGTCACTCACTTGTGCTATGGTGAGAGTGGATACTCTACTTTGTTTTTCGCTTTGCGCAAGATATAATTTACCATACTTTCCTGCTTCTGTCAACATCTTTTCTCTATTTTAAAAACTTTACTGCTTTTTCACTTTAATTCACTAATTTAACTTGTTTTTTTTCACTATCCATGGCATAATACCACTTAATAACAGAGCGCAATCTATTTTTAGTGTTCTGGCTAAAGTGAAAG
>OHAD01001675.1_pt1 | contig 19915 bp, 22 predicted proteins | sample 1577011 | NCBI WGS metagenome assembly OHAD01 (sample SAMEA3541510, study PRJEB24748) | human gut metagenome | biome: human gut; feature: human-associated habitat; material: faeces | place: China | collected 2012 | reverse complement strand
CTGTTTGAAGGCCAGACCGATGAGGATGAAATGGGCGTCACCTATGACGAAATCGAATCCTACATGGCCACCGGTTCCTGCGGCAACGATCATGACCAGATCATCCAGCGGGCCCACCGGGTCACCGAGCACAAACGGCGTATGCCTTTGATCTACACCGAAGACTAACGAAACAGCACAAAAGCCGCAGGAGAACTCCTGCGGCTTTTTCTTTGTTCTATTTACTTTTTCTCTGGAAATGCCCAGGAAAGGGCCTTTTCCAGACCTTCTTCCCTCAGAATACGCCAGAATTCCTGCCGGTTTTCCGGCAGCTGTACCGGCCCTTGCAGGCGGCCTTGCTGGGACAGGGCCTCTTCCCCGGGCCTTTGTTCCAGCATCAGATCTCCGGCGCACTCTTTCAGCAGCCGCTCCCCTTTGGGAGTGGATACCAGAATCAAACTGACTCCCCGGCTGTCATAGGCCCGGGGGTCAAACTTTTCGATGCCCCAGTAATCGGCAATGGTCACATCGGTGCACCGATATGGCTGCGGATAGGGACAGTTTCCACAGCTGGGCCGGATGATGGAACGGTTCTCGAAAAACATCTGATAAAACCGTGGGTCCTCCCCTCGCACCGGCATGGTGCTGGTTTGGTACTGGAAGATCTTATTGCTTCCCACCCGGCTCCAGCCCAATGCTTTGGAGCGGAAGGAAACCCACTCCAACTTTCCACCCCGCTCCTGCTCCAACAGCTTCTTATAGGCTTCCCAGGCTCCAGGGCTGGGGATGCCATAGCAGATCACATCGCAGCACACCAGCTCCTCCTTCTCCCCCAGACTGGCCCGCAGGCCGGCATTCTGACAGGGCGTGCCGGTGAAAAGCACGGGGCGGCCCTCCAGCAAATCGGCTTTGATCTGAGAAAAGGTATCGCCCAGGCGGCTTTGCACATATTTGGACACCCGCATGGGGTCCCGCTCTTCCGGAGTCACGGCCCGGGCATGACACACCTGAAGATTTTCGTCCAGCACCGCTCCATAAACTGCCCCACCCCGTCGAAGCATGGCGTCCGACAGAGCGGTAAACGCCCCGCCAGAGGTGGAAAGGGACAGCACCCTGGCATCTTTGTGCTTGGCCAGATAAAAGATCGGCTCTGATCCTACCCCTTTTCCCTCAGGGAAAGGGCAGATCTTTTGACACAGGCCGCAGTCCCGGCACAGTTCCTTCCGGATCACCGGATAAAGAAAGCCTTCCTCATCGGGCTCCATCTCAATGGCTTCATAGGGACAAGCGGCCTTGCAGGCGCCGCAGCCGCAGCACAATGCTTTTTCTTTGTAAACCTGGTCCATCCCTTACAAGCTCCTGGCCAGCTGGCGCACTTTCTCCAGATCGGCGCTTTGGGCCATATCCCCCTTCTGCTTCATACCAGGGATGGTGACGATGCCCTTGTCCTCCCATTTCAAATAGGAGCAGATGGCTTTGTACTGACTGATGGCCGCATCGTATACGCCAGGAGAGCCGGAATCCAGCAGCAGCGCCGCCTGATTGTGATGGAAGCCTTTTTTGCCACGGGCATAGAGCCGGTCGATAAAGCATTTCAGCTGGGCGCTCACATCAAACCAGTAAATAGGCGAAGCCAGCACCAGCAAATCGGCCTGGTCCACCTTCTCCAGCAGCTGGGCCATGTCGTCCTTCTGAACACACTGCCCATCGTGGCCAAAGCAATACTGACACCCCAGGCAAGGGGCGATTTTCTTCCCGCTCAGGCTGACCAGCTCTGCCTGATGGCCCTTTTTCACCGCTTCCTCCCGGAAGGTCTCCGCCATGATATCGGTATTTCCTCCTTTGCGAGGGCTTCCGCTGACGATCAAAATGTTCATATCCGCTTCCATCCTTTCTTTTGTTTGATTTTAGGATACACCCGGAATAAACCGCTGTCAACAAAGCATCAAAATGCTTTCAAAGCATTCTTCGCCCTGTTTTATCCAACCGATTTCGGCAAAGAAGGGAGACCGTTTGCCCTACCCCGATTGATTCGCAAAAAGCCGCGACCTGTGCGTGGATTTTTGCACTTTTCAAGGGACAAGTGTGCGCCAAAGCGTGCACGCAGACCCTTGCAGAAATTCGAAAAAGTGAACTGAGCTACTTTTTCGACATAGAAAAGCCCGCCGAATGCTTCGGCGGGCTTTTGAGGATACAATCTAATTATTCTTCGTGGATCAGGCCGCCCAAGGGCTGACCGGTATAGGCGTCGATGTACACCTCATAGCTACCAGGAGTTTCGTCTTCATGGATGAACACCACACTCCACACGGCCCGGGTCAAATGGGTCTCCGGATCGTAGCTGTAGCCTCCCTCTTTGGGAGTAAAGATGAAGTTGGGCTCCACAATGGCATACTCAGCAGCCTGGAATACAGCACCGGAAATGCCGTCCTCTTTCAGGCTCTCTTCTGCGGCCTTCACGGCTTCTTCCTGAGAAATGGGCTTCTGATCGCTTCCCACCTGAACGAGCATCAGATCCAGACAATCGGCAGAGATCATCTCACCATCTTCTGCGGAGATAACCACCTGCACAGTCTGGCCCTGGGAGCGCAGTTTGGGCAGGTTCTTCAGCCGGGCCACCCGCTGATAGGTGACCACCCACTGGCCCTCCTCCTGTGTGACACCGCTCATCTCATAGCCGGTGGGGAAAGGCAAGCCCCAGTTATAATAGGCATTGGCCCGCTCCACCGCTTCTGTGGCCGTTTCGATGGGCGCATTAGCTTCCGAATCGGCGGTGTAGAACCGGCTGACCCGGGTGACACTTTCATCCTTGCTGCGGTAAGTCACATTGCCCATGGGGGTCTCCACAACCCGCAGCTCCCAGCCCCGTTCCGGATCACTGGTGGTGTACACTTCCATATCCGCTACATCGGGTTCCTGGAAGAGCCCCTGTTCCAATGCGCTCTCATAGGTGATATGGGTCTGCTTCCCATCGTCACCCAGGAACGGGGTGCCGTCTGCATTGGTCTTGCGGCCAAAGCACTTCACCTGAAACTCAATATCTCCCAAAATCAGCTTGGTCCGTTCTTTCAGTTGTTCATCGGTCATAGGTTCATCCACAGCGGTGACCCATTTCAGGCTGTCGGCCTGTTCGGCCAGATCGGGGTCCAGCATCTCCGCCAAGCGGTTTTTCTCCTGATTCATGCCATAGGCATAGCAGAAATAGCAGGCACCGCCCCATACAGCCAGAGATACCAGAACAATCACCAGCACCCGGAGCCATCTTTTCTTTTTGGGCACCGCAGGCTGAGAGACGGAATTCTTTTTCTTTTTCTGAGACATTCTTACACTCCTTACGGGTTTGTCCGTTGTTTTCAAAACGCTCCTCTGAGAGAGGACATATATATTTAGTATACCATAGACTCTCTCAAAAAGAAATGAGCAATTTTCCCCGAAAAGGCAGCCTATGAAGCGGTTTTCCTTTATTTATGTACGCGCCACAATGGATTTGTTCTTCCATCTTCCAGACAGGTAGTAAAGACCGGACAACACCACACCGGCCAACCAGCCGATCACATAACAATAGAACAAATTGTCCCGGCCAAAATGATCTGCCAGGAAATAAGCTACCGGGATACGGATCAGCCACAGAGAAATCAGGGTGGAGATCATGGGCACAATGGTCTCTCCGGCTCCCCGCATCACTGCGTTCAGAATGAACATAAAGGAAAAGACCACATAAAAAGGCATGATCCGATCCAGATAAGCACAGCCTGCTGCAATCACCTGGGGGTCCTGAGAGAACAGGCGCATACACACCGGTCCCAGAGGCACCAGGAAAATAGCCACCACTACATTGACGGCGGCCGACATGGCCACAGTATACCACATTCCCCGGTTGACCCGTTCCATTTTGCCAGCACCGATGTTCTGCCCCACATAGGTAGTCACAGCGATGGCAAAGCTCTGTACCGGCATAAATCCAAAGGTATCCAGTTTATTGGCCCCCTGGAACCCGGCGATAAAAGCGGTATCATAGCGGTTGATCAGCGTTTGCAGCACCATGACTCCCACAGAAAACAGCGCCTGCTGAATGCCGGAAGGAATGCCCAGCTTCATGGCCCTGCCAAACAGATGCCGGTCAAAATCCCAATGGAAGGGGCGAATGCGAATTTCCTTGTAATGCTTGTTGATGTAAAAAATACCGAACAGCCAGGAACAGAACTGAGCGATGATGGTGGCCAGGGCCACACCCATTACGCCCCAGGAGAACACAATGACAAACACCAGATCCAGCACGATATTGATCACACAGGCAATGGACAGAAACAGCAGCGTGGTACGGCTGTTGCCCAGTCCCTGCAAAATACCGGCATTCACATTGTATCCCAGGTTGCCCACAACTCCGGCAAAGACCACCATCACATAGGTGCGGGCCATACCATAGGCATCTTCCGGCACATTCATCATGCGCAGCAGCGGCCCTGCCAGCAAAATACCCAGAATGGTCAGCGGCACGGCCCCCACCAGAATGGCGTTATAGATGGTGGCTACGGTTTTGCGCAGGCTTTCCCTGTCCCCCGCCCCATAAAACTGAGAGATCATCACGGTGGCGCCGGTACCCAACCCCATAAACAAAGACACCAGCATAAAAATCACCGGAAAGCCGGTTCCCACGGCGGCCAAGGCAGCATCTCCCACAAAGTTGCCCACCACAATGCTGTCCACCATGTTATAAAGCTGCTGAAGCACATTTCCAAACAGCAGCGGCAAGGCAAACAGACAAATGAGTTTGGCCGGATTGCCCTGGGTCATATCGGTGGCCACCCTTTTTTTCTTTACTTCCCCTGTCAACGCACATCCTCTCCTTTCTCTTTTTCCCACACTTTTCTGTTTTATAAAAAGCCGCCCCAAACAGGGCGGCTTTTGTGCCTTATCGGCTTTCCGCTGGCGGGTCGATCACCATCTGGCGGTAGTCCAGCGGCTCAAAGCCCTTGCGGGCATAGAGACGGGCCGCCCCGCCGTTATCCGGTGTCACCTCCAGACGGAACCGGGCCGCATGGGGAAATTGTTTCCGAACAAAATCCAGCGCTTCGGTGCCCAGGCCGCATCCACGGAAGTTTTCATGGAGAAACAGCTCTTCAATGAGCACCACCATGCCCCCCACTTCCGAAGAATAGGTGAAAGACAGGATCATATATCCTGCCGTCTGGCCGTCTTTTTCGATGATATACCCTTTGATGTAGGGGCTGCCCTGAAGTATCTCCTGAAAATTCTTGTGGTAAATCTCCCTGGGGATGGGATGCAGTACAGCATTGCTGCTGTAAAACTCCTGGCCCATGTCCAAATACCGTTTTTCATCCTGAGCTGTCATCTCGCGGATCAAATTATCCTCTCCTTTGAAAATCATTACACAAGACAGTATACCAGCTTCTCACACAAAAAGCAAAGCCCCTCATTCCTCCTGCTCTGGCTGCTCCGGCGGGAACAAACCTCCTCCCAGCTGCCGCCATACCCCGGCCCCCACCAGAAAGCTGAGGGAAAAGAGCAAAATGGTCCAGCACACCTGTCTCTCTTCTTCCTGTCCGGGCGAAACCGGCTCCACCGGCGTGCTTTCCTGAGCTTCCGGGGCTTCTTCCTCCTGGGGCCGGGATGTTTGCTCGTAGTTTTCCTCCCGGCTGCTCCACTCCAGCTTTTTTTCGGCGTATTCTCCCAAGTCTCCATCCTGCTGCGCCAGCTGCTGGAGAAGCTGCTGCTGAGAGGGGGTGGAAAACTCCAGATGCAAAAGCAAAGTGGTGCGCAGATACTCTTCTTCCTCCTCATCCAGAAGCATCTGATACAGGCGCTCATCGGTCTCTTCTCCACCGGTCTGCATCTCCCGCAGCTGAATCACCGTGGCCCGAAAAGGAATTGAACGGCTTTTGTCCAGAATAATGGACAAAAGATCTTCGTCTCCATATTCCTCCAACCGGTCAATCATCGCCGCCGTCCAGGGAGTGAGCACTTCTTCCTCTTCGCTGTGGGGGCTGTCTGCCACAATCTGATATGCCCGCTCCATGTCGTCCAAAAGCTCCTGCGGGGTCAGGGCCATCAGCAGTTCATACACCTGATCAAAATCCATTTCCCCTTCCTGCAGCAGAAGATCGGAAGGGGCGGCCCATCCATGAATCCCCAAACACAAGGCCAGCAAAATTCCACAGCAAAAAAGTTTTTTCCTTTTCATATTGGCTCCCATCTGCATCAAGTCAGCATTTTGCGTCTTTGCCTTTTATCTTACTCAAAAAGAAAAGGCTCCGTCAAGCGAAGAGACTGTTTGTTCAAAAGAAGTTCTCATTTTCCCCGGAAAAAAGCCGCCAGGCCTGCGGCCCGGCGGCTTTTGACAAACCGTTCCTTATTTTTCAGCCAGAAGCTGCTGCTCCTTTTTGTATTTTTCCAAGGCCCGGCGGCGCCAGGGGCTGAACTTGTAAAACAGGCTCATAAAGGTGGCCCCCACGCATCACGCCGGTGAGCAGATCACTGACGGCAATGACCCAATAAAAGGGGCAGAGAATACGCAAAAGATGCATCCCTTCCCGGAGCAGCTCCGGTTCCGGGGTAAAGAGCATCAGCGGGTATTTGCCGAAGAAAAACAGCAGCACCGAAAGTCCGCCGGTGATGGATACCGTCAGCAGCAGCCCCTGGCGGCATCCCTTTTCCACCCGTGGGATATCCCCTGCACCGATGTTCTGCCCGGTAAATGTGGTCATGGCCAGCCCCAGACTCATCAAGGGCATGACACAGAAGGCGTCCACTTTCATGGTGACTACATAGGCCGCCATCACATATTGACCAAAGGAATTGATCATGCTCTGCACCAGCATCATTCCAGCGGAAAACGCCGTCTGCTGAATACCCGAGGGCAAACCCAGGCGCACCATCCGCCCCAGCATATGCAGATCCGGATGGATAAAATCCCGGGACAGTCGGGTGTATTCCTCCATATGATGCAGCCGCCAGCCGCTGAAAAACACCGAAAGGGTCTGGGCAATCACCGTAGCCCAGGCCACACCGGCGGCGCCCCAGCCGCAGACGATGACAAAGAACAGGTCCAGAATGATGTTGATGATGCTGGCGATCCCCAAGGCCACCAAGGGTGTGCGGCTGTCGCCCAAAGCCCGGAGAATGGAGGCCACCATGTTATAAAACATCATGGGAGTGACACCGCAGAAAATCACCCGCAAATAGCTCACCGCCATGGGATACACCTTTTCCGGCACCCGCAAAGCCCGCAGGATCACCGGGGCCAGGGGCAGACCAATGGCTGTAACCAAAAGTCCCAAGGTCAGTGTGAGAAGCATGGCGGTGTTCACCGCCCGCTAAATATTGCCGAATACCTTTCCACCGAAAAACTGGGAAATCAGAATACCGGCGCCCAGACTCATACCCAAAAACAGTCCCACCAGCAGCTGGATGACCGGACCACTGGTGCCCACGGCGGCCAGGGCTTCGCTTCCCACAAAATTGCCCACCACAGCGGCGTCCACCGTGTTGTATAGCTGCTGAAACAAATTCCCCAAAAGCAGCGGCAGGGCAAAGCGCAAAATCTGTTTCCAGGGCGTTCCCTGAGTCATGTCCACCGCTGTGCTTCCCATTCTTCCTCTTTTCATATTTTCCGCCTACAGGCGGCTCCCCCCTTTCTGATTGTTCCCCCTTTGGAAACAGTATAGCAGAAAGGGTACGCCGGGGATATCTGCCATCTTCCATAGAATTCCCCGGGAAATTTTATCAAAATGTGCCAGAAACCTCCGATGGAACAAAAATCTGTTCCACCAGCCCACGCAAGGTATCACTGTGATAATCGGCACCGCAATCGGCTTCCTTGTGCACCAGCGCCGCAGGAATGCCGCAGTTTTTGGCCCCCTGGACATCGGCCACTGGGTTGTCTCCCACCATCAGGCACCGGGCCCCCTTGCCGACCTGCTCCAAAGCCAGGCGGAAGATCTCCGGCCGGGGCTTGTCCCAGCCCACCTGCCCGGAAACCACCATGCCATCCAGCAAGGGAGTGAGACCCAGCACGGTTGTGATTTCCTCCAGCTCCGGATAGTTGTTGGAAAGCAGCACATTCCGGCAGCCTTCTCTGCGGCAATATTCCAGCGCCCAGAAGGTATCTTCAAACAAATGGTATTTTTCCGGCCGGAGAATCTCGCCCCGCACCCGGGCCGCGGCATTCCGGGCGATCTCTCTTTTCACCCCAGCCTGCTCATAGGCCCGGGTAAATTGTTTTTCCATATAGCTCCACCACTCCGCGCCCTGCAAGCGGTGGTAATTCTCTTCCGGTTGATCCCAAGGATAACAGGTGCGGGTCAGGGGACGCAGCTGATCAAAACCGATATTTGTCTCAGGGTCGGCCTGTTTCAAAGCATCACAGATGGAATTGGTCCACAAATGACGGGAATGGGCCAAAGTGCCGTCAAAATCCCAAAAAATCACATCAAATCGCTGGGGCATCGCAAAGCCCCTCCTTTCCAGCGCAAAGGCAAATATCCGCTCCAGTATACCATGCCGTCTTTCCCTTCGCAACCTGGCCTCCCCATAGAAAAAGCGCGGAGAGTTTCCCCGCGCTTGAGCATGCCGAAAAAGTGGCAAAAGCCACTTTTTCGGATTTTTGCAAGGGCCTGCGCGCACGCCTATAGCGCACACTTGGCCCTTGATCGGTGTAAAAACCGCCGCACAGGTCGCCGTTTTTTACAAATTGATGAGGGAGTGGACAAACATTCCCCCCCTAATCAGATAAGTTTTCGGCAAACTGAAGTTCAGGAACCTCTCCCAAAATTTTAAGCTATATTCAATCGTCAAATTCCAAATTGATCAGGCCGGTCTGGCTTTGCAGATGAACGGTGTTATGGCCCTGGCCTCCTGATGTGCTGCCCGGATTTCCATTCACCGCCACGAGACCCTGAGAAGAACAGGTGTAGGTATAATTCTCCTGGCGTCCATCCACATCCACATTGATGACACCGCTCTGGCTTGTCACTTCCAGCTGCCCCAGCAAGGCTCCTTCCACCGATATGGCACCGCTGACCGCATTCACCCTGGCCGTACCAATGTTTTCTTCCTCCAAGGAAATGGCTCCCGACTGGGTCTCCAGCAGCAATGCGGTACACATTTTCACATCCACACTCATGGGAGCGGTTTGGGTCTGCACCGTGATGCTGGTGGCCAGAATGTCATCCTCCAGCTCCAACGATACTGCTCCGCTGTCGCTTTGGATATTGATCTCTTCCATAGCACTGTTTCGCGGCATGGTAATGACCACTTTATGTCCGCCCATTTGGGTCAGGTCTCTTTGTTGCTTCACCGTCAGCTTCCTATTGTCCAAAGTGTAGGAAACAGCATCCACCGTCTCTTCTCCATAACAGGCGATGGCGAACCCGTCTCCCTCCTTCACTTCCACCGGAAGCTGGCGCACATCCACTTTGAGCGATCCAAACTCCTCCAGTTGCCGCCGGGTAACTTCATCTTCTCCCATCAGGTTCCAATCGTCATCCCCATCGGGGATGCGGCTCATAAAATCCCCTTTGTCCAGGTCGTCCAAAGCATCCAGCATTTCATCCAGTCCGTCCAGAAGACCGTGACTGGTGCTGCTCCCCTGGGAAAAGCTGATTCCCCAGGGGGTGATCTCCAAAGAGACCCCCGGCCGGTTCAGGCGCAGGCTGGTCTGGCCGCCCATAGCCGCTCCGGTCGCCGCCATGGCGACGCCCACCACTCCCACACCTACGCAAAGGAGTACAAAGTTACGAAAGCCCTTTTTCATTGCCGAACCCTCCTCCGATTCACAAAATCACTGGCCCAGTCGGTGATTTTCCGGAAACAAAAAATACCAAACCGAACAAAGAGAGCCACGAACAACACACCGAAAGCCAGCAGAGCCAGCCCGCTTCCCAGAAAGTAGAGCACGGTGCCGCTTCCCAGACCACCGGTAAACAGCGCTGCTCCCATACTGGCCCCACCCATAACAACCACGGCCACGGCAGCCACCAGCAGTCCTCCTACGCACAGCAGTGCGGCCAGAGCCATACAGCACACCACCAGCACCCCGGCGGCCATCAGCGGCAGCGCAATGGGAGCGGCACAGATCATGGCAATGGCCGAAATCAGTCCACGGTTCCTTTTCGGTGCGCCTGCAGGTTCCTGGGCCGGTGCAAAGCCTCCTCCCAGCACTTCCCGGGCTACCTGCTCAGGGCTTCCCAGCTGACGCAGCACCTCCTGCTCCCGTTCCGGGCCAGCGTCTTCAAAATACTCGGTATAGTAATTCATCACATCCCTCCGGTCCTCCGGAGGCATATCCTGGATCAATGTGCGCAATGTGGTGAGAAATTCATCCTTCGTCATTCTCGTGTCCCTCCTTGAGCAAGATCGTATCCACCCGGCTCTTATACAGACGCCACTGCTGCCGGTATTCTTCCAGCCTCTCCACGCCTTGGGGGGTAACCCGGTAATAGCGCCGGTTCCGTCCCTGATAGGGCTGGTCATATGTGTCCAGGCATCCGTCCTTCTGCAAGCGGCGAAGCACCGGATACAATGCGGTTTCCGACACCTCGATCACCTGGCGCACCTGCTGGGTCAGCACATAACCATAAGCGTCCCCCCGGGAGAGCACCGCCAGCACACAGGCGTCCAGTAACGCGGCCCCCAGCTGAAATGTCATGGAATCACCTGCTTTCTGTTTTGTTGTCAATATTATATATTGAATAATATACTTTGTCAACAAGCATTTCTCCCAGGGCAGCAAAAAACCGCCGGTTTTTCCGGCGGCTTTTTGTTTCTGATTTATAATGCAGCATGACCCGGCACTTGCAATGTGGTGATAAACTGGCAGATGTCCTCCAGAGCATGGGGCTTGGCCACCGTTTCAATGGCCCGACGCATCTCCTCCCGGCGACGGGGGATGCTCAGGAGCAGATTGACCGCTTCATCCAGAGGGAATGTTTTGGTAGCGCTGACCGCCAGGCCGCAGTTGAGGAGAAATTCCAGGTTCCGCTCTTCGTGCCCGGCGATGGGATTGACCACCACCATAGGCAGCTTTTTGGCCAGGGCCTCGCTCACCGTCAGGCCGCCGGGTTTGCTCACCAGAATGTCGGCGGCATCCATCATCTCCTGCACATTGTCCACAAATCCGTATACATGAAGATGTTCAAAGCCGTGCTCCTGCCGGTATTTTTCAAACTGCTTCTGCTGCTTTTTGTTTTTGCCGCAGACGATGAGCAGCTGGAAGGAATGACGAAGATAAAGCAGCCGCTCCACCTCGCTGGCCGCCAGGCCATAGCCCAGGCCGCCTCCCATCATCAGCACCACATCCCCTTCCGGTAAAAGCCCCAGTTTCTTCCGGGCCTCTTCTTTGGAAAGGCTTTCATTGAACTTGGGATGCACCGGAATGCCCAAAGGCTTGATCCTCCGTTCGGGAATCCCTCGTTTGACCCCCCGGTAGGTGAGCACTTCGCTGGCCGTCACCACATAATCCACACAGGACACCGTTTCCCAGTAAGGGTGGATAGTATAATCGGTGACGATGCCCACGATACGGGCCCGGGTCTTGCCCCGCATTTTCAGCTCATTGGCCAGCTGGGCGGCAAACACATGGGTACACACGATCACATCGGGATCGTAATCCTCCACCAAACGGGCCAGCTTATAGGAACACAGCCGATTGACCAGGCTGAAAATGTTCCTCTGATCCACCTCCACGCCGCCTTCCAGATAATCGTAAACCAGCCGATAGATATCAGGGGCCACCTTGGTATAAATGGCAGTACTTTTGTCCAGAGTTTCGGAAATAAAGCTGTTGATATATTTATATACATCGATGGTATGGGTTCCACCGCCCATCTGGCGCAGACGGGCCTCAATGGCCATGGCCGTGGCCGTATGCCCCCATCCGGTGGATACCGTCAAAATCAAGGTTTTCATGGTTTTCCCCTCTCTCCGTTCCATTCCAGTTTATTATAGCATTTTCGTATTTTTTTGTATAGGAGAAAGGGGAGATTTTACTTTTCCACCACCTCTATGAAAATTTCTATTTATATTCCATGGAAAATGCTATATAATAAAGTGAGGTTTTAAGGCCAGAGTCTGCCTGAACGCAAAAACGGACTATGCCAGTCCCTCTCTTTTCTGGCTTGCCTTTTTCATTTTAAAAAATACTCCATCCCTGCCCAGGGCAGGGTGAATAGGATGAGAACATATGAACTATCAGCACCTGAAACAACTGATCGAAGAGCACAAAGTCATTCATCTCTGCGGCATCGGCGGCGTCTCCATGCGGGCCTTGGCCCGCCTTCTTCAGCAGATGGGCGCCACCGTCCAGGGCAGCGACCGGGATCACTCCCCCGCCGTGGCCATGCTCCGCCGCCAGGATATCACCGTTTACATCGGCCACAGCGCCCAGCAGCTGGGGAATGCCGCTTTGGTCATCCGCACCGCCGCCGTTCCCGATTCCAACCCGGAAATTGAAGAAGCCCATCGCCGGGGCCTTCCCGTTCTGGAACGGGCCCAGGCCTGGGGCCTTCTGATGCAAGGCTACAACCACGCCCTTTGCGTGGCCGGTACCCACGGCAAAACCTCCACCACCTCCATGCTCACCGAGGTGCTCCTTTGCGCACATATGGACCCCACCGTCATGGTGGGCGGCGAGCTGCCCATGATCGGCGGCAGCCTGCGCATCGGCGCCAAGGATCTGTTTGTGGCTGAGGCCTGTGAATACCGGAATTCTTTTCTGAGCTTTCTGCCCACCATCGCCATTTTGCTGAACATTGAACGGGATCATCTGGATTTTTTCAGCAGCACCGATGACATCATCCACAGCTTCCACCGCTTTGCCTGCCTGGTGCCGGAGAAGGAAGGACTGGTGGTGGCCAACGGCGAAGATCCCCATGTGGAAAAAGCCGTAACCGGTTGCAATCGGCGGATCATCCGCTTTGGTCTGGAACCCCGCTGGGATGTATATCCCCAGAATGTAGAAGTAAATCTGGGGTATTATTCCTTTGATATCATTTGCTTTGGAGAATTTTACTGCCGGGCCACCCTTCAGGTGCCTGGAGAGCACAACATGAAAAACGCCCTGGCTGCCGCTGCGGCCTGCCATGCCCTGGGCGTTTCCGGCAAAGCCTTTGCCGCCGGTTTGGGCGGCTATACCGGCGTCGGCCGGCGCTTTGAGCGGAAAGGCACCTTCCAGGGAGCTGTGATCTACGACGATTACGCCCACCATCCTGACGAGATCATCGCCACATTAAAAACGGCCAAAAGCATGGGCTATGACCGGGTGATCTGTGTATTCCAGCCCCACACCTATTCCCGTACCCAATCTCTGTTTGAAGAGTTCGCCAAGGCCCTTTCCTATGCGGACATCGCCGTGCTCACCGAGATCTATGCCGCCCGGGAAACCAATGTGAACCATATCTCCTCCAAAAGCCTGGCCGATCGGATTCCCGGCGCCGTTTTCACCCCTACCCTTCCCGAAGCTGCGGAATTCATCCGCCGGCAGGCCCGTCCGGGGGATCTGATCTTCACCATGGGCGCAGGGGATATTTACAAGCTCTTTGATATGCTTCCCCATGAAGAAGTTTGATTGTTCAAATATTATTTAAAAAAAGTGTATGCTCTCTTTACATTTACCCATTAGAATAAAAACTGTGATCGGGAGGAAGAGAATTGAAACCCCCGCGGGATCCCCCCTCCCGCTTCACTCCCTCTTTTCCCTTTCATCTCTCTTTTCTGTTTCTCATATTGTTTCACTGGCCCCGAAAGGGCCGAAAAAAAGATCCGGATGACGGCCGGATCTTTTTTTGCATTTTTTAAATTTTTCCCCGGCGCAGCTGCCAGGCGGTTTTCAGACTGTCCTTCATGGTGCGCAGCACCCGCATTTTGCTTTCCCCACCTTTGTTGTCATAGCGCAGGGAAAACGGCACTTCGTCAAAACGGCAGCCGCTGCGGTAGAGCTTGTACAAAAGCTCCATCATGCAGGCGAAGGAGCGCTGGGTAATCAGCTGATCTCCATACTTTTTCCGGGCCCGCTGAAGGCTCTGATAGGTATAGGCCCGATAGCCGCAAGTGTAGTCCTTCACCTTGGGCACCCGAAGCATGAGGGAATAATAGAGCTTGGCCCCATCGCTAAGCAGCAGCCGGTGACGGGGCACGCCGTGAACCTCAGCGCCTCCCTGGTAACGGGAGGCAATGACCACATCGGCTCCCCGGCGCACCGCCTGGATCATGGAATGAACATACTTGGGGTCATGGGTGTTGTCCCCATCCATCAACACACACAGATCTCCAGGCACGCCGTGCTGGAGGAAATAGGTCACCGCCGTATTGACACCGCCGCCCAGGTTCATATTCTTTTCATGGGCCACCAGATGCACCTGGGGATGCTCCCGCTCCAGCTGGCTGATCTTTTCCTTTGTGCTGTCGGTGCTTTTGTCGTCGATGGCCACCACCTGAAGGGAAAAGCCCTCCTTTTTCAAAGCCTCCTCCTGCTCCAGCCACCCCAGGGTCAGGGGGATGATATTCTCTTCTTCGTTATAACAGGGCAGGCAGGCAAACAATGTATTCATTTGCTTCTTCTCCTTTTCACACAAGCATACAAACCTTTCCGCAGGAAATAGAGGGCGAAAAACGGTCCCACTACCGAACATCCTTTGGACACGAGAAAGGCCAGGTTTTTTCCCATCAGTCCCTGGCAGAGGGCAAAGACGGTGGTGATGATCCAGTTGGCCAGCAACAGCCCCAGCAGGAAGGTGCCGAAATAAATCACCGCTCCCACCGTTCCGAACTCCATCTCAAACACCTGCCCGGAAGCCAGACCATAGTGGATCACCTGGCCCACTACCACGCCTACGGTGTTGGCGATCCCCAGCCCCACGCCCATGCGGATGGACAGAACCCACACAATGGCGGCATCCACCACCGTGACAAAAATGGAGATCAGGAGATATTTCAAAATCGGAGGCAGCTTTTCGTAAGCCCCCCGCAGTTGTGCCATCATACTTTCCCCTCCAGGTCAAAAATCAAACATTCTTCCCCTTGGTACACTACGGGATACCGAGTCTGCAGCAGCTCCAGATATTCTTCCCCGTCTTCCCCCGGAATCACGCCGCCCGGGACCACAAAATACCGGACGCCATGGCCCAGGAAATAGGCAAGCTCCTCTTCCGGCTCTTCCGGGATATAGTCGTAATACCGGAGATTGGACCGGTAGCCCATGCGCTGGCAAGCTCCCAGCAGCACCGGGTCCGGTGAGGCCACGGCCAGCACATCCTCCTCATCGGTCACCTTCTGGATCACCTGGGCCTGGGCGGTAATGGTCTCATTGACAGACGCCATGGGCCAGGCCACTGTAAGACTGTGGTAAAACACGGCGGCGCACAGCACACACCCCAGCACCGCTCCTGCTTTGGGAATCCATTTTCTCACCTCCAGCAGCACAGCGGCGCACAGAAGGGCAAACAGCGGCGCTAAAAACACCATATAATATCCAAACCGGATGACGGCCACGATGGTAGCGGTCTCCAAAGCCATGGATAGCGTCCAGAGAAGAAGTGGCAGGTTTTTTCGCTTCAGGCAGCACAGAACTCCCAGCAGCATCCCGATGAGCACCGGCCAACTGAAAAACAAGGGCATTTCCCGCTGGAAAAACTCCCAGGCCTGGGAAGTAAAGATGGCGGTAAAGGCACTTTTCAAAATGTGCTTTTCCGCAATCCCCGACACAAAAGTGAAAGTGGCCACCTGTCCGGCATACCAATAATAAAATAGCGGCAGCCCCAAAGACAGCGCACCATAGCCATAAAACATGGGGTCTTTGAAGCTGCGAAGCCCTCTTTTTTTGAAAAAGAGCACCACAATCATCAGCCCGGCAAAAGCTGTGGGCGTCTTTTCCATAATGGCCAGGCCCATCATCACCCCGGAGAGTGCCAAAGCGCCCCGGCCTCCCCCCTGATACCAGCGGAGGAAGAAATAGATGGCCGCCGTATAGAAAAACAGGGCTGCCGCTTCCGGCATGATGGCCCGGCTGTACAGCAAGCTGATGGGCATGACCAGGTAAACGGCAAAAGCCCCCAAAGCCGCCCAGCGATTTTTCAGCAATCTGCGGCCGATGCCATAGCAAAACACCGCCGAACCCATGAAAAACAGCAGGCTGATCAGCCTGGGCACCCAATAGGGCTCCCGCCCCAGTATCTTGAACAGCACAGCCGACAGATAGGGCATCACCTGCAGCTCCAGCTGCACATAGTTGTCCCCAGGCCCGTCGTAATTGAATTGGGGCCGCAGAGGATTCATATCCCGCTGGGCGTAATTCTGGGCAATGGTGTAGGTATCGGTCTGGCGCCAGCTATCGTAATTTTCCCAAGGCACTTGATCCAGCCGAGGCAGCTGGAACAAAAAAAATGCCGCCAGCAGAAGGGCCAACAGCCAACAATCGGCCCCGGCACTGCCGGAGGTTTTCTTGAAAAGAGCCTTCATCGGTCTTCCCCTTTCCTGGGTTCAGAGCCACAAAGGCCCATGTATTCATTCTTTAGTTTACACCGCCCCCGGGGCCTTGTCAACAAAAGGCGCTTTTATGGGACAAAAAGAAAGATTCCCCGGAAATTTCCGGGGAATCTTTTTTCATGATCCCATAGGTTTTACCTGGAGCACCTGGCGACTAGGCGACAGGGCTACCGGCCAGAAGGACACGGTTCCGTCCCCCTCCATGCTGCACAGGTGATAGCACCACTGGTCGGTATACACCGCTCTGTGCTCTTCCATATCGATGCCAAAGGCCAGAGAACCGGCGGTGTAATGGGGCACGCCTCCCCGCCAGCCGTGGAAGGACGAGTGGAGATGCCCGGCAAAAACGCCCCGCACCTTTCCCTTCGCCAAAAGCTCCAAATATTCTTCCGGCGCTTCCATCGGCCCCCAAGGCTGCTGGCCCACCACCGGATGATGGAGAATGACAATATTTCCCCGGGGCGGTTTTTGCTCCAAAGACTTGCGCAAAAATTCCAACTGATCCGGAGGCAGTGTGCCGTCTGTCCCATGGAGGTAGGGGGAATCCAATGTAATAATACCCAATCCCTTCACCTGGGTGTAGGCCAGATAGGGACCGGCGTCCTCTGTATTCTCTCCCAAAAATCCCCGGCGGAAGGCCAGGCGATGGTCATGGTTCCCCATGGCGCAGCACAGAGGAACTCCCGGCAGTTTTTCCTCCAGCAATCTTTTCAGCGCCTTATAGTCCTCTTCCTCTCCCTCGTGGACAAGGTCGCCGGTGAGCAGCACAAAATCCAATGCTTTTCCCTGGAGCTGACAAAGGCAGTCCTTCAGATTGTCCCAGGGGTCCCGAACCTCCCGGGCCACCCGCTGCATGAAGGGGCTGCTTCCCCCACAGGTGAGGTGGGTGTCGCTGATATGGGCAAAATGCAGTGTTTCCATAGCCATTCCTCCCTTTTCCTTTGCTTTGATTGTAGCAAAGGAAAAACGAGATTGCAATGATTTCCCCAAGGGTTCAGCTCACCTTGCCCCAGCAATAAACCGGCACTCCCTGGAGTTTGGTATGGAGCAGCCGTCGGCCGTCCTCCAGCTGCTGGCCGCCGTCCTCCCAATAGGAAAACGCATCAAAAAAGGTTTCCGGCGGCACCATCACTCCTTCCGGGCCCACATAGAGCCGCCTTTCCCCGATATGTTCCCACAATGTTGCTGCCTGAAAAAGCAGCTGTTTACTCTCCTCCATCCTTTTTTCCCTCCTGAGTTCCTCCAAAGGTCATCTCCGCATAAGGTACACCGTACACCTGCTCCATCTTTTGGATCACCGGTACATCGGGATAGGAAACGCCCCGTTCGTAATTGCCGATGGTGGAAACCCCCACCCCCAGCAATTTTGCCGCCTCCTGACGGCTCAGGCCCTTGTTGATCCGGGCCGCACGCAATGTCAATGCCATCTGTTCTTCACTCCTTTTCTGATCTTGCATTTATTGTAATACGATTTAATCGTTTTGTCAACAATTAAATCGTATTTTTTCATTGCACTCTTGCAGTTTATACGATAATATCGTATAATTGCACCAAGGGGTTGATTGTATGAACGATCTGGGCAATAAAAAAATCATGGGTGAAAACATCAAACGGCAAATGGCCCGGCTGGGCGTCAGCCGCAAGGAAATCGCCAGCGCTTTGCAGGTGCCCTATTCCACCGTGTGCGAGTGGATCAGCGGCAATGCCTATCCCCGCATTGACAAAATCCAGCTGTTGGCCCAATATTTCGGCATTACCAAAGCCCAGCTGGTGGAGGCCCCGGGGCAGGCTCCCCTGCCGGACGATCCGCCGGTGCGGGATGTGGCCCAAAAGCTGTCGGAAACCCTGGCCATGCTGGAAGAGGCCGGAGACGGTCTGATGTTCGACGGCGAGCCATTGGACGAGGAAACCCGCCAGCTGCTGCGGGCCAGTCTGGAAAACCAGCTGGAAATGACCAAACGCCTGGCCAAACAGAAATTCACCCCCAAGAAATACCGAAAAGAATAAAAAAACAGGCGCGGAGTATAGCTTCCGCGCCTGCTTTTTTATTTTTTCCCCACCAGCTTGTCTCCGCTTTCTTCCACACCGGTATGGAGCACTGCAATGATGTTTTTGAGAAAAGCGGGAACTTTCGCCCCCATCTCTCCCACATTTTCCACAATGCTTCCCATTTCGGTGAGGATATACCACACCAACACCACCGGACACAAAAGCACGGTATAGGTAAAAGGCAAACTCAAAGGCAGGTTTTTCAGCACCAATCCCAGCAGAAAATCGGCCAAGGCGGCCACGATCACTGCCAGAATGCTGCCGGCCTTGTGCCACAGCCCCTCCCGGGCCTTCTGGCTTTGCCAGTCTCCGTTTTTGGCCGCAAGGGCGCTGCCGGTAAGATAATCGATGCCCATGCTCACAGCATAGAGCACCACCAGCCAGCCCATCCAGCCCAAAAAGGCCGAAAGAGCCGCCATCAAAGCGGTGACCGTTTTTTTCACTTCCAACAGTTTATCCATCCATCATCCCTCCTTTTTGTCCAGTAGCCCCGCCCTGTCCATCCACACAATGGTCTGAAGGTTCAGACCAGGCAGGGTCACCGAATTGTCCTCATTGGTGTCGATCACGCCCTGGGCCACGGCCTTGCTCACCGAGCTTCTGGCCCAATCCGGCATTTCTCCCAGCCAATGATAGGTAGTTTTTGCCCATGCAGGCAGTTCCATTTCCCATTCCTCCTCTTGCAATCTGTTTTGAAAATCTGCCCATGCTTCCGGCTGCTCCACAAAGGGGGCCGGGCAGTTTTTTCCCGTCACATCGTAATGCCGCAGCACATCTTCCGGCCCCAGGCCGTATTTTTCCATGAGTGAACGGGTAAGCATTGCGGCCCGCTCCACCGTCTGGGGAAGAAAAACATATCCCCCTTCCCCTTTCCGGCTGCACAGTTCGATACCGATGCTGTTATGGTTGCGGCAATGGGGATGGCGATAGCTTTTGGCCCCGCAGTGATGGGCAGTATCCCCCTCTTTTACACTTTGCCACACCTCCTTTTCATCCACAAAATAGTGGGCCGATGTATGCCCCCCGTTTTCCCTTGCAAAATAGGCAGCATTGCCCTGGGCGGTATCCCCATCGTTAGCCGTATAGTGAATGACCAGAAAGCGAACAGGCTCTTTCCGGCCCCGGGTGTAGTTTTCCGGTGCACAAGCCTTATACTGTATGTCCATTTTCTCCTCCTTTCCGGGCCGGCTGACCTTCCCTCCTTTCTCCGGCCCTTTCCTTTACCATACCCTTTCTCCCTGGTCTTTTCCGTCTTTTCGCACAGAAAAAAAGGACCCTCTCGGGTCCTTTGAGCATGTCGAACAAGTAGCCTCCGGCCACTTGTTCGAGTTCTTACAAGGGGCTGCATGCACGCCTTTGGCGCACACTTGCCCCTTGAGAAGTGCAAAAA
>OHAD01001662.1_pt1 | contig 20011 bp, 14 predicted proteins | sample 1577011 | NCBI WGS metagenome assembly OHAD01 (sample SAMEA3541510, study PRJEB24748) | human gut metagenome | biome: human gut; feature: human-associated habitat; material: faeces | place: China | collected 2012 | reverse complement strand
CTGACGAAGACTAACTATTAAAAGTCAAGCCCTAAAATGAAAAAATCCGCCAACCATCCGCTGCCCATGACAAACATCATTCAAATGCTGGCCTTGGAGTAGCGAGGGTGACGGAGAGAACAGCAAAGCAAGCCCAGCCAACCCTCGCAAAAACAGAATAGCATTTGAATGCTTCGGTTTGTCAAGGGTTCGCTGCGCCAGCTAAGTTGTTCTTAGGTTTAACTCAGGCTCTGGAGAAAATCAAGTGACGGCAAGATATGCTTTACCGGACTTCTGCAAAGCGTAAATCAGTCGTACGAGTTTCTTTGTGGCATGAGATAGGGCAACATTGTAGTGCTTGCCTTCAGCTTGCTTTTTGGTAAGGTATTCAGTAAAAACAGGATTCCAGTAACAGACGTATTTGGTTGCAGTGTAAAGAGCGTATCGAAGATAACGAGAGCCACGCTTTTCCATGTGTGCATAGCAGTTTGTGAGTTTTCCTGACTGGTATGTGGAGGGAGAACATCCAGCATAAGCCAAAACTTTGTCAGGAGAGTTAAAATTCGAAAAATCCCCTACCTCTGCAAGAATCATCGCAGCAGAATGAAATCCCATTCCGGGAATCGAAAGGATCGGCGGTTTCAATTCATCCATGATTTTCCGAATGGCATCTTCAATTTCATTGATTTCGGAGGTAAGTTCTTGAATGAGCTTAATGGTGTGCTTTAATTCCAAAGACTTAGCAGGCATAACAGAACCAATGGATGTTCTGGCTGCATCTCGGATATGAGTAGCTTTATCTTTTCGGTAATGGCCTCTGGATGTTTTCACGAGAATATTAGCTAATCTGGTCAGATGAGCTTCTGAAATCTGCTTTGCACCGGGATACTCACTGAGAAGTGCGTAGATTGAAGTGCCGTGGATAGACGAAACAAGCTGTTCCAATTCCGGAAACAGGATTGTAACCAATCTGGACACCGACTGCTTTAGTTTAGCGCGTTCCTGAACTTTATCAAATCGGTATCTCGTGAGTGACTTTAGTTCTTCGTTGTGATATGCTGTATCTGTGTAGGACTTGAGGTCTACATCGGACAACAGCATAGTTGCAATCGTTTTTGCATCCACACGATCGGTTTTAGTTTTGCGAAGACTGAGGCTCTTTCGATACAGGTTGGTATGCAGGGGATTCATGACATAGACGGGCAGATCATTGTCAAGAAGAAACCCAAGGATGTTGTAGCTATAATGTCCGGTAGCCTCAAGCCCTACTTTTATTTTGTCTGATTTTTGAGAACAGTCTTGGATTGTTTGTAGCAGACTTTTGAAACCATCCATGTTGTTGGGAATGGTAAAGCAATCGACAAGGGGAGTTCCTTCCGAATCGAGAATGCAACAGTCATGCTTATCTTTGGCAACATCAATTCCGACACAGACCATTTTATACCTCCGTTATATTATTCAATGCTGCTTAGGACCACAGACTTCTTTGCTCTTGTAACCTCGTTCTAAATAAACCGTCTGGCGGTATCTAACTGATTAACATTTCAACAAAGAAGCTGTGGTTGGAGCCTTCGTCAAACCGTCTTTGCGGTAGGAGGTGTTCACCAATCCACAGCATCCCATACAGTGTAGCATACCGCTGGAGAGCGGTCTATAAATACTACTCTTTTATAATACGAGGATGTGAGGCTTCTGGCACTGCCCCAGAAGGATCAGGGCGCGGCGGATCTTGTCCGTGCCGCAGCTGTCCAGAATGGTCCGAACGTCGGAGGGATACAAAAACGCATTCAGCTGATAAAATTCATTCAGCGCCATGACGTTCAGGTGAAAAAGCGGGTCGTCCAGTGCGTCCTTTTTGCAGTCGGACTGAAGATACGACAGGTGCATGGTCAGATGACGCCGCATGGCAGGGGTCATTTTCGAGAAATTTTCGGACATTTTATCGTGGCTTTTTTCGAGATCGGGCATAAAGCAGCCTCCTTTTGAATGGTCTGGGATCACGAGCGTTCCTTGGGAACGATACCAGATTAGCATACAAAAGAGACGCTGCCCGAAAAAATGTCGGAAGGCTTTTAGGTTATTGGAGATTTTTGAGACCAGATATAAAAGATGTGCTATAATAAGGGCAGTTGAATGGGGAGACTATACCCTTCAGCCAGAAATTCAGAGGAGGTCAACAAAATGGAAGACAACATGATGCCCCAAACGCGCGAATCGGAGCGGCAACTGAACGAGTGGATCGAACAGACGCGGGATAACGAAAACGCGGTGCTGATGAATGCAGAAAATCTGCTGGAAACGCTGACGGATTGGAGAACGGTGATGACGCCCGGCTTCTGCGTCTGCCGCGCATTGCAGACCCATTATCCTGAAATTTTGGAAGGGCTGGACTGCCCGGATCTCAAGCAGCTGGACCATTCGAGGGGATGGTCGGCAGCGGTCCGCCGTCAAGTTGCCCGGCGGCTGGAAGAAGCGCCGAATATTGGCCCTCTGCATGATGCGGCATGGGTCACGGTGCTGAACCGCGGCTATACGGAAAGCCGTGTTGGCTCGAAGAGCGAGATCTACAAAATGGCCACGGTTTTCCATCTGACGGATGAAGAGGTCGACCGGCTGTTCATGCTCTACAACCAGAACTGGAATCCGCATAATCTGCTGGACGCTGTATTTCTGGCAATGCGCAGGCACTACCGCGACAACCTTACATGGCGGGATATGATGGAGGTGCTCAAGGGCTTTTTGCGCCAGACCAATGGCACCCGGAACGCTGCTGCGGGCACGGAGAGCGGCGGCACGCAGGCGCTCCTTCGCATGGTCGATACCGTCCCGGATACGGAGGAGAGCCGGGCTGGTGATAGTGCCTTCAATGCAAAGCTGGTAAAAGAACTGGTGAAGAATGCCGACTCGCTTGACCAGGCAACGCTTATGGATGCGGACGGAACGGACCCGCTGTCCGGGCATTATACCAGCAATTACACGCGGGAGTACACGCGCACGGCAAGCTTGGCGCTCAAGGGGCTGCTGCAGGCACTGGTGATCCTCTTCCCGAAAGTCCCTCCGTATGTGCTGACGAAGGATGGCTTGCCGGAGGAACTTGCCGCGCTGTTTAATGAGATGTATGCCTATGTGGGCACCCGTGTGAATGACAACAACGAGGAGCACATGGAACGGGAAGGTGCTGCAATGGAGGAAAGGCTCCGGGCGTATCTGAATGGACGCTTGCGGTCTCTCCCGAATGAGGTGAGCCAGACGCTGAGACCGCTGCATGGCGCAGAACCCACGAACCGGGTACTGGATCATGACGGCATCCTGCTGTTGGGCTGGTTTATGATCCTTGCGGCCAGATTCAACGAAGAAAGCTGGGAAAAGCTGGTCGAATATGAAAAGGAGCATGAGGAAGACCCGGACGCAGACCTGTTCACGAAGAAGTCTGGAAGGCTCCTCCGGGAGATCGCAAAGATCGACAGAAGCAGCGATCCGAAGGAACAGACGGAGCACATGGTCAAGGCGCTCAACGACCTGCTGAGTATTTTTGAGCAAGCAGGTCTGAAGGGCATCGGCCGGGTCTATCTGGCGCGCATGATGGATCGCCTGATCGTAGCAACGATGCTTTATGCAAGCACGCGCAATGACGTTTCCAAGAACATGGATCTGGTGGAAGCACTGCTTCATCCCGAGACCTGCTGATAGCGAGCTTCCGGTCTGCCGCGGTCACACCCCGGCGGAAGATACTGTTCCATCTCCCCTCTCGGCACCTTCTGGGCACCGATGGGACTGAAGATCTACCGTAACTTTGCACAAGATACAACCAAGGCACGGAAAAGGCCGGACCCATTCAAAGGGATCCGGCCTTTTCTGCATACACGCGAAGAAAAACAGGCGCAGCGGTAAGCCTACTGCATCCGGTGCTGTGTGCGGTATTCGGCGGGGGTGATGCCGTACAGGCGGCGGAAGGTTTTCAGGAAGCTGCTGTAATCCGGGAAGCCACTCTCGGTGCAGGCGTTCAGGACGGAAACGCCCTCTTCCAGCGCCTTGCGGCAGTGCTGCATCCGCAGATAGGTCAGGTAATTGTGGATGCTCTCCATAGTGCACTCCTTGAAGGCGCGGGAAAGGTGCTCCCGGCTGGCATAAAGTTCCTGCGCCAGCTGCGCGGTGGTCAGGGTCGGGTCCTGATAATGGGCCTGCAGGTAAGCCACCGCGCGCGCGACCAGTACACTGGTGCTGCTGGGGGCAGCGGTCTGTCCGCTGCCGGTGGCCTGCGTGATGAGCAGCAGCATCTCAGCGACCTGCGCCTCAAAAACGATATCCCGGATGGAGTCCGATAGTTCCTGACTTTGCGCCATGCGGATGAAAAGCCCCTTGAAGTCCCACTTGCGGCAGGCCTCGCTGTCCAGCACGGTGAGCTCGTGCATCCAGTCTGCATTTTTTAGATTCACGCGGCGGCGGGTGGCCTGCCAGAGGGCATCGTCGATCTGAACGACCAGACGATCCGACTGGGCATCGTTGATATTGAAGTTGCCGGAGTGGTAGACCTGAGAGGGAAAGTAGATCAACTCCCCCACATGGACCAGATACACGCTGCCGTCCACCGAGTAGCGCACCGTGCTGCCGCCGATGGGGAGCACCAACTCGTGATACGGGTGGGAGTGCACCACAGACTGCTTGTTTTCCCGGTTCGTGTACCATGCGACCAGAAGCCGGGTGTTGCTCAGCCCCATCCGCGCCTGCGCTTCCGTAAGGACATTATCTATATAATGTGTGACCCGTTCCATGCCCATAGCCGCTCCTGTTCCTTGTTAAAAAAATAAGAATCATTCTTTTACGTCCTTTTTTGCCCTAGTATATCAGTACATATCACATTTTGCAACATTTAAATCACAAAATCTGCGGAAAATTCATGTGTTTTTTAGTATGATAAGGGTGCAAGGAGACGAGATTGACCAAATACACAAAAATAACGTAACATTTTTGTGCTTATTGACAAATGCATTGGTTGCATTTCGTGACGGTTCCATCCCGTATTTTCCATCCAGATCAGATTGATGATGAGGTGCACAATGAAAAAGATCATTTCCGTTACGCAAGAGCATCCCATGGTAGCGCTTGCATCGGATATTACCTATATGCAGAAGTCGTTCTGGTGCGGCTGCTCCGCTTACCCGCTCAAACTCAGCTTCATGCGGGCGCGGCATCGATACGCATTTGATCCGGAACATGAGAACTACCCCTGCATTGTTTTCGTCTGCGGCGGTGCGTGGGAAAAGGTGGATCGCAATGTCTGGATGCCTAATCTGGCGTACTACTGCCAGAAGGGTTATGCGGTGGCCAGCGTGGATTACAGCTGCCTGCCGGTAACGGTGCACCCGGAACAGGTTACCGAGGTCAAAACAGCCATTCGCTTCCTGCGGGCGCACGCGGCCGAATTCCGTATCGACCCGGAACGGATCGCCATCATGGGCGAAAGCGCCGGAGCCTATCTGGCGGCGTTGACCGGCCTGACCGGCGACGAGAAAGAATATCGGAATGAGTATTATCCGGAGCAGTCGGATGCTGTGCGCGCTGTGTGCACCTGGTATGCGCCGACGGATATCCACCGCATGAATACCGACATGGTGCATATGCAGATCGGGGATTTCCCGGTGCTTCCCTCGCTGGTAAAGCAGAGCGCACCGCCATTTCTGATGCTGCACGGTGCAGCTGACAGCACGGTGCCTTCTCAGCAGTCCGAAATGCTGTACGAAGCGCTCCAGAACGCAAAGGTGGAAAGCGATCTGATTCTACTGGAGGGTGCGGAGCATGCAGACTATATGTTCCAGCAGCCTTCTGTCAAAGAACTGGTCTGTGACTTTATGGATCGGCATTTGAAATAAGGGAGAAACCGGATGCAAAGCTCGAAAAACCATTTTGAGGCCGCGGTTCTGTTCGACCGAGCCGCGATCCTGCGGATGTTCCGGACCGAATACTATGCTTTTGAGCGTTTGCAGCTGCTCACGCGCCTGCTGATCGCAGCCATTCTGCTGTTTATGGGACTGTTCGGCGGGCTGCCGCAGATTGCCACAATCCCATGCCTTGCAGTCGGTGCATGGCTGATCGTCAGTCTGGATTTTCCGAGCAAAGTCCGTGCGGAGAGAGTATTGCAGCAACAGGGAGAGCAACCGTCCAAAGTGCGGTATCGCTTCAACGATACCGGCATCTATGTGGAAAACGGTGCCCACCTGAAATACGAGCAGGTCGGGCGGCTGATTGAAGATGACGAATATTTTTATATCTTTCAGGACCGGCAGTTTGCCGTCATGGTACCCAAAACGGCGCTGCTGCCAGACAGCCCGGAACGTTTCCGCAAATACATCGCCCGGCAATGCGGGATGGAGTGGAAACGCGGCGGTTCTTTTTTGATGGTGGATCGGAAGGACTTTGTCCAGATGCTGCAGGACAAGACTTCCCGCTGGTTCGGACGTTGAATGGATGGAATTGCGCCAACAGGCGCTGTCAGACATAAGAAAAAAGGGGGATACCAATATGTTTTTAACCTGTCACTATTTCAGCAAGGTGCTGATGCACAACACCGAGATCAATGTTGTGATTCCTACCCCGGAGGGTAATGAACAGATCACCGAGGCAGGCCCTACGCAGCGGTACGATTACGAGAACGGTCTGCCGGTGGTTTATCTGCTGCATGGCGCTTACGGCGACAACAGCAGTTGGGTCCGTTTCAGCAACATTGAACGGTATGCACAGGCCCACAACATTGTAGCAGTCATGGCATCGGTGGAAAACAGCCTGTATCAGGATATGGTCCATGGCAACAAATATTTCACCTTTATCAGCGAGGAGCTGCCCAGCTTCATCACAACACTGTTCCCTGTGAGCAAGAAGCGGGAAGACACCTATATCTGCGGTTTCTCCATGGGCGGTTACGGCGCATGGTTCATCGGTCTGTCCTGCCCCGAGAAGTATGGCAAGATCGCAGGCATGTCTTCTGCCATGGATGTCGCCGGGCTGGCGGACGAAGTGCGGAAGGGCAACATCGAAGCACCGTTCCCCTTCCACGACATCTTTGAGGACCCGGCTCATCTGGCCGGCAGCGATAAGGATATCTTTGAGCTGTACCGCCGCGATGCAGAAAAGGGCTGTGTGCCAGAACTGTATCAGGCCTGCGGCACCAAGGATTTTCTGTATCAGATGAATGAAGATGCCAACCGGCGTTTGACAGAGATGGGTGCAAAGATCACCTATTCGGTCACACCGGATGCCATGCATAATTGGGATTACTGGGACAGCGAGTTGCCCAAGATTCTGGACTGGATGATGCAGAAATAATCATTTCTGGAATGTTGCGCCGGAAGCGTACCGGCGAGCAGATAGAGAATACAGAAGAAGAAAAATATTTTTCAGGAGGAAACCAAGTATGAAAAAGATCAATCGTCGTGAGTTTATCCGTATGTCTGCTGTTCTGGCGGCAGCTGGCGCTCTGACTGCCTGTGGCGGCAGCAAATCCGGTTCCACCGCTGGTGCTGGTGCTTCTGCAGAGGGCGTGAAGGGCCTGACCCTGAAGCTGAGCCACAATGCCAACGAGCAGCACCTGATCCACAAGGCTATGACTCAGTTTGCCAACGAGGTCAACGAAAAGACCAACGGTGACATCAAGATCGAGGTCTACCCCAACGCAACGCTGGGCGGCGAGAAGGATAACCTGGAGCAGATGGGTATCGGCGCTCTGGATATGGCTAAGGTGTCTGCTGCTTCTCTGGAAACCTTTGCTCCCGTCTACGAGGCATTCTCTGTTCCCTATATCTTCAACAACCGCGATCACTTCTACGGCTTCATGGACAGCGATCAGGCCAAGGAAGTTTTCCACTCCACCGAAGCTCAGGGCTTCATCGCTCTGACCTGGCTGGATTCCGGCACGCGCTCCTTCTACACCGTCAAGACCCCGGTTATGACCCCGGCTGATCTGAAGGGCCTGAAGATCCGTACCATGGATTCTCCCATGGCAATTGAAATGATGAACTGCTTCGGCGGTTCCGCAACGGCTATGCCGATCAGCGATGTCTACACTGCAATGCAGTCCGGCGTTATCGATGGTGCAGAGAACAACGAAACCGCTCTGACCGTTGGCGGCCACGGCGAGGTGGCAAAGTGCTACAGCTACGATGAGCACACCCGCATCCCCGATATCGTCCTGATCAGCACCAAAGTCTGGAACCAGTTCTCTGTGGAGCAGCAGGAAATCGTGCAGGCTGCTGCCGACGCTGCAAAGGAGACCTACAAGGCTGACTGGCAGGCTGCGATCGAGCAGGCTGTGAAGGATGCCGAAACCAATATGGGCGTCACCTTCTATCACCCCGATTCTCTGGCTCCGTTCCAAGAGGCCGTCCAGCCCATCTACGACCGTTTGGCCAAGGAAGAGCCGGAAGTCTGGGCACTGTGCGAGAAGATCCAGGCATTCCAGGCCTGATCGCCTTGTCCTGCATCTGCAGACCCCGTATCATTGCATCTTTTTCCGCATAACTGCTGCCATTGCATCCGGGCAGCAGTTATGCCATAGGAGAAGGATTCAAAAAGGAGGAAAAAACCTTGAAAAAACTGGAAAAAGGGCTCGATTTTGCTATGAGCACAATCATGTCCATCGTTATGCTGGTGTTGCTGATCTTTGGCACCTGGCAGATTTTCACCCGCTGGATTCTGAACGACCCTTCGACATTTACCGAAGAGATGCTGCGCTACCTGCTGATTTGGGCTGGTATGATCGGTGCAGCCTACTGCTTCTTCCACGATAAGCACGTCAAGCTGACGCTGCTCACTTCCAAGCTGCATGGTCCCGCACTGACCGCGGCGACGATTTTTAATGAGATCATCGTCGTTCTGTTCGTGCTGTATGTCTACGTCTACGGCGGCGGCCAGATGATGATGCGCACCATGGCCAGTGGTCAGCTGACGGCGGTTCTACGTCTGCCCATGAGCCTGATCTATGGCTGCCTGCCGGTATCCGGCGTGTTCGTCATTCTGTCCAAGATCCTCCGCTATCTGTCGCTGTATGCGGAGTCCAAAACTGTGAAAGGGGGCAAATAAGTCATGGGTGTTATACAGGCAACATTGATGTTGTTCCTTATCTTCTTCGGTCTGATGTTCGTGGGTGTGCCGATCTCCGTCAGTATCGGCGTTGCATCCATCTCCATCCTGCTTACCGGCTTTGATCTGAATGCCCTGGCCTACATCGTGGCCCAGCGGTGTTTCTCCGGCATCGACTCGTTTGGTCTGCTTGCTCTGCCGTTCTTCATGCTGGCAGGCAGCATCATGAACAAGGGCGGCATTGCTCGCCGACTGGTCCGTCTGGCCCGCTGCTTTGTGGGTAAGATCCCCGGCTATCTGGCTGCGACCAATGTTCTGACCAATATGTTCTTCGGCGCTATTTCCGGTTCTTCTGTTGCTGCTGCTTCCGCAGTCGGCAAAATCATGGGTCCTCTGGAAAAGCAGGAAAATTATGAGGACGCTTACGCTGCGGCGATCAACATCTGCTCTGCTCCCACGGGCGTTATCATTCCCCCGTCTGGTCCGTTGATCCTGTTCTCTCTGACGGCCGGCGGCGTTTCAGTCAGCGCACTGTTTATGGCAGGCTATATCCCCGGCATCCTGCTCGGTCTGTGCGTCATGGCAGTTGCGATCATCATTGCAAAGAAAAAGGGTTACACCGGCTCTACCGTGAAAGAGGACGCCTCTACCCTGAAGATCTTCCTGGATGCGATCCCCTGCATTCTGATGATGGTCATTGTTATGGGCGGCATCCTGCTGGGTTGGTTTACCGCTACCGAGGCTGGTATCGTGGCCTGCCTGTACTGCATTGCATTGGGCTTCCTGTACCGCGAACTGACCGTCAAGCAGCTGTGGAACCTGATGAGCGAGTGCATGATGGATACTGCTGTGATCCTGTTCCTGATTGCTGCATCCAATATCATGAGCTACGCAATGAGTTATACCGGCATTCCTGCCGCACTGAGCGCAATGCTTATGGGCATTACGGACAATAAGTATATCCTGCTGCTGATCATGAACGTGTTCCTGCTGGTTCTGGGTATGTTCCTGGATCTGACCCCTGCTGTTCTGATCTTTACCCCGATCTTCCTGCCCATCGCTACCGGCTTTGGCATGAATCCGGTTCATTTCGGTGTGATGCTGATTCTGAACCTGGCAATCGGTTCGGTCACGCCGCCCGTTGGTTCGGTTCTGTTCGTTGGCTGTAATGTTGCCAATGTTACGATGGAGGAAGTTACAAAGTACATTGTGCCCACCTTCATTGCGATGGTGTTTGCTTTGATGTTGGTCACATACATTCCGGCACTGACCTTGTTCATCCCGCAGCTTGCAGGTTTGATCTGATCTTCATCAGAATTTTATAATTGCTTTCATGCCTCCTGAACTTCTTGAATATGGCCATGCTATATTGGGAGAACAGGGGGCATTTTTTTATCAAGAATCAACTGAGAGGAATAAAAACTATGGAGATCTGCTCCCGTTTTACCGGCATGGAGCGCAAAGACGGCGCTTTCCTGCTGCATACTGATAACGCTGATATCAAGGTCTGCTTTGTGACCGATGAGATCGTCCGCGTCCGCGCAAGCTTTGACCACGAGCTGGCAGAAGAGTCCTACGTCCTGATGACCACCGCATGGGAGGATCGGATGGACGAACTGTTCAAGGGTGAGCGCACCCGTGTGGAGCCTTTCGCCGCACAGGTCACCGAGGACGACAGCACCCTCACCTTTGCCACCGGCAAGGTGACGCTGGTGGTGGACAAAGACCCCATCAACTTCAAGCTGCTGGCTGCCGATGGTTCCGAGCTGTACAGCACCCTGCCCGGCAACCCCTTCGTCAAGGATTCCAACAACCGCGTGGTGGCTTACAGCCGGATGAAGGAGGACGACTGCTTCTACGGCTTTGGCGAAAAGACCGGCCTGCTGGATAAGAACAAGACCTTCCAGCGGGAGCGCGCCACCGACGCCATGGGCTACGATGCCGAGAAGATGGATACCCTTTATAAGCACATCCCCTTCTACATCCGTCTGGACCGCGACACCCGCAAGGCTGTGGGCGTGTTCTACCACAACTTCTACGAGTCCGTGTTCAACATGGGCTGCGAAAAGAGCAACTACTGGCCCCGCTACACCTATTTTCAGGCAGACGGCGGCGATCTGGACTGCTTCCTGATCGGCGGTGACACCATTGCCCGCATCGTGGACAACTACACCCTGCTGACCGGCCGTCCGGCCTTGCTGCCCAAGCGTGCACTGGGCTATCAGGGCTCCAGCATGTACTACCCCGAGCTGGAAAAGGACAGCGATGACGCCGTGCTGGGCTTTATCGACACCATCAAGGAAGAGGGCTTCCCCATCGACGGCTTCCACCTGTCCAGCGGCTATACCAGCCAGAACAACAAGCGCTGTGTCTTTACATGGAACACCGAGCGCTTCAAGGACCCCAGCGCCTACTTCCACGCCATGAACGAAAAGCACGCCCAGAACGTGCCCAACGTCAAGCCGGGTGTCCTGCTGTGCAACCCCCGTTTCGACGAGTTCAACGCAGATGACGTATTCGTGAAGGACAGCAAGAACCCCGAGACCTACGGTGTCGGCAAATGGTGGGGCGGCGACGGCGCATTCTGGGACTTCACCAAGCCCGAAGGCCGTGCAGCATGGAAAAAGTACCTCACCGAGTCCATCATCGCCGTGGGCACCGATTCCGTCTGGAACGACAACTGCGAGTACGACAGCCTGATGGACAAGGACTGCACCTGCGATTTTGACGGCAAGGGCGGCACCATCGGCCAGCTGAAGCCCCTCATGAGCACCCTGATGTGCAAGGTGGGTGCCGATGCCGTGGTGGAGCACAACGCCAAGGCACGCCCCTACATGGTCTGCCGCAGCGGCAGCGCCGGTATCCAGCGCTACGCCCAGACCTGGTGCGGCGACAACTACACCAGCTGGAAGAGCCTGAAGTACAATATCCCCATCATCACCGGCATGGGTCTGTCCGGTCAGCCCAACGAGGGCGCAGACATCGGCGGCTTTGCCGGCCCCGCACCCACCGAGGAGCTGTTCGTGCGCTGGGTGCAGAACGGCATCTTCCAGGCCCGCTTCTCCATCCACTCCGCCTCCAACGATAACACCGTCACCGAGCCGTGGATGTTCCGGGAGTCTGCGGATACCATCCGGGACGCCATCCTGCTGCGTTACCGCTTTACCCCCTATCTTTACAGCGCCGAGTACGAGGCCAGCCAGACCGGTGCGCCCATCATGCGTGCTCTGGTCTACGACTTCCAGAACGACCCCAAGGCATGGGAGGAAAGCTTCGAGTTCCTGTTCGGCCGGGATATTCTGGTGGCCAACGTTCTGGAAGAGGGTGCCAAGACCCGCACCGTCTACCTGCCCGCAGGCTGCAAGTGGTACGATTGGAACGATAAGTTCCGCTGCTACGAAGGCGGCCAGACCATCGAGGTGCCGGTCACCATGGCTACCATCCCCATGTTCGTCCGCGAGGGCGCAGTGATCGCCATGGCAGACAACCAGCTGATGACCATGGAGGGCGACCACACCACCGCCCTGCACCTCATCGTGGCACCCAAGGGCACCACCACCACGACCCTGTACGATGACGACGGCATCACCAACGATTTCAAGAGCGGCGTGTACCGCAAGACCACCATCACCACCACCGCAGGCGAGCGGGTGACCATGAACTTTGCCTCCGAGGGCAGCTACAAGGACACCGTGGAAACCATCAAGGTGGAGATGATCGCCAAGGAAAAGAGCCCCTTCTGGGTCACGCTGGATGGCCGCAAGATCGAGCACTTCCTCAACCGCCGCAAGTTCGACGCCGCTGCCGAGGGCTGGTATTACAGCCAGAGCAAAAAGGCTGTGGAGGTCAAGTACGCCAACCCTGCCAAGGATTATGAGCTGACCGTTTCGTTTGAACAGTTCGACCTGATCGGTATGTAACACTGCACGGAGGAACCTCTTATGCTGCTGCGTAGTTTTGAATCCTTTGAAAAGACCGAAAACGGCTACCTCATCCACGGCGATGCCGCCGATGTGAAGCTGATTTTCATGACAGACGATATCATCCGCATCCGGGTGCACTTCGACAAGGGCACTCCCATGGAGGAGGAGTCCTACACGCTGGTGACCACCGCGTGGGAGGACCGGATGGACACCCTGCTCAAGGACGAGCGCACCCGCATCACCGCGCTGGACGTCCCCTGCGCTGAGGACGATAAGACCCTGACCTTTGAGACCGCACACCTGACTTTGAAGCTGTTCAAAAAGCCCTTCCACTTTGAACTGTTCGATAAGTCCGGCAAGCTGATCTATCAGGATCTGCGGGAGCGCGCCTTTGAGAAGGATCAGATCGGCCGTCTGAGCCACTTCTCCAAGGTGGACCGGGAATTTGACCACTTCTACGGCTTTGGCGAAAAGACCGGCCATCTGGACAAAAAGGGACGCCGCCTGCGGATGTCCCCCAAGGATGCCATCGGCCACGACCCCGAGACCGGCGACCCGATGTATAAGCACATCCCCTTCTATATCCGGGTAAATGAGCACGACCTGCGCCCTGTCGGCCTGTTCTACCACAACTCCTACGACTGCGTGTTCGACCTTGGCGAGGAGCTGTCCGGCTACTGGGAGCGCTACTGCTACTACCAGACCGACGGCGGCGACATCGACCTGTTCCTGCTGGCCGGTGAGACCCTGCCCGAGATCCTGAACGAGTACACCCTGCTGACCGGCCGCAGCGCCCTGCCCACCAAGCAGTCTCTGGGCTACTGCGCCTCCACCATGTACTACGCCGAGCTGGAAAAGAACTGCGACGAAGAGATCTACAAGGTCATCGACAAGCACGAAAAAGAGGGCATCCTCATCGACAACTTCTGGCTGGCTTCCGGCTATTCCAGCGGCGAAAAGGACAACCTGCGCTATGTGTTCAACTGGAACCACAAGCGCTTCCCGGATCCGGAAAAGTTCTTTGAGAACATGAACGCCCGGGGCATCAACGTCATCCCCAACCTGAAGCCCGGCATCCTGAAGCACCACCCCTACATCGACCTGTTTGAAAAGAACGATGTCTTTATCAAGACCCCGGACGGCAAGGCTCCGTACTACGGCCGCTGGTGGGGCGGCGAGGGACGCTTCTTCGACTTCACCGGCCCCAATGGCCGCAACACATGGAAGCAGCTGCTGGAAGAGAACATCCTCAAAAAGGGCACCAAGACCGTCTGGAACGACAACTGCGAGATGGACGGTGTGGAGGACCGCGACGCCCAGTGCGACTTTGAGGGCAAAAAGGGCACCATGGCAGAGCTGAAGATCCTGCACTCCAACCTGATGGCCTATACCGCCAAGCAGGCACTGGCAGATGTGTACCCCGGCGAGCGCCCCTACATCATCAACCGCGCAGGCTACGCCGGTATCCAGCGCTACGCACAGGTGTGGGGCGGCGATAACCTGACCGACTGGCGCACCGTCAAGTTCAACATTGCCACCATTCTGGGCATGGGTCTGTCCGGCTGCTCCAACATGGGCTGCGATATCGGCGGCTTTGCAGGCCCTGCACCCGAGGCAGAGCTGCTGCTCCGCTGGCTGCAGAACGGCATCTTCCAGCCGCGCTTCTGCCTGAACTCCGCCAACAACGATAACACCGTTACCCAGCCGTGGATGTACGAGGAGAACCTGCCCTACATCCGTGCAGCTTACCAGCTGCGCTACCGTCTGATGCCCACTTTGTACTCCCTGATGTACGAGTCCAACCAGAACGGTATGCCGGCATGGCGTCCGCTGTTCCTTGAGTTCCCGGAGGACCCCAAGTGCTACACCGACAAGAACCTGACCTTTATGTTCGGCAAGAGCATTCTGGTGGCAAATGTGGTGGAAAAGGGCGCAACTACCCGCACCGTCTACCTGCCCGCAGGCTGCACTTGGTACGATATGAACGATAATCTGCGCGCCTACGAGGGCGGCCAGACCATCGAGGTCCCGGTCACGCTGGCAAGCATCCCCATGTTCCTGCGCGGCTCTGCCGTTGTGGTGACCACCGAGGACGTCAAGCACATCCTCAAGGACACCATGCGCCAGATCGACCTGCTGGTCGCTGCCGAGACCGACACCAGCTTTGTGCTGTACGATGACGACGGCCACACCGAGGACTACAAAAACGGCGTTTACGCCAAGACCACCATCACCGTCAAGGCTGGTGACCGCACCGACATCCGCTTTGCCACCGAGGGCAGCTACGAATCCCCTGTGGAGCGCATGACCCTGAAGCTGGTCAGCAAGAAAAAGGGTGCGCTCTGGGCCAGCGTGGATGGGCAGCAGCTTCCTCAGTACATCGTCCGCGATGGCTGGGAGGCCGCAGAGTCCGGCTGGTACTACAACCTGCCTGACCGCACTATCTGGGTCAAGTTCGCAAAGCCTGCCAAGAAGGACTTTACGGTGACTGTCTCCACCGAAAAGTTTGACCTGATCGGTATGGCAGAGGACTAAAAAGCTATTTCCAATCTTCTTTAATTCTTCTTCAAAAACATGAAGGCCCGTGGGGAGTTCCCCACGGGCCTTCGTGTTTTTTATAAGCTTCAGGCTTCAGTCTGCGACTCCCGCCGGAGGATGCGGCAAACCATGAACAGGCAGTAAAACATCGCCAGACCCCATGCAAAGGGGTTGGAAAGGCAGATGCCCAGATACCCAAGGCCGGTCTTTACCGCCAGCACACCGCCAAAGCTGCGGCCGATCAGTTCGCCCACGCCGGAAACAACGGCCAGTACGCTGTAGCCAAGCCCCTGCAAGGTGTTGCGGAAGATCATCAGCAGGCCGTGGAAGCAGAACAGCATACTCATGACGCTGAGGTACTGGATCGCACCCGCCGTGACGGCGGGGTCGGCATCGCCCAGCACAAGCCCCACCGCGTAGGGCTTGATGAAAAAGATCACGCCCCACGCCACGGCACAGTAGAGCAGCTGCACCATGCAGCCGTCCTTGATGCCCTGCCGGATGCGGTCGGTGTGGCGGGCACCGTGGTTCTGCCCCACATAGGTAGCCATAGCCATGCCCACGCTCTCCATGGGCAGGGTGAACATCTGACGGATCTTTTCGCCGGCGGTCTGGGCAGCCACGGCGGTGCTGCCCAGCAGGTTGATGGCGTCCTGCATGATGACTGCGCCGATGGCAGAGACCGAGTATTCAAACCCCATGGGCAGGCCGATATAGGCCAGCCGCTTGCAGTGCCCTGCCGAAAGCAGGGTGCGCGGCTGCCGGAAGGAAAGCCCCTCCAGCTTTGCCGTGCGGGTAAAGAACCAGTAGGCGCACAGCCCGCCGCTGAGCAGCTGGCTGAGCACGGTGGCAATGGCGGCACCGTCCACCCCCATGCCCAGCGGCACGATGAAGAGGCAGTCCAGCAGAATGTTCACCACGCTGGCGACCAGCAGGAAATAAAATGGGTGCCGGGAATCCCCCAGCGCCCGCAGCACGCTGGAGGCGTAGTTATACAGCACCGTAGCCGGGATGCCCAGAAAAATGATTCGGATGTAGAGCACCGCATCGGCATACAGCTCCTCCGGCGTATGGATGAGCCGGAGCAGCGGCCCTGCCATCAGGGTGGTAAGCACCGTGAACACCACGCTCAGCACCAGACAGAGCAGTGCGCCGTTCAGCAGGTATTTTTGCAGTCCGTCCTTGTCCTTTGCGCCAAAGGTCTCTGCCGCCGGGATGCCAAAGCCCACGCAGGCACCCTGTACAAAGCCCAGAATGAGAAAGTTGAGGGAGTAGGTGGTGCCCACCGCGCCCAGCGCATCGGTGCCCAGACACCGCCCTACGATGACGGTATCCGCAAAGCTGTACAGCTGCTGGAACAAGGTGCCCAGCACCAGCGGCAAGGCGAACCGCAAGATCTGGAACAGCGGCTTGCCCACGGTAAGGTCGGTGGTGCCGGAGCGCTTTTGAGAAGTAGCTGCCATAAAGAAAACTCCTTATTATGGTATTTTCTTTATTCTACCATGGACAGCTGCTTTTCCCAAAGTGGTTTTGTGACAGGAAGTTGTCTTTTTGTGACGGAAGAGCCGAGCCTTTCCCCAATCGGGAAAAGGTTCGGCTCTTTTGGCTTCTCTGAAAAAGAGGATGTTTGATCAGACCTCCGGCGGCGGGCAGCAGCTCTCCCGGGGGATGAGCTTATGCGGCACGATGATCTTTGTGGCCGGAAGGTTCGGGTTCTCAATATGGTTGATGGTCTGGCTGGCGGCTTCCATGCCCAGCTGGTAGGGGTTGACGTCCACGGTGGTCAGCTGCGGGCTGGTGATGCGGGAGAACAAGGAGTTATTGAAGGACACGATGGACAAATCTTTCGGGATGCGCAATCCCAGCTTGCCACAGAACTGTTCCAGCACCACGGCAAGGATGTCATCGCTGACCAGCATGGCGGTGGGGTGGTCCGGCGCGGTGAGCAGCGCTTTCAGCGCATCCTCATAGGCATCGTTCAGGGTGTTGACCTCCACACAGTCCTCTTCCCGGGGGGTGATGCCGTGCTTGAGCAGGGACATCTGGTAGCCCCGCTTGCGCTCTGCGGAAAACAGCATGGCGTTGCTGACCCCGAAATACGCAATACGGCGGTGGCCCATCTCATAAAGGTAATCGGTGGCTTCTTCTCCGGCAAGGGCATTGTCGTTGTCGATGTAGATGGTCTGGTTCGCGGACTGCGCCGCCTTGCCCACAATGACATGGAGCAGCCCCTCATTGCGCAGATACGCCGCCACCGGGCAGTCCTTTTTGGAGTAGAGCAGGATAAAGCCATCTGCCTGTGCGTTGGCCACCATGCTCTGGATGGCGTCCAGCACCTCGGCGTCGTCCTGCCCGGTGATGACCGTGTTCACATACCGCCGCTGATTGCAGAACTGCCCGATGCCGCGGATGATCTCCAGATGAAAGGCGTTTTCGTAGACATCCCGCTGGGAGGAGGGCAGAATGATGCCGATGGTCTTGGAAAAAGCCTCCACCGGTTCGGCCTCAAAATTCGGCTCGTAGCCCAGCTGCGCCATGATGCGGCGCACCCGCTCCTTGGTCTCCCGGCTGATGGAAGGGCTGTCCTTGCAGGTGCGGGACACCGTGGAGGGCGAGACCCCCGCTGCCGCTGCGACATCTTTGATGGTAACTGCCATTGTCTGTTCCTCCCTGATATAGTGGTTCTATTGTAAAGCCGTTTGCACGCAATGTCAATGTTTGCGCACGGGATTGCGTAAACTGTGCAACACCGTGTCTGCGTACCTTCGACAATTTCCACAAATAATCTTTCGTGCGATTGTAGAAAACGTAGAAAGCTTGTTTTTTACTCAAAAAACTCTTGTAAAAATTGCGGAGTTGGATTATCCTTGTTGCGTAAAGTAGTGCAAACGCAATGCAACGCTTGCACAAAACAATGCAAAAGAAATAAGGAGGAACATCATGGCAACAACAAAAGCGGCCCCGGGCAAAAAGGGGCTCATCAACTTCGACTTCTTACAGAAGCTGGGCAAGGTGCTGATGACGGTCATCGCCGTCATGCCGGCTGCCGGTCTGATGATCAGTCTGGGTAAGCTGGTGCAGATGGGCGGCGGCGATATTGCGGCGGTCATGACCATCGGCACTACGATGGAGAATATCGGCTGGGCGGTCATCAATAACCTGCACATCCTGTTCGCCGTTGCCATTGGCGGCAGCTGGGCAAAGGAGCGTGCGGGCGGTGCCTTTGCCGCCGTGCTGGCGTTCGCCCTCATCAACGTCATCACCGGCAACATCTTCGGCGTCACCAGCGCCATGCTGGCAGACCCCGACGCCGTGACCCACACCCTGTTTGGGCAGGAGATCGCCGTCAACGGCTACTTCACCTCTGTGCTGGGCGCACCGGCGCTGAACATGGGCGTGTTCGTGGGCATCATTGCCGGTTTTGTGGGCGGTGTGGCTTACAATAAATACTACAACTTCCGCAAGCTGCCGGATGCGCTGGCTTTCTTCAACGGCAAGCGCTTCGTGCCCATGGTGGTCATTGTCTACTCGGTGGTCATTTCCATCGTGCTGTCGCTGTTCTGGCCTGTGGTGCAGACCGGCATCAATAACTTCGGCATCTGGATCGCCAACTCTTCCGAGACTTCTCCCATTCTGGCTCCGTTCATCTATGGTACGCTGGAGCGTCTGCTGCTGCCCTTCGGTCTGCACCACATGCTGACCATCCCCATGAACTACACCTCCTTCGGCGGTACCTACACCATCGCCACCGGCGTCAACGCAGGCAGTCAGGTGTTTGGTCAGGACCCGCTGTGGCTGGCATGGGCCAACGACCTCATCAACTTCAAAAAGGCCGGCGATATGGCCGCTTACAACAATCTGCTGGCTACCGTCACCCCCGCCCGCTTCAAGGTGGGCCAGATGATCGGCGCAACCGGTCTGCTGCTGGGCATTGCACTGGCCATGTTCCGCCGGGTGGATGCCGACAAGCGCGCAAACTATAAGTCCATGTTCATCTCCACCGCACTGGCTGTGTTCCTGACCGGCGTCACCGAGCCGCTGGAATTCATGTTCATGTTCTGCGCTATGCCGCTGTACATCGTGTACGCACTGCTGCAGGGCTGCGCTTTCGCCATGGCGGGCATCATCCATCTGCGTCTGCACTCCTTCGGCAATCTGGAATTCATCACCCGCATCCCCATGTCCCTGCAGGCGGGTCTGGGCGGCGATATCATCAACTTTGTGATCTGTGTCGTGGCGTTCTTTGTCATTGGCTACTTCGTGGCCTACTTCATGATCGGCAAGCTTCAGCTGGCAACACCGGGTCGTCTGGGCAACTACACCGATGACAACGCAGACGATTCTGCCGCCGCCGCAAAGACCGAGAAGAAGGCCGACAAAAAGGCCGATAACGGTCAGGCCGAGCGCATCATCGCCCTGCTGGGCGGCCGGGAGAACATCGTGCTGGTGGACGCCTGCATGACCCGTCTGCGCGTTACCGTGAAGGACCCCGCCAAGGT
>OHAD01001660.1_pt1 | contig 20035 bp, 19 predicted proteins | sample 1577011 | NCBI WGS metagenome assembly OHAD01 (sample SAMEA3541510, study PRJEB24748) | human gut metagenome | biome: human gut; feature: human-associated habitat; material: faeces | place: China | collected 2012 | reverse complement strand
ACAGCCATGCCATGTTATCGATCAGAGCGCCGCCTGCCTTGACCAGCAGGAAGCCGACGGTGTAAGCTGCACCGGAGGTTGCAGCACCGGGAACGCCCATAACGCCCGGAGCGAGGGCATAACCAAGACCCATCAGGATGCCGCAGATCGGCAGCACAGCGACGGGAAGCATCAGAGCTTTGCCCAGTTTCTGGAGATACTTCATCATAAGACACATTCCTCCTTAAAGAATGTTTGTGTTTACAGACAGTCTCTGGTTGCAGGCTGTCCATAGTTCCGTAACAGAATAGTAACATATTTTTGCAAAAAAAGAAAGTGGTTTTTTCTTTTTTCTATTAAAATGCGTCAAAAGTCCTTATTTGATGACACATCTGTAAGTATTTTTTGTTTTTTCTGCACGCGTCCTGATTTAAGTGCTGAAAAATCTTTTCTTTTTATGTCTATTTTGTCCAAATGGTTGCATCCCACCATAGGTCTCTGCATCCGTACATTTTATACAATGCGTTTCCCGTCCAGCACGGCCTGTTTCAGGGTGTCGCCGTCATACACCAGCTTGAGGGAAAAGTAGGGGTGCTCTTCCTCCAGCAGACGGAAAAAGATCTTGTCTCCCTCCCAGATGGGCAGTGTTTGCACCTCGGTCTTTTGCACCCACTGCAATTCTCCCTCGGCGCAGGCATCGCCCCTTATCATCTCACCCTCCCACCGGTCGGCGGTGTACAGGTGGATGAACTCGGTCATATTGCCCCATACAAAGGTCAGCAGTCCCCGGGCGCGGTAGCGCGTCAGGGTCAGGCCGGTCTCTTCCCGCACCTCCCGCACAAGGCAGTCCTCCGGGCTTTCAAACCGCTCAAATTTGCCGCCCACGCCCACCCATTTGTCGTGGTTGTAGTCGTCCTGCTTTTTGATGCGGTGCAGCATCAGATAAGCGTCCTCCCGCTCCAGATAGCAAAGAGTAGTGCTGAAGATGGGAAATTCCGGGTTCATAAATGCGCCTAAGTTCATTGGGTAGTTCTCCTTTTTTGTCCGATGTTTTTTCGCCAGAGGGCTCGCCCTCTCAGGCGCTCCCGCGCCAGCTCTCCCAAGGGGAGAGCCAAGGTCTAAGGCTCGTTGCTGAAGTTTTAGGAGCAATAAGAAAGCTTCCGGCAGAGCTCTTGCCTCTCCCTTTGGGAGAGGTGGCATCGCGCAGCGATGACGGAGAGGGCGCACGCCGTTGCCCTTAGTGCTAAAGTGTCAAGCGCAACAAGAAACTTTCCCGCCACCGCTGAAGCCTTCACCCGCCGGGGGGAAGGTGGCGCGTAGCGCCGGATGAGGAGCAACGCCCGTTAGCCTTGCACGCCGCCGACCGTATCTCTTTTCATAAAAAGGGCTGCTGCATGAAACGCTGTGCAGCAGCCCTTTGGGAAGTGCCCCCGCTGCGGATGCCCACATGGCAGCGGAAGCGTTTTTCGATTTATGCCTTGCGCCCGGCGCGGCCCTTGCCTGCGCTGTTCAGCTTGCGCACCAAATCGTTCTGGTGCTTGCGCTGGCTGGGGGTGGGCTGGGGGTCTTTGGCTTCTCCGGAGCGCTTGCCGGTCTGGGCAACGTCAGGGTCGATGCGTTCCAGCGTCCACTCCTGATTGCCGCCCGCCACATAGTTCCAGATCTGCGCTTGTGCGCCGTTGGCGGTGTTCATGCCCACAAGGTCGATGTATTTATCCGCCAGCACATTGCGGATGCGGGTGCGTCCGCTGCGGGTGGGCTCCAGCGCCCAGCACTGGCTCAGCCCGCTGGTGCGGCTCCACTGGTGCAGCCATGTGCCCTCCACCACACCGCCAAGTGCCAGATCGATCATCTTGCCGGTAAAGCGGTTCTGGATGCGCCAGCGCCCCTCGCCCGCGTCCACAAACTGCCACTGCTGCCACGGATGGCCCGCATAGCTCCACAGCTGGATGCCGGCGCCGTTCTCCGTGTTGAAATCCTTTACTTCCAGTACCTTCCCGTTGGGGGACTTGATAATGTAGTATTCCCCCTCCATAATGACGACCTGCGATGCCTTTGCCATAGAGCACAACTCCTTTCCGCTATGGTAGCCCTATTATACCCGATTTGCCCGCTGGCAACAAGAATGCTTTTCCATAATCTTTCTTTTGTTTTTTGTGCATTCTGTCGTGTTTTTACAGCGCAAACGTTTTCGGGAGCCAGCAATGTTTTTTACCGGCGGGCACTTTGCACTCCGGCGCAGGTTGTGGTACAATAAAGCCATCCACTATTAAGGAGGGGATCTTTCATGACCAACGAGACTTTACAAACCATTCGCAGCCGCCGCAGCTGCCGCGCCTACGAGCCCCGGCAGATCACGGATGCAGAGCTGGACGCCGTATTGGAGGCCGGCACCTACGCCGCCAGCGCCATGGGACGCCAGAGCGCTAAGATCGTGGTCGTGCAGGATGCCGCTACCCGCGCCCAGCTGACCCGGATGAATGCCGCCGTCATGGGCACCGACAGCGACCCCATGTACGGCGCACCCACCATTCTGGTGGTGCTGGCCGATGCCCACGCAAACTGCGCCGTGCAGGACGGCAGCCTTGTTATGGGCAACCTGATGCTGGCTGCCGCATCGCTGGGACTGGGCAGCTGCTGGATCAACCGCGCCCGGGAGGAGTTCGACTCCGCCGAGGGCAAGGCACTGCTGAAAAAGTGGGGCATTGAGGGCGACTGGATCGGCGTAGGCCACTGCATTCTGGGCTACCCCGCCGCCGAACCCAAGCCCGCCGCGCCCCGCAAGCCGGATTACATCGTAAGAGTATAAGGAGTTTTATGAAGCCTGATTACAAGCTGGTCGCAAAGGCCAAATACATCCACAACACCGCCGACCTTGCCAGTGAGCTGTGGCACGAGGTCTACAAGCGCTACTACCCCGCCAAGCAGCTGGACACCCTTGTGGAGGAGCTGCAAAGCGCCGACGCCATTGAAGAGGATATCGACAATGACGTGAACTATTTTCTGGTGTTTCTGGGGGGCAAGCTCATCGGCTACTTTGCGTGGAAGATGGAGAACACCGCCCTGCACCTGATGCACCTGTACCTCAAGCCAGAGTACCGCGGCAAAGCCATCGGCAGGGATATCGTGCAGACCTGTGAGCGGCTGGCCAAGGGCGAAGGCAAGGGCCGGGTGTGGTGCACCATCCACGCCAAGGCGCTGCCGGTGCAGCAGTTCTTCAAGGCGCTGCGCTACCGCGAGCTGCGCCCCGCCGAGCAGGAAAATGGCACCGTACCCCGCAACGAGCTGGCGTATGAGCATACCCTGAGCTGAACGCACATTTAAGGCTTCCCCCGTCCGGGGGAAGCCTTAAATGGCTCCGTGATTTCAAAGAAATCACAAAATAGCCATTGAAATTTTTCCGCGTTTGTACTACACTGATGTAGTGTAATAAAGCCGCTGTCTGCGGGCATTCTGTGCAAAAAAGGAGACTATCATGGCGAAAGATCATCCCACCGGCAACTCCGGCCTGTACCGGGCTTTTCTGCAGCTCAAGACCCCGGAGGAATGCTATCGTTTTCTGCAGGACGTGTGCAGCTATTCGGAGCTCAGCGCAATGGAGCAGCGCTACAACATTGCCGAGCTGCTGGCCGACAAGTGCATCTACACCGAGATCATGGACAAGACCGGTGCGTCCAGCGCCATCATCAGCCGGGTCAGCCGGGTGCTGAGCGCAGACGACAGTGTGCTGCGTGCACTGCTGGAAGCTGAAAAAAAGTCCGCTGACTGACACAAAGGCCGCGTACCGCCAAAAGGGCATTGCCCAAAGCTGCGGCACGCGGCTTTTCTTTTTAAGATTTGAACAGGAGGTTTTTCTTATGGCAAAAGCTGTTGTATTTTTTGCAGAGGGCACCGAGGAGTGCGAAGCTCTGCTGGTGGTAGACCTGCTCCGCCGCGCCAAGGTGGAGGTGCTGGTGGCAAGCGCTTCCGGCAGCCGGGAGATCCTGAGCAGCCACAAGGTGCACATCACCGCTGACGCACTGGCAGAGGAAGTCGATTATTCCGATGTAGATCTGGTGGTGCTGCCCGGAGGCATTCCCGGCACGCCGAACCTTGCCGCCAACAAGACGGTGACCGATACCTGCGTCTCCTTTGCAAAGGCAGGCAAAAAGGTAGCCGCCATCTGCGCCGCACCCAGCGTGCTGGCGGCACTGGGTCTGCTGGAGGGCAAAAACGCCACCGCCCACGCTGCATTTCAGGACAAACTGGCCGGCGCCCATGTGCTGGACACCGAGGTGGTCGTGGATGGCAACATCACCACCAGCTACGGTCTGGGCGGCGCCATCCCCTTTGCGCTGGAGCTGGTGCGCCAGCTGGCCGGAGAAGCGGAAGTCGACCGCATCCGCAGCGCCATCGCCTACCGGCACTGAGAGGAGGGAGACTGTATGCGTTTTGTTACCTGCCGCCTGCCGGACGGCGTGGAGGACCCCGCCATCCTCTCGCAGGATGGGACACAGGTCTGGCCGCTGAGCTGGCTGGGGCTCTCCTACGAGACCCTGTCCGACGCCATCCCCTTTCTCACCCCGCAGGTGCGGTTCGGCTTGCAGCTGGCCATCAGCGGCATCCCCGCACTGCCGGTGGAGGCCGTCACCCTGCAAAGTCCCATCCCCTGCCCCGCGCAGGACGTGGTCTGTCTGGGCATCAACTATATGGCGCACTCGGACGAAGCCGAAAAGTACTCTGCGGATGCCTTTTCTACCAAGCATCAGGACGCCATCTACTTCTCCAAGCGGGTCAGCCGCGCGGTACCGGACGGCGGCTTTATCGAAGCGCACACCGACCTTGTGCAGAAGCTGGACTACGAGTGTGAGCTGGCTGTTGTGCTGGGCAAGGACGCCAAGGATGTGCCCGCCGGGCAGACCAAGGACTATGTGTTCGGCTACACCATCCTGAACGATGTCTCCGCCCGGGACGTGCAGACCGCCCACAAGCAGTGGTATTTCGGCAAAAGTCTGGACGGCTTCACCCCCATGGGGCCCTGCATCGTCACGGCCGATGAATTTGACACCTACCCGCCCGCGCTGCCCATCCGCAGCCGGGTGAACGGCGAACTGCGGCAGGATTCCAACACCAGGCTGCAAATTTTTGATATCGACCACGTCATCCACGAGCTTTCGCAGGGCATGACCCTGAAAGCCGGTACCATCATTGCCACCGGCACCCCTGCCGGGGTGGGCATGGGCATGGACCCGCCGCAGTTTCTGCACCCGGGCGACACCGTGCAGTGCGAGATCGAAGGAATCGGCACCCTGACCAACACCGTGCGCTGAATTCCCTTGTGGAACTGCCCAAAATTTTACATGGATTTCAGTCCGATTGCACGAAATGCCGCCGCAGTACTGCTCTTTTGCGGAAAAATATGGTATACTATAAAATACTGATAAAAAATGCGGCGTATCCGCATCAAAGGGGTAAATGATATGAAGGAATACGCATTTGGCATCGATCTGGGCGGCACCACTGCCAAGGTCGGCCTGTTCACCACCAACGGCAAGCTGCTGGAAAAGTGGGAGGTAAGCACCGATACTTCCAATAATGGTGCTCACATTCTGGAAAATCTGGCTGCTGCCGTGCAGCAGAAGATGCAGGAAAAGGGTCTGTCCGCAGACGAAGTCGAGGGTGTCGGTCTGGGCGTGCCCGGCCCGGTGCTGGATTCCAGCATCGTGCCCATCGTGTGTGCAAACCTTGGCGGCTGGGGCAACCGCAACGTTTCCATTGAGCTCAGCGAACTGCTGGGCGGCATCCGGGTGCTGGTGGGCAACGACGCCAACGTGGCTGCTCTGGGCGAGATCTGGATGGGCGCGGCACAGGGCTGCCGCAGCGCCGTCATGGTCACGCTGGGCACCGGCGTGGGCGGCGGTGTCATCGTGAACGGCAAGGTCATCGACGGCGCTCACGGTGCCGGCGGCGAGATCGGCCACATCACCGTCAACCCCCACGAGACCGCAGTCTGCGGCTGCGGCAAGCGCGGCTGTCTGGAGCAGTATTCCAGCGCCACCGGCGTTGTGCGCTGCATGAAGAAGCTGCTGGACGCAAACCCGGACACCGTCTGCACCCTGCGCGGCAAGGACTTTGAGGCCAAGGACGTTTTCGACGCCGCCCGCGCCGGGGACGCACTGGCCGCCCGCGAGGTGAACGAGATGGCTTCTACGCTGGGCATGGCACTGGCCAACATTGCCGCCACCACCGACCCCGAAATGTTCATGATCGGCGGCGGCGTAGCCCGTGCCGGGGAGGTTCTGTTCAACCCGCTGGTGCGCCACTACAAGGAGTACGCCTTCCAGTCCTGCAAGGAGACCCCCATCAAGGCCGCCAGCCTTGGCAACGACGCCGGCATCTACGGTGCCGTGCGCCTGATCGTGGGTGCCTGATCAAGGAATATCAAGCGCTTTCAAACCAGCCAAGCCTGCGGGCTTGGCTGGTTTTGTTTTTACAATCAGAACCTCCCCTTCTGCAAGCCGTCCAGCACCTCGTACAAATCGCGGCACTCGGCGGTGTACAGGCGGCGCATCTCGTCATTGGCGGGGGCCATGTCCGGCACCATCACGGTGATAAAACGCCCGTTGGCACCGGCGCGCACGCCGTTGTAGCTGTCCTCCAGCACAAGGGTGCGGCCGGGCTTGGTGCCCAGTGCTTCCGCTGCCCGCCGAAAAATTTCCGGGTTGGGCTTGGAGGCTGAGAACTGCTCGCCGGAGACGATCACCTTGAAGTAGTGGGTCAGACCCCAGCCGTCCAAATGATGCCGGATCGACGCCATCCGGCTGGAGGAAGCCACTGCCATGGGGATGTGCTGCGCGTCCAGCCATGTCAGGATTTCGTCCAGCCCGGGCTTTTTGGGCGGCGGTGCCTGAAACGCCTTTTCCGCCTGTGCGTGCAGCGCCGCAATGATGGCATCCGTGTCGCAGTTTTCCCCATAGAAGCGGCGCAGCACCGCCCGCATGGTGTCCCCTGCCGTGCCGCGGGCGGCAACGTCCAGCCCCTCCTTATAAGAAAGCCCAAGGGTAGCCAGCGCAGGCTCCCACAGGGTAGCCCAGACCCGCTCGGTGTCGAACATCAGGCCGTCCATATCAAAAATAACGCCGTCGATCATGGCAGTATCTCCTTCCATAGAAAAGCGGGGCTGTGCCCCGCAAAAGTGCTCTGTGCCCCTATTGTACCATAGATTTGGCAGTTTGCACACCACTGTGCTCACAATTTGGTGCAACTTACCGGGTGGTAAGATGAAACATTTTGCGATTCCTTGCAAAACCGGCTGGGAATATTATAATAGAAACCAACATTTGTGTCATAAAGCGCCGGAAATCGTGCGCACGCGCATAAAAGGAAAGAGGGAAACTCACTATGTTGGATATCAAGATCACCCGCACGGCTGCGCCCAAGGCAAAGCCCACCGATGAGACGAAGCTCGGCTTCGGCAAAAAGTTCTCCGACCATATGTTCGTCATGGATTACACCGAGGGCGAAGGCTGGCACGATGCCCGCATCGTCCCCTACGGTCCCTTTGAGCTGGACCCCGCTACCGTGGTGTTCCACTACGCACAGGAGATCTTTGAGGGCATGAAGGCCTACCGCACCGCCGACAACACCGTGCAGCTGTTCCGCCCGGACTGCAACGCCAAGCGTTTTCAGGATTCTGCCGACCGTCTGTGCATCCCCAAGATCCCGGTAGAGGACTACATTCAGGCTGTCGAGGCTCTGGTGGACGTGGATCGCGACTGGGTCCCCCACACCGACGGTGCTTCCCTGTACATCCGTCCCTTCATCTTTGCCAATGATGTGGGTCTGGGCGTGCACGCTTCCAAGCACTATATCTTCTGCATCATCTGCGCTCCCTCCGGCGCTTACTACGCCGAGGGCATCAACCCTGTGCGCATCTATGTGGAGGACGAGTATATCCGCGCCGCCCCGGGTCTGACCGGCTTTACCAAGTGCGGCGGCAACTACGCCGCTTCCATCAAGGCCGGTGAGCTGGCCGAGGAGCAGGGCTACGCACAGGTGCTGTGGCTGGACGGCGTGGAGAAGAAGTACGTTGAAGAGGTCGGCAGCATGAACATCATGTTCAAGATCGACGGCAAGGTGTACACCGCTGCTACCGTGGGTACCGTGCTGCCCGGCGTCACCCGCCGCAGCTGCATCGAGCTGCTGAAGGACTGGGGCTACGAGGTCGTTGAGGGCAAGATCGCCATTGCCGACATCATGGCCGCTGCCCGCGAAGGCAAGCTGGAAGAGGTGTTCGGCACCGGTACTGCCGCTGTCGTCTCCCCCGTTAAGGAGCTGGTCTGGAAGGGTGAGCACGCCTTCATCGGCGACGGCAAGATCGGCCCCGTCACTCAGAAGCTGTACGACACCATGACCGGTATGCAGTGGGGCAAGCTGCCCGATACCAAGGGCTGGATCGTGCCTGTGGAAAAGAAATATTGAGCCGCCTGTCACCCTACGACTTTTAAAGGGACTGCTGCATACCATTTGGGGCAGCAGTCCCTTTGCTCTATAATCATTGCAATTCCCGCCGCATGGTGCTACACTACCTATAAAGGGCGTGGGCTTGCCGCCTGTGCCCTTTGCAGGATGATTTGAGAGGAAAGAAGCACCATGATCAAGAAATGGAGCATGAGTTACCCGGCGGTCAACGGCACCGAACAGCGCCGGGCGTATGTCTACCTGCCCACCATGTACGAGGCACAGCCGGAGCGCCGGTTTCCCGTGCTGTATATGTTCGATGGGCAGAACGTGTTTTTCAACGAGGATGCCACCTACGGCAAAAGCTGGGGCGTGGCAGATTATCTGGACTATACCGACACCCCGCTGATCGTGGCGGCCATCGAGTGCAACGCCGGGGCAAACAACGAGCGTCTGGTGGAGTATTCCCCCTACCGCTTCGATGATGCTACCTACGGCCACTTTGACGGCAAGGGACAGGCCACCATGAGCTGGTTCATCCACCGGTTCAAGCCTTTGATCGACCAGAATTTCCGCACCCTGCCGGACAGGGCGCATACTTTCATCGGCGGCAGCAGCATGGGCGGGCTGATGAGCCTGTACGCCCTGCTGCAATATAACGATACTTACAGCCGCGCCGCAGCACTGTCGCCTTCCATCTGGGTGGCACCGGATAAGCTTTCCGGCCTTGTGGGGCGCGCAAAGCTTTCCCCCGGCACGGTGCTGTACATGGACTACGGTTCCCGGGAGATGGGCAACCACGAGGGCATCCGCCGACAGTTTTCTGCCTTGAGCGGTAAGCTGATGACCCGGGGCATCCACCTGACGGGCCGCATCGTGCCCGGCGGCACCCACTGCGAGGCCAGCTGGGAAAAACAGCTGCCCTTCGTGTTCCACACCCTGCTGTATGAGGTGGAGGAATAAAAGAAGGGTGACACCATAACCACACCAAAGGAGGAAACACCATGGAGATGCAGTATTTCAAGGAGTACAGCCCGGAACTGGGACGGGATATGGAGTGCAAGCTTTACGGCCACGCAGGCCGCCCGATGCTGTACATCCCCTGTCAGGACGGCAGATTTTTTGATTTTGAAAATTTCCACATGGCCGACACCCTTGCCCCGTGGATCGAGTCCGGGCAGATCATGGTGCTTTCCATCGACACCATGGATCAGGAAACATGGTCGGACGCGCAGGGCAACCCCTACTGGCGCATCCGCCGCTATGAACAGTGGCTGCGCTACATCACCCGCGAGGTCACCCCGATGCTTCAGCATCTGGCGCAGCAGCGCAACGGCTGGAACGATCTGCCCGGCATCATCGCCTTCGGGTGCAGTCTGGGCGCTACCCACGCGGTAAACCTGTATCTGCGCCGCCCGGATATCTTCTGCGGCTGTCTGGCGCTCAGCGGCATCTACACCGCCCACTACGGCTTTGGCAACTACATGGACGAGCTGGTGTACATGAACTCCCCCGTGGACTACATGAAGAATTTCCCGGAGGATCACCCCTATATGCAGCTGTTCCGCAGCCAGAAAGCGGTCATCTGCTGCGGTCAGGGCGACTGGGAACAGCCGGACACCACATGGATGCTCAAGCGCATTTTTGAGGCAAAGCATATCCCCATCTGGGTAGACCTGTGGGGTCACGATGTCAACCACGACTGGAACTGGTGGTATAAGCAGGTGGCGTATTATATGCCCTACATTCTGGGCCAGCAGTGACCCATCCCGTGAAAATGGCACAACGGCGCGTCCATGGACGCGCCGTTGTTTCCCAATATTAAAGTCTGTCCCGCCCCGCAGGGGCATTGCAATCATAGAGGTAACGGAAAGAGGAATCAACAAATACCATGCAGAACTTTATTTTTATCTCCCCCAACTTCCCCACGAACTACTGGCAGTTCTGCCGGGAGCTGAAGAACAACGGCCTGAATGTGCTGGGCATCGGCGACCAGCCCTATGAGGAGCTGAAGCCCGAGCTGAAGGCAAGCCTGAACGAATACTACAAGGTGAACAGCTTGGAAAACTACGACGAGGTGTACCGCGCCGTGGCCTTTTTCACCTTCAAGTATGGCCGCATCGACTGGCTGGAGTCCAACAATGAATACTGGCTGGAACGGGATGCCGCCCTGCGCACCGATTTCCACATCACCAGCGGCTTCCAGACCTGTGATATGCCCCGCATCAAGTACAAGAGCAAGATGAAGGAATACTATCAGAAGGCCGGGATCGCCACCGCCCGCTACCACATGGTGGATGACCTTGCAGGCTGCAAGGCCTTTGTGGCACAGGTGGGCTACCCGGTGGTGGTCAAGCCGGACAACGGCGTGGGCGCTTCGGATACCCACCGCCTTTCCAGCGACAAGGAGCTGGAGGCATTTCTGGCCTACAAGGAGAAAGAGCACCCGGATGTGGCTTACATCATGGAGGAGTTCGTCCGCGCCGAGGTGAACAGCTACGATGCCATCATCGACGCCCACGGCAACCCCATCTTTGAGGCGGGCAACGTGAGCCCCGTGTCCATCATGGACATCGTGAACAACGATGACAACTCCATCTACTACATCATCAAGGATCTGCCGGAGGACACCCGCGCCGCGGGCCGTGCCGCCGTCAAGAGCTTTGGGGTGAAGAGCCGCTTTGTCCACTTCGAGTTCTTCCGCATGACCGAGGATCAGGCCAGCATGGGCAAAAAAGGCCAGATCGTGGCACTGGAAGTCAATATGCGCCCCTGCGGCGGCTTTACCCCGGACATGATCGACTTTGCCCGCTCCACCAACGTGTACAAGATCTGGGCGGACATGATCGCTTTCGGCGGCACCGATATGCCGGTGGGTGAGCACTACTACTGCGCCTTTGCCGGCCGCCGGGACGGCAAGAGCTTCGTTTACAGCCACGAGCAGCTGATGCAGAAGTATCAGGACAACATGCGCATGGTAGACCGCATCCCTGAGGCGCTGTCCGGTGCCATGGGCAACCAGATGTATGTGGCAACCTTCTCCACCCGTGACGAGATGGAAAAGTTCTACTCCGATGTGCTGGCCGTCACCGACGCCACCAACGCAAAGGTGCAGGCTGAGCTGACGCAGGTGCTGGCTCTGGGCGAGCCGGAGACCCTTTAACTGTAAAATGCAATGCCGGAGCGTCCGCAGACGCTCCGGCATTGTTCTGTTTTATTATACCTTTGCAGCGCCACGTTCCAGAATACCGTTGAAGCGGGAGAAGAAGGTGATGGTGGTAATGGTAGCCGCCAGAATATCGCTGACCGGCTCTGCCAGAAAGACGCCGAATACCGGGTCCGGCAGCAGGTGCGGCAGAATGAAGATGAGCGGGATCAGCAAAATGATCTTGCGCAGGCAGGCCAGCAGCAGGCTGACCTTGGCCTGTCCCAGCGCCATAAAGCTCTGCTGGCAGGCGATCTGGAAGCCCATGGCAAAGATACCGGCCATGTAGATGCGCATAGACCATGTGGTGTAGTCGATCAGCGCCGTATCCGAGGTGAAGATGCCCGCCACAGCCCCCGGCGCCAGCATCATGAGCAGCCAGAACAGGCAGGTGTAGCAGCTGCACAGGGTCAGCTGAAAGCGGAAGGCTTCCTTGACGCGGAGCTTTTTGTCCGCGCCGAAGTTGAAGCTCATCACCGGCTGACCGCCCTGACAGATGCCCTGAATGGGCAGGGTGCACAGCTGGGAAGCGCTGGTGATGACAGTCATGGCACCCACAGCCACATCGCCGCCGTACCGTGCCAGACTGGAGCTGAAGCTGATGGACAGCAGGCTTTCGGTGGACATCATCACAAAGGTGGAGATGCCCAGTGCCATCACCGGCAGGATGACCTGCTTTTCCGGGCGCATATAGTCCCTGCGCAGGCGCAGGATAGTCTTTTTTCCGGTGAGGAAGCGCAGGATCCACACTGCGCCCACGGCCTGACTGAGCACGGTGGCAATGGCAGCGCCCCGCACACCCAGCCCCAGCCCAAAGATCAGGATGGGATCCAGAATAATGTTGATGACCGCACCGATGACGGTGGTAAGCATACTGGTCTTGGCAAAGCCCTGCGTGGTGATGAAGGGGTTCATGCCCAGCACCAGCAGCACGAACACCGAGCCCAGAATGTAGATGCGGCTGTATGCCAGCGCATAGGGCAGGGTGGCGTCACTGGCGCCAAACAGCCGCAGCAGGGTGGGTGCTCCGGCGTAGAACACCACGGTCAGCACCACCGAGAAGAGCAGCAGCATGGTAAAGCTGTTGGAGATGATCTTCTCCGCCTGCTCCTTATCGCCCTGTCCCAGCGCAATGGCGGTGCGGGGTGCGCCGCCCGCGCCCACCAGCATGGCGAACGCGTTCAGCAGCATAAGGATGGGGGTGAACAGTCCCACGCCGGTCAGCGCTGCCGCGCCGATGCCGGCAATATGTCCGATGTAAATGCGGTCCACGATGTTATACAGCAGGTTGACCACCTGTGCAACGACCGCCGGGATCATGAGCTGCAGCATCAGCTTTTTTACGCTGCCAGAGCCCATATCCTGTTTTGCCTGTGCCATGGATGTGATTCTCCTTTTACTTCAAATTTGAACAATCTCTCCTCTATTATACTCAAAACCCGCAAAATTACCAGCCCCTTTTTGCAAAATTTTCCGTGCTGCGCAAAAAAGTGCGCTCCCCCCTGCCGCAGCGCCGGTGTTGCCATTGCGCACCCTTTGCGGTGCGGTTTTCCGGGCGGCAACAGCCTTTGCATCCAAGTTTTCGGCGATATGTCTGTAAAAAAGCAAGGTTTTTCGTCAGGTTTGTGTCTTGTGCACAGCGGCATTTTTCAGTACAATAAAGAAGCAGAGAAGAAAAATAAGCGCTGCGATCAAAATGGGTCGCCGCGCTGTTTTGTATTTTGCGGCGCAGCTGCGCCCGGTGAAAAAAGGAGTGCTGTACAATGATCAACATGGTCAAGCTTCCCACCAGCAAAAGCGAACTGTTCCTGCGGGTGGCCAAGGGACATTTTGCCACCAGCCACAGCCACATCAACTATTACATCGACGTGACCACCCAAAAGACCCGCCTTTCCGAGGCCAAGGCCGTGGCAAAGGAGCTGGTCAGCGCTTACCAGCACAGCACCATCGTGGATACCGTGCTCTGTCTGGACGGCACACAGGTCATTGGCACCTGCCTTGCCAACGAGCTGACCAAGGACGGCTTTACCAATATGAACGCCCACAAGACCATCTATATCGTCACGCCGGAATACACCTCCGGCAGCCAGATCATTCTGCGGGATAATCTTGCCCCCATGGTCAAGGGCAAGAATGTGCTCATCCTTGCGGCATCCGTCACCACCGGCTACACTATTCAGGCAGCCGTGGAAGCCGTAAACTACTACGGCGGCATCGTGGCAGGGCTTTCGGCTATTTTTGCCACCACCCACGAGTGTCTGGGCTACCCGGTCACCTCCATCTTCGACCCCACCAGCCTGCCGGATTACGCCAGCTTCGACTCCCGCGACTGCCCCCTGTGCAAGGCCGGGCAGCACATTGACGCGCTGGTGAACAGCTTCGGCTACTCGGCGCTGTAAGCAACGCGAAAAGAGTATTTTTATGAGCAGCTCCGAACCGCCTGCGGGCGCCCCGGAGCTGCTTTTTTGCAGGAAAAGTCACACTCTTTTTTCGTCAAAACGGCAAAAATCTTAATGGCTTTTTGTGACATTGCCAAAATTTCCCACACTGCTTGACAACACTTTTTTGATACGATACCATAAACTCAGAAAGCGAGTTTGGGACGCCTTGAAACACATTACAGGAGGTATTTATAGCATGAGACTATACAAAAAAGCGGTTGCCTGTCTGCTGACCGCTGCGATGGCAATTTCCATGCTGACCGCTTGCGGCGGTGGCGGCACCGGCGGCAACGGCGGCGGCAACACCCCCAGCACCCTGCCCGACGACCCTAAACAGATCGTTCTGCCTGACCCCGGCGAGGGCGGCGGCGCAGGCGGCGGCGAGGGCACCGAGACCAAGCCCACCAAGACCCCCATTATCGATGTGAACAGCAGCAAGCTGGCAAAGTTCAACGAGAAGTACGCCGGTGCTACGGAGTTCTATCTTGAAGCACAGATGGTTGAGTATGATGAGGACGGCTCTGCCGGAGATTCCATCGATGGATGCTTTGCCGCAAAGGGTGACAAAGTCTATATGAAAACGACCCTGTCTGGCAAGAACCAGAAGCAGCAGTCAATTGAGGAATTGATGCTCAAAGAGGGCGATTATAATAACAGCTATGTGCTTTTCCGCGACAGCAAGGTAGCCGTCAGGACAAGTAGCTATAAATCCCAGGGCGAGGATAATATTTCTCTGGGTACTCTCATCGCGAATAAGCTGCCCAGTCAGATGTGGTCTACCGAGGTACAGGTGGGTCCGACCAAGTATTATGCCGAGGTCTATAATGCCTACTCCTCCGAGTATACTACCTGCTTTACTGCAGACGGCAAACCTGTTTATCAGTTTGTAAGAGAGCTCAACGAAAAGCAGCTTGATCGCGCCACTCTGTACAAGACCATTCAGGCCGGTTCCGGCACCAGCAAGGGTCTGTGCAGAATGCCCGACGGCTTCAAGAAGTACAGCTTGGACTTTAGTACCAATACCATCACGGATGCAAAGGGTAACGTGTTCACCATTGAGACCAATGATAAGGGAGACGTCACCAGCGTTAAGGATAATACCGGCAAGGATGTCTCAGACGACTTCAAGTGGGCGTACGATCTCTACATGATGTACAAGTAATAACCCCATGACCGCAATTTTCCACACACAGCCTACGTCCCATAACGTGTAACAGGTGCTCTAAGGAGCTGCCGCACCCAAGCGGCAGCTCCTTTTTGTTGTCCCCCGGGCGGGATTGTGCTATACTGATACCAGACAAAACCAAGATGTATCTGAAAACAAGGAAGAGGTATCAAATCCATGAAAATTCCCGCAAACGGTTTTACCCACGCCGGCAAGTTCCATGCCGATGACGTGTTTGCTACGGCGCTGCTGCAAATCCTGCGCCCGGATATCAAGATCACCCGCGGCTTTACCGTGCCTGACGATTTTGACGGCATCGTGTATGATATCGGCTTTGGAATGTTCGACCACCATCAGGAGCCCCGGGAGTACCGCGCAAACGGCGTGCCCTACGCGGCCTTTGGCCTGCTGTGGCGGGTACTGGGCCCCGGCCTTGTGGGCGAGCGGCAGGCGCGGCTCATTGACGAAAACTTCATCCAGCCGCTGGACCTGAACGATAACACCGGCGAGCAGAACAGCCTGTGCGATGCCATCGGCTTTTTTAACCCCGTGTGGGACTCCAAGGAGGATCAGGACAGCTGCTTTTTCAAGGCGGTGGCCGTGGCAAAGCAGATCCTGGAAAACCAGATCGACAGCGCCAACGCCGTGAACCGTGCGGACGAAAAAGTACAGCAGGCCTACCGCAACTCCCGCGACGGCATCGTGGTGCTGCCCTGCTATCTGCCGTGGAAAAATGGCCTGTACAAGACCGACGCTCTGTTTGTGGTGTACCCCAGCCAGCGCGGCGGATGGAGCGCCCAGTGCGTCACCGACCACAAGACCAAAAAGTCCAAGCTGCCCTTCCCCCAGTCTTGGGCGGGGCAGCCGCAGGAGGTCATCGAGCAGAAGAGCGGCATCCCGGGCATCAGCTTCTGCCACGCCAGCCGCTTCCTCATCACCGCCAAGGACAAGGAGACCGCCCTTGCGGCCTGCCGTCAGGTGCTGAAAAACAATGGACGCCTTGCCTGACGCCGCCTACGTCTACATGGTGCGCTGCACCGGCGGGCAGCTGTACACCGGTTGGACGAACCACCCCGCCGCCCGGCTGAAAGCGCACCAGAGCGGCAAAGGGGCCCGCTACACCCGCGCCCACGGCGCGGTAGGCTTTGCCTATATAGAACGCTGCGCGGACAAACGCGCCGCCCTGCGCCGGGAAGCCGCCCTCAAAAAGCTGCCCAAGGCGCAAAAGGAGCTTTTGTGCACGGCGTGGCAGGCCGCCGGACGCCCCTTTGCGGAGCACGGCGCGGGCAGTGCCGGTTAAATCCCGTCCAAAATTGTAAATTCTGGACGCAATATTGCCTTTTGGCTTGATTTGTGTTGCAATTTTGTTAGAATTGTGATAGACATAAAGTGTGAACGTGTCTGTTTTCAGGGGCGGCAGGCAAAGCCTGACACCCTGCAACAATTAAAGGAGGATGGAACGTGAGAAAAATCAACAAACTGGGCAGACGTGCGGCCGCTCTGGTGCTGGCCGTTGGTCTTACCCTGTCTACGGCGGCTCCCGTACTGGCGGCGGACGCCGACGAGGTGCAGACCCCTGCAGCCCAGACCCAGCAGCAGGAAACCGACACGGAGGCTGACGAGGCCGACGTCGATACCGAGGCTGACGAAGCTGCTGCACTGCCGGAACTGTCTGAGGACCGGGAAGTAGCAGAGGAGGACGAGGCCGTTGCCCTGCCGGAGCTGTCTGAGGACCGGGAGGTGGCAGAGGAGGACGAGGCCGCTGCTCTGCCGGAACTGGACGAGGATTGGGCTGTAGACGAGGCTGCCTTGTTAAAGGAACATAAGCATAAATGGAAGAAAGAAAAAACAGTTGCCCCTACTTGCACGGAGCAGGGATATACCGTTTACAAGTGTGAGTATAACATCTTCGGGTACGGCTGCACGGCAACAAAAAAAGATGATTTCAAACCTGCCCTGGACCACAATATGAGCGACTGGATCGTGGTGAAGGCTACCTGTACCACTGCCGGAGAAAAGTACAAGGCCTGCCAGCGCAGCGGCTGCACCTACAAGGTGGTAGAGGAAGGCTATGCAGAAGCCCACCCTGCCCTGGACCATGATTTTAAGGATGCAGAGTGGGTGATTGAAGCCCCCACCTGCACCACCCCCGGCAAGCGCTATCAGGTGTGCAAGCGGGATGGCTGCGGCCAGAAGAACTTTGACGAGACCTATGCAAAAGAGCATCCGGCTCTGGGCCATGTCTGGGGCAAGTATGTAGACGACGACAAGCCCGGCTGCCAGCAGCAGACCGAGACGGCCCACTGCACCCGGGAGGGCTGCACCGCTACGGACACGGAAGACCGGGCCAACTTTGGCCCCGGCGGCAACCCCCTGCCCCACAAGTACACCACTTATAAGGGCCTCGATGAGATTCTGGGCGTTCCCACCAAGTACAAGAGCACCTGCGACTATGGCTGCGGCACTACCAAGGAATTTGGCGCACTCGACAAGGACGTGGTGGTAGATAAGACTACCCAGGGGGCCATGGACACTGTGAAGGTGGACGACATGACCGCTGACGAGCGTGCCAACCAGATCATCGACGACGCCCTGAAGGCTGCCCAGGAGGCAGTAAAGCAGGCCAAGACCAAGAAAGAAGCCATTGCGGCCCTGGACCAGATCTCTGCTACGGTAAAGAGCGAGCTGTCCAGTATGAAGATCAGTGTAGGCAAGCTGAACAAGGATGTGAGTATCGACCCGAAGGACCTGGAAAACATCCTGAAGCCTCTGGATACTACCATTGACAGCCTGAAGGGTAGCCTGGACGACAGCTTCCTGTCCCAGGAGACCATTACCAGCCTGGTGAACAAGCTGGCTACCGATGTGCCTGCCAGCACCGCACCGGAGACCGGCATCAAAAAGCTGATCTACAATACGGTGTACGATGCCATTTATAACCTCACCGCAAAGGACGACGAGAAAAAGACCACCGACAGTATGCCGGATGTGAAGAACATGGTGCTGCAGCTGGTCAGCGACGTGGCGAAAAGTGACGAGGGCTGGAATACCCTGACCGACGCCCTGGTGGACGACGCTGTGGAGCTGGCCCTGGACGAGGTCATGAAGGATAAGAAATACGCCATGCTGCTGAAGACCAAGCTGGGTGCCTCCACCGTGGAGGAAGTCCGGGCCGAGGTCAAAAAGCAGCTGGTCAACGACCCCACCTTTATGAACAGCGTCCGTGCCCAGGTCAAGACGGCTGCCGACGAGGCCTCTAAGGGGGTCAGCCAGGGCTGGTCCGACCAGAAGGTGCTGGACCGTCTGCAGGCCAACCTGCTGCCCATCAGCGGCCTGGTGGCCAATAAGATCGACGAGCTGGGCAGCAGTGCCGGCAATATCGCCGATAACAAGGTGGACGATACCGTCCACAAGTTCCTGCCCGGCAAGCTGGGAGACTGGGTCAGCGATAAGGTGGGCAACAAGGTCAACAACATTGTCCAGAACAAGGTCAATGATCTGGGCGGCCAGGTCACCGACCTCATTGATTCCTTTATCAAGCAGTTCACCTGCGGTAAGCACGAGTATGGTGATTTCGAGATCCTGAAGAACCCCACCTGCACCGAGAAGGGCCAGAAGGGCAAGATCTGCAAGAAGTGCGGTAAGATCACCGAAAAGGCGGACATCGACGCAACCGGCCATGCTCCGGTGACCGACCCCGCTGTGGCTCCCACCGAGACCACCGACGGCCTGACCGAGGGCAGCCACTGCGGCGTCTGCGGTGTCGTGCTCCAGGCTCAGGAAGTCATCCCCATGCTGGACCCCACCATTGATCCCTGGTTCAGCCGTGCCGCTACCACCGAGGCCGACGCCAAGGCTGCCGGTTACGACAGCGTGGAAGCTGCCAATGCCGCCCTGGATGCTGCCCTGGTAAAGGCTGGCTTCAGCCCCATCCAGGCCGAGCACTTTACCGTGCAGGTCAACAGCAGCATCGGCGTGCTGCCCAACGACCGCTACCCGGAGGATGGCGTTACCTGCAAGCTCACCCTGCCCCAGGCCACCAAGGGCCAGATGGCACAGGAGTACTACCTGGTGCAGATGTGCACTGCCGACGGCCGGTTCCGCAAGGCTGGTGACATCATCGTCACCCCGGTGCGGATGGATACCTACGATAAGAACGGCCTGGAGTTCACCGCTTACAGCCAGTCCATCGTGGCTCTGGCCTGGAAGCCCCTGTACTAAGGCCCTGTGCAACAAATACCCCTGATATGACCGCAAGGAGCGGCTCCCAAAAACGGGAGCCGCTCCCTTTTTGTGTGCGGAAGAAACTCCTTCCGTCAAAGCCGGACGGCTTTGCCAGCTCCCTCAATGAGGGAGCCTTGCCCTCTCCGTCACGCCGACGGCGGCACCGACCCCTGAACCGGAACTGACCCTGAGCGCCGCCCGGCACACTGCCCGGCGGCGCTCGTCTGCGTTTTGGGCGGCCTGCCCAAAAGGCCCGGCAGACTGCATGAGAATATACACCTGCATTGCATAATATGCGAATATATTCTCATAAAATTGTATAAAGATGCAAATTGAACCAAAACGCCGTGCAAAGCCGCCCAAGGTTTGGCGGTTTTTGTCATTGACGAAAAAGCCGCATGGTGTATAATAAAACCATCCAAAGCGAACCGCAGATAGAGGGTGCAAGAGGGATGCTTGCATCAGGGAACAAAAGTGTATTTTTATAAAGGAGCAATCATCATGAAAAAGGAAAACATCAAAAAAGTCGTTCTGGCATACTCCGGCGGTCTGGACACCTCCATCATCATTCCTTGGCTGAAG
>OHAD01001648.1_pt1 | contig 20178 bp, 14 predicted proteins | sample 1577011 | NCBI WGS metagenome assembly OHAD01 (sample SAMEA3541510, study PRJEB24748) | human gut metagenome | biome: human gut; feature: human-associated habitat; material: faeces | place: China | collected 2012 | reverse complement strand
GCACCCCACTTGTTATTCAGTATATCATACTGTCTAACAAATGGGGTGCAGTTCAGAGGCTCCGGAGGATTTTCCTCCGGCGGAGGTGGCGGGGGTTCTATGATGATATCGTCCACATCTTTGAACACATACTGATCCACAGCGGGCTTGAGGAAGCTTTTGAAAATGTTAGGCAATGATATCGTCCTTTCCGCCCTTGATGATGATCAGCTCGTTGCGCTCCTCCAGGCCGCGGATGATGCCCACAATACGCTGCTGGGCCTCTTCCACATCCCGGATACGCACATTGGTGGTGATCTCCAGGTCGTCCCGGATGCTCTGGGCCATACGGGTGGACATATTGCTGAAGATCTTGCTGGCCACCTCGCTGTTGCTGCCCTTGAGGGCCAGCACCACATCCCGGGGATCGCAATCCCGGATAAAGCGCTGCACCGAGCGGTCGTCCATGGTGATGATGTCTTCGAAGACGAACATCCGCTTGCGGATCTCCTCCACCAGCTGTCCGTTGTGCTCCGACAGACGGTCGAAAATGCTCTTTTCGCTGGATCTGTCCAGATTGTTCATGATCTTGGCCACATAGTCCACACCGCCCACCTTCACATTGTTGGTGGCCATCAGGTTTGTGAACTTCTTCTCCATCTCGGCTTCGATGATCTTCACCGCCGCCGGAGAGGCGCTTTCCATGTTGGCGATGTTCTCCACCACCTTCATCTGGCACTGGGGGTCCAGCTCCTCGATGACCGCCGCCGATTTTTCCGGGTCCACATAGGAAAGCACCAGGGCGATGGTCTGAGGCCGCTCATGCTGCAAGGCGGCGTAGAGGGATTTCTCGTCAGCCTTATTGAGGAAGGAGAACTCCCTGTTTTTCAAAGACTTGGTCACCTTTTCCAACAAGCTGTCGGCCGCCTGGGGGCCATAGGCCTTTTCCAGCACCGCCCGGGCATATTCCAGCCCGCCTTCGGTCACGGCCTTGTTGGTCAGGCACATCTGATAGTATTCATTGAGCACATCCTCGGTGGTTTCCGAGTCCAGGTAGCCCAGGCGGGCCACCTCCAGAGTGATCTGCTCCACATCCTCCGGGTCCATATATTGATAGAGCTGAGAGGCTTTTTCCGTCCCCAGGGAAACGATCACCGCCGCAGCTTTCTGCTGCCTTGTCAGCTGCTGCCCATGGGAGCTTTTCGCCGGTGCGGCGCCTTCACTCATTCTGCTCCATCTCCTTCCTTCAGCCAGGCTTTCACCATCTGAGCTGCGATTTCCGGATTATCTTCGGCAAATTTACGCACATCCTGGCGCAGTTCTACGCTTTTTTCGGTTTGCATCTCCATGATATCCGCTCCCTCCGGGGCAGGGACCGGCTGCTGGAGCGCGGCTTCGGCCAGGGCCAACTGAGCCTCAGCTTCGGCCTTCTTCTTTTTCCGCCGCTTGGCCAGAAGCAGCACCACAATCAGCAGCACCACAAATAAGCCTGCACCGCCCAGAGCGGCATAGATCATCCACATCTCCACCTGCAGGCCTTCCTGAGCCGGCTGGGAAACCGTTTCCTCATAGAAGGGGGCCACCATCACATGGATCTTGTCCTGCTGCACATCTTCCCCGATGCCTGCGGCCCGGGCGATATGGGGATACAGGGTGGTTTCGTCCACATCCCCTGCGGTGGTTTCGTTGATGCTCACCGACACCATCAGATCGCTCACAGTGCCAGCCACATGCTCGATCTGCTTCTTATCGGTATCCACCAGGTAGTTTTTCTCACCGCTGGAGCCCACGATGTTCTGGCCTTCCTGGACATCGTTTTCATCTTCGGGATAGGTGGGGACATCCGCATTGGATGTAGTGCCCGCCGTACCGCCGGCCGTCTCGCCTTCTCCCACGGCCACCTGCATATCATAGACCTTGGAGCCGATGATGCCTTCCCCATCGGTACTGCCGTCCTGGGCCCAATCCTCGGTGGTGTAGTCCACGGAATCGGTATAAGTGCGGTCCACATCCACCACACTGCTGACGCTGACCTGTACATTCTCCGCTCCATACAGCGGGGCCAGCACCTGCATCACCTGGGTGCGCACCCGGTTGTTCACCTGCTGCTCCAGCTGCATCTTGAGGGCCGAAGTATCCTTGGTATCCTTCAAACCATCCTCACCGGAATAGGTGTTGCCGTAGGAGTCCACAATCACCACATTCTCCACGCTGAGCCCCTGGAGAGAGCGGGTCAGCAGATTGCGGATGCCGGTGGCCAGCGTGTCGCTCACCGTCTCGCCATCCTTCATGGTGATCTTGGCATAGGCCGAAGCCTCCACCACATTGCCGCTGTCCAGCACATAGGTGCGGTCTTCGCCGGGAGTAAACTGCACTGTGGCGTCCTTGACCCCTTCCATACTGCGGATGACCGCCGCGGTCCGATCCTGCAATTCATAGAGGATCAGCTGGTTCCGCTCGGCCTCGGTGGTCAAACTGCCCACATGGTCAAAATAGGTGGAATAGGCAAAGCCCGAATTGGGATAGCCCTGCATCAAAAGCTGGGCCTTCAGGCTTTCTTCCTGTTCTTCCGGCACCAGGATGGTGCTGTCATCTTTGATTTGATAATCGGTGACACCGTTGTCCGACAGATAGGTCACGATGTCGCTCATATCGCTTTGATTCAGTTCGGTAAACAGCGTGACATAGGTTTTGTTCTGGCTGAGCACCACTGCCACTGCAATGGCGGCCACCAGTACAACAAGCGCCGCCACCAACAGGATCTTGACCTTTTTCCCGGCGCTTGTCCAGCGCTGTTTTCCTTTTTCCAAAAAGCTTTTGATTTTTTCTTGCACAGCCCTTGCCTCCGCTCCGGGATAAAATTACGCTGTTACATGCTGATGCGCATCAGCTCGCTGTATGCATCCAGCGCTTTGTTGCGCAGCTGCACCAGCAGTTCCACCGACATGGCGGCCTGTGTCTGGGCAATGGTCAGCTCGGCCGGATTGTCCAGCTGTCCTGTGGCCAGCAGATACTGGGCCTCGTTTTTCGCCGCATCGGTTTCCTTCACATTGTCCACCGCTTGGCGGAACACATCGGCAAAAGGCAAAGAAGGCCCTTGACTTTCGCTGGCGGAACCGGTCTTTTTCTCAGACACTTCTCCCCACAGCGGAAGAATCGGGCTCATGGTCTGTATTTCATTCATATTTCCCATCCCCATCGAGAGTTTCTTTTATTATTTTCCAATCTCCAGCCCTTTGGCCGCCAGTTGCTTCAGTACATTAAAGGCGGTCACATTGGCCGAATAGGCCTGGTTGGCCGCCATGGCATCGGCGATCTCCTTCACCAGGTCCACATTGGGCATTTCCACATACCCCTGGTCGTTGGCATCGGGATGCGTGGGGTCATAGACCAGCTTGAAATCCGAAGGATCTTCTGCGATCTCGGCGACCCGCACACCGCCCTGCTGCTGGGGCTGATTTCCCCGGGCCCGCTCCAAAGCGGCCTGGAAAGCGGTCTGATTGCTTTGGGATTCCAGCACCACCACCTTACGCCGGTAAGGGCCGCCCCCTTCGGTACGGGTGGTATTCATATTGGTGATGTTCTCCGACACCACATCCAGGCGCAGCTGCTGAGCCGTCAGCCCAGAGCCCACCACATTCATCGAACTCAAAAAAGCCATTGGAAAGCCTCCTTATCCCCGGATGGCCGTGCGCAGAATGGAAAAATCGCTGGAAATAGAGTCCATCACATATTGCAGCTGATAGCCGTTACGGGCCAGTTCCACTGCCTGTTCCGTGATATTGACGCCGTTGTCATCCATCCGCGTGCTTTCCTGGGCCTGGTGAACTTCCAGCTGGGAATCCTCGATGGCCTCACGAAATGCAGCGTTCTTGCCCTGCTTTTCCCCGGCCGCCTGACGGATGGCGTTGTCCAGTGATTCTTCAAAGGTTGCGTATTTTGTTTTATAGTTGGGGGTTTCCGCATTTGCGATATTATCCAAAATGCATGATTGCTTCGTCCACAAAAAATTCATGGACCGCTGCAGCATCAATGCTGAATTGCTCTCCAACAATCCCATTTTCATGTCGCCTCCCTGCATCTGATGAGCTGTTATTTTCTTCATAATTCGACAATATTAACAAAAAAAATTCAATACAGTGCATCAAAAACACCATATTGCCGTTCAATTAGGTAAATTTCTCATTATCGTTCCTATTTTACTGCATATATCGTGGTTTTTCAAGGTGTTCCCCTCTAAAATGTAATTTTTTTACCTTCCATTTTCAGCTTTCTGTCCCTGTATTTCCATATGATTCTATTCTTTTTCCCATAAAAAGAGAACCAAAAAGCTGAAAAGCCGCCCGCTTTCTTGAAAAGCGGGCAGCTTACAGGTGTGACAGAGGGAAACTTACAATGTCAGAGCTCTCTCCAGCACCACGGCCATCTCGGCCCGTGTCATGTTGGAGCGAGGATTCAGCATCCCTTCCGGCGTACCGGTGATGATGCCGTAGTACACCATGGTGGCCATGGCATCTCTTGCATAAGCAGACACCTGGGCTCCATTCCGGAAGCCATCGAGAAGGCTTTGGTCTCCGCTTCCCAGACTCCAGCCTACGGCCTGCATGGTCCGCTTGAGCAGCACCATGGCATCCTGACGAGTGATCGGATCTTTGGGATGGAAGCCGCCATCGGGATAACCGGTGGCAATCCCTACCCCTTGGGCCACCCGAATGGCCCGGCCATAATAGCTGTCCTGGGGCACATCATAGAAGCCGTCCCCCTCCACCGCAGGCAGAGGGAAGGCCCGATAGAGCATGAGCATGAAGTCCCCGCGGGTAATCTGTCCGGCCGGCTGGTAAGTGCCGTTGCCCACGCCGGTGACGATGCCATCCTGAAACAGGCTGTCCACGGCTCCCACAGCCCAGGCATAACCATCCATATCGGTGAAATACCGGGACCCGCTGCTGCCAGGTACGGTAATACGGATCTGTCCCTGATAGACATTCCCCAGGCTGTCTTTTCCCAGATAGGTGAGTAGAGTGGTGCCCTGGAATCCCGATCTGGCCACGAAGGTCACTTCCGAAATAGAGGGACTGGAGGAGGGGTAATACACCGTATTTTCCGTCACCTGACTGGAAGAACTACCCAACCCTTCGTAGCGATAGTAGAGGCGTCCGCCATCGCTGGAGGGGCTGTCAAAGGTAACCGAAACCAGACTGCCCAGTCCCCGATCCTGACAGGCCCGGACGAAATCATCGGACCGGAAGGAAACCGTTCCCCCGCTGGTGGTGTAGGAAATCACCGTAGGCGAAGCCGGAGATGCCACCAAAATCCGCACCTGGCCTTCGAATTTGTCCCCGCCAGTGCTCCACCCGGTAAAGGGAATGGTCACCGTGCCGGAAAAATTCTTATTGGCCTCAAAGCGCACCTTTTCCAGATAGGGGCTTTGGGTGAAGTAATAATTGGTGGATGAGGACACTTTGTTCGAGCTGGAACTGCTGCTCTGATAATACAGCGTGCCCGAAGAAGAGGACGGCAGGGTGGTAAAGCGTACATAATTCAGATTCCGGCCGGTCATATACTGAGAAATCTGATTGAAATCGGTATCGTTAAAAATCACTCCGCCGCCGCTGGTCACCTGGTAGTTTACCTGGCTGCTGCCGGTTTCCACCCCGATCTCCACTGTGCCTTCCATCTTCACCCCGGCGGTATTCCAGGCGGTGTAGGGAATGGACACCGTGCCGACAAAGCCGCTCTTGGGCACAAAAGTTACCCGATCCAAATAGGGCGAGGAGGAGCGGTAATAATTTTTACTGGAGGACACCTTGCTGTCATAGGAGCCGCTGGAGGTGTAGTTGTAATACAGCGTACCTTCGGAAGAGGAAGGCAGCTCGAAGCGCACATAGCTCAGGGTGCCGCCGGTGATCTCCTTGCAGACACTGTTGAAATCCTCGTCATCAAAGGTCACTCTGCCGTTGCTGTACGCCGAATAGCGCACACTGCCCCGGCCGATCTTTCCTACAGCAATCTCCACTTTGCCGGTGAACTGGTTGCCGTTGATGTCCCATGCGGTAAATTCCACAGCCGCCGTACCCCAGTAGCTGCTGTTGGCCACAAAGGTCACCCGACGCAAATAGGGAGAAGAAGTGCGATAATAGCTGCTTCCTGCGGTAACGCGGCTGTCATAGGAACCGCTGGAAGTGTAATTATAGTACAAGGTGCCCACAGAAGAAGCAGGCAGGGTAAAGCGCACATAGTCCAGAGAGTATCCGGTGACTTGCCGGGACAGGTTGTTGAAATCGGTGTCGGAGAGCGTAAGTTTCCCGCCCTGGGAGATGGAGTAGTTCAGATCCCCCTGCAAGTCGGCGGCATTGATCTTGATCTTCACCCGGCCCCGGAAGGAACTGCCGTTCACATCATAGGCCGTATAGGGGACGATCACTTCTCCCTGATAGTTGCCGCCAGGCACAAAGTACACATTGGACAGGCTGGGCGTACCGTTGCGCCGGTACTGCTTTGCAGAATCCACCTTGGTTCCCGGCTGCTGTGCGGAGATATACTGGTAATACAGCCCGCCGGCCTGATTGTCCGGCTGAGAAAAGACCACACTGTCCAGATCCCGCCCTGTATAGACTTTGCACAGGCGGTTAAAATCGTCGGCGACAAACTGCACCGGCTGATTTCCCTTGGTGGAATAATAGATTTCCTCCCATTCTCCCACCTGCACTTCAATGGTTCCTTGGAAAAAAGTGCTACCGTCGGCATAGCCGGTATAGTTGATCACAGCTGTGCCGCTGAAATCGTCCTTGGGCACAAAGGTCACATCGGACAGGCCCATCTGCCCCAACGAGGGAGAAAGGTAATATCTTTCTCCGGTGCCTACGCCAAAGCCGGTATCCCCCTCATTTTGATAACGGTAATACAATGTCCCCTGACGAGTGCCCACTGTCAGGCCGCTGACATAGCTGAGAGACCGACCCAGCACATTTTGGCACTGGGTGCTGATGGCCGACTCCACCTGGGAAAAGTCCAAAGGCTGTCCGGCCTCCACCGACCGGGAAATCACCTGAGCGGTGTTCCGCTTGACGATGACTTTGCAGGTATCGGTGTAAGTAGCGCCCACCACCTTCGCTGTGATGGTGCTTTCGCCTTCTTTTTTCGGCATAAGATACCCGTTGCTCACCGCCACCACATTGGTATCGCTGCTGGTCCATTCCACATTACTGCCCAGCTGATCACCGAAAATCTCATACCCCAGGGTGTAGTTTTCCCCTTCAAAAAGAGTGATGGCACTATCTTTGAGCACAATGCCCTGGACAATGACGGTGGCCGAGGCCACCTTGGTGGTCGATGAGGCTGTGATATCGGTCTTGCCCGCCCGCCTACCGATGACTGTTGTGGTCAGATCCCCTGTATCGCTCAATTCGGCAATGGAATCATCTGCCGTGGCCCAGGTCACTTTCTGAGGAGCTGTTTCAGGAGACACTTTCGCATTCAGCTGCCATGTAGCTCCCGGCGCCAGCTCCACCGTGGCCGGGGAAATGGTCACGCCTGCCGGATCGGAAGGGGAAACGGTGACTTTACAGGCCATTGGCTTCAGAGATTGACCGTCGATCGTTACCGTTACTTCCACGACCGCTTCTTTTTCTTCAGTAGTCTCACCTGTTCCGATTGCTGTTACCATAGCAGAAAAAGAGTCTTTCTTTTCTGCTACTTCTATGCGTCCTTTATATTCTGCTTGCACTTCCCACTGAATCTTGCCACCCGCTTCGGAAAATTCCTCCCAATTCATATTCGTTGTGCCATCAGCGGTTCTTTTGCTAACCGTGACCGACAGCGTTGCGGTTTCTCCCACTTTCATAGAAAGAGACTCTTGATCCAATGAAGCTGTGTATGTGACTTCCTCTGCTCCCGGCTCTTCCCCTGCATCTTCTCCTTCAGCCATCGCCGGAGGCATAAGAGAAAAGAGCATCAAGGCGGCCAGCAAAAAGCCGGTGAGCCTTCGGCGGAGATTATTTGTTCCAACCATCATCCATTCTCCTCCTTGCGGAATAAAACGGCGGGGACAGGGCGCTGTCCCCGCCGTTCGGTCGTTGGTATGTGCTATTTTGATCCTTCGTTTACTAGGAAACAATTACCCAGCCGCCTCTGACCACATTGTCCAAGCCGGTTTTGTTCGCCTGATACTCCAGCACGATTTTGGATTTTGTACTGTTGCCGCTGGCATCTGCAATATATCCATCGCTGAACAATGTCAATGTATCGCCTTCCCGGACGCCGGAGTATGTGAAAGTAAAGGTACTGCTGATGGAACTGTTGGTAACCGGGAGCAGTTTATCCACATTACCGCCCATATGCTTAATGAGCACCTTCTTGCCCGGAGTAACCGTTCCGTCATCTTCCAAAACGGCATCTGATTCGCTTCCCGTTTTGCTCTTGTTCAGCATGGCGCAAATCTTCTGTGTATCGCCATTTTCCGGAATCCAATACAGGTTCTCGGAGAAATTCAGCGTCAGGCTGCCTGTAAAAGTTCCGTCACTCTTCTTTACGCCGTTGGCACCGGGAGCATACAGAACAGGAGGTGTTTTATCTGGAATGTGCACATTGGATACCGCTTTAAAAGCGTATTCTCCACCCAATACATTCTTTGCTACCGCAATGCAATAATAATTGGTGGCGCTTTGGGGATCCATGTCTTTTGTGAAATCCTGGGTAAATTCCTTGTCTGCTTTGGTTGTGGTATTGCCGGTCGCGCCAGGGGAACCGCCATCTCCCTGACCACGAAGAACAATTTGCTCTATGGTGTCTCGAATTTTCTTGCCTTCGCCTTCCTTTGCCGGCGGCTCTGCATACAAGTCAAACCAGGAATACCCGCCGGTACCGGTGCGCATGATCGCCCCTAGTACAGTCATTGTGTCTGCCTCGTTGCCAGCTGCCGTCTTAAATTCCCCCTTCTTGCTGTCGTCCACATACTGTTGGAATTTTTGATTGAAGACAGTGGGAAGTTCCGTACCTGCAAAGAGCACATAGTTCAAATCCGCATCTTCCGAAGTGGTGAAACCCACACTGGGGCTCAGTTCCTGCATGGTGATATAGGGTTTTGTCACATCGCCAGTGGTAAACCGATAGCAATACACCGGAGAATACACCTGGGAAGTGCCTTTGATGACAAAGTAGACCACATAGTCCTGATTGGGGATCAAGTTCTCTACGGTCACCGACTGAACGCTGGCGCCGCAGGTGAGGGAGCCATACTCCACATCCTCACTGACCAAATACCGCCCTGCATCCACAATCGTGTTGTACGAAGGCGTGGACACCGGCGTTTTGAAACTTCCAGTCCCATCGTCATTCAGTTCATCATCCAAGCCGGACTGGGGTAAGTTCTTGTACTCCTTCAAATCTGATCCACTGGGGCTATAATCCTCCCCTTTGGTGCCGATGGTACTTACATCGCCTCGCTTGGCCACCACCCAGTAGATCGTGCCCACCCGATCCAACATCAGATCCATGCGCACCACCGAATCACCAGGGGTAAATGTAGGCCGGTCGCCAATGAAGTGAGGAGCCGTCTGATCCCGGAAAGGCTTATACAGGGTCAAAGTGGAAGGAACACCGATGTTGGTCAAGTCTTTCCCAACCAGATTGTTCCAGCTTTCCTCCCAGCCGCCCACACCCATGCGGGCCAGATTATCATTGCTGCCTGCAATGGCGTTTACATCCATCTGTACCGTGCCATTCCATGTTTTCCGATCCCCTTCGCCGTTGACTTTGATGAAGTGAACAGCATATTCATAAACCGTTCCTTCCTTCACTTCATTCAACTGCGAGAATGTGGGCGTCGTCGCCTCGGGATCTCGGGCATCCATCTGCATACTGGCGCCGCTGCGCTTGGTGTTGCTGTCGATGGTGATGGTAATGGTGTCTTTCTGATTCACCTTTTTCCAGGTCCCGCTACCACCGGTTCTTTGATACAAATCAAATTCCACAGTGGTATCCGACCAAAGGATCATATCCCAGCGAATACCATCCTCCACCTTGTCTGTGGACACCGGATCCATCCGCCAATACAGATCCAGCTCCGGTTTGCTGCCGCCGTCGCCGGTATCGATCTCCGTTTCGGTGTTGCTGCCAGCAGACAGGTTGACCTGTGCGAACACGGTGGTAAAGGAAGGCAATTTGGTAATGCCCATCACATTTTTGGTTTCCGAAGTATCGGCAATTCCCTGGATCTCAAAATAATAGGTAGCGCCGCTCTTCAAATTGAGAGCACTTTCTTTTTTCACATCTTTTGTGGGGAAGGTCACCACAGTTTTACCCTGTTCCAGTTTGATTTCCGCATACCGGTAGTCGATAACCCAATCCTCGGTATCCTTTTGGCTGGTGGCCTCTGCCACTTTCTGAGGCAAGCCGCTGCCGGTATCGGCATACAGGACGATCTCATTTCGGAGAATATTGGCCATTCGATCCCGGGCATCATTTTTCTCCGCATCGGTGGAAGCCGTTGTCACCGCTTCATAGAGGCTGACCAAAGTAGTGTTGGTTTCCGCATCCTGCACCGCTTCGCTGAATACCAGACGGATGTCGGTATCGGCCAGGGGGTGATCTTTTTCATCGGCATTATACCGGGTAAATTCCTGAGTCACAGTAGGAGCGTTGGGGTCCAGGGTGTGAATGGTGATCATTTTCACCGAGGCCGAGTAGTTGCCCGCCTTATCCTGGGCCACATAATAGAGATCATAGGCCGTTTCCTTGGACAGTCCGCTGACGGTGAAGGTCACATCTTTCCCCGCCGTCATGGACGCCTTGCCGCTTTTCAGCGCATTCATACCAGCGGCCACCTGGAGCTTGGCTGTATCGCTGGTCAGATCCACCTTCCCCGACTGGCCGGCCAGAGGCTTGGGATACTCCGTCCCCTGGGGCACGATAACCCAATACAGGGTACCGGCTTCGTTCAGGTTGGCATAAAGCCCCACCGAGGTTTCCTTGACACTGTTGACGGTGGGTTCGGTCTGGAAGACCGGCGGCGTTTTATCCACTGTGGTGAAGGTGAGCTTTTTCACCGCAGAGCTGCTGCCGCCTTCGATGTCGGTGAGCCACAGATACAGATCATAGGATTGCAGCTCTTCCAGAGGCACATTGTTCACATCAAAAGTATAGGGTGTGTTTTTGCTCACATCCAAAGAACCATAGCCCAGATTGCCGGTGACGGCATTGGCCTTGAAATCCTCCCCGGTGGGAGCCTTGGAGCCCTTGGGCAAAACCGCATAATAGAGGCGGCAGGTCTTGGTGGCCATGGTGGTCACCTGGGCCGACACATTGGTGACGCGGGACAGATAGGGATAACCCGTGGCAAAGGCCGGCACCGTGTTGTCCGGGGTGGTGAAGGAAATGACCTTCACCGGGCTCTGATCTTCCCGGGCATCCACCAGCACCGCCGACAGATAATAAGCGCCGTCGGAGGTGAGGCCGCTGATCTTAGCGGTGGCCGTCTGGCCGGAGCCGGTAACAGACACACTGCCTTTTTTCAGAATGGTGCTGCTATACGAAGGAGGATTGATCAGATCCTGTGCATTCACCGAGCCATCGGTCACCGAAGTCACCGCCCAGTAAATTGTTCCTTTTTTGTTGGCGGCAAACTTGGCCGTGGCACTGGTGGGCGCCAGATCGGTGATCTGGGGATAGCCCGCCAGCATACGGGGATCGGAGGACGATTCCGCCGCCGCTTCGGTGTCCATCACTTCTCCGTCGATATTGGCTTCCACACCAGGGCGGATGATGATCTGATCGGGCAGCATGGATACCGTGCTGCCATCGGCGTTGACCGTCAGGTTGGCCACATCACCGTCACCGGTGACAGTGGTGCCCACATCCAGATTCAGTTGATCCACCGTGGCCCCTGCGGCAATGTGCAGAGTAGAACCGGTGGCCTTTTCGTCGATGGTGATGGTCTCTACCTGCCCGGATTCCACACCGATATAGGACTTGGGCGTATAATTGACCACCTTTTTTACATTGCCGGAAAGTTTGAGGACCCGGCCGTCTTCTCCATCCAGCTGGATTTCTTTGAGGCCGTAGCCGCTGGCCGTCCGATCCACAATATAAGTATCGGTGCGCACGCTGGTCACATCCACCGTGCCATCGCCTTCTACCCGCAGGGAGACCTGCTGGTTTTTCAGGTTGTCCACGATGATTTTGGAACCATTTACATTGCGCAGCACCAGGCTGTCGTCGCCGCCTTCACTGACACCGCCGCCGCTGAGGACGATCTCACCCAGCACGGTGACATTCTCCAGCAGCACATTGCCCAGGTCCACGCCGGCGGTCACATACAGATTGCCCGCAATGGTGGTATTTTTCAGTGTGGCGCCGGAGGCAGTAATCAGCACATTGCCGTACACACTGCCCAGCTGGTACTCTTCCGCCTTGGATACGGGAGTACCCACCGCGTTGACCACCATGATGGCGGTCTCACCCCGGGTAATGGGGTTGTGGGGCCGGAAGCTGCCGTCGGGATAGCCGGAAATCAGCTTATAGCTGGCGGCCGTGTCCACCAGTCCCCGGCTCCAGCTGCTCAGCTCGCGGCTGTCGGTAAAGCTGGTGCTCTCGCCCACGCTGGCCTGCATCATCAGATTGCGGGCCAGAATCACAGTGGCTTCCTCCCGGGTGATCTCCTTGGTGGGAGAAAAAGTGCTTTTGGATGTGCCGTTGATATAGCCCACATTGTAGGCAATGGCCACATCGTCCGAATACCAGTCGCTTTCCTTCACATCTTTGAAGGGAGTCGTTCCGATCTTTTTATAACCGAAAGCCCGGTTGATAATGGTGACGAATTCCGCCCGGGTGATGTTGTTGTCCGGGCGCAGATTGCCCTGGATATCTCCCCGCATAAAACCCCAATTCACCATTTTGTCCAAATAGGGCTGCATATAGCTGGCCGCCTGGGCCTCGCCGCTCCACTGGGGCATCAGCCCGATCAGCATCGCCAGCGTCAGCAAAAGAGCGCTGACGCGCCGCAAGGCATTTCTGGGTCTCACATTCTTCCTTCTCATGCTGGTACTATCGTCCTTTCTTGCCAAACGGCATCCATGCTAGTGGGGCTTCTTTTGAAGCTGTATGGAAAAAACCGCTTCCCGAACCATGCTTTCCTCTTCCCGCAGCAAATCTACAAACTGCGCGGCATACAAAGGTTCCTTCCTGGAGGAGGACCTCTGCCGCAAAATCTTCATCCGCAGCACAAGAGGCTGGCTGGTTACCGGAATCACCACTTCCATCTGCTCTCCTTCCTTCAGCTGGGCGTCGCAGAAAAAGGCGATGCCACCACAGCTGAGGTCGGCGCTCTCAATGGGCAAACGGCCTGTGGGAAGGTACACAAAGCTTTCAAACTGCACCGGTATGCGCAGGTTTTCCCGGACTTTGCTGCCCAGATCCCGCACGGCTTCCACCCAGAGCATATTGTCCCGCCGGCGAACCACATGGCCTTCGGCCGCGGCACAAGGGCCGTCGGCTCCCACCAGGCTGATGTGATCCAGATCCCAAACCAGCTCTTCTTCGCCCTGGGAAAACTCCAAGCGCCACATGGGCTCACAAAGCTCCTGTGCTGACTGGCAATGGGCCACAGCTTCTCCCTCGCTGTTCAGCACCAGGTATTTATGCATCACTGCTTTTCTCCTCCTTCTTCTGTTCCAGCCGCTGGGCCCGCTGCCGACGGAACTTCTCCGGGTCATCCGGGTCAAAATTCAGAAAATACACATATATTTCCACGATGGCTTCGTACAATTCCTCTGGAATTTCACGCCCCAGCTCCATCTGGGAAAGCACTGTGGCCAGAGAATTATCCTCGTAAACGGGCACGCCGCTGTCGGTGGCCACTTCCACGATCTTCTCCGCCATATTGCCCATGCCCGACGCCACGATCACCGGTGCGCTCTGGCCCGGGCCATACTGGAGAGCCACAGCCCGCCGGGGGCTCTGTTTGCTAGATTTTGACATTTACGCTCCTCTTCCCTTCAAACAGGTGGGGGAACACATCGGTGATGGCCAGAGGCTTCTCCTCCTTGATCACCCGGATGCTCTTCCCATCCAGGCCATGGCTCTTCAGAATCTCCCGTATATCCTGGGCGATCACTTCGCCGTGACGGGACATGGTCTCCGGCCCATAGACTGAAAGGTCCACCTGACTGTCGATCGCTCCCAGGGCCATCTCCAAAAAGCCCAGGTTCTGGATATCCATCTTGAAGAGGAACTGGATCTTCCCCTCCTGATTTTTTCCGGCTTCCGATCCTTTTTGCTCATCCTGGGCATCCGGGTCCACCCAAAACTCCCCATAGGACATCTTCCCGTCCCATTCCATGGGCAAAAGCCCATGGCGCAAGGGCATATACACGCTCTCGTTGATCAGAATGGCCCGGATGATTTCCTGGAAGGCCTCCTGAACCTGGCTGCCGCATTCCCCTCGCAGGGCGTACTGGGCCAGGCTGGCCAGGCGCTCGGAGAACACATCCTGCTGAGAGGCCTGGGTAAAGGGGTTTTCCCGCAGCAGCTTCAACAGGGACGCATCGTCCAGCCGGTTGAGCCCCTCCAACACATCCCCATAACCGCTCAGCTGGCGGAATGCGGAAAGCAGACCTTCCTCTCCCCCGTTTTCATACCGGGTGATGTTGAGGACCAGCAGCCGCAGCAGGGAGCGGGCCGTTCCCAGATCGTGGGTACGCTCCACATAGTTTCCCAGGTAGGGCACGATCTCCCCTTGGAGCAGCTTCAGATTTTCGCCCCGGGTGCCCGCTTCCAGACCGTTTTCCAGCCGGGCCGTCATATCCAGCAGCCGGTCATGCCAGCTTTTGGGCAGATAATCGGGGAGCTGCTTCAGAATCTGCATCATGGTACGGCCGATGTGGTCGGTGGACGAAAAATCGCTGTACCGCTTGAGAAAGCCCAGGATATCCTGCCGCACCCCTTCGCTGGGGATGGTCTGATATGCCTGGCGCAGCAAAGAGAGCAGCGGGCCGGAAAATCGGTTGCCCGATTCCATTTGGGTGAGAAAAAACTGCCGGAAGCTCTCTCCGTCCATGCGGAACAGCTTGAGAAATTCAGATATTTCCTCTGCCAACCCTGCCTGAAGGCCAGGCGTCATCGCCAGCCCCCGCAGCCAAGTGACCGCCTTGAGGATCTCCGCTCCCAGATCGGGAGCCTCCCGCAGATTCTGCAAAAAGACCTGGAGATTGGAGTCATACCGCAGGGCCGTGGACTGCAGCGCATCATCGGCGCCGCTTTGGTCGGTTCTGGCATCCGGCCTGCCCACTCGGGTAGGGTCGGGAATATTTTGGATCTGTGTATCGTTGGGCTTGACGGTGGTGGGTACGGTCCGGTTGTTGTTTGGCCCGTCATAATTGGGTACCGGATTTGTGACCCCCATCAAATTCGCCATAATCTATCACCTTTTCTTTTGGGGCGCGCCCCAAGCCGTCTGCAATTTTTCAGGATGGAAATGACATTTTCTATCTGTATGCTCTTAATCTTTTGAAAATCCTGCCGATAAAAAATCAGAAGTAATATGAAAAAAGGAAGGGTTCTGCATATGAGTACGGGCAACGACAGCATCTTGGATGCATACCTTTTTGAAACCAACGGCCTTCTGGAGCAGCTGGACAGCATCGTGCTGGCCGCTGAACAGCAAGACACCTTCTCTGACGACGACATCAATTCCATCTTCCGCATCATGCACACCATCAAGGGTTCTTCGGCCATGATGGAATACAATTCCCTCATGACCATTGCGCATCGGGCGGAAGATCTTTTCGCCATTATCCGGGAACAGTCCATCGCCATTGTACCGGAATCGCTCCGTCCGAATCTGTTCGATCTTCTTTTTCAGACCATCGACTTTTTCCGTCAGGAGATCGACCACATTGAAAACGGGCAGTCCCTTACAGATGATATCGACACCCTTTTACAAAAAATTAATAGCTTTATCACACAAATTCAAGGCGGAGGGGATGAGGCCCAGGCCGATGCATCGTCGGCTGCGCCTTCCGCTTCCGGCGCCTTCCCCTATGTGCTCCAGATCTTCTTTGACGAAGGCTGCGGCATGGAAAACCTGCGGGCCTTCATGCTGGTGACCTCCATCAAGGACATCTGCGCCGAAGAGGAGTTTTCTTATTATCCCGCCGATGTGGAGCATGATGCCTCCACCGCCGCCCAGATCATCGAATCCGGCTTCCGCCTGTCCTTTGCCAAGGCCAGCGACCGGGACAATGCCATCCATGTGGTCACCGATATGGGCTTTGTGCGCACCTATCAGGTGATCGATGAGTCCCCGGAAACAGAGGCCGAGCCTCAGCCGGCCCCGGAACCGGCTCCCCAGCCGGAAGCCGCTGTGCAAAGCGCACCCCCTGCTCATCCGGAACCCCAGCCGGAGCCTGTCAAGGCCGCTTCCCCTGCTCCGGCCCCTGCGGCCCCCTCCGCTTCCAAAGCAGAAAACACCGTCCACCACAAAGAGAGCCTGATCAGCGTCAACCTGAGCAAGCTGGACACCCTGGCCGCTGTGGTGGGTGAAATCGTCATCACCGAATCCATGGTCACCGCTTCTCCTGATCTGAAGGGACTGCGTCTGGATTCCTTCACCAAATCCGCCCGTCAGCTGCGCAAGCTCACCGACGAGCTGCAGGATGTGTCCATGTCTCTGCGGATGGTGCCGGTGTCGGCCACTTTCCAGAAGATGAACCGCATTGTGCGGGATATGTGCAAAAAGCTGGGCAAACAGGCCCGCCTTACCCTGATTGGCGAAGACACCGAAGTGGATAAAACCATCGTGGACAGCATCGGCGATCCCATCATGCACATTGTGCGCAACTCCATGGACCACGGCATCGAAGACACCGCCCAGGAGCGGATCGACGCCGGCAAAGACCCGGTGGGACAGATCATCCTGTCGGCCCGTCACACCGGCAGCGAGGTCATCATCGAGATCCAGGACGACGGCCAGGGCGTCAACTACGATGCCGTTCTGAACAAGGCCATCCGCCAGGGGCTGGCTGTTCCCGGAGTGGACTATTCCCACCGGGACATCCTCAATTTCCTTCTGGCCCCGGGCTTTTCCACCAACACCGAAGTCACCGAGTTCTCCGGCCGCGGCGTAGGCATGGATGTGGTAAAGAAGAATGTGGAAGATGTGGGCGGCACAGTGTCCATCACCAGTGAGCCCGGCCAGGGCATGACCACCACATTGAAGATCCCCCTGACCATGGCCATCATGGACGGTATGGAGGTCTCGGTGGGCAATTCCGTCTTTACCATCCCCATCCACAACATCCGCCAGTCCTTCAAGATCCAGCCCAGCGACCTGATCCAGGACGCCTCCGGCGGTGAGTTGTTCAAGCGCATGGGCCAGTTCTATCCGGTGGTGCGCATGCGGGATCTGTATCAGATTCCCGAAGGCCGCGAAAATGTGGAGGACGGCATCCTCATCTGGCTGGAATCGGGAGAGCTTTCCTATTGTCTGTTCGTCGATGAACTGTTGGGCGAACAGCAGGTAGTGGTCAAGCCGCTGCCCAGCTATCTCAACAGTTTCAACATCAAGAGCCGTGGCATCGCCGGATGCACCATTCTGGGTGACGGCAACATCAGCATCATCCTGGATGTGGGCAATCTGTATACCCCCATTCAGTAAGGCACAGGAGGCACAGGACAATGGACGAATATGAAATCTTCTCCTCAAACGCAGCTTCGGAGACATCGGATGCCGCTGCCGCTGCGCAGACCAATCAAAAATATCTGCTTTTCCAATCGGGAGGGCTTTTGTTCGGCGTAGTCGCCGATTATGTGGTGGAGATCATCACAAACCACACGGTCACTCACCTTCCCCTGGTGCCCAACTATGTCAAGGGCATTATCAACCTGCGGGGACAGATCATTCCCATCGTGGACATCCGGAATCTGCTGGGCCAGCCTGCCGATAGTGCCGACTGCATCATCATTCTGAACATCGACGAAGTGATGGTGGGCATTCTGGTGGACACCGTCCAGCGCATGATCGATCTGGACCAGCAGAAAATCCTGCCCTCTCCCTCCTCAGAATGCCGCAAGCTGGTATCGGGTATGTGCTCTCTCTCCGATGGCCAGACCATGCTGGCTTTTGACTGCGCCCAGCTTCTGGGGTCATCCTACTAATCTCATCGATAGAAAGGCCGTGGATCGTTTTGGATATTCTCCATGATATCTCTATTTCCGACAGAGACTTCCACCGGCTGGTGGATTTCATTCAAAAAAACTACGGCATTGATCTGAGCAAGAAAAAGACGCTGATCACCAGCCGTCTGTCCCATTCGCTGCGCCAGCGAGGCTATACCGAAATGGCGCCCTTTCTGGAGCATCTGTTTTCCACCAAGGACCCGGATGATCTGGAATTGATCCTCAACAAACTGACCACCAACTACACCTATTTCCTTCGGGAAACCGATCATTTCACCTATTTCCAAAACAAAATACTGCCGGAGCTGGCCGAAAAACACAAGCGGGACAAAGTGCTTTCCATCTGGAGCGCCGGTTGTTCCAGTGGTGAGGAGCCTTACACCCTTTCCATCTATCTCAAGGAATTTTTCGGCTCCCAGGCATCCCAGTGGGACACCCGCATTCTGGCCACAGATATTTCCCAGCAAGCGCTGGCCAAGGCCCAGAAAGGCCTTTACCAGATGCCCGCCGACATGCCCGATGCATGGGTGCGCCGGTACTTTACCAAAGATCGGGCTTCGGGATTGTATCAGGTGGCTCCCTCCATTCGCAACAATGTGATTTTCCGTCCTTTCAATTTGATGGACCCCATCCATTTCCGCATTAAATTTGATGTGATTTTCTGCCGGAATGTGATGATCTATTTTGACCAGCCCACCCGGGATGCGTTGGTGCGCCGGTTCTGGGAGGCCATGCGTCCGGGCCCCACCTCTTATTTCTTCATCAGCCACTCGGAATCCCTGGGCCAGACCCCGCTGTTCCGCCTGGTGGCCCCCTCCATTTATCAAAAAAAGTAGCGGTTCCCGCTAGAATAAGAAAGGATCTTTTTTATGTTGTCCCAGCAAAAACCCATCCGCGTTCTGGTAGTGGATGATTCGCTGGTCGCCCGCAATATGATCACCAAAGGCCTGGAAAGCTATCCCCGTATCCAGGTGGTGGGGACCGCCATCAACGCCGTGGACGCCAAAACCAAAATTGCTCAACTGACCCCTGATGTGGTGACCATGGATGTGGAAATGCCGGGGATGAACGGGATCGATTTCCTGAAAAGTTTTCTCCCCCAGCATCCCATCCCGGTGATTCTGGTCTCCTCATTGAACCTGCGGGTGTTTGATGCTCTGGCCGTGGGTGCGGTGGACTTCGTCCGCAAGCCCGACGGCACCGAAAGCACCTCTTCCTTCCTTCGCTCTCTTTACAGCAAGATTCTGGTGGCTTCCTGTGCCAAAATCCGCCGGGAAACACTCCGCCGGCCCGCTCCGTCTTCTACGGTGGCCGCTCCTCAAGTGGCCAGCAGCGGCCTTTCGTCCCATGTGCTGGACAATGTGATCATCGGCTTGGGCGCTTCTACCGGCGGTACCGAAGCCACTTTGGAAGTGCTGAAACGGCTCCCGGCCGATACCCCGGGTATCGTGATTGTACAGCATATGCCTGTGGGCTTTACCAAGATGTATGCCGACCGGCTCAACCGTCTGTGCCAGATGGAAGTGCGGGAGGCGGTAAACGGTGATGAAATTCATCGTGGCCTGGCTCTCATCGCCCCGGCTGATTATCAGGCCCGGGTGGTGCGCATGGGCAGCCGGTACACTCTGGCCTGCCAGAGCGGCGAAAAAGTCAGCGGCCACCGGCCTTCGGTGGATGTGCTCTTTTCCTCCATGGCCACCAGTGTCAAATGCCCCATGGTGGGCATCATCATGACCGGCATGGGCCGGGATGGTGCCATAGGGCTTTTGCAAATGCGCCAGGCGGGGGCTTACACCATCGGCCAGGATCAGGATTCCTGCGTGGTTTACGGTATGCCTGCCGTGGCCAAGGAGATCGGGGCCGTCACCGTCCAGGCCTCCTGCGAAAATATCGCCAGCGTGCTCATGACCCATCTGAAAACCTTGAAATAGCTTTTTATCAAAAGTAATAGAAGAAAAATGCTCCCTCCGCCTTGAACTGCACCCCATTTGTTAGACAGTATGATATACTGAATAACAAGTGGGGTGC